>Ga0137457_1000375_pt1 | contig 11857 bp, 4 predicted proteins | sample EasRivERMGT630_2_FD_102321 | JGI IMG/M metagenome (GOLD analysis project Ga0137457, IMG submission 102321) | Soil microbial communities from meander-bound floodplain in the East River, Colorado, USA - East River MetaG ERMGT630_2 | ecosystem: Environmental > Terrestrial > Soil > Floodplain ...
GGGCCGCGCTGGAGCGCGGCGAGCCCAGGGCCGGGCTGGAGCCCGGCGCTCCACTGGAGCCCGGCGCTCCAAGGGACCCAGCGCAACGGCTCCGGGCTTCAGTTCGAGCCCACCCTCCGCCCGATGAAGTCTTTTCCCCATGTCCTCATCCCCCGACGGCGGGTCCCCCTCCTTCGACCGGAGGGTCGAGGCCGATCTCGACGCGACACTCGGGCCGGGCGCTCCGTCGCCTGCCGCGGCCCGGGCGCCGCGCGGGCCGCGCGACCCGGTGCAGGAGATCGAGCGCTACCGCGCCAAGCTGCTCGACCTGCGCAACGGCAACAAGCTGCTCGCCTTCAAGCACTCGGAGCGCTCGCGCGCGCACGTGCGCGCGGTCGACGTGCAGCCCGACGCGCTCTACGCGCGCCTGATGGAGGGCAACCAGCTCCTCTTCGCGTCGCTGCCCGAGCCGGACGGCACGCCGGCGCAGGAGGAGAGCGACGAGTTCGAGATGGCGCTCGAGGAGGCGCGTGCGACCGACGCCGACTACCTGAAGCTGCTGTCCGAGAACGACGAGAAGGACCTCGACGACGAGCGCCTCCAGGCGGCCGAGGGCGCGCTCCGCGAGCGCGTCCGGGAGGAGCTCGGCCTGCCGCCCGCGCTGCTCTCTGGCCACCTGCCCATGGCGGGGCACGCGCGCAAGCACGGGATCGACCCGAGCTTCGATCTCGTGCAACCCGCGGCCGCGAAGCCGTCCGAGCCCTCGGCCTCGGTCCAGACGCTGCTCTTGGCGGACGAGATGGACCGCACGCTCACCGGCGTGCTCGACCGCGCGCGCACGAGCCTGCAGGAGAAGGGCGTCAACACGCTCTACGCCGCCTTCGGCTTCCTCGAGTGGTACGAGAACGGCGCGACCTCCGTGCCGTTCCACGCTCCGCTCCTGCTCGTGCCGGTCGAGATCAAGCGCAAGGTCTTCAAGTCGCGCTACCGCTACGCCATCCGCGCGACCGGCGAGGAGCCCCAGGTCAACCTCACGCTGGCGGCGCGCATCGCGGCGGACTTCAAGCTCGAGCTGCCCGAGCTCGGCGAGGAGGACACCCCCGAGACCTACTTCGCCAAGGTCGCGGTCGCGCTCGCGAAGAAGCAGCGCTGGCGCGTGCGGCGCTGGGTCACGATCGGGCACTTCGCCTTCGCGCGCCTGGTCATGTACCAGGACCTCGACCCGAGCAACTGGCCGGGCCCCGCGGCGCTCGAGCGCAACCCCGTGCTGGCGCGCCTGCTCGGCCCGACGCCCGCGGGCGAGCGCACCTTCGCCGAGGAGTACGAGGCCGACCACCCCGACGTGGCGAAGAAGGTGCCGCTCCTGATCACCGACGCCGACTCGTCGCAGTTCTCGGCCCTGGTGGACGCGCTCGACGGCAAGTCGCTGGCGCTCCAGGGACCGCCCGGGACGGGCAAGAGCCAGACGATCACCAACCTGATCGCCGCGGCCCTGGCGGCCAACAAGACGGTGCTGTTCGTGGCCGAGAAGATGGCCGCGCTCGAGGTCGTGCGGAACCGCCTGGCAGCCGCGGGCCTGGGCGAGTTCGTGCTCGAGCTGCACTCGGCGCGCACCGGCAAGCGGGACGTGCACGAGGCGATCGGCGAGCGCCTGAAGATCCAGGGCCGTGCGCGCCCGCCGGCCCAGCTCGAGCGCGACCTCGAGGAGCTCGCGCGCGTGCGCGCGGAGCTCACGCGGTACGTCCAGGAGATGAACGCGCCCATCGGCAAGCTCGGCCTGACCTTGCAGGAGGTCGTCTGGGCCGAGCTGCGCCTGCGCCGCGGGCACGACCTGCCCGCCGGAGTGACCGCCGTGCGCCTGCGGAACGCGCTCGAGGTGACCGAGGAACACTTGCGCGAGCTCGCTCCGCTGTTCGTCACGATCGAGCAGTCGAGCGCCGCGATCCGCGCGCGCCACGGCCGGATCGAGGACCACCCCTGGTTCGGCGTCCAGAAGGGAGGCCTGACGAGCGCGGGCGAGGCCACGCTGCTGCGCTACCTCTCGGGCTGGCGCGCGGGCCTCGATGCCATGCGCGCGGCCGCGGACCAGTTCGAGCGGACGAGCGGGCTACGCGCGCCGGGCACGCCGGACGAGCTCGCGGCCCTGGCCCAGACGCTCGCGCGCATCCCCGGCGGCGAGGGCGTGGACGCGCGCCTCTTCGCCGCGCTCTCGGACCGCGCCACGCGGGCCGAGCTCAAGGCCTACCGCGCCGCGGTCGAGGCCTTCCGCGCGGCACGCGAGGAGCTGGCGCGCGCCGGCGACCCGCAGCAGCTCTGGGAGAGCCCGGCGACGCTGCGCGAGCTCGCGCGCCTCGCGCAGGAGCACAGGCTCGCGAACCGCCGCGTGGTGGAGCTCGCCGTCCTGGCCGCCGAGTCGAAGGAGGCCACGATGCTCTGGGCCCCGGCCCTCGACACCGCGCGCCAGCTCCAGCAGCTCTACGGGATCGCCGGGGCGATCCGCCCGCGCACGGTGCAGGCGGCGATGGAGGGCGCGCGCATCGCGGCCGGGACGCCGCCCGAGGCGCTGGTGCTGCGCGAGCGGGCGCTCATGGACGCGGTCAACTCCGAGGCGCTGGAGAGCGCCGCAGAGCGACAGGCCCAGATCCAGGCCGAGCTCGCGCGCCTCGGCCAGGACTTCTCCCTGCCGCTCGACGACCGCGACGCGCCGGCCCGCATCCGGCGCCACGCCGCGATCCTGAACGGCTCGGGGCTCTTCTCGTTCCTCTCGAGCAAGGTGCGCGCGGCGCGCGAGGCCTGGAGCGAGCTGCGCCGGCGCGCGGGCCAGGCCGACGACGCCGAGAAGAGCGCGCAGCTCTACGAGGTCGCCGCCGTGGTGGAGGCGGCCCAGGCCTTCGCCGCGGACGAGCGCCTGCTCGAGCTCTGCACGACGCACTTCCGTGGCATTCAGACGGACTTCCGTCCGCTGCTCGCCGTCAACCGCTTCGCGCGCGACGTGCGCGATCGCCTGGGCACCGATTCCGTGCTGCGCCAGGTGCGCACGGTGCTCCTGGAGGGCCCGCTCGAGACGCTGAACGAGATCGTCGGCTTCGCCAGCACCGAGGTGCGCTACGGCCTCTCCTGGGCTTTCACGCGGCAGGGCGACGACGACGACTGGGAGCGGCTCGCAGCCGAGGAGAGCGAGCGCGCACGCGGCCTCGACGTGCTCCTGGCGGCAGCCGAGAAGCTCGGGCTCTCCGGCGAGCTCGTGCTCGGCGATCTCGAGGCCCTCGCCGCCGTCGCCGAGCGCGCGCTCCAGTGCAAGGCCGCCATGGGCGGCGCCGTCACGGCGCGCCTCGCGAGCCCGGCCTTCGCCGGGGTCGAGGCCGATTCGCCCGAGCTCCAGGCCGCGGCCGACGTGGTCGTGGCGCTGGTGTCGCTCGGCCTGCCCGAGGAGCTCCTCGCCTTCCTGCTCGACCAGAGCTTCGTCGAGCGCCGCGCCGCGCTGGTCGGACACGCCGAGGCCCTGAGCGCGGCCCTGACGCGCGCCAGCGAGGAGGCCGCCGCCGCGATCAGCGCGGGCGAGATCGACGAGCGTGCGTTCATCGGCGGCGCCGCGCACGAGCTCCCCGTCGACGCGGCTCGTGCGCGCCTCGCCCGCGCGCTGGAGGAGGCGCAGGCCCTCGGCCCGTGGTCGGCGTACCGCGAGGCGCTCGCGACGGCCGATTCGGCCGGTCTCGCGCCGCTCCTCGCCGCCTACGACGCCGAGAGCAAGCCCTACGAGAAGCTCGAGGCCGCCCATCGGCTGGCGCTCTACCGCTCGCTCGTCGCCGCGGCCGGGAAGCAGCACCCCGTCCTGGCGCGGTTCACGGGCGAGGCGCACGAGACGGCGCGCGCGCGCTTCCAGGAGCTCGACCGCGAGGTCATGCGCCAGCAGTGCAAGGACCTGCGCGCCGAGCTCTGCCGCCGGCGCCTCGACCAGGGCGAGAAGGGCGGCAACAAGTCGACCTGGACGGGTCTGGCGCTCCTGCAGAACGAGGTCAAGAAGCGCGGGCGCCACTTCCCGATCCGCGAGCTGATGCGGCGCGCCGGGAAGACGCTGCAGCAGGCCAAGCCCTGCTTCATGATGAGCCCGCCGTCGGTGGCGCAGTACCTGGCGCACGGCAGCGTGAGCTTCGACCTCGTGGTGATCGACGAGGCCTCGCAGATGCGCCCCGAGGACGCGCTCGGCGCGCTCGCGCGCGGCCGGCAGGCGATCGTGGTCGGCGATCCGATGCAGCTCCCGCCGACCGGCTTCTTCGACCGCGAGCGGCCGCCGACGGAGGAGGAGCTCGCGGCCGAGGACCGCGCCAACGACGAATCGATCCTGGAGCTTGCGCTGGGCGCCTTCCGCCCGGCGCGCCGGCTGCGCTGGCACTACCGCTCGCGCCACGCGGCGCTCATCGACTTCTCGAACCAGCACTTCTACCAGGGCGACCTGGTGGTGTTCCCCTCGCCGAACACGAGCGACCCCGGCTACGGCGTGCAGTGCGTCGAGGTCGCGAACGGGCTCTATCGCGGCTCGATGAACCGGCCCGAGGCCGAGCGCATCGCGGCCGAGACGCTGCGCTTCATGCAGGACCATCCGACGCAGTCGCTCGGCGTCGTGGCCATGAACCAGGCGCAAAGGGATCTCATCCTGCACGAGATCGAGCGCATCGTCGCTCGCGACGGGCGAGCGCAGAAGTACGTCGAGCACTGGGAGGAAGCGGACGAGGGCCTCGCCGAGTTCTTCGTCAAGAGCCTCGAGACCGTGCAGGGCGACGAGCGCGACGTGATCTTCATCTCCGCCACCTACGGGCCGGATGCGAGCGGGCGCGTGGCCCAGCGCTTCGGGCCGATCAACGGGACGCACGGACACCGGCGCCTCAACGTGCTGTTCACGCGCGCGAAGTCGAAGGTCGTGCTGTTCACCTCGCTGCGCGCCGACCAGGTGCTGCTCGAGGAGCGCTCGAGCCGCGGGCGCCAGGCGCTCAGGAACTACCTCGAGTACGCCCAGCACGGCCCGGCGGAGCGCGCCGCGGTCCCGGTGCGAGAGGTCGAATCCGGGTGCGAGGCGATGGTCCTGGAGGCGCTGCGCGCGGGCGGATACGAGGCCGAGCTGCGCGTCGGCGCGGCCGGCCAGCGCATCGACCTCGCCGTGCGCCATCCCCAGGAGAAGGGCGTCTTCGTGCTCGGCGTCGAGTGCGACGGCCCGTCCTACGCCTTCTCGCGCTCGGCCCGCGACCGCGACCGCCTGCGCCAGCAGGTGCTCGAGAACCTCGGCTGGCAGCTCCACCGCATCTGGTCGCCCGACTGGTACGCCGACCCCGCGCGCGAGTCCGCGAGCCTGCTCGCCGCCGTCGAGCAGGCCGCCAAGCGCTTCGACCGCGCGCTCAAGAAGGCTGGCTGACCCCGGCGGGGAGCGCCCGGTGCTCTCACGGAGCGCCGCGCACCAGCGCGGCCCCGGGACCGCCGGGCTCCAGCCCGGCTCCGGGTCCGGGCGGGCTCCAGCCCGCCCAGCCTCGACCCGTCACGCTGGAGCGAGGCGCTCCGCATACCATTGCGACCCGCATGCTCCCCTGGCGTCCGCAACGCATCCAGGTCGGCGAGTGGCGCATCACCGCCCTGCTCGACGGGACCATGCGTCTCGACGGGGGCGCGATGTGGGGCGTCATCCCCAAGGTCCTGTGGGCGAAGCTGACGCCGCCGGCCGAGGACAACACGATCCCGCTGTGCATGCGCCCGTTCCTGCTCGAGCGCGGCGACGATCGGGTCGTGCTCGAGCCGGGCATCGGCGGGCACGTCGGCGAGAAGTGGACCCGGATCTACGGGATCGAGCGCGCGACGACGCTCGAGGACGCCTTGCGCGCCTGCGACCTCTCGCCGCAGGACGTGACGCACGTCGTCGCCTCGCACTGCCACTTCGATCACATCGGCGGCTGGCTGACGCGCGGAAAGGATGGCGCGCTCGCGCCGCTCTTCCCGCGCGCCGAGCACTGGGCCCCGCGCATCGAGATCGCGGCGGCGAAATCGCCCGACCCGGTGCGCCAGGGCGGCTACGACCCCGAGAACGTCCTCGTGATCGAGCGCGCCGGCCTGCTCCACGCCTACGAGGGCGAGGCCGAGCTCCTGCCCGGCCTGGTCGCGCACGAGGCCGCCGGCCACTCCGACGGCGTGAGCGTGCTCACGATCGGCGCGGACGGTCCGGGCGAGACCGCGATCTTCTGGGCCGACGTCGTGCCCACCTCGCACCACATCCAGCCGGCCTACATCATGGCCTTCGACCTGGACGTGCCGCGCTCGTTCGCCTCGCGCTCGAGGTGGCTGGAGCGCGCCGCCGCCGGCGGCTGGATCGGTCTCTTCTACCACGACCTCGAGCACGCCTTCGGGCGCGTGCACCGCGCCGGGAAGCGCTACGAGTTCGAGCCCGTCGCGGGCGAGCCGAGCACGCGCGCGCTCACGCCATGATCCCGTTCGCGCGCGCGCTGCTCTTCGTCCTGCTCCACCATCCACAAGTTCCTCGCGGTTCGTCAGGATTGCCTCCATGCGGCTGGTCTCCCTGTGCCCTTCCCTGACCGAGCTCGTCTTCGCGCTCGAGCGTGGTGAGGACCTCGTCGGCGTGACGCGCTTCTGCGTCCATCCGGCCGAGGGGGTCGAGGGCATCGAGCAGGTGGGTGGGACGAAGGATCCCGACGTCGCGCGCATCGCCGCGCTGGCGCCGGACCTCGTGCTGATGAACCGCGAGGAGAACCGCGTCGAGGACGCCGAGGCGCTGCGCGCGGCCGGCTTGCGCGTGCACGACTCGATGCCGCGCACGCTGGCCGAGACGGCCGCGATGGTGCGCTCGATCGGGGCGGCGCTCGGGCGTCCCGAGCCGGGCGAGGCGATCGCGCGCGACATCGAGACGCGCGCCGAGCGCGTGCGCCGCCGGGTCGCGAGCAGCCCGCGGGTGCGCTTCGCCTACCTGATCTGGCGCAAGCCCTGGATGAGCGTCAACGCCGACACCTTCGCGCACGCGCTGCTCGAGCTCGGCGGCGGCGCGAACGTCTTCGGCGACCGCCCGGTGCGCTACCCCGAGGTCACGGCCGAGGCCCTGGCCGAGGCCGATCCCGAGCTCGTGCTGCTCTCGACCGAGCCCTTCCCCTTCGAGGAGAAGCACGCCGCCGAGCTCGCGCGCCTGACCGGCCTCGCGCGCTCGCGCTTCGCGCTCGCCGACGGCGAGTACCTCTCCTGGCACGGCTCGCGCACGCCCGCGGGCATCGACTACGCGGCCGGACTGATCGAGAGCGCGCGGCGGCGGTGAGGAGGAGTACTCCGTACTCCTAGATGAACTTGCCCGTGTACGAGATCAGGCTGCGCATGTAGTTGGCGCGCTCGTAGGCGCTCGGGTCGGGGCAGTTCTCGCGGCTGAGGCTGCCCTTGAGCTGCTCGACCGAGGAGTAGGCGTGCTGTTCCATCCACGCGAGGATGCCGTCCTGGATGCGCGCGAGGTGCCCGGGCCCGTGCTTCAGCAGCGACGAGGTCGCCATCACCGCGTCGGCGCCGACCAGGAGCAGCTTGAGCGCGTCCTCGGCCGTGTGCACGCCGCTCGTGGCCGCCAGCGAGGCGCGGAGCTTCCCGCGCAGGATCCCGATCCACTGGAGCGGGATGCGGGAATCGTAGGAGTCGGAGAGCACGAGGCTCGGGACGAGCTCGAGCTTCTCGAGGTCCACGTCGGGCCTCAGGTAGCGGTTGAAGAGCACGAGGCCGTCGGCCCCGACCTCCACCAGGCGCCGGGCCATGTGCGCCGGCGCGCTGAAGCCGGGGCCGATCTTGACCGCCAGCGGCAGGCGCACGGCCGCGCGCACCACGGCCACGAGGTCGAGCACGCGCCGCTCGAGCTCGGCGCTGCTCGTGTCGAGGTCGGTCGAGACCACGTAGACGTTGAGCTCGAGCGCGCTGGCCCCGGCCTGCTCGAGCTCGTGCGCGTAGTGCGCCCAGCCGCCGGCCGTGCAGCCGTTCAGGCTGGCGCACACGGGGATCTCGAGCTCCTCGCGCGCGCGCCGCAGCGTGTCGAGGTATACCTCGGGCCCGAGCGGGTAGCCGTCGGACGCGGGGCGGTAGTCGAGGGCCTCGGCGAAGGACTCGCTGCCGTAGTCGCGCAGCGCGTGCAACGAGAGCTCCTCGTGCTCGATCTGCTCCTCGAACAGGGACGGCATGACCGCCATCGAGGCGCCGGCCTGCTGGAGGGCGCGCAGGCCTTCGAGCGTCCCGGTCATGGGCGAGGCCGAGGCCACGAGGGGGCCGTGCAGGTCGAAGCCCAGGTAACGCGTGCGGAGATCGACGCTCATGACGACACCTTCCCAGCCTCGGCTCGCTGCGGTTGCTCCTCCGTGGAAACGCTGCGCTCGACGCCGGCGAGCTGCTGGTAGTAGCGGAACTGCTCGTCGATGTCCTCCTGCGCCAGCTTCATCAGGTGCGCCGCCTGCTCGGGATTGGCGCGCGCCAGCATGGCGAAGCGCGCCTCCTTGGCGGCGAAGTCCTGGAACGTGAGACGCGGCTTGGCGCTGTCGAGCTGGAACGGATGGGCGCCGTTGCCGGAGAGGCGCGGGTCGTAGCGGAAGAGCGGCCAGAACCCGCTCGTCACGGCCTCGCGCTGGTGACCCATGGCGCTCGACATCTCGATGCCGTGCGCGATGCAGTGGCTGTAGGCGATGATCAGGGAGGGACCCTGCCAGGACTCGGCCTCGCGGAAGGCCTCGAGCGTCTGCTTCGGGTTCGCGCCCATCGCGATCTGAGCCACGTACACGTTGCCGTAGGCGGCGGCGATCAGGCCCAGGTCCTTCTTGCGCACCTCCTTCCCGCCGGCCGCGAACTTGGCCACGGCCGCGCGCGGCGTCGCCTTGGAGGCCTGGCCGCCGGTGTTCGAGTACACGCCCGTGTCGAGCACGAGCACGTTCACGTCGCGGCCCGAGGCCAGCACGTGGTCCAGGCCGCCGAAGCCGATGTCGTAGGCCCAGCCGTCGCCGCCCACGATCCAGACCGACTTCTCGACCAGCGCGTCGGCGATCTCGAGCAGGTCGCGCGCGCGCGGATCGTCGAGCGCCGCGAGTCGCTGCTTCAGCTCTTCCACGCCGGCGCGCGCCGCCGCGAGGCCGGCCTCGCTCGCCTGCTCGCCCTCGAGCAGCGCCCGGACGAGCTCCTCCCCGAGGCGCGGCGCGAGCTCCCGCAGGCGCGCGCGCGCCACGTCGCGTCGCAGGTCGCACGCCAGGCGCAGTCCCAGGCCGAACTCGGCGTTGTCCTCGAACAGGGAGTTCGCCCAGGCCGGGCCGCGCCCGTCCCGGTTCTTGGTCCAGGGCGTGGTCGGCAGGTTGCCGCCGAAGATCGAGGAGCAACCGGTCGCGTTGGCGACCAGCAGGCGGTCGCCGTGGAGCTGCGTCAGGAGCTTCAGGTAGGGCGTCTCGCCGCAGCCGGCGCAGGCGCCCGAGAACTCGAACAGCGGCTCGAGGAGCTGGCTGCCCTTGAGCGTGTCGCGCTCGACCGCGGTGCGCGTGATCTCGGGCAGGCCGAGGAAGAAATCGAAGCGCTCGCGCTCGCGCTCGACGTGGTCGGCGCGCGGGCGCATGTCGATGGCCTTGTGCTTGGCGACCTCCTTGCTGCGCGCCGGGCACACGTCCACGCACATGCCGCAGCCGGTGCAGTCGTCGGGCGCCACCTGGATGGTCATGCGCTTCCCCGGCAGGTCCTTGCCGGACCACGCCTTCGAGGGGAACTCCGGCGGCGCGCCGTCGAGCCGCACGGGTTCGTAGGCCTTCATGCGGATCGCGGCGTGCGGGCAGACCAGCGCGCACAGCGCGCAGTCGATGCAGATCGACGCGTCCCAGATCGGGATCTCGCGCGCGATGCCGCGCTTCTCGAAGCGCGCCGTCCCGGTCGGGAAGGTGCCGTCCACGGGCATGGCGCTCACCGGCAGGAGGTCGCCCTTCCCGGCCAGCATGAGCGCGGTCACGCGCTGCACGAACTCGGGCGCGATCGCGGGCACGGCCGGCAGGCGGTGCAGCTCGCCGCGCGTCTCGCGCGGCACGGCGACCTCGTGCAGCGCAGCGAGCGCCCCGTCCACGGCCGCGAAGTTGCGCTCGAGCACGGCCCGCCCGCGCTTGCCGTAGGACTCCTCGATGAACTCCTTGATGCGCGCCAGGGCCTGGTCGTGCGGGAGGATGTCGCTCAGGGCGAAGAAGCAGGCCTGCATGACCGTGTTGATGCGCCCGCCGAGGCCCGCCGCCTCGGCCACGCGGTGCGCGTCCACCACGAAGAGGCGCAGCTCGCGCTCCAGGATCGTGCGCTGCGCCTCGAGCGGCAGGCGCTCCCAGACCTGCTCGGGCGGGTGTGGGCTGTTCAGGAGGAAGGTCGCGCCCCGTGCGGCCAGCTCGAGCACGTCCATGCGTTCGAGGAAGTGGAACTGGTGGCAGGCCACGAAGTTCGCGCGGCGTACCAGGTAGGTCGAGCGGATCGGGCGCGGCGAGAAGCGCAGGTGCGAGACCGTGACCGCGCCGGCCTTGCGCGAGTCGTAGACGAAGTAGCCCTGGGCCCAGAGCGGGGTGTTCTCGCCCACGATCTTGACCGAGTTCTTGTTAGCGCCGACGGTGCCGTCGCTGCCGAGACCGTAGAACACCGCGCGCACGACGTCGTCCGGCTCGGTGTCGAACTCCGGATCCCACGCGAGGCTCAGGTGCGTCACGTCGTCGGTGATGCCGAGGGTGAAGTGGCGCAGAGGTGCCTTCGCGCGCAGCTCGGCCAGCGCCGCCGCGGCCATGGCGGGCGTGAACTCCTTGGAGGAGAGGCCGTAGCGCCCTCCGATCACTTCCGGCCGCGGAGCGGCGCCGTGGACCTCGCTCCAGCTCTCGTGCAGGGCCGCGAGCACGTCCTGGTAGAGGGGCTCGCCCGGCGCGCCGGGTTCCTTGGTGCGGTCGAGCACCGCCACGGCGCGCACGCTGGGAGGCAGGGCCGCGACGAAGGCGGCCGTCGAGAACGGCCGGAAGAGGCGCACCGTGACGAGGCCGACCTTCTCGCCGCGCCGCACGAGCTCGGCCACGGCCTCGGCGGCCGCTCCCGCGCCCGAGCCCATCAGCACGAGCACGCGCTCGGCGTCGCTCGCGCCCTCGTAGTCGAAGAGGTCGTAGCGCCGGCCCGTGCGCTGCGCCAGGTGCTCCATGGTGCGCTTCACGATGGCGGGCACGTCGTCGTAGAACGGATTGATCGCCTCGCGCGCCTGGAAGAAGACGTCGGGGTTCTGGGCCGAGCCGCGCAGCACGGGCCGGTCGGGCGTGAGGGCGCGCTCGCGGTGCGCGCGGATCGCGGCCGGGTCGAGCAGCTCGCGGATGTCGTCGTCCGCCAGCGGCTCGATGCGCGCCACCTCGTGCGAGGTGCGGAAGCCGTCGAAGAAGTGCAGGAAGGGCACGCGCGCCTCGAGAGTCGCCGCGTGCGCCACCAGCGCGAGATCCTGCGCCTCCTGGACCGAAGCGGCGCACAGCATCGCCCAGCCGGTCGAGCGCGCCGCCATCACGTCGCTGTGGTCGCCGAAGATCGAGAGCGCGTGCGTGGCGACCGTGCGCGCCGCCACGTGCACGACCGCGGGCGTCAGCTCGCCCGCGATCTTGAACATGTTCGGGATCATGAGCAGCAGGCCCTGCGAGGCCGTGAAGGTCGTGGCCAGGGCGCCGGCCTGCAGCGCGCCGTGCACCGCGCCCGCGGCGCCGGCCTCGCTCTGCATCTCGATCACCTCCGGGACCGTGCCCCACAGGTTCGCGTCACCGGCGCGCGCCCAGGTGTCGCACAGCTCGCCCATCGGCGAGGCGGGCGTGATCGGGTAGATGGCGATGACCTCGCTGGCCCGGTACGCGAC
>Ga0137457_1000376_pt1 | contig 11813 bp, 21 predicted proteins | sample EasRivERMGT630_2_FD_102321 | JGI IMG/M metagenome (GOLD analysis project Ga0137457, IMG submission 102321) | Soil microbial communities from meander-bound floodplain in the East River, Colorado, USA - East River MetaG ERMGT630_2 | ecosystem: Environmental > Terrestrial > Soil > Floodplain ...
AACGGACCTCTGCGATCGCATCGTCCGCGAGCTGCGCGAGCAGGGCCCGCGACTGGCGAACATGACGGCCGAGGGCATCCCCGCCGTGATGGTCGACTGGAAGATCGGGAACGATTGGGACCGCAGCGAGCGGCGGTCGAAGCTCCTGCGGTCGGCCGAGGAACTGGCCGCGTTCCTGCAGACCGAGGACGGCAAGCTCTACGGCCGTTACGGCCGCCAGTTCCGGACCTGGGCCCAGACTGCGCGAGGATCGCGCCTGGGCCGCCCGGCAGCAAGGCGAAGCCATGCTTCAGCACGCCGACGGGATGGCGCGGCTCAAGGTCGAGCGCCACGGTCAGCCCCTGATCCCGAGGTGAGACGACCCAGACCCGGATCGAGAAGGGAGGCTCAAGGCCTCAGCCCCGCGTGCCGATAGAGGGGCTATGAACCTGACCTACAACGTGACGAAGCGGTTCCTGACGGGCAGCCTGAAGGGGATGGCGGTCCGCGAGAAGACCAGCGCCCGGTTCCTGGTCGGCGGAGACTACGGCCCGGCGCAGCGCCGCTACCGGGTCGAGCGCGTCGAGGTCCTGTCGACGAAGCGGCAGAAGGCGCCGGTCCAGATCGTGGACGCCCGCGCCATCCTCGCCGTCCGGATCGCGGACGCCCAGGAATAGTTCGCACCGGCTCAAGTTCCCAGGCTACAGTTCCGATAGAGACAACATGCAACACGAACCCTGCACCGTGAAGTTCACCCTGCGCGCCGGCGACCTGATCCGCTCGGGCGAGCTGCGGTGCCGCGGTGCGGAGTCATGGCGCGCGGCCGTCGAGCGGATGGCCGACGGCCGCGCCTGCCACGGTGGCGGGGAGGTTCGGTTCGAGGGAGACTTCCCGGGCGAGGTCGTCTTCCTGGTCAGGGAGGGAAAGGTCGCGCAGGTCTGGTAGGCGCGGCTCAAGTTCTCAGGGTAGAGTTCCGATAGAGGCACCATGAAGCTGTCCAAGACCTACGAAGCGGCCCTCGAAGCTCACAACGTGGCCATCCGTGCGTTCACTGTCGCCCAGCAGGCCTACCGCACCCGCCAGATCGGTGACGTGGAGTTCCTCGCCGCCCGCCGCGAGATGGTCGCCGCCTCGAAGCTGTTCGACATCGCCTACGCGGAAGAGGCGGCCCGGAATGAGTCGGAGCAGGTCTCCCGCACGGCCTAGGCTCAAGTCCTCGGGCTAGACTGTCGAAGAGGGTAGCACCATGACGAACACCGTAGCGAACACCATCCTGCAGCAACTCGGCGGCTCGCGCTTCCTGGTCATGACCGGCGCGAAGAACCTGATCGGCTCGGACGACTCCCTGACCATGAAGATCGGCTCGAACGCCGCCGGCGTGACCCACGTCCGGATCACCCTGACCAAGTTCGACACCTACCGCATGGAGTTCCTGAAGGTCCGCGGCACGAAGATCACCACCCTGTTCGGCACGTCGGACCTCGTCTACGCCGAGGACCTGCGCCGCATCTTCACCGCCCACACCGGCCTCGACACGAGCCTCTAACCATGAGCACCACCATTCGCGACCGCCTTCTCGCCGCCGGCTTCGAGGCAGACAGCATCGAAGCCATTCAGCGTCAGTGCGTCGGTACCGAGTTCGACCCGCTCCTGACCCGCACGCGCAGGGCCCGCTTCTGTGCCTCGGCCGGGACCGGCTACCTGCAGGGGCTCTGCGGCGGAACCATCATCGCCGGGTTCACGGCCGACAGTGCCTCGCGCCGTCAGGTCTACCTCGTTGTCGACGACACCGAGGGCGAGACCTGGGACGTCCGCCGGCGCGCGGGCGAGGCAATGGGCCACGGCCCGCGCCCGCACGCGGTCCTGAAGCTGGTCTGCGCCGGCTAGCGCTGCTCGTAGACCGACACGCGCGCCTGCAGGTCAGGCGCGGCCGCGATCCTGGTGCTGACCGAGCAGCGGCACTGGATCCGCTCCTCGGGTGGCGCCTGGGGGTCGCCCGGGAACCTGATCCGCGCCCCGCTCCCGGAGATGAACGGCTGGTCGTAGCCGACCGTCTGCCCGTCCATCGCCGCGTGCGAGTCCCTCACCCGGTTATCTTCCGCGGGGTTCCAGGTGCGCTCGATCCGGTCGGGGCTCACGTCCCCCGACTCCACGGCCTGAGTGAAGGCCTCGTGCGAGCCCTCCGCGGCGGCCGTCATGGATTCGGTGCGGGCGATGACCTCGGATCGGTACTGGATGTAGCGCTCGCGGTAGCGCTCGACCATGACGTCGATCTGCTTCGAGCTGAGGGCCGTGCCTTCGTCGGCCGCGCGGACCACGGTCCGGTCGAAGCGCCGATCCCGCAACTGCCGGCTGAGGGCATCGGTCCCGCCCGACTCCAGGGCCCGGCGGTAGTTCGCCACCGCGCGCTCCTGGTACGACGTGAGCCCGATCGACTGCCGGAAGTTCCGGGCCTGCTCGATCGGGTTCGCGCCTGCGCGCATGCCATCCAGGAGCGCTTGCCGGGTCGCCAGCCGCTGCTCGCGCGAGAACTCCTGCACGAGGCGGAGCTGGTTCCCGCGCATGGCCGCGACCGCGCGAACGTTGGTCGCGTCGAAGTGCACGCCGACAACTCCCAGGGAGCGGTTCACGGCCGCTACGGTGCTGCCTGCCGCGCTCTGGTAGACGCGGCTCCAGGCGCCGCCGAGTTGGCGCGCGGCGATGTCCACGACCGCCAGGGCCTGCTCGATGCGGCCCCGCTCGATCATGTCCGCAAGTTGCCCCAGGGTCCAACGATCCCGGATCGTGGCGATGACCGCCACGACCTGGGCGCGGATCTCCGGTTCCAGTCGCGCGGCGATTCGCTGCGCGACGACCTCGGAATCCTGGGGCTTCTTGCGTGCCACGGCTAGCTGTGGTCGCCGAGGTCGATGTAGATCAGGTCGACGTAGGAGTCGTCGCCCAGGGTCAGGACGCCGGCAGTCGTGCTCGGGTCCGCGATGTTCAGGTAGATGGCCTTCGCGCCGGCCGCGAGGAGCACGTTCGACAGGGCGCCGTCGCTGGCGCCCGCGCCGCGCACGCTGCCCGCGGTCGTGCCGGTGCCGTCGACTTTGGTCATGAGGTCGTCTTCGCCGGCGTTGCTGAAGTCCGTCGAGGCCGTGGCCACGGTGCCCAGCGCCGCGTCGATCGCGGTGCCGTTGTTGCTGGTGAAGCCGGCCTGAGTCGTGTTCAGGTTGACGATCACGCCCAGCATGATCAGGTTCGTGGTCGGCAGGTCGCAGAGCTTCAGCGAGCCGAAGTCGTCGGCGGCCGCGACGGAAACCGTCTTGCCGGACAGCTTCAAGCGGATGTGCTGCAGTTGCTGGGCGAGGACATCGATGCCGACACCGGACACCGGCGTGGGGAGGTTCGAGCGATTGTCCCGCTGGTTGAGCAGGCGAGAGACTTGACGTTGCAGGTTCATGGAAAGGTTCCTAGCTAGGGAAAGGGGGTTAGCGTTCGGTGCAGGGGCAAGCGTAGGTTGCCGCCGCGGGGTCTCTGTCGATGGGCCCAGCGATCTGGAAGGTCCGGCCCTCGATGGTGATCTGGTCGTCGGTCTCGGGGACGACGGTGCCGTTCTCGATGGTGTCGCCGATCAGCAGCACCCAGACGATTCTGGACTTCTCCAGGCCGCCGGGGATGCGCCGCTTGCCCTGCCGGTCGATGAAGCCCCGGCAGGAGTAGTTCGCAGGGCTCGGGTTCGTGCCGCTGGTGAGCTGGCCCGCGGTGCGGGTGCCGCCGGTGACCTTGATCAAGGTCGCGGCGAGCACGCCGGGCGCGATGTGCTTCTTGATGAGGCCCGAGATGTCGATGCCGAAAAGTTTCTGGCCCACTAGACAGCCCTCCAGCGCTTGGCGGCCGAGTTCCGGCCGGCTTGCTTGTGAGAATCAGAAACGCCGCGTGCCCAGCGGCGCTTGGCCGCCTCGGACAGAGCTTGCCGATGCTCTTCGGACAGCGGACGGCCTTGCATTGAGTTGCTGATCTTCTGGCCGACCTTCTCGCGGTGGCCGGGGCGGTCCCAGACCTCGCGCATCCGCTGACGCTCGGCCTCGGTCTTGTTCCGATAGCATCCGCCGCGATCGAGGTTGTAGCCGCTCGGCGCGAGCGTGCCGAGTTCCTCGATCAGTTCCTGCTCGTAACGCGCGATCACTTCGACGCTGTCTCGCAGAAGGCCGAAGAGGATCGGCGCGCCGTGCTTGCGGATGGCGGCATGGACTGCGAGGCGCGAGCCTGCCTTCGCCGAAGCGATGTGACGAGACAGCCGGACCTTGCCGGTTGTGGTCGTCATGCCGACGTAGGCCTTCCCGTTTGGGAATCGCAGAACGTAGAGCATGGCCTCACCCATCGGTCGGAACCTCCACCTTGCGCTGCACGTTGAACCCGCCGGCCTCCAGGACGTCGACCTCGTATTCGTCGGTGACGTCGATGGGGGCTCCGCCCTCGTTCCGGAAGACCGCGAAGGTGCCGTCGAGGCTCAAGACCACCACCAGTAGTTCCTGGCTCATGCGAACCCCTGGCCGCGATCGAAGTCGCACTCGCCGAAGTAGCTGCCGCAGTCGTCGACTCCGGTCACGGTCGTGTCGAAGGACCCGGCCGCGCTGGCGAACAGGCACTTCAGGATGTCGTTCACCACGATTGGCAGCCGCTTGTCGCGCGCGCTGTTGATGGTCTGCACGAAGAACTCGACCGAGGCCGAGCCGGCCTGCACCCTGCGCACGTTCGAGCCTGAGCCCTCGCCGTCGTAGAGGGTGGCGTCCAGCAGGAGATAGCCGGCCAGTTCGAACTCGGCCGGGGGCAGTTCCTCGGCGACCGTGCCGTCCGTGATCGCCGTCCCGTTGCAGTTCGCGCCGTCCCGGGGCCACGAGCGGGCCTGTCCGGCGGTCGTTTCCTCGCCAGAGAAGTTCGAGACGCGGTCGATGAAGTCCGCCGCCATGACCAGCGCCCGCTTGCGGTTGTCGGACGAGGCCGCCGTGACTGCGGCGGCAGCAGCGCCCAGACGCGCATTGAAGTAGGCGACGAGATCGACCTCGGGGTCCGCCGTGCGGGCGTACACCGAATAGGTCGAGATGCCGATGCTCACGGTCTGGATGCTTGCTGCCATAGGACTACCGCTTCACCTTCGCGCGCTTGCGCGAGGGCGCTCGCGCGGGCGTGGGGGCTGATGCCAGGGCCTGGAAGTCGAGCCGCACCGATTCGAGGAGCAGCGCGATGCTTGCCAGGACCGCCAGCATGGGACGACGAGGGGACTCCATGGTTACGCCGTCGCGACCTTCGTGTATTCGATGACCACTTGGCCAACGAACAGCGACCAGTCCGTGCCCGCGACGGGCGTGAGCTGGATGCTGTCGGGCGGAGCCGGGTGCGCGCTGGCGATCAGCTTCATGTTGATGCAGTCCGGCAGCGTGCCGTCGTCGGTCTCCTCGACGTAGGGCAGGGGGATGTAGTCGCCCGATGCGTTCTGCAAAGCCCCGCTCAAGTGCAGGAGCTTGTGGAACGCCGAGAACGTGACAGGGTAGGTCGTCGGGATGCCGTTCGGGCCCGCAGCGATCACCTTCACCTGACGATAGACGATTGCCACGCCGCCACCATCACGGTAGAGGCCGATCGCAACTTCCTGGGTCGTGTCCATTTCGCGCATTGCTGTCACCTGGGCCTGTACGGCCGTCATCTGGGATTGGAGAGTAGAGACGTCGGTCGTCAACGTCGAAGAGGTGCTGCTCGACGAGTTCGCCGAGACGTTCGGCGCGATGACGCGCTGCCGGATCTTGTGGGTCATGAGGGTTACTCGCTGTAGCGGCTGATCAGCCAGTGCGTGCCGAAGATGTTGGTCTGGCCGGAGGTGCTGGAGGTGAAGGAGGTCATGCGGAATCCCAGAAATGCCGTGCTGGCCGGCAGGTCGGAACTCAGGTCACCGGAGACTTGCGTTCCGGTGCTCTGCATGGTGATCCGGTAGCTGATGATCGAAGCGTTCGGGGCCGCGAACAGTTCGACGGTATACCACTCGGTGGTGCTGACCGTGATCGACGCGAGCGAGGTCCGGGTCGCAGTGCCCGAGCCGTCGTTCGTGTACATGTAGTAGTTCGTCTCGCCCGCGCCGATGCCGAGGCCTACCGAGTTCAGCCAGTTTGCCGGGTCCGCGTCGGTGGCGTTGTTGTCGGCAGGGTCCGCGGCCGCGGACAGGCCGATGAACGCGCGCTGGTTCGCGAGGGTGCCCGACCGCGCGAAGACGGCCATCATGCGGAAGCCGCCCTGGCCTGCAGCGTCGCCGCGCCACACCATGCCCGTGCCGCTGCGCTGGGTCCACCCCGCGCGCCGGTTCGTGCCCGACGTGCTGGCGCTCGACAAGCTGAGTCGCCCCGTCAAGTAGCTGGTGTTCGCTATGTTGTTGAACGCCTGCGTGCCGAACGCCGTCACGGCGTACTGCGAGGTGAACGCGGGCGTCACCGTCGGGAGAGCGGTCGCGATGATCGCCCGGAGGGAGTAGCTCTGGTCGATCGTGCCGGACAACGTCGTCGCGAGTGACAGCGCGCTGTCGGCCGTGGCCTGGGCCGCGTTGGCGGCAGCAAGCGCGGCGGCGGCATCGGCAGCAGCAGCAGCGGCCGCAGCAGAGGCAGCGGCAGCGGCGTTCGATGCGCCGGGATCGCCCAACGCGAACAGGGGAGGAGGGCCCGCGCAGACCAAGGACTACGCCCCCTTCTCTTCGGGTTCGCTCGCGACTTCCTGGTCTTCGTCGCCGTCGCCCTCCATGTCCTCTTCAGGAGTCGGAGGCGCCTGCCCCGGCAGCATGCCCTGGCCCGGCAGCGGCGCAGTCAGGGACAGGTCGACCTCGGGGGCATCGGGCAGGCCGATCAGGGCCCGGACCTTGTTCACCGCGGGGTCGTTCGGCATCAGCGGGGCGCCTGCCTGCGCCATCTTGACCAAGGCCTCCGTGGTCTCTTGGACGTCGGACAGCGCGAGCGGCGACGTCCGGAACGTGGGCATGAGCGCGCGATCCAGCCCGTTCAGATCCCATACGGGTTCGAGGAGGTCCTTGCGCGCCTGCGCGCGGATGTCCACCAGGGTTGCGTCGATCAACTCGGCGAAGGCCTGGGACTTGTCCTGCGCCATGGCGTGCGAGCCCTTCGAGTCCGCGCCCAGCAGCAAGTGCTCGGTACCCATCACGCGCGCGATCTGGCGGTTGAGCCGCTCGATGGCGGCCGCGATCTCCTCGTGCGGGCCCGCGTCGCCGCGCAACAGCTCGAAGTCGAAGCGCTTCACGCCCGAGGGAGTCTGGCCCTCGCCCGTGGAGCGGAACGTCTCCGACTCCAGCATGAGGCCCAGCTCGGGGCCGCGCTTGTGGTCCGCGAGGATCCGCCGCAGGGGTGCGAGCTGCGCCTCCTCCAGCTCCGTGCCGAGTTCGCGCAGCTCCTTCAAGGGCGCGCGCACGATCGGGATGCCGCGGATGTCGGACTCGAAGCCCCACGACTCGATCAGCTCCAGGCGCAGCAGCTTGTCCGCGTCCTTGACGATGTGCCGGAACAGGCCGAGGCCCTCGGGGCTGTCGTTGATCGCGTCATCGACGAGGTAGAGCAGCTTCTGCCGGGGCAGGTAGATTTCGCGCTGGGTCGCCGGCGCCATCTGCACCACGCCGATCACGTTGCCGTGCTGGTCGCAGTCCCAGCGGTGCACCGTGGTCTGCGGGCGGGGTTCGATGTCGAGCAGACCAATACGGCCGTCGTCGCGCTTCTTCGCGGTCCACTCCTGGACGCCGAACCCGTAGAAGCGGTAGAGCGCCGCACGCCGCACCACCTGGGGCCAGTGCGTGATCATGTCCTTGAACAGGACCTCCTCGGCGAACTCGGCCAGCTCCAGGGCCTCGGCGCTGTCGTCGGCGGGGACCACGGTCCACTCCGGCTTGCCAACCAGCGCGATGAACGCCCGCAACGAGGCGCCGACGATCGCGGTGTTCGCGAGGATGTCGGAGTACAGGCGGAACTTGCGCAGGCCCGAGACCCGCGGGTCCTTCTCGTTTTCGAGCAGGTAGCCGCCCGTGAGCACGAAGCCCGGGGCGCCTACGGTCCGGGTCGCCGGCGGCATCCGCGTGGGCGCATCCTGGATCGTGAACACGTTCGGGGCCGGCGTGGATCCCCCGAGCACCTTCTGGATCTGGTCGGTCATGCGCGGTCCATACATTTACGGCTGAGGGGGTGTATTTGTAAGAGCCCTACACGACCGACGCGGGGGCGCCGAACCCCTGCGAGGTCGAGCGCTGGGTGAGGAGGTAGGCATAGGCCCGGGAGAACGCATCGATCTGGTCGGTGAACGCGGCGCCGGCAGGGCCGAACAACTCCGCCTCGCTGAGGAACCGGTCGTTCCACGGGCCGCGCACCAGGATCACGTTGCCCGCGTCCCACTGCGACGCGCACGGGACGGCGCGGTCGACCTTGTCGCCGGACTCCAGCGAGAAGTGCACGTTGTAGCCGGGCAGGATGCTCGCGAGGCGCGCCTTCTGCGCCTTGCCTGCCTGCCCTGGATCTTGCGGCAGCGAGATCGCCACCTTGGACCCGTCCGCGCGCGCGCAGGCCTTGATGGTCTCCTCGACGCCGTAGGATTCCTTCTGCACGCGCACCACGTCCGCGATGACGAGCCGGTTCTCCGCGGTCACCCCCAGCTTGAGCCCGACCGTTGCCTTGCCGCCGTCCTCGGTGCCGGCCAAGTCCCAGCCGCGCACCCAGCGCGTGCACGCGGGAGCCGCATCCACGAACACCGCGCGATCGCGCTTGAACATGCCGCCGCCGCGCGGCACCGGGCGCTGCTGCAACTGCGACGCGACGGCGTAGGGCCCCATCGCTCGTTCGAGTTCCCGAACGGCCTCCTCGGGGAAGCGATCGGGCCAGAGTAGTTGCCCCTCCTCGGTGCGCCAGTCGACGATGCCCAGCTCCTGCAGCTTGGGGGTCGGCGCGTTCTCGCCCACCTCGTAGCGCATGGGCAGGCACAGGACCTCCCAGCCGAGTTCCTTCGCCTTCGCTGACAGGTCGCCGACCGCGATGCGCTGCATGATCATCACCATGGCGGAGCGCTTCGCGTGCGCCTTGCGCGGGTCGTCCTTGGAGCGGTTGAGGCGCGTCGGCAGCGTCTCCGTGAACCAGCGGCCCGTCGTGAGCAGGTCCGCGGCCGAGTCACCGCCGGCGACACCGTGCGGGTCGTCGATGAGGATCCGGTCGCCGCGGTAGCCGGTCAGGGCCGAGCGCACCGACGCGGCGAGGCGCCAGCCCGTCTTGACGTTCTGGTAGTAGGTCTTCTGGTCTTGGTCTTCCTTCAGCTCCAGCTCACCCCAGGAGCTGACGCCGTATTGGGTCTGGTACCACTCCGACTTCACGAGGTCACGACAGCGCACGAGGTCGCGCGTGGCGAGGCCCTGCTCGTAGCTGGCGCTGATGTAGCGCAGGTGCTGGCGCTTCTGCGGCCCCCACTCCCACGCCGGCCACAACGTGTTGACCAGCATCGACTTCATGCAGCCGGGCGGCACGTTGATGAGCAGGCGGTGGATCTTGCCCTCGGTGACCGCTTCGAGCGCCTTGCAGATCAGGGGCAACGGCCCGCCCTCGACGAGCGGGGTCTCCGGTTCGAGCACCTTCCAGGCATGCTTGGCGAACTGCCAGAACCCGTCCCGGCGCGAGAGGTCGTGCTGGCACAACGCCCGCATGCGCGCTCGCTGCTCGGACGACATCTGCGCGATCAGGTCGCGCGGGTTCACTCGCCGAAGCCCTCGCGGATGACCCGGTTCCACGGCCACCCCCGCACCCACGCGCACAGGGCGCAGTCCTTGGAGCAGTAGATGCCGACGAGGTCCTGCCGGGGCTTGCGCCCCTTCTTCGAAGCGCTGCCGGCCTCGCCGATGTGCGCCGCCTTGGTCGGGTCCACGATCCGGGAGCACTCTGGGCACACCGGCCGGGGCTCGCGCTCGGACTTACTCCTCGGGGTAGTCGCCATCGTCCTCTCCTTCGAGCGCTGCACCGCTGGGGTCATCGGTGGCGGTGAACTCTGCGTCGACCGGAACTTCAGACGGAGCAGGCAGAGCAGGAACCCCGTCCGCACCCGCAACTTCTTCCACCAGCGCAAGGGCTTCCTCCATCTTCCGCACGGCCTCAATCGGCCACTTGCTGACGTCCGGCAGGCCGGCTATGACCCGCGTCTTCTGGTCGACCTGCAGCTTGTTCCCGAAGCGCTCAGGGTCCAGCGCCTGGGCGAGCGCCAGCAGGCACCGGTCGGAGTACTTCTGCTCCCCGTTCGAGCCCTTCCAGCCCTCGATCGCACGCTCCTCCATGGCCTTGATGACCCGCTGGATGGGCACAGCGTGCGCCTTCTCGCACTGGTCCCGGAAGTCCTCGTCCTCGGCCCAGGCCTTCCGCATGGCGTTCAGTGACACGCCAGCGGCCGCCGCCATCGAGGGCAGGTGAATGCCGTGCTGGCGCACCTGCGCGAGCGCGGCCGCCTTCCCGCGCGGGGTCAGGCGGGGGCGGGTGCGGAACTCCCCGGGGGTGTAGAACTTCTCGGTCACTGGTCGCCCCCGTTCTGGGCCTCGCGCTGCTCCTGGACCGTAGGCCCGGCGATGCGCCGGTCGATGCTGCAGACGCCGCACCCTGGCCGGCCGCAGTCCAACGGGTGGCGGCTGGCCCAGCAGCCGGGGTTCATGTGGCGCAGGGATGAGAAGCCGACGCCCAGCTCCCGGATCAGGCGCGCCCGCCGCCGGCAGACGTTCTTCGTCCTGCGCCTCCGCTCGGCCCGGCTCACTTGGTCCTCCAGAACTTCCGGTAGACCTGCGCGTAGGCCACGCCCCAGAGGTCGCCGTGGTCGTGCATCGGCAGGTCGAACCACGTTCGGCAGTGGGCCCATTCGTGGAGCAATGTCTCGATCGCGACCTCTCCGACGGCGCACCGCTTGGGGTCCAGCCTGACGTCGAACCAGCGCCGCTTCCCGCGGCCGCGCAGCTCGCACGACCCGAAGCACCCCTCGGAGTCGATCCAGGTGACCTTCACGCGGTGCTTCGTGGGCATCTCCCGGCGCAGGCGCGCGAGGGCCCGGGCGACCGACTTCCGGGTCCGGACCTGGATGGCTCGCAGGGTGTCCGTCACAGGACCTCGATCCAGTTCCGGCCCGACCACTTCCACCGGTCCCCGTTGGACGCCAAGAGGTCCGTGCGACCGAGCGCTTCCGCGGCCCGGCCCAGGATCCACCCGAGCCGGTGCGACCGGTTCTGGCGCAGGACCGCCGAGACCACGTCGGCAAGCTCGGAACCTGAGAGGGCCATGGCAACGGCGGGTTGCGTCGGGTCATGGCTCGGGGACAGGAGCACCTGAAGGGTCGGAGGCACAAGATACATTCACGGCCGCCGGGGTCTCTTTGTAAGACCGCCCGAGGCCCGAACTCGGCCCGAGCCGTTCTTCGCGCGCCAATGGCCTCCGATCGGGCGGTTCTCGGCCATCTAGGCTAGTCGAGAGGCTCCAATCAGCCAGTTCTCGCGTGCCGGCCGGCCCGGAACCTACTTCTTTCCACCTCCAGGAAAGGGAAATAGGGCCTGAAGTCTCCCTGCCATCGAGCTTTCAGGATCCAGGCTTTCGATTTCGCCATTTGCATGCCAATCCCTATATAGCCTGTATAGGGGTCCTTATACATCCCCTGTAGAATACTAAGTAATAAGGATAGTAGGAAAGAACACGCCGTGCGCAGTCCAAACCCGGGTTTAGAGGCCGAACTCGCTAGGAAAGGAACCGATCGGAACTCAATCGGACGAAAGGATCCGACCGCCTCGGAGCCCTCGTGGTAGCCTTCGGGCA
>Ga0137457_1000378_pt1 | contig 11799 bp, 7 predicted proteins | sample EasRivERMGT630_2_FD_102321 | JGI IMG/M metagenome (GOLD analysis project Ga0137457, IMG submission 102321) | Soil microbial communities from meander-bound floodplain in the East River, Colorado, USA - East River MetaG ERMGT630_2 | ecosystem: Environmental > Terrestrial > Soil > Floodplain ...
CGCGCGCCTCCGGCCGCCCCGTGCCGGCCACGAAGTCCGGGTAGCCGTCGTTGTCGAAGTCGCCGAAGTTGGAGCCCATGGCGGAGAAGGGCTCGGTGAGCCCGCTCTCCCGCCCGATCTCCTGGAATCCGCCCTTCCCGTCGCCGCGATAGAGGCACGGGAGATTCGCCTCGAAGGGCAGCCCGAGCGCAGCGGCGGTCAGATCGGCGGGAGAGGCTCCGAAGGCGTTCACCTGGATGTCCAGCACGCCATCGTTGTCGTAGTCGAAGAACCAGCACGGGAAACTGCGGATCGGCCCGGTGACTCCCAGCTTCGGCGCCACGTCCTCGAAGGTCCCGTCGCCCTTGTTGTGATACAGGCGGTTCTCCTGGCCCAGGTTGGAGACGTAGATGTCCGGGCGTCCGTCCGCATCGTAGTCGCCAGCGATCACGCCGCGGCAGAAGCGATCGTTGGTGACGCCCGCGGCCTTGGCCACGTCGGTGAACGTCCCGTCGCCCTCGTTGCGGAAGAGCTGGCTGGGAGCGTTGATCCTCTGGTCCGACTCGTTTCCGACGTAGAGATCGAGGTCGCCGTCGCCGTCGTAGTCGGTAAAGACGGCCTTCTCGTTCGGATACGAGACCTTCGCCAGGCCGGCCTCGAACGTGCGGTCGGTGAAGGTCCCGTCGCCGTTGTTGTGGAGCAGCGAATGGGGGTGCTGGCCCTTGTCTCCGAGCGACGCTAAGCGGATGACGTAGGCATCGACGAAACCGTCGTTGTCGTAATCGCCCTGGATCGCGTTGAGGCCTCCGAACAGCCCCAGGAGCCCGGCCTCCTTCGTGCGGCGGGTGAACGTGCCGTCGCCCTCGTTGCGGAAGTACTCGAGCTGTCCGTCCGAGCCGTAGCCCGTCAGGAGAATGTCGAAGTCGTCGTCGTTGTCGAAGTCGTCCGCGATGACGCCGCCGGCGAGGTTCGATATGTCGAGGCCCAGCTTCTCGGCCACATTGTCGAAGTGCGGGAAGGCCTCGTCGCCCGCGAAGAAGGCGGGTGGGATGCGGTGCTCCTCGGGAACCATGTCCGGGTATCCCCCGAGCGTCATGGCCGTCATGTTGTAGAACCACTGTGCCTTCAGGTGGATCGAGGTCCGCGGCTTGGTCGTGTCGAGGACCTCCTTCAGGATCGCCATCGCGTTCTGGGATCCTTCCTTCTTCGTGTGCACCGCCGCGCCGCGCAGCGGGAGGATGCAGCTCTCGGCGTTGTGGCTGGCGCAGCAGTTCTCGGTCTCGGCGAGTCGCAGCCAGGCCGCGGCGTGGCGGATCTTCGAGTCGTTGTAGATCCCGAGCGGGACACCGGGAGCGTTCAGCTCGAAGGCTTGCTTGAGCACGTCGAGGCCTTCGCGTTCGCTGCCGTAGTAGACCAGCGCATCCCCGAGATCGACCATGGTCTGGAAGCGCGTGGCGGGCGGCGTGTCTGCGGGCATGTCCTCCAGCTTCTTGCGCAGGTCGCGCACCTTGACGTCGCCCAGGAGCCAGTTCTCGTCGTCCGTCCGATCCAGGATCTCGCGCAGCGCCGCCAGCATCTTCTGGTGCCCGGAAGGAGCGTCCTTCTGCGAAGCCTGCGGCGGACGCGACTCGGCCGCGGGCGACGACGCCCGGACGGCCTCCTGGCAGGGAACCGGAGCCGAGAGCGGGCTCCAGGCGAGGGGCACGAGGAAGGCATATGCGGATCGTGTGTTCATGGCTCTTGCGCCGGCGGAGACGGAGGCCGCGTCGAAACACTCTCGCTCGCGGGACTTCCCTGCGCCGAGCTTCGGTGAGGAAGAGATCGACGGTGCCGTGCTCGCGCGCTGGCGGCTGCGTACGGGCGAGAGTAGCAAGCGCCGGCCCGGAGCGGCAAGGCGGCATCGAGACCGCGCTCACGCTCGCCCGGGGATCCCTTACGATGGCAGAGGATGCCGGCCGCTGAAGGACAGGTACGCGCTTGCCTGCTCGTGCTCTCGATATCCCTCCCGATCGCAGGTTGCGGTGCGGACCGGCGAGCGAGCAGTCGGGCCGTCTTCGTCGACGTGACCGCGGACTCGGGCTTGCCCGGGGCGGACGCGAACTGGCCCGACGGCACCTACTTCCTGCCCGAGATCACGCAGGGCGGCGTCGGACTGTTCGACAGCGACGGCGATGGAACCCTCGACCTCTTGCACGTGCGCATACCGCCTCCAGGTGGGGCCGAGACGGTGATCTCCAGCCGCTTCTACCGCCGCCAGGCAGGCGACACCGGTGGTCGCTTCGAGGACGTCACGCAGGAGGCGGGGCTGACGGAGCCCGGCTTCGGCCAGGGTCTGGCGGTGGGCGACACGGACAACGACGGCGATCTGGACGTCTTCGTGACCAACTACGGTCCGGACGTCTTCTACGTCAACGCGGGCGACGGTCGCTTCACGAACGCGACCGCGAGGGCCGGCCTGGTCGAGGACGGGTGGAGCACTGCGGCCGCGTTCTGCGACTACGATGCCGACGGCTTCCAGGACCTCTACGTCGTGCACTACCAGCGCTTCGACCCCGGCAAGGTGTGCACGGACTCCAGCTCGAGACGGGACTACTGCGGCCCGATCATCGGCGACGAGGACAACCTGTTCCAGAACCGCGGCGACGGGACGTTCGTCGATCGCACGAAGCAGGCCGGCATCGTGCTGCCGCAGCGCGGGGCGCGCGCGACGGGCCTCGGGATCGCGTTCCTCGACCTGACGCGGGACGGCCGCCCGGACATCTTCGTGGCCAACGACGCGCAGGCCAATCAACTGTGGGTCAACCAGGGCGACGGCACGTTCCTCGACCAGGGCGTGCAGCGCGGCGTCGCCTTCAGCCGCGACGGGCGCGCGGAGGCCAACATGGGCGTGGCAGTGGGCGACGTGAACGGCGACCTGGAGCTCGACCTCTTGGTCACGCACCTGTGGGGCGAGAACAACCGCCTGTATCTCGGCACCAAGGCCCCCGTGTTCCGCGACTTCACGATCGAGTCCGGGCTCTCGCGCACCGACCTGGAGCGGACCGGCTGGGGGTGTGGCTTCTTCGACTTCGACCACGACGGCGACCAGGACCTGGCGGTCGTGAATGGAGCCGTGCATCGGCGGCCGCCCTTGCCCGGAGCTCCACCGGGCTTCTGGGCCGAGTATTCGGAGCCGAACCAGCTCTACGAGAACGACGGCAACGCGTTCTTCACGCAGGTCGACGAGAAGGCCGGGACCTTCGCCTCCGAGGTGGGGATGAGCCGAGCATTGGCCTTCGGAGACCTGGACTCCGATGGCGACCTCGATCTGGTGGTGTCCCACATCGACAACTCTCTGCGTGTCTATCGCAACGACGCCCCGAAGCAGGGGCGGCACTGGTTGATCGTGCGCGCCATGACGAAGGGGCGCGACGCGCTCGGCGCGCAGATCCGCATCCGCGCCGCCAATCGCGAGTTCCTGGGGGTTGCGCTGGCGGCCTCCAGCTACGGCTCGAGCTGCGATCCGCGCGCGCATTTCGGCCTCGGTCCGATCACGACGATCGACGCGATCACGGTCCTGTGGCCGGACGGCCAGAACGAGGATTTCCCCGGCACGGAGGTCGATCGCGTGCTCACGCTGCGACAGGGCCAGGGACGCAGTCCGTGAGCGCGCCTCGCAGCTCTCGCCGAGCACGCTCGCACGCGATCCAGGTCCTGACTCTCGCCCTGGTCGCCTGTCATCGCGGATCAGGGGCCGAGGAGATCCCGTCGCCCTCCCTGGCCAACGTGGAACGGGAGGTGGCAGAGGCCATCACCGCTGCCCGTGGAGCCGTGCTGCGCGAACCCCTGTCCGGAAAGGCCTGGGGACGACTGGGCGATCACTATTTCGTCCACGACTTCATGTCCCCTGCCGCGCAGTGCTACGCGCGGGCCGAAGAGCTCGACCCCGAGAGCTTGCTGTGGCCCTACCGTCTGGGCTTCAGCCTGGCCAAGGACCATCCGGATCTGGCAGCCGCGCCGCTCGAGCGCAGCTTGCGCTCGCTCGACAACCATGCGCCGGCGCACGAAGTCTACGCGAGCGTGCTGGCACGGCTGGGACGGAGCGACGAAGCCATCGAGCACTACACGCGCGCCGGTCAGCTCGATCCGGCGCGAGCCCAGGCCGAGACCGGGCTCGGGCTGATCTACCTCTCGCGCGGCGAGTTCGAGGCAGCCCGAGCCCACCTCGAGGCCGCGCTGGCGCGCGACGAGCGGTCCGTCGAGGCCCACGTCGCTCTGGCCCAGGCCTGTCTGGCCTTGGGGATGGCGAAGAAGGCCCAGCGTCACGCCGAGCTCTCGCGGACCTTGCCCCAGGCCCGACCCGAGGCGGATGTCATGGCGTCCCCCAACCTGCCACCGACCGGCGCTCGCGCGCGAACCCGCTTCGGCCAGCACCTGGAGGAACGGAAACGGCCGGAGGAAGCGGCCGAGCAATACCGCGCCGCCCTGCGCAGCAATCCCGACTACTACCTGGCCAGGCGCAGCCTGGCCAATCTCCTGGTCGCGCAGGGTCGCCGCGACGAAGCCGTCGAGCTCCTGCGCGAGGCCGAGCGGTCCAACCCGACCTTCGAAGAGGTCAAGAAAGACCTCGCCAAGCTCCTGGCGTCGAAACAGCGGCTCGTTCCGAAGGAAGCGGCCGGAGAGTAGAGCTTTCGCTCCCGTCCGGGCGTGATATTCTCTTCCGCCGATGCGCTCGCTCATCGGATGCCTGGCGGTCGCCTGCGCAGCGCTCGGCAGCGCTCCCGCCGCGCAAGAGTGGGCGCGCGCCCGGGTCGGGTCCGTCGACAGGAACATCCTCGTGATCGTCCTGGACGACGTCGGAAGCGACAAGCTGCACCTGTTCGACGATCTCGTGGCGCCGCCCTATCCGAGGACTCCGCGCATCGACGCGCTGGCCGAGGGCGGCATCAAGTTCCGGAACTTCTACTCCAATCCCCTGTGCAGCGCCGCGCGCGCCTGTATGCAGACCGGGCGCTACGGTTTTCGCACCGGCATGGGCTCGAACTCGGAGGTCTGGAGGCTGCCGGACTCCGAGGTGTTGCTCCCGGAGCTGCTCCGCACCGGGCTCCCGCCGGAGAGCGCCTATCGCTGCGGCGCCTTCGGCAAGTGGCACCTCGGGAACCAGGACCCCGCCCACGCCGTCACGAACGGGTATCACCGCTTCTACGGAACGCTGATCAACGCCTACCAGCACTTCAACTGGCAGAAGATCGAGCACGACGAGGGTGGCTCGCCCAGCGCGCCGATCCCGACCACGACCTGGAGCGCGAGCGTGGTCCGGAGCGATGCCTCGAGCTGGATCAACGCCCAGACCCAGCCCTTCTTCGCCTGGGTGGCCTTCAATCCGCCGCATGACGAGTGGCAGGTCCCGCCGCTGGCGCTCCTGTCGGACCTGACTCGCGCGGAGCTCGCGGGCTTTGCCGAGGGACAGACGGCCGTGGGGAACGAGCAACGCAAGCTCTTCTATCGCGCCATGCTCGAGGCGGTCGACACGGAGATCGGCAACCTCATCGACGGCATCGACTCCTTCCAGCTCGCGAACACGATGATCTTCCTCGTGTGCGACAACGGCTCCGACCGCAGGGTGATCCAGCCGCCCCACGCCTCGACGCACGGGAAGGCCACCGGCTACCAGCTCGGGATCCGCGTGCCCTTGATCGTCTCCGGCCCGCTCGTGCCCACGCCCGTCCCGCCGGGCGGCCACGAGTGCACGCAGCTGGTCGAGGCCGTCGACCTGTGGCGCACGATCGGGGAGATCGCCGGCGCGGACGAGACGCTCGCCTTCCAGAGCGCCGGTCTCTTCCCGCCCTATCCTTGGCTCGACAGCCAGAGCTTCCTGCCGCAGATCCTCGACCCTTCCGCGCCCGGGTCGAACGAGTGGGTCTACTCCGAGATCTTCAACCCGCCCGGCCCCTACCGGAACTCGATGTGCCTCCGGGTCCACCTGCGCACGCTCGGTGATGGTGACTACAAGTACGTGCGCTGGGTCGTCAAGGAGCCGGGCACGCCGACCTGTGCATTGCCCATCTACACGCACGAGCTCTACCGGCTGACCACGGATCCGCACGAGACGGCGAACCTCATGCTCGGACCGCTCACGCCGCAGGATCGTGCTGCGCTCCGCGACCTGCGGACCCGGATGGACGTGCTGAGCTCCGCGCCGGGCAAGATCGCCTGGCGTTGACGCCCGGCACCACGAGCAGGCTCAATCCTCCGCCGGCGCTCCTCCTGAGCGCGCCACCTGTCCGGCGTCGATCTTGGACGCGTCGAAGCGCTTCGCGGAGGCGAGCATCTTGTCGATCGTGGCATCCCAGTCCGCGCGCTTCTCGCTCTGGAACCGCAGCGGATTGACGCGCGCGACGACGAAGTTCTTGAGGTAGGGACTCTCGAACCCGCGCGCCTTCAGCGCGGCGACCGCCGCGGTCACCGCCTGGTCGAGCTCGGCCAGGCGCCGAGCTCGATCGGCTCGCGCCTCGAGCGCCTCGGGCAACCTTGCCGCCAGGAAGTCCTCGATCCGCTTCAAGACCGGCTGGTAGACACCGCCGGCGAAGCGGCCGTTCTGCTCGTAGCAGAGCCCGAGCGTGAGCAGCACCGGCTCCTCGAACATGGATGCGTAGTCGCGCTCCGGCCCCGGATCGACGCGCGCGAGCTCGCGCTCCATGCGGATCACCTCCAGCGCCTTCTCGCGCAGGTTGTGCGCCTTCTCGGTGTTCAGCGCGAGGATCTGGTACGCCATACGCTCCTCGGGCACGAGCAAGGCCGTGATCGCCTTCGCGCCCAGGAGGCGCATCGCGTGGAGCCGGTGGTTGCCGTTCGGAGTCCAGTACGTGCCATCCTCGCGCCGGACCGCGATGATGGGATCGAGGAAACGCCCGAGCTCCTCGATGCGCTTGGCCAGTCGCTCGAGGTGCGCCGCTGACACATCGCGCTGGAACGGCGTGGGCGCGACGCGCTCGATCGGCAGGACCACGACGAGCTGCCACGCGCCACCCAGCGGATCGCGGTAGCTCGCGATCACCGCGCCGCCGTCCTGCTCGACCCGCTGCGCGAGCCTGCTCACCTCGGCCGGTCTGGACTCCGGAGACACCTGCGCGGGCGTCAGCCCGCGAGAAACCGGCTCGGCCTTCTTCCGACGCTTTCCGCTGACCTTCTTCTCGGCCACGACGGGGTGGAGGCTACCCGTCGGAAGACTCGGCGGCGAGCGGATGCGAACGCGCCCCGTGGCAGTCGCTCATTTCGGGCCGATCCCGCGGAAGTGTGGCCGCTCGACGAGCGCCGCGAGCGCGAGGATCGCCAGCTGGGCGAGCACGGCTCCGGCCAGGCCGGGGCCAGAGCCCAGCAGGATCGCGAGCCCGTATGCCTGCGCATAGCCGACCGTGTACATCGGGTTCGATATCCAGCGGTACGGTCCGCTCAGGATCCGGGTCCGGTGCTGTGCGGGGACGAAGAAGTCGCGCCAGTAGAAGGTCCCCTTGGGCAGCGACGCCGCAGCCCAGGCCTTCGTGCCTACACCGAGCACGACGAGGAGCGCGCCCGCGGCGAAGACGAGCCACGACGGCCCTGGGAGGACGAACGTCCCGCGTGTGGCCACGCACAAGGCTCCGAACGCCACGGCGTCACCGACCATCAGGCGCGCTGCTCTCGCGCTGAACTTCAGCCACGCCGCCTCCTGCCCGAGTCTCCGCGAGAGGGCGGCGTGCTTCGCCTCGGCGTGCAGCCAGAACCCGACCAGGAGCACGTAGGCCGACCGGCATGCGACGAACCAGGCCCCGGCGAGCGGCGCGGAGCCGACGAACGCCACGACGAGCCCGGCCAGCACGAGCGGCGCGTGACCGAGAGCCTCCTGAACCGACATGCCGGGACCTTCCGGGGCCGTGGAAGGCTTGCTGCCAGGCTGGGCAGCGGCGTCGGGAATGGACGGCCGGATGCTCTCTTGCGAATCCTCTGCGACCACCGTGGCTCGCGAATCCTCTGCACGCATGCGTGGTTGGTTCATCGGCCCGGAAACTCTGTCAACCTTCGTGCCCCAGTTCCAGACACGGGGCGCAAGCCCCTCCGATCTGACCCGAACTTGACTCCGTTCGAGCCATCGAGCTCGTGGCGCTGTTCGAGATGGCCAGGAGAGTCGCCAACTCCGCACTTCAAGGATGGGAAGGAGGCAACCGATAGCGCTCGCGCGATGATCTCCGCCGCTCCCGGACCGTGAACGCGAGCCAGCTCCTGAAACAGGGTGTCGCCGCCCTGCAGCGGGGCGATGCTGCGGCGGCGATCGAGAGCAGCGAAGCCGTCCTGCGCGCTCATCCGCGCCTCGCGGTAGCGCATCTCGTTCGCGGGCGGGCTCTGCTCGAGCGCGGCGACTGGGAAGAGGCCGTTGACGCCCTGCGACACGCCGTCGAGCTCGAGTCGCGCTCGGCCGAAGCACACCTGACGCTGGGTGCGGCGCTGTCCGCTGGAGGGCGCATGCGCGACGCCTGGACCCACCACGAACGCGCACTCGAGCTCGCCCCCGGGACGGCGACAGTCGTGTTGCGCGTGGCGGGATTCCTGCTCGACCAGGGAGAGCTCGAAGCCGCACTCGATCTCTACCGTCGGGCCGCGACGCTCGGGAGCGAGGAGGCCATCGGCGGCTGGCTCGCGGTCCTCGAGCGCCGTGGTGATCTGCAATCGGCAAGCGACTTGCTCCAGCGATCTGGCGATGCGCTGCGCAGCTCGCCTCGCCTCCGGATCACGGCCGCGCGCCTCCTGCGACGGCTGGGACGGACGGACGAAGCGATCGAGCTCCTGCAATCGACCGGGCTCGAGCGCCTCACCCCCACGCTGCGCGCTTCGGTCCTGTACGCCCTGGGTGACGCCCTGGACGAGCGGCGCGAAGCGCGCCGTGCCTTCGAATGCTGGCGCCAGGCGAACGAGCTGCGCGGCCTGCGCTTCGACGCCTCCGCACACGTCGCGCGCGTGGACGCGATCCTGGCGTGCTACCGGCGTGCGGACTTCGCGCGCTTGCCGCGCGCATCGAACGCAGACGACCGTCCGGTCTTCATCGTCGGCGCGCCGCGTTCCGGCTCGACCCTGGTCGAGGAGATCCTGGCAACGCGGCCCGAGGTCCACGCCGCCGGCGAGCTCGACGTGGTGCCTCAGCTCGCGCGCGCGCTCGAGCGCGAGTCGCCGGCCGCCGTGGAGTCAGCGGCGCGCCACTATCTCGGGCGCTTCGACGCCCAGGGCTCGCGCCCGCGGCGGATCACCGACAAGCTGCCCCACAACGCGTTCTTCCTGGGCGAGATCGCCCAGCTCTTCCCCTCCGCGCGCGTCGTCTACGTGACCCGCGACCCGCTCGACACCGGTCTCTCGATCTTCGCCCGCGATTTCCACGTCACCCACGACTACGCCACCGACCTCGGCGCGATCGGCGTCTTCCTGCGCGAGCACCGGCGCCTGCTCGAGCACTGGCGCACGAACCTCCCGCTGCCCTTGCTCGAGCTCTCCTACGAGCGCCTGGTCGATCGGCCAGAGGCCGTCGCCCGCGCCCTGCTCGACTTCTGCGGACTCGCCTGGGACCCGGCCGCTCTCGGCTTCCACGCCTCGGAACGCGTGGCACGCACCGCCTCGTACGCGCAGGTGCGCCGCCCGCTCTACCGGAGCTCGGTGGGCCGATGGCGTGCGTACTCGGAATGGCTCGAGCCGCTCGAGTCGGCGCTCGCGGGGAGTTGATCGCTGCACGCGGGCGCGACGCCGACTCGACGTCGTACGGAGACTGTTGAAGCCGGACGCGGGGCCGTGCCGTCAGAGTTGCTCCGCGACAACGCCGATCGTTCACGGTTTCGGCATTCCTCCGGCTGCGTCAAGGCTGCGTCGCCTGCTCAACTCGCGTCTCCGGAACCGCCGAAAGGCGCGCTCCACATGCCGCGCCGGCGGCCGCAATCGAGTGAGGAGACCCATGCAGACGGATGACATCCATTCAGCAATCGTCGCACTCCTGAGCCAGCCCATCGCGGTCGCTTCGGTGATCCTCCTCGCTGGTTTCAACGCCGCCATCTGGCTGCTCGTGTTCGAGCGCGTCGGCCTCCCGCCCGGCCTGGCGTCGCTGCTCCTCGTTCCTCCGCTCACGTTGCTCGTGCCGCTGTACGTCGCGCTCGCTCACTGGCCCGGCCAGCGCGTGGTGCGCGTTCCGGTGCGCCGCCGGCGCTCTCGGGGAGGGTCTGCGCTGCCCGTCATGCGGAAGCGACGCCTCGCCCGCCTGGCGTTCGGTGCATTCCACTCCCGTCATCCGCTGCGCCTCGACGAGGACGGCCTGCCGCGGGTCCGGATCCGGCTGGAGACTCCGGTCACCCCCAAGGACTGGCCGGCCTACCGGGAAGCCGCGTCGCGCTATCTCCAACCCTGAATCCACCAGCGTCGCAGGGCGACGCCGGCGAGGCAGCGAAGCGAAGCGCAACGAGCGTCGACAGGACAACGGACGACCAATGAGCCGTCCAGACCGGGAGGGTTGTCGCCGCTCCGCCTCTTGTCAGTTTGCGACCTCCTTGGGAGGATGGATAGAAGCGGAGCGTTCCGTCACTTGCCCGGAAGCCCGAGCCAGTCTCGATTCTCCCCCGAGGTGCGCTTCCCATGAGAATCCCCATCGCGGTCCTCCTTTCCGTCCCGCTGCACTCGGCCCAGGACGCCGCAGCCGAGTTCCCCGTGAGCACGCGCCTGCTCGACCTCGACGGCGACGGGGCTCTGGACATCCTGGCCGTTCATGCCGACGGGACACTCCAGGTCCGCCGGAACGCCGGAGCCCGCCGCTTCCTCGACGTCCCCCAGGAGCTCCCGCGGGTCCCGTTGACCAACCTCCTGTGCACCGATCTGGACGCCGACGGGCTCCCAGACCTCTACCTGGTGGGTCCGGGAGCCGACGTGGCGCTGCGCGGCGAGGGCGGCGGGTTCTTCCGCGAGGCAACGGCCGAGCTGGGTCTCTCCGAGTCCGGTCCCGGGCTCGCGGCCGAGCGGCTGGACGTGGATGGTGACGGGCTCCTCGAGCTCGTGGTCCACAACCAGGGCTCCGACGTCCTCTTCTGGGCCCGCGCCGACGGACGCTTCGAGCGCGATGGGTTGCACACGACCGACGGTGCTGCGCCAAGCGCGACGCCGCCCGAGGGCCGGACCGCCCTCCCCGCAGCGACGGCGCCCCAGGTGGACTCGGACCAACCGTCGGCGGATTCCGGTGCCGCGCTCGCCAGTCTTCCCCGTGTACCTTCGGTCCGCAGCCAGTTCGTTCCTGCTCCTCCGCCGACCTCGACGACTGCCCCGCTCACGAGCACGAACATCGACGCGCGCTTCGTGAACGACGACATGGGCGAGGTCGGCAGCGCCGACATCGTCGACGGCTCCCTGACGGGCGCGGACGTTTCCACCAGCGGCGGGAACGTGACGTTCGCCGGCGCCACGCTCACGGCGCAGAAGGCCGTCTTCGGGCTCTCCTCCGTCGCATCGGGGACGAACGCGACGGTTGCTGGCGGCCAGAGCAACACGGCCTCGGCGCTCCGCTCGGCGGTCTCGGGAGGCCTCGGCAACTTCGCCCAGGGGATCGACTCGACGGTCGCGGGCGGCGGGCACAACGCGGCCACCAGGAACTGGTCGACGGTCTCGGGCGGCCGGTACAACATCGCCTCGGGCCTCTACTCGACCGTCGCGGCAGGCGACGTCAACACCGCCTCGGGCGTCCGCTCGACGGTCGCGGGTGGAAACCGCAACACCGCGGCCGGGAACTACAGCTTCGCGGCCGGTCGCCGCGCCAAGGCCAACCACGCCGGTTCCTTCGTCTGGGGC
>Ga0137457_1000379_pt1 | contig 11785 bp, 27 predicted proteins | sample EasRivERMGT630_2_FD_102321 | JGI IMG/M metagenome (GOLD analysis project Ga0137457, IMG submission 102321) | Soil microbial communities from meander-bound floodplain in the East River, Colorado, USA - East River MetaG ERMGT630_2 | ecosystem: Environmental > Terrestrial > Soil > Floodplain ...
CAACGACTCGTCCGACCCCTTGCCAAACACCGCCATCCGATCCGTCGCCAGCCACCGCCCACCCAACTCCGGCACCTCATGCGCCATCTTGATCGTGTGGTTCCCCTGCAACTGGTCCCAGTTCTCTCTCAAGAGCAATGACTCGTGCCCAGGTACCGTCAGGCTGCGTGTATACAAGTAGGCCCGAGCCCCACGCGATTTGCCCGGCCCCGCCTGCCCGCCCCACAACAGGTACTTCTTGTGGCTCTCGTAAAACGGCACCTGACTGGGCAACGGCACATACACCGCCCGCTTCTTCTTGCCCGTCATCACCACCAGGCTGTGCGCAATCTGCAGGCTCCAACAACTCGGACATACCCAACACCGCAAGCCCTCAAACTCGCCAATCACCAACTTCGCCCGACACCAACTACACCCCACCTTGTGGTGCGCCGTCCCAGGCGGGTCGTCCTTCAGCCGCGCAAACCTTAGCCCCGTTCCATCCGCAGAAACCAGTTGAGCCTCCCCTAGCCCACGCTACCCACGGTAGGGTCCCCCGCGATTCCCGCGCCTGACTTGGCCTGCCCGGCCTGGTCTGGGCCTGTCTGCTGCTGCAGCTCGCCCTGTCGCTGGCCTTCGCTCTCTCTTCGTCCCAAGCTGCGTTACCCTTGTACTATCAACAACTTAGCTCAGTTAACATAATCCTACTTATCAGACTCAGTAGGGTTTTGCTGGGATAACTGCAGGGTTTCGCTTTGTACTAGTACTGGAGTAGGCGAAAGGCCTATGCCGATGTTGACCCGGCCAGCTCCTCCTACGATGACTGTCACGCTGCTCTGCTGCTCGTCGTGGAGCACAGACAGGCCCTTCAGTGTGGCTACATGGTCGGCAGCGCGGCCATTCTTGACAATGTTGCGAGCCATCTTGAGGGACTGGCCGCGGAGATATAGCTTGCTGAGGTCTGTGCTGTCCGTGAGGTCAGACAGCCAGGCACTGATGACAGGCTGTGTGCAGCCAAGGCGTTTGGCTATTTCTGTTTGGGGCAAGCCTTCGCCGTGGTACTTCAGCATCAAGCCAATGTCGGCCTGTGTCAATCTCTTGACAGGCTTTCTAGTGGTTTGTACGGGTAGATCGGCCGTCGCCGCAGTCGGCAATTATGGATACTCCCGTTGAGGTTGCAGGGTAGCCATTGGCCGCTCTTGCTGGCGCGATAGCGCTTGCGGCGTAACTCTATGAGCTGGTGACAGGCACCGCACACTTTGCGCGGGTAAACCGTCATGTTGCACTACCCTGTCAATATGATGGGGCTAGACTCATGATCTGTATCTACAAGATATGGTGCGATCTGAATTCGTTTCGCTGTGGGAGCGAAGCAATTCTGATTTGTGAGTGACAGGATGATTATCCTGTTGACACACTGATAACGTCTTGATACTCTCTGTTCATCGATTGGCAATCACGCCAGCCTTGAAAGGTTGAGAGCAGATGTCACAGACACTTCGCCCCGTTATCGGTCACTGGATGCGAGTTGAGCCCTTGAACCGTGCCGCATGGCCGGACTACCCCGCTGACGCCGCGCGCTATGGCAATCTGGCAGCCGTGGCCATGAACTTCTACATTCAGACGGGCAACACGGCTGAACTGCAAGCCGCGTACGTCTATGCGCGTGATGCAGCCCGCGCCGGCAACATCGCACTGTTCGCGGCCATGACCTACGCTGAATGCAAGGCCGAAACGGACAGCCTGCGCGATGACTCGTCAACCTTGGAGGTGTGTGATTCCGTCTTACATCATTCGCAATGCTGACCCCGAGCTGTGGCACGCGTTCCGCGCGCGTGCGGCCACGGAAGGCCACAGCCTGCGGTGGCTCATCTTGGAACTGGTCCGGCGCTACGTGGCCGCTGGACTGGATCAACGCGCTCCGTAGCCGTATAGCGCATGCTGCACTGGCGGCAGCGGCGGAATCGGCGGTAGCCCCCATGTGTCATCGGCTCACCGCTGATCACGTCGCTGTCCCAGTGGCCGCAGTGGGGGCATTGGGTTTTGGGCTGGCGCTGCTTAGTCCTCATCGACCTTGCGCTTGAGGATGTCTCTGATTTGTCGTACCGCGTCAGCAATCACTGCGATTGTGAACGCGCATACAGCCAACATTGCAAGAATACATAACAAAAACGTTGCAATCGCTTGTGTATCTGTCATCGTTGCCCCCATCTGGCCTCAAGTGCAGCCCAATCGGCCATCGTATCCAGCTCGCAGGTTTCGTCTGGGGGAATGATGATCGGGATCGACTCGGGTCCGTAGATGTTGCCATACCGTGTCACGGTGCGGCGCCAGAACGCGTACACCGTGCCATCTCGGATGTAGGTCGGCCCCATCTCTTGTCGCCTGGTGGGCATGGACGGATCATCAAGGCCCACGGTGGGACGTTCCGCGCGCCTGAGACGCATCCGACCCGCGTAGGGCTGGCAGATCACCTGCATGGCGCCATGATGCGTGGCTGGCAACTCGACAACGCTGACCACGCTCGTGGCTGGCATCTCGCGCGTCTCGCGCAAGCGCGCGATCGCCTGTTGCACATGGGCCACCGTGCGCAAGGGCTGCGTGGGCTGAAGCAAGATTATGATTTGATCGTCGGGACCAGGGATCTGCTCGAGCGCATGTTGCACAACCGCAATCATCGGCGTGTCGTCTTGCGCCAGTTCCTCGGGCCTGTGGAGATTGATGTCGGTGTGTCCGGCCCGGTACGTATCGGTAAACACAAACACATCCGATGACGTAACTACGGTCTCACAGCCAGCGTTCCGCGCGCATGTGCGGGCCAGCTCCACTAGCGTCTTGCCGCCCAGCTTGCGCCAGTTCTTACCCGGAATACCCTTAGACCCTGACCGGGCGGGAATCAATGCGAGCACTGACATTGGCTAACACCTCCGCAATGCGTGGCCCGGCATCCCCCGACCCGTACAGGGCACTGCTGGGATACCGGCCATGCTCCAATTGGGCCAGAATGGCCTGAAGTATCGTTCCGCGCGCATGTGGCGCGTCCATCACGTTCCGCGCCCGCTCTCGCCCGTACTGTCGCAACCCCACGTTGACCACGGGCACGCCAAGGTAGCTGCATTCTCGAATGCCGGCGCTACTGTTGCCCACCAGTACCGAGGCTTGCGTGAGCAGCTTCAGGAACCGATCGGGTGGCAGGTTCCGCACGGTGCGCAGGCCAGGCCGCCGCTCACGCCAAGCCCGGATAGCCTTACTGCTGCCTTCCATGCCCGCATCCTGACCAGGCCAGAACACCACGCACGGCAGCAGCAATTGAGCACAGGCCGCTAAGGTTTCGCCCATCTCGTATTCCGCGTCGGCGGCGGTGCGCGTGTCAGGATGCTGGAGCACTACGAGGAAGGGTTGGTCGAGGTTGATGTCTGGTCCGCTGCCACCAAGCTCTGTAGACGTAACCGGCTCCGCTCCCTGAGCTGTGCGAGCACTGTCGATGGAGGGGCAGCCGGTTCTGTGGATACGCTCGCTTCTGCCGGTAAGACTGTAGACACGGAAGGCGGCAAGCTCGGTCGCGGGGAAATGGTCATCGGCAAGGGCGGTAATGCTGTCTCGGATTTTGTCGTCGATGCTTCCGCTGCGCTCGCCCCCTTGCAGATGTGCGAGTCGGACGTGTTGATACGCGACAGCCTGGGCCGCCCCGAGTACCTCGTGGCGATCGGCGCATACAAGGGCCACGTCTGGCCGCAGACGACGCACCGCTGCTGCCAGGCCGATGACAAGGTGCCCCGTTTCGCTTGCGGCGCTCTCTCCAGTATCGGCTTCGAGGGTGGAATATACCCGGTCCGTAACCGCGTACCCTTGATGTTTGAGCGTTTCTTCGACGTTGCCATACCGCTCCACCAGTGCGCTCGCGCACGTCACAATCTGTAGCTCCACATCCGGCCGCGCCTTGAGCGCACGGCAGACCGGCTCGAGCTTGGCCCAGCTTGGTCGGGCTGTTAGGATGACCAGAACGCGCGTCACTGGTGATGTGGCTCTGGTCCGCCACAGCCAAGGTCACAGGCGAGCAACTGTGCGTCGGTCAAATCGTGCGGCCACTCACGCGAAACACTCATGCCGCAATCGCCGGGCGAATAGCTCAGCATCACGTAGTACCACTCCCACCACGCCCACTCACCGTGAATCCGCACGGGCCAGAAGGCGAATGCGCGTTTCCACAGCCGCTCATGCTTCGCGGGCCATCTCATGCGACCCACCCGACCAGTCCCGTCTTCCCGTCTGGATCAGGCACGCTGCCGTCTGGATTCGCCGGGAACACGTCAAACACGCTCGCAAATTGGCAATGACACAGTTCCTCAAACGTCACGTCGTCTAAGTCTGGTACCGTGATCTCCATTAAGCTGTCCACCTGTCTCTGAACACTTGCCCCACGCCTGTCCGCATGGTCTCCACATCATCCGCGAACTGGCGCAGCGCTCGAAAGTCTGCCGGCGTCTTTTCCCAATCCCGCTCGCGCGTCAGGCCAGGCACCCGAAGATGGGCCTCAATCCAGGTCGCGCCAAGGCTGATCGCCTTGTAGCAGGCCGACAGGCCCACCACATGATCGGACCAGCCATCGAGCGACATGGCCCTGGTCACGCATTCGAGCGGGGTCGGGTAGAGCGGAATGGCTGTGAGATGGACCGCGCTCGCCGGCCAGACACCCGCCTGCTCGCCCCACGGCCAGGAAATGACCAGCGGCGCATTGTCGTACTCCCCCCACCATGCCGCGTGGGCCTCACTGCTCGCAATCTTGAGCCGGTCCACGCCGAGCGCGCGCAAGTCCCGCAGCGACACCGCATCAAACGGCGTGGCCCAGAACTCGAGCCCATTGGCCTTGGCGTACTTGCACAACGATGCAATGGCATCGACATGCAGCCGGGACTGGTCCAACCACTGCGCTTGGGGATCGCGCGGGTTCACGGCCCCATAGTGTTGAATCTTGACCGCATCACAGCACGCCTCGGCGGCTGCCGCAATCATCTGCAGCGCCACCTGCACGTCCCCGTGGTGCGCCGTCCCTAACTCTGCACACAATCGTGTCCGCATTACGTCTCCTGCCGCTGACCGAGGAGCATTTGCACGCAAGTCCGCTTCGCTGATACGCTGATTCGTCTCAGCCGCACGCCGTAACCGCTCCTCTAGCGGAGGGGTGTCGGGCCTGTCCGCTGGCTGGCGAGCACCACGCAAGGCCATCGCCGCATCTTGAAAACGCGGGTCGCCGGTCTTGGTGTGCCAGTCGAGCAGCCACAATTCCTGCTCGTTCCACGGCCTGTCCGCTGGGGGCGCAGGCTCCGCGGGCTTGCCTATGAACGCCTCCAGATGCGCGGCGGCATCGCGGATAATCTGCGCTTCCTCGTCGGTGAACTCGGGCTTTCCGCTGAGACAGGTCGTCTCAATCGTGACGAGGTTTTCACCATTCATGCACACGGTGACTGACCAGTGCGGGTTACTCATCGTGGATGCTCCATCGTCGTGGACAATGTGGCACGCGCTGCTCCTGACCGCTCACATCTCGCGCAGGGTGCATCGCCGTTGTTAATCCACACGTCGCCGTCCTCATCGACGCAGACGTGACCGGGACACCCGCAGATGAGCGCCTGTCCGTCGAAGAACTCGCCCGTCTCGTTGCTTTCCGCCCCGTCATCTCCACAACAGGAGCACTCCAGCGTGGTAGTCATCACTGCCCCTCCGGTACTCGGCGCTCGGGCTCGCCCAGATCATTCGACACATGGCGCCGACCGAACCTGTCTACTAGATACGAACCGTCTTGTTGCGGATAGACCATGTAGGGCTTGTGCTCATAGCAATACTCACCGCCGCCGGTTTGGACTCCGCACGCCTGACACTTCGCATCTGGCCGCTCGGGCTCGGCGGTGAGCAGGGAGAGGACGGCCGTAATGGCCTTCTGCCACCCCAACTCAAACGGCCCGCGTGGTCCGTCATACTCGTGGTCGCGTATCTGCGCCACCAGTGCCGCCCGATCCATGTCAGCCACCTTTCAGCATCTCAACAACCCACGCCAGCGCCCGCCCGTCCCGCACATGCTTGGGTGTGACCCTGATTACCTTCCAGCCCTGCACCAGCGCCGCGTTGTACTTCTCGCAGTCCTTCTCGATGCCGGTCCCGCGCGAGTGCCGGCCATTCACGAACCCGCCGCCGTCCACTTCCAGCGCCAAGCTCTTTTCGGGCCAGGCATAGTCAAAGCGCCAGCGGCGGCCGTTCGTGTCGAAGCGGTACTCCGTCACAGGCTCAGGCACGCGCGCCACCTTGAACTGCATGGGCAGGCTAATCTTCACAGCCGCGCCCGCAACGCGCGATCCACGACGCGGCGCCCCCACTGCCGGCAACAGCTCGCATACGACCGGCCCGCCTTGAACCGCACGCAAATACGCCACGCCGTGTCGCTCACAGTTCGCACTCCCATCGGATCTTTTCCTGCACTGGATGGTGTGTTTCCCTGACCCGCGCTGGCCGGGACCAGCTTCCTCCGCCAGCGATTCCTGCTCTGTGCCACCCGACTGCACGTAGGCTCGCGCCAGACTCCTCCGCGAGCGTGTAGGTCAAGACTTTCCGATAGCCCAATGCCTGCGCCGCGCGCTTCGATGCCCCATACAGAAACGAGCAGGCATTGCGAGTGCCGTCTGTCGCCACGCGAATCACTTCTGCCGTGGTCCCGTTGTCGAGCATCCGCGACACTGGCCGGCCCACCATCGCCACCCCAATCAGTTCGCCCTCGTGCCATGCGGCCAGCGCGAACCGTGCGCCCTGCGGCGGATCGTGGTGACGATGGTGCTCAGCCACAAAGCGGCCCGCCTCACGAATTGTGATCGGGCGCAACTCCACCTAGAACGACACTTCCGGAGAACTATGCCAGCGCAGCGCGCATCCCTGAAAACCAGGCGCCGGCACGCAATGCGTGATGCCGGCCACGTCTACCACGCGATGCGTCGTGGTGCCGATGTAGAGCCGTTGAGGTTTGTCGATACGGTAGATGCGCCCGCCGTAGTCGTACTCGCGCCAGAGTTCTGTTGATACGTCTTTTGCTTCCATCGTTTCTCCTTTGGTTTACTGTCGCTCATGCCGCCGCCCGTTTCCGCCGGTTGTCTTCCAGCACCCGCCGCGCGTTGTAGCCGCCCTGCCAGGCTGTTTTCAGCAGCTCCAACAGGTCATGCGCCGACATCGGCTTGCCCTGGACCCGCTGCAGAATCGCCCGGAATCTGGTGGACTGCAGCGTGTAGGAGTATTGCCGCCGCGCCATCGCGCCGCCCCGAACATGCACGTCTCGAGGCACGCAGGCCCGGCTGCACCAGCGGCAGGGGCGGTGCTCGCCTGTGCGTGTTACTCGGTAGGCGTGCTTCACGCGATTGGGGCAGCCGGCGCGCGCGCACATGGGTAACTCTGGCTTCATGATGCTGCTTTCCATTGCTTGTAATCTCCGCCTGACCGCTCGCGGTATTCCGCCCACGGAAACTTGCGCCGCAATGACTCGTCCTGCAGCGTCAATAGACCTGCCCGCGCCGCGTCAGGCTGAAGGCAGAACACCCATCGATCCTTGACCGCCTGCCGCCCGGTGCCCCAATCCCCGTTGCCGCTCGGTGGCTCCCTGAGCCGATGCCACGTCGGCGCCCAGAGCCAGTTGCACGCACGGTAGAGCGCGCCCGTGTGCCCGACTGACGGGTCCGAGTAGCTGACGACCGTGGTCACGCCTGGCCGCGTCTCGCGCAACCACTTGACCACCGCCCGCCACTGCTGCGATCCGCCATTCTTTTCGCCGTAAAGGCACCAGCGAACAAGTTCCAGCCATGTCTCCTGCGGGAGTCTGCGCGATGACGGATTCGCCAGCACGAGCACCCCGAACCGATCCCGATACGCCTCGCCCCGATTGATAGGGCCGAGGTAGTGCCGTTCTTCCAGTATTTGATTCACAGTCAAGGCATCGTCCTCCATTGGGAGAACACATTGCCGAGAACGTGTGACAGCCGAGGTCACTTACTCATCCTTTAGCTTCTGGAAGTCCCCCGGCTTGCGCCGCACGGGCACATACTGCGCCTCGCAGCGCCGCCGCCAGTCCTGCAACTGCGCGTCCTTCTCTGGGGATGGGGGCAGCTTGCAGATGGCCTCCAGCTCCCGCCACAAGTTGCGGCCGGTCTGGGTGATCTCTGGGCTCATGCCGGTTCCTCCCCGCGCACGATGTCCACCACTGAGAATGCCGCGGCTGGATAGTAGCGGCCCTTGTGTCGCAGCCCGCTCCGGATAATCCGGGCCGCTTTCCACTCCGCGTGCCACTTGGAGTCCGCATCCCCACCGTAGTAATCGTGATACCCCACCACCGTTAACGACAACACCTCGCCGCTGTGTAGCGTGCAGCGGACCTCGTAGGGGATGGTCATCTCGACATGCCACGCACGGCGGTTGGCCCGCTTGCGTTCCTGTCGCTGTGCCCACCACGTCCTCAGGCTCATGCCTCACCTCGCTCGGCGCGCTGCCGGTCGCGCTCATCCCTGGTCCCGCTCGTACACCACGCCTGCATGTGGCAGGGCGGCACATGCGGACAGACCCACTCCTGCCGTGCTGCTGGTGCGGGCTCGACGTAATCATCCCAGCGGCCCCCGCGAATCCACTTCGCCGGCGTCGTCCGATAGCCGAGCCGCCACTTCTCGGTCCGACTGTGCGCCGCCACCGCCTCGATGCACCGCTGCTCGAACGCGGCATTCGGACGAGGGCAGGCCTTGATCCACTCCCGCCGCGCGTCCAGTCTCGCCTCCCGCCAGTCCGGAGGCAAGGACTGCCACCAGCGGACGAAGTCCGGCCGGGTGTCCATCGACGGCTGACTGCCGTAGGGGAGGAGCTTCACGGCTACGCAACCGGCTCCCACGACGTCACTTCGACCATCTTCGTGACCTGTTGAACCTCCACACAGTCCACGTCCTTCTCGTACTCCCAGGGACGCTCGTCTTGTTGCTCAGTCGCACCGACCGAGTACGTCGTCTGATAGAACTTGCCGTCGATGTTCAGCACCGCACTGTGATGCACCGTCCAGCGGCCATGCCCAATGATCCTGTCCTCGACTGGCCCGTCTTCCAGCGCGTCAACCATCTTCTGTCGTGGAAACTTCATCGCTCACCTCTGTACTCCGAGACACACGTCCGGCCTTACTCCCGTGGTAAGGAAAGGGCAGCCCTTCCACGGCCTATGGCGGCTACTCCGTGACGGTAGCCCTTGGACTCTCTCACTCTTCCAGATGCTTATCGCATCCACCACATACGCGCAGGTCGCCTGCCGGTGAGCCGTTGCCTGCTTGCTTGAGAGCCCTTCCACAGGGAGTCGGTCTAGCCTGGAGCCTCTATGTCTCCAGTGCCCGTAACGTGTGACCGCAGAGTGTTCGTGCCATTTTCGGCAAGAATGGCAAACCTAGGACGAAACGCTTTGTGCTGGAGAAACGGTCTGGTAGGCTGTGTAGAGCCGACCTCGCTGTTGGTTCCAGCAGGCGGTGAGGCGGTTTGTGCAGGGCGTCCAAACACCTGCACAGACTGCCGCTATATTAGCCTGCCTCTGCCGCATCTGTCTAGTCTTTTCTCAGGCTTTCGCCTGCCTGTTCGCTATCTAGCCCGCAGCTCAGTCAGTTCGCGGTACGTGTCCCACTCCTCGGCAAACGCGGCCTTCAGCTTGGCCTGGTTCACGCTGTCGGCCACCTGCCACGCCTCCGCCAGCTTCTGGATGAAGCTGCCGCCGAGCATCGCCATCGTGTGGACAATCTGTTGGTCCGTCATGGCCCTAGAACCCGACGTCGCTGCTGTCAACCTCGTCATCAATCGGGGGCGCTGCGGGTACCGGCTTGGCGGCGGCGCCGTTCTGCTGCGGTGCACGGACCCGCACGCAGTCCACCGTCTTGCCGCCGAACTTGGTCTTGTCGGGGAACAGCACGATCGTGCAGCCGGCCCAGTCGTCCGTGTCCTCGCTGCCGGCAATCTCCGCGATGGAATCGGCGTTGGTCCGGTTCAGCACGAGGCCCTTGTCCTTGCCGGCGAAGCGCGCGACCAGCTTCTTTTCCTTGCCGTGGTCGCCGTTGATCTCCTCGTTGACAATGGCCTCGATGACCAGGCGGCAGGCTTTGCCCTGCAAGTCTTCCGTCTTGAGAAACGATCCGAATGCGGTCTTGTAGTTGGGCATGATTACTCCTGTGTTTTGATCTTGACGATGTAGTGGTACAGCAGCTTCAGCATCGTCGTGCTCTTGGTTTCCACCTTGCGCCAGTGCGGCTGGCCCATCGCGTCATTGCCTTCTCGCTGCTCCAGCGTGAACACGTCCTGCTCGCTCACGACGTCATGCACGATCCGGAACCCCATTTCGTCAACTAGCAGCGTTGGCATCAACGTCCTCGTCAGGCCGGCACTCGTCGCAGTCCTCATCCTGCTCGCCGCGGCAGCGATGGCAGAATGACCCCTCGCCGTGTGGTGTCATACGCGTGCTACAGCACGACATCTTGTTGCCGCACGAATCACAATCGTAGGGTCTCGGCATGGCTAGTCGGAGGAGTCGTAATCAGCCGAGTGCATCTGTAGCGTGCCGTCCGGCAGCACCTGATACCACTCGTGCCCCCACGGGGCCGTCTTGTCGTCAGGTACCTCCAGCTCCAGCCAGGCCGGCCGGTGATACGGCACGCACGACGGAAAGTTAAACAGGAACTCGACGTCCCGCTGGGCAAACTCTTCGAGCGTCTTGACCTTGGAGCGGCCAGACAGGTTGCCGGCATAGCCTTGTGGAATCTGGAGAATGGTCATCGCTGCTCCCGCTTGACGCCTGCGAGGTACGCCGCAATCACGCGCTCGCTGCCCAACTCGCTATCGGTGGGGCAGATGTGCAGCCAGCCATCCGGCAGCTCGTTCAGAAAGTCGATGTATTCCTGCCGCGCAAGGTGCAGGCCCATCTTGTGCCCGACTGGCAGGCCGTTGGCGTCGAGCCGGAGCGGCGGCAGCGTGGGCCAGCGGCTACCCACGGCGCACCGCGTCCATGTCGGTCGCCTGCTGCCGGGGCAGCTTCAGCCGGGCCTGCGTCCACCAGGTCAAGATGGTGTCGAAGCCGCGCCGCCGCAGCAGTTCGTCAAACGCGACCTGATCAATCGCGTACTGGGCCTCGGCTTTCGTGAGCAGTGTAGGTTCTGACATGATTAGCTCCCTGCGAGAAAGGACATGTTCGTCAGCCGCTTGCCCACTTCGCCGTCCTTCATCTTCAGTTCCACGGGGGCATCGTCCAGCACGATCACCGCCGCTGTCCGCTTCTGGTTCCCGCGATTGGTCTGCCGCCAGCCGGTTTCGTGTGCCTGCAAGACGCGCCCGGCGCGTTGCGCGAACGTGTCCAGCACCTGGTCGAGTGATTGCGCGTGTCCCCTGTCGTAAGACTTGTCCATCGCAGTCCTCCTGAGCAAACTGCGCGATCGGCTCCGGTGCGGTGTTCTGATGCTCATGTGAGCCCGCCCGGCAGCGGTATGCTGTGACGCCTTCAGTGCATCCAGCCGATCGCGCAGAACCGTTACAAGTCCATGCACATCGCCACGAGTAGCCCGTAAACGAGGCACGCGAGCGCCAGCAGCAGGGGCGACAGTCACTTCTCGCGCTCGGCCAGCATGGCGTCGGCGTATCTGTAAGCCAACGCGGGCACGTTACGCAGCGCATGATCCGCCGCACAGCCGTTGCCGTTTGCCGTGAGATATGCCGCGATCACTGACGGCAGCGCCTTGGCCGCGAAGTAATCGCGCAGGGACATGCCAGCGCGC
>Ga0137457_1000381_pt1 | contig 11740 bp, 21 predicted proteins | sample EasRivERMGT630_2_FD_102321 | JGI IMG/M metagenome (GOLD analysis project Ga0137457, IMG submission 102321) | Soil microbial communities from meander-bound floodplain in the East River, Colorado, USA - East River MetaG ERMGT630_2 | ecosystem: Environmental > Terrestrial > Soil > Floodplain ...
GCGGGCCATCTGGCTATCCTGCCACCGTCGTCGACTTATGGAGGCGGCAGCCAGGGAACACCGACTCGAAAGACTCGCGCAGCGCGCGGGCCTGCTGGTTCAGGTAGACCGTGTTGGCGCTGAACGCCCGGCGCAGGTCAGGGTTCAGGATCGCCGCCTGGAACAGCGCGTCGAGGTCGACGTCGGGCTCGCACGAGTAGCTCGTCACCATGCGCGTGCCGGCCGCCCGTCCGAGGTTCGATGGGACGCTGGGCGCCTCGACGGTGAGCGGCTGCTGCTTGACGGCTTCCGCCTGCTGACGGATCTCAGCCGCCGCCTTGCGGCTCGCGATCGCGTCGGCGATCTTCGGCGTCGCCAGCAGTTTGACGGACGTCGGGATCGGGTTCTTGTAGCCGGCCCGCTCCGCCGCGCGTGACGGCAGGAAATGATGCGTCACGATGGCGTTGACGAACACTTCCTCGCGCGCCGAGAGCGTCTCGGTCTGCGCTTCGATACGGGCGGCCTCGGCCTCCTGCTCGGCCAGCTCGCGCTCGCGGTCCTGCCGGGCGCGCTCCTCGTTCTCGCGACGCTGGCGGTCTTCCTCCTCGCGCCGGCGCCGGTTCTCGCGCTCGACATACTCGACGATGCGACCGTCGATCTGCGCCAGCGCGGCCTCGACGGGCTCGAGGTCCGCGCGCTTCAAGTCGAGCAGGTTCCGCTTCAGGTCGTCGACGTTGCGGGTGATCCGCATCCAGTGATCTTCGATCTTGCGCTTGAGTTGTTTGGCGCCGCGGACGAACTCGAGCGCCTGGGTGTGGCTGCTCTTGTCGACGATGGCGATCTCGGCCGCCTGCTGGCGCAGCGTGACGGCCTCGCCGGCGTCAGGGCTCGGCTGGATGTCGAGTTGCACGGCCTTGCGGGGCTGGGCCTGCTGCGCGGCGAAGTCTCGGCTCGCCTGCTGCGCGTCGACGGTGCCACGGAGCGGAGCGGACGCCGCGGGGCTCCCGGTGCGCCCCTTGACATCCGGCGGGTCGCGAGGGTCGTCGGCGGCATGTCGAGGGCGCCGGGCATTGAGCTTCGAGGTCGCCATCACTTCCCTCCCTGCGTCGCGGCGTAGGCGTTCAGCACGAGCTGGCGGATCGTCTCCTGGCTGCTGGTGTCGCGGGCGGGGCGGAGCAGCGCGAAGCTGCGGCGGTCGCCGTTGACGCTGTAGGTCTTCGCCGGGAAGGTCACATTTTGCCCGCCGCCGGTGCGACGCTGCCACACGCTGAAGCCGAGGAGCTTCAGGCCCGCCATCGGGCCGGTGTGGAAATGGATCTCGGCGTCGGCGAGCTTGCCGGTCGGCGTGCCCTTGTCGTTGAGTTGAATCGTCACGGTGATGTCTTCGGTCGCGGTCTGTGTCATTGGGTTCTCCTGTCGTGCAGAGCATAACGATCGAGTGAGTTGTTGTCAACAGGTCCGGAAACGACGAACCGGCGCCGCGGGCTCGAGGCCCAGGGCGCCGGTGTGAAAACGCGCGGAACGATTAGGCGGCGACAGCGATTGACTTCCAGCTCGCCGCCGGGAGGGCCAGGATGGAACCGCCGGCGCGCTCGAGCTGCGTGCTCAGCTCGTAGTCGGCGACCTCGCCGGCGACGCGCGTCACGGCGCTCGACAGCCCCCACTGTGACAGGTCGCCGCCCGCGGCCAGGTGCTTGAGGATGCCGGCGCCGGTCGCCGGCGGGAGCGCCAGCTCGATGACGGTGCGGTCGACGACCACGCTCAGGTCGTCGTGCTTGATCGGGTTGCCGGCGGCCAGCACCATGTCGGCGACGGCGGCGCGGAAAATCTTCTCGTCGAACGCCGCCCGCGCGACGTCGCGGACCTTCAACCAGAACGCCTTGTCGTCGGCGACGCGCGTCTCGTCGCGGAAGACTTCCCAGCTCGCATCGGCGTCGTGGGCGCGGCCGACGTGGTATTTCTTCATTGCCGCCTTCATCATGATCGCCAGGTTGGTGCACCAGGTCGTGAACACGCTGGGCTCGATGCGGAGCGTGCCGGCGCCGATGTCCGAGTTGGAGATGACGATCGCGCTGACGACCCGGCCGCGGTCGACGCCGGCGCCGCCGACCATGTTGTGCCCGGTGCCCCACGCCATGCCCATCGGCAACTCGTCGGATAGCTCGGGGAGGATCGCCTTGATGTAGAGGCGCGTCTCGGTCAGCTCGGAGCTGACGACCTGCGCGTTGCGCGCGATCAGGTCGGGGAGGATGGTCTGCGCCAGGTCGAAGTTGTCGAGCGGCCGGAACTTCGGCGAGAGCACCGCGCGCACGCGCCCGTCGAGGGTGCGGATCATGCGCTTGTTGTCGGGGTCGGCCTGGAGCCAGGTGTTGATGTTGCCGGCGAGGAGCGCCGGCTGCTCGACCTGCATCCGGTCGTAGTATTTCTTGGGGATGCCCAGGTGGTCGGAGAGCTGGCCGTGCGCGTAGGGTGTGGCCGGCACGGCGTCGCCGTTGAAGCCGGCGAAGCGGATGACGTCGGTGTCGCCCGGTTCGACGACGGCGGTGATGTTGGCTTGGGGGGCGATGTAGTCCTTGCGGCTGGCGGCTTGCCGTTCCAGTTCAGCGGCGAGGGATTGCAGAGAGCGTCCGGTGTTCATGGTGAGTATCCTTTCGGCACGATCGCGGCCGGCTGTTTTGCCGGCCCGTGTCGCCCGCGGGGTTGACCCGTTCGAGGATCCTAGTCGACCGCCCGAGCTGTTGTCAACAACTACCTTTTGGTCGGGAATGACGGTTTTTCGTCGAACTCGTCTTTGGTGAGCACCCGGCCGACCTTCGTGATTTTCCAATTATTAGCGTCGGTCCACTCGTATTCGCCGCCGCTCCTGAAAATCGCTAACGCCTCTTTTTTGGGGACTTATATACATGACTCCCTCAACGGACTTCGCCGCTCGTGATGAAGCCGTGCCAGCACTCGCCGCTGGCGGGTCCGACGGCGATGCTCGGCGACGTCGTCAGATCGGTCAGGCCCGTTCCGCTGACGGTCCATCGTGGATGTGTCGAGCCGTCACGCGACAGCGGGCCGTGGTCCGCCGGAAGTTGAACACCGCTCGGCGGGTTCGCAAAGGGCACCAGCAAGCCGTGAGGACGCCCCAGGTTCAACGACAGGTCGAGCGGGAAGCGTTCCTTGCCTTCCTTGTCGAGCAGCCCGTAGCCGCAGGGACACCACAGGAACAGCCCTTGCGCCTCGGGCCATGTCATCGGCGAGCCGTCCTCGTGACGGAAGCGGAATCCGCCCCGTTCGATCACTTCGCCGTAGAACGCAGCCTCGAACCACGGATCGGTCAGTCGCGCGGGAAGGTTCATGAAATTCTCTCCAAGGGAGTTAAGTATGTAATTCCCAATTATTAGCGTCGGTCCACTCGTATTCGCCGCCGCTCCTGAAAATCGCTAACGCCTCTTTTTTGCTCTCGGCTTCGACCATCGCGTGTCGGCCGTATTCAACTACTGTGATCGGAATGAAAAAGGTCGGCATTTTAGGTTCTCATCTTCGCGAGGTCTTGCAGGATCGGCAGGCACGCCGGCGCGGGCTCGAGCACCTGCACCGCCAGCTCGCGCGCCAGCTCGAACCAACCGGACTCGGGCAGATACATCTCCCAGGCGACCGGGCCGTTCGCGCCCTGGTCGGTCAGCGGCACCGCGCGCAGGTTCTTGTGATCGATCGCGAACTGCCCTTCCTTGTGCCGCCAGTTGCAGAGGCAGATCAAGTCTTTCGCGTGCGACCGGGCGCCGGTCGGGTCGCCGCCCATGCCCTTGTGCTTGACGTAGTGGCTGACCTCGATCCAGTAGAACCCTTTGCCGTCGAGGCGAGATGATCCGAACGGGGCGCGGCCGGCGCAGCCGCAGAGCGGGAACCGGCAGCGCCCGGTCAGCTCGTCGCCGCCGGCGCCGTCGCGCGCACGGGCCTCGGCCTTGTGCGCGCTCTCGGCCGCCTTCAGCCGTCGCCCCTTGGCCGCTCGTCGCTTCGCGGTCGGCCCCTTCGGACGCCGGTTTACAGGTGCCACGTCACCCGCTGCGGATGGTGCCGCATCCGCTCCTGTCGCGTGACGAGATCCTGATGCGCCCGCGCCCGGTATTCCGCGACCCGATCCTCGAACGCGAGCCGTTCCGCTTCCTTGACGGCCCGTGCGCGCGTGCGCTCGCCCAGGTCGACCTCGCCGAGATCCTCGTCCGGCGTCAGGAAATGATTCACCACAAACCACGAGCCGAGCGCGTAGAGCGCCAAGGCGATCAGAGCTTCCAAAGTCATCGGCGGCCTCCCTTCGAGCAACACGCATCCAGCACACGATAGGCATGATCGAAGTCGCGCCGGTGCGGGTGACGCACGAGGGTATACCGGCCCGACGCTTTCAGATACAGGTTCGCCCGCAAGTAGCTCGTCGGCGGCAGCCCGCCGTTGGCCGAGATCAGGATGGCTTGGAGCGCGAGCTGCACCGCATCGGCGGGCTCGGGCGCCCCGGTCTTGATGTCGGCGATGCCCTGGGCGCCGAACAGCGTGCCGACCCGATCCGGCGTGCCGGCGAACGGATAGCCGGAATGCACGGCCGGCTCCTCGATCGCGTCCCAGGTCGGCCGGATCGCGCGCATCGCCTCGAGGTAGGCCAGCACGTAGCCGCGATGCTGCACGACGTGGTGCAGGTCGAGCGAGCCCAGGTCGTGCGCCATCGCGAGCGTGTGCACCTTTTGCCCGCGGGCGCGCGCCGCCTCGGTGTAGAACGCCGGGTCGACCCAGCCCGTTGCCTTGAGCATCTGTGTGATGCTCGGCACCAGCACGCCGTCGAGCCAATACTCGTGACGCTCGGCGTCGAACCGCAGCTCGGCCGCCATTTAGTTCAACGTCCCTGGCGGCAGGATCAGGCGCGACTTGCCCTTCGCCGGCCGCGACTTTGTCTCGCCCAGCAGGAACGGGATGATGGTCGTCTCGATCGTTTCCTTGCGCTCGGCCTCGGGGTAGACGTCGAGGAGCGCCTTCGCGATACGAACGCACGCGACCGCCGGCACGATCGCCGGCACGCGCGTGCCGTATTTGCGGAGCATGGCGCGGAACTCCTCTTGAATCTTTAGCAGCAGGGCGACGTCGGCGTTGGTGAACTCGTGCATGGCTATTTCTGCTTGGTGGTGTCGAACAGTTTACCCAGCTCGGCGAACCCCTCGTCGAACTTTGCGAAGGCGGCGTCGAGGTTCTTGTGATCTTCCTCGGTGAGGTTGCGCGTGACCGTGGTGACGGTCAGCGTCTCGAGCTTACGCGATTCGGCGAGCAGGCTCGCCATTCGCGCCGACACCCGTTGCCAGAGCGTCATGGCTTCACCCGCTCCACGGTCAACGGCCCGCCACTCACGGGCGGGAACGCGCAATTGACGATGTTGTCGCCGGCGTTGTTGAGGATCGGAATGCCCCCGCGAGCCTGGCAGAGGTCGACCGTTTCCTGTCGCGCTTTCATGACCTCCGGCGATTGGCAGGTGTAATTGGTGAGCGTGACGGCCAGCACCGCGAGTCCAAGTAGTTTCATCGCTTACCCCTCCCCGTCGCCGGGCATCGGCAGCACGCCGCGCACCCGAATCTGGTCACAGATTTGTTGATAGTCATGCTGGCGGATCTGCGCGCTGGTGACGTTATAGCGTTTCTTCAGCCAGAGCCTGACCTCGGCCTCGTGGCGCCCGCTCTGCGTGATCAGCCGCCCGAGGCGCTGCCGCTGCTCTTTAGTCACGACCGGCTCGGGCTCGGCGAGCGGGGCCGTCGCCATCGAACCATTGTCGCCGGTCGTGGTGCGATACGGCTCCTCGCGCTCGGCGTCAGCGACGCCCTGGCTGGCCCCGCCCAGCTCGCCCGGCAGCTTCGGATCGGTCTTGCGGCGCCAGCGATCCTTGCGGCCCTGGCGGGTCTGCACCGCCACCATCACGCAATGCTGCGTGATGAACTCGTGTAGAAAAATCTTGTCCCACAGCTCGAGCCCGACCCCGAGCCGCTTCGCGCAGCGCCGCAGCGCGGAGGCGACCGTCGCCTCGTAGGCGTCGCCGTAGGTCTGCTCCTGGCTGTCCTCGAAATACTCCTGCTCCCCCAGCGCGAACGCCGCCGGCTGCCGATGAATGTAGAGCATGTAAGGGCAGACGACGCTGACCTTTTTGCCGTTGACGCTGCGGATCGGCTTGCTCTGCTGCACGATCGCCCAGCCGAGCCGACCGAACGCGCGATTGAACCAGCGCGTATACGTCGGGTGTGACAGGTAGGGCTGGCCGGTCGGCTTCATCCGGATGTCGTCGAGCTGCACCGGCTCGCTGAGGATCTCCTCCTCCTGCTTGGTGAGCTTGATCTCGACCTGGCCGAGCATCCCGACCGCGGCGTCGTCGCCGAGCGCACCCGGTAAGAGTTGATGCGGGTCGTTGATGACGAGCGTCGCCGGCGACGGCGGCGGCACGTAGGGCCGGCGGGCGAGGCCCGTGCCAGGGCGCGGTTTGCCGCCGCGGGGCTTCGCGAGGCGCCGCTGCGCCTTCTTCGTTGGTTTTGCCATTGAGAGCCTTTCCGAGTAACCTAGCGGGGTCTGAAGTCCGCGGTTCTCTCCTAAATCGCCCCGGTGCTGCTACAAAAGACAGCACCGGGGCGTTCGTGTTTTTACGTCGACGCTTTCTTGATGCTCCCGCTCCCGAGATAGGCGCGGGTGTTCCGCTCGCCGCGGGCCAGGAACTCGATGACGTCGCCGTCGCTCACGCGCTCCGATTTCCAGCCCACGATCTTCGCCAGCGCCTTGCGCGCCAGCTCGAACATCCGGCGCCCCTCCAGCGTGAGGCGTCCGTGCACGTTGGTTTCGGGCGGCTTCGGCCGGAACACGCTCGGCCGCCCCATCTGCTCTGCCATCGAACTCCCTCTCGCTGCGCGACCGCGCAGCCGTTACGAACATCAGGGCTTGCGCTTGGTGATCGCGCGGACCTCGCCGCCGCAGTCCTGCGTCTCGCACGGCTCCCCGACGAGCCCAGGAAATAGGCACTTCGGGCAGAGCCCGTCCATCCGTTCAGCGGAAAACTTGCCCCTGATTTCTTTCGCGAAGAACGCGCCCCTCGAGGCCGCGGCGCCGAACGCCTCAAAGACGCCGGGCGGCACGCCGCGGTAGTGGAAGATCGCGCCGCTGGCGAGGAACTCGACGGCGAGGATCTGGCGGTCTTCGGCGTAGCCGCAGCTCTTGATGTTCGAGCTGTCGATCAGGAGCCGGTCAATCGTGCGGGCTTCGTTCACGCCACGAGTCTAGCGGAGTTGTTCTCCACAAGTCAACCACGCTCAGAACGAGACTTTGCCCGTGCCGCCGGCGCTGAACCCGCCCGGCCCGGTCGTCACCTTGACCCAGCCGGCCGCGGACCAGGCGAGCCGCTCGCCGACGTGCTGGGTCGCGACCTCAAGGCCAAACGTCTTGACCTGGCCGGCGACCGCGACATCGAAGGCGACGCTCGTGCCCTTCGGGGCGGGCGCGACGGGCTCGGCCTTCGCCGCCGCGATCGTCAGCGCCTTGCCGACGTCGAAGATCGGGGTTTGGCTCATGGGATCTCGCCGGGGTGTCGAGCCTTCCACTCGTTTGTCTTCCGGATTTCATTGATGACCCGCTGCCGCGCGTCGCCCTCGCTCAGCCCCGCGAGCCGTTCTTTGAGCCACACGTCGAACAGCCAGGCGCCGACGCCCTCCCAATCCGGCCGGCCGTCGATCGAGAGCCCGAACGGGCGCTGCAAGCCTTCTTTGGACGCATACCAGACATCGAGCCACAGCCCGGCCGCCATCACTTCGTCGCGCCCTGGAAGCCCCCTGGTCGGCGTGCCGGCCGGCGGGAGTGTGGCCGGCGGCGGCATCGGCGTCACGACAAATCCCTCGCGCATCGGCATCGGCGGATTGTGCCAGCGGTATTGCAGGTTGCCCGTCTCGGGGTTGTGGAGCGGGATGTCGTAGGAGTTGAGCCCCGCCGGCCCGTGCTCGTGCGGGCCGGGCTCGTTGGCCGTGCTGTTGGTGAGCACCTTCACCTGGGTCAGCGTCGGCAGATACCACGCCGCATCCATCCCGAGCCCGTCGATCAGCACGAACTGCGGCTGCCCGTCCGGCCGTTTGCAGAGCACGTTGCGCGGCTCGAACCACACCGGCCGGAACAGGGCGCCATCCATCCCCGAGGTCTTGCCGATGAATTGCCACTCCTGCGGCTGGCCCGCGGCGCGCGCGGTTTCGTTGGCGAGCAGCAGCGTGTCCTCGAGCAGCTCGAAGCAGCTCGGGAACCGATTGTCGATCCGGAGCCGCGGCTTGCGGCGATCGCTTTCCCAGAGAAACGGTCGGATGATGTCAGCCGGTGTCATGGGTCGTCCTTTATGCTTCGTGGGTTGAGATCGGGGAGCCGTCCGCGCGCAGCATCACGCGCAGCGGGTGCGGCAGCGTCACACCTGGCGGCCAGCGGATTGCCGTCAGCCGGTCCTTCGCAATCCACGCGACCGACACGGCATTGCCCTGGTTGGCGCCCCACACGAAGAAGTGCGTCGCCGTCTCGCCGAGGTAGAGCCCGACGTGCCCGCCCAGGTCGCGGGCGAACACGAGGATCGCGCCCAGGCACGGCTCAAGGAGCTGCTGGCCGTAGCTCTCGAACGTCTTCGCCCTAAGCAGCGCGTAGCCGGTGCCCGCCATCGGACGCTGGCAGCCCTTCAGCAGCGCGTTCATCGCCACCGTGCACCAGGCTTGATCGTCGTCGTGATACCAGGCCGGCGCCTCAATGTAGCGCGCCCATTGCAGGATGACGGGGTTCGACGCCGGCCCAGGGATCTCGCGGATGCCGACGAGAAGCCGCGCGACCGAGAGCCAGATCGGTTCTTTCATCGCCCTATCTCGACGCCGCCGACCTTCTGATGATTGGTGCGGCCGAAGTAGAACCCGATCACCAGGTTGACGATGTTGCTGAGCAGCATGAACGCCGTCACCGCCATTGCGGTCTGTTGCTCGGTGGCTTCCTTGTCGAGGATCGCCAGAGTGATCCGCGCGCTCACGTAGAGCACGACGGCGACGACGCCGGTCGCGATCGCGGCCTGCTGGGTTTCCCAAATCAAATTAATGCGACGCTGCCCCACCGTCGCCCGGTTCTGCTCCTGTGTCGTCGTGGGAGTCGTGACTTCATCGCCGGCCGGCGTTGTGACCGTGTGCGCGATGTCGACGGAACTGAGCGCGCCCGCCTCGACCACGGCCTTGACGACCGGGTCGGCGCGCACGGCCTCGACGATCTTCGCGTGCGACTCGGGATCGGGCATGGGTCTGTTTCCTGCTCGTGGCGTTATTGCACCGTGGCGCCACCCGGGAAGCGCGCCGGGAAGTCGGCGACGAGTCGATCCATGATCCGACGCCAGAGTGATCGTGTTGCCAGGTTGGCCGTGTTGAGCGTGGTGATGATCGTCTGCACCTGCGCGTTCGTGGTGACGGCACAGGTGTCAACGGGCGGCGCGATCGGGCACGGGTAGCGGAACCGCATGTCGGCACCCAGTGAGTCGATCAGCACGATCTCGATCGTCGGCGTGGGCGAGACGGTGATCAGGAGGCTTTTCGGCGCCCAGCCGGTGAGCGTGGTCGTGGTGACGACCGGCTTGGTGAGGGTAATCGCTTCCTGCGCGGTCGTCGGGGCCGGGAGGAGGAGCACAAGCAGCAGGATCAGCGTTCGCATGTATCACTCCCTATGGACAGGTCACGCTGGCCGTCGCCAGCACGCCCGCGTTGTTGACGGTCACGCGGTAGCAGGTCGCGCCGTCTGTGGCCTTGAGGATCAAACCGTTCCCCTGCGTGCTGATGCCGATGTCGCCCGCGACGACTTCGAGCTTCGCGTCCGGGGTGGTGTCGCCAATGCCGACGCTGCCACTGGTGTTGTCAATGAAGACCTTTTCCCCAGTGCTCGCGGAACTCCCGAGTCGGATATTGCCGCCCGCGGCGATGATGAAATCACCAGAGGGTGCCGTCGAGTAGTAGAAATTGTTGTCCACGCCCATGTAGCCGCGAAATGCGCCCGCGAGATGGAAGCGCAGGCCCGGGCGTGTCGCGTGGTCGAGATGAAGCAGTTCGGTCGGCGCGACGAGGCCAAACCCCATATTGCCACTCTTGAAATACACGCCGGTCGTCGTGCTCGGCCCGACCCACGACTCGGCCGCCGTGGTCAACGCCGCGACCGCGGTAGTCGCGATCGCCCCCGTCGTCCCGCTCACGGTGAAGTTGGAGGTATCGACCGCGATGCCGCCGTTGGCGTTCGCGAGGCCCGTCAATGTGCTGATGCCCGTCACGCCGAACGTGCCGCCCACGGTGGCGTTCCCTGTCGTCGATAAGGCACCGCCGCCGGTTTGGCTCACGTTGCCGCTGCTCGCCTCCAGCCGGAGGATGTCTCCGATCGCCGTGCTCCCGATCACCAACGACCCATCGCTGTTCCGATATTGCAGCGACATCCTGGTCGTGTTGTTCTGCCGGAACCCGATCGTGCTATTGGAGGTTAGGCCGGCGTCCAGGTTCACGAGCACATTGGTCGAATCATTCCCAAACGTAGGGTTGCCGGCCGTCACGAGCGTCGTGCCGATCGTCATCGCCGACGTGAACGCATTTGTCGCCGCATTGAGATACGCGAGGTTAGCCGTGTCGGTGAGATCCGTCGACGCCAGCAGCAGCCAGCCCGTATTACCCGCGCCGCTCCGCTTGATGTAGACCAGATACGGCGCGTCGGTGCGGTGCCATTTATCGCACACCTTGCCCGTGACGACCCCTTCGGGTGAGCCCGCGCCGCTGCGGATCACGCACGGCCCGGTGTTGAAGCGGAACCGATCGCCCGCGACCGTCTGCGCGTCAGCCGGGGCCGCGGTAAACAGAATTACCACCAGGGGCATCACGAATTGCCATTTCATCGTCGTCATTCCATGTAGGCCGATCCGAGGTTCACGTCCTCGTCGGCGACGCTCGGCAGCAACTGCACTTCGTAGATCGCCACGCCCGCCGAGAGCGTCACCGCGATCACTTCGGTGCCGTAGGCGCTCGCCGCCACCGCGCCACTCGTGCCCGCGGTCACGTTGTTCGTGACATCGCGCAGCCGTGCGGTCACGTTACCACTCGCCGCCCGAATCCGCACCGTTAGCGTCAGTGCCCCGCCGCCGGCCCCGCCGTCGATGCTGATCTGCCGCGGGTTGGCCGACACCCACGTCGGTGTCGGGGATTGCACCCACTCGACCCCGTTGCCGCCGAAGTCATAATGCGTCGCCCCGTCGAGGCCGTCGACCCCGTCGACCCCATCGACACCGGGCGTTCCAGGGGCGCCAGGGGCGCCGTCCGCCCCATCGGCGCCATCGGCGCCTGGGGTGCCTGGCGTGCCCGGTGTGCCGTCGAGGCCGGTCGCTGGCGTGCCGTCCTGTCGCCGGAGCGGATAGCGCGCGGTGACGGTGGCGCGATAGAACTTGTTGCGCGGCATGTCAGTCTCGCGGCGGCCCGAACAGCAGCGCCAGCGGGTTGTCGGTTTCGTCCTCCTGGAGCGCCATCCAGCCGTCGATCGTGCGCTGCACCTGCGCGGACGGGAAGCGCCCCACGACGCCGGCGACCGCCAGCCCCTTGCGCAGCAGCGCGTCATCCAGCTCGCCCTGCTTCGCCTGGTCGAGGAACTGGTTCATCATCTGCAAGGCCCGCGCGCCGGCCGGCCCCGCGTAGCCGCGCGTGCCCTCCGCGGCGACCTGGCTCAGCTCGCGCACCAGCACCATACC
>Ga0137457_1000383_pt1 | contig 11727 bp, 11 predicted proteins | sample EasRivERMGT630_2_FD_102321 | JGI IMG/M metagenome (GOLD analysis project Ga0137457, IMG submission 102321) | Soil microbial communities from meander-bound floodplain in the East River, Colorado, USA - East River MetaG ERMGT630_2 | ecosystem: Environmental > Terrestrial > Soil > Floodplain ...
AACAATAGAGCCGTCTGGGCCGATACCTGTCTTCTCAGTTACGCCCTTCTTGCCATCCACATGAGCTTTCCGAGCCGAAGCAATGATGTCGTTTCGAGCCCGGTTCTCTTCTTTAACCAAGTAAGGCTGTGACCAAGGGTCCTGACCCGAAGCCATCAACGAGGCGGTGTCAACAACACCCCAGTCTCTCTTGTAAGCTTCTGGACTCTGGCCCTTAGGATCTCTTCTTGGTCCGCTGCCTCCATCTGCTGCCTGAGGCATTCGATCCATGTACCGCGCATGTGCCAATGTATCCTTAGTTTGAGCGGACAGCAAGCCCGGCTGCTGCTGTTCAGATCGTAGCTTGGCCTCATCCATCTGACCCTGCATGAACTGTTGTGGGTTTGTAATCTGACCAATTACCTCTGTGTGTGATTGCATGATCTGATTCAATCGAACGTCGATCAGAGGATTACCGTTGCCATACTTCAAAGCAGCGTTCATTAAGTCGTCTGTAGATCTCGCTAGTCCTTGGACGCTAGCAGATAGCCACTTCTTCTTGATATCCTCAGCCTCAGGCGAGTTTGGATCAAGCTTAGTCATCGTACCGTCAGGGTTCATTATCTGGCCTGTGGTATCTAGCATTCCAAACTTTTCTACAAGGTCGCCGTCCATACCTCGAAGGCTCTCGACGTACGGCATCAAGTACATATCGTTGAAGCCTTCAAATTCCTTTCGGAACCATCGCTCCTGTAGAACACTGGAAATATTAGAACCGGCCTTGCCCCAAGCTGCTGCAACATTAGGGTCGTTCTTTGAATTGTAAACAGAACCGGCCGTAGCAAATCCAATGTCTGTAAGGTCTGCTCGTGCTCTGGTTCTATCGTCTGAGATTCGACTTCTGTAAGCCGGATCTCTTGGATCTAGCGACGGTCCGTCTGCCATTTATCTTACCCCAACTTTCGTCCGATAGACGAGAATATACCACTAGCTGTCTGGTATGCTCTGTTAGTATTCCAAGCCCCACTCTGGTTTTTCCACTGGCTTGACATTAGCTGATCTTCTTCGTTTGGATTAATAGGCCGCTGCCAACCCTCAGCCGGCTGGCCGGGTCGCATAGCGCCGCCCAATAGGCCACCAAGAGCGCCACCCGCCATACCTTGCTCAACGTTTGGGTTAGCTTCTGGTACAGCACCAGCAAGAGCACCACCAACAGCACCTAAGCCACCGCCTGAAGCGTAGCCCATAGCTGCACCGATAACACCACCAATGATTCGCTGACCTATCGAAACCTTAGGATGTGCAAGCTTAGCGTTCATACCTTTCTCTTTGGCTTCTAGAGCCATAGGAAGGGCATTAGACGAAAGCATATTAGCTAAGCTTGACATTGTGCTTTGGTAAGCTGCCTGAATACCAGGCAGGTTGTCAATAAATGAATAGTTGCCCTTCTGGACGTTATCGGCATTTTGACGTACCACGTCGAATAAGGCCAGGTTAGCCTTCCATGTCTGCTGAACCCTCATCTGGTTCGCAGATTCTTGAGCCTGCATTTGCTGTGCTTCTGCTAGGGCAGTTCGTCGGGCTGTTCCGCCCTTAGCGGCATTAGTTTTTAGGGCTCGAACGTCTTCTCGAAGTTGAGTAGCTGCTCCTTCGTTGATGACGCCATATACGCTGTTACTTAACTGGTCCCACATCGGGCCTTCTTGGGCCAGGAGTTGCTCGGCTTCGGCTGTCCGTCTAGACTGGATTCTGAAAGACGCAGACTTTGAAGTGTCTTCTGCGAACTTTTCTGGGTCTAGGATTCCGGCTCTAGACTCCCAATCACCGAACTCTTTGGTATAACCACCGCCTTTAAACTGAGAAGCAGCTAGAGGGCTTTTAGTAGTGGTATCAGACTGGTAAATGTCCCCTGTGGGTGCCTGGTAAGCTTGGGAGCCTCCGGTGCCTGGGAGATCATAGGTGCCAGGGGCACCAAGCATACCAAATACGCGCTGTCGAGATGTTTCGGCCGCAATTGTACGAGCCTTTTCAGCTTCTACGGCTTCTATACCAGCAGCGCCAATAGCGTTCGCCTCTTTCGAGAACTGCTTGGCTACCTTGTAATCTTTATTTAAAAATCCCATTTGTGTCCCTTAATTTAGGGTGGTCCCTATTTAATTATCTGTTTTTTATGGTAATTTTTCAACTAATTAAAGCCCGGGATAGTCATTTACTATATCTCCAGAGTCCACCAAATCCGTCGAAAAACTACCTGCTCCACCACCGTGCGTCTCTCTGTTTTCATCGTCTCCTGCGGAAGAAAATCCAATAAATATTCTGTTTGTATAGTCTATAGGACGATAATGGTCATCAGAGTCTTGCATATTTCCTATATCAAAAGAAACGTCATTTGCTACGTTAAAATCAACGTTTGCCTGGGTTGCTGTGGCTAGAGTGCCTTTTATAAGCCAGTCTATAGCAGGAGGCCCTATAAAGAAGTTATCCAGGGCTCCAAACCTCCAATAATGGTTTAAATCGGCCCCTGACCCATAAGCTCCAAAGCTAGTAAGCCAGTCTCTTGTAGCTCCATTTCCGCTATTATAAATAGCGCTTATAGCTGCTGACGATAATACGATTCCCCACCAACCCCCGGCATGGATTCGACCGTCAAATAAGCCTGTGTTCACAACAGCCGTAGTTCTAGTTAACCAGTTTCCAGTTGGAATTCCTCCTACAGCAGATACCCCAGATATAGCAGCATAATCCGGTATAGTTGTTACCGTCGAATTGTCTGACGTGGCAGTAAGGACATTGCCATTTACATATACGTCAAATTTAGAGCCTGCTCTGTCTCCGTCAAACGCAACAGTAAGCATGTGCCATTCATTTAACCCAAGAGGCCAAACAGTGGCTTGACTATCTCTTGTCCACAAGACACTTACAGTACCAGCACTATTCCATACCTGAACTTCTAGTCTTGGGGTATCTTTGTCATAAGCAACCATTATTCTTTGTGTATTATTAGGAACTCCTGTAATAGCATTAAATCCGCTTTTGTGAAATATTCTAAAGTCTGCTGTGGTAAGGTCTTCGGGCTTCAACCAAAAATTAAGAGTCCAAGTAGTAGTTGGAACGGGAGCCTCAGAAGAGTTATACGAAATACCAAATGCTCGATTAAGGCCACCGGCTGCGAGAGCAGGAAGCTGAATGCTTTTATCGTGTACTACCACTTCTTCAGTATCGTCTTCCTCCGACAATCCCTCTGAAGCTACCCATATAGCGCAAGACAATCCAACAACATCTTCTCCGTGATTTGTAACAGTTATCCAGAATCTAGTATTTTTGTCTGCTATAGGGTTGCCTTCTAATATTTGATAAGGCGTAAACATAACCGACTGAGTTGTATTAAATGTACCAGATCTACCAGGACTAGAAGCTGGTCTATTTATTCCTACTGTAGCGTCAAAGTTATTCAGATCCTCACTCTCAGGATACAATTCAAACTGTTGAACAAAGACCGATTGTTCGTATGTGTCTCCGTGTCGAAGCTCTAACGTAACAGAGGGATTGTCGTTAGGATCAGAGAAAGTATTAAGAACGACAGAAGCGAAAACAAACGCTGTATAGTTAAGAGGAGTAAGAACTGTTTCGCTTATCTGGGCTCCTAGTTCTTCTATATCAAACTTATTGCCTTCAAGGATAATAGGAGTATCAGAAATTTCAAAGAAAATAGAAGCAGACCACTCACTACCTTCTCCGTTACGGCCGATAGATTGAACTTCGAATTTATAGTCTCCTCCGCTGCCTTTAAATGCATACTCGTTTGAAAAAGCTGTAGCAACGAATTCAGCGCCTCCAGTATCATTAATAGGAGTGATTCTTATTCTATAGTTTCGTAGCAGCGGACTGTCTACTTTGTCCCACCGAAGGATCGCGCCTCTAGTACCAACGTCCGCTATTAAATTAATAGGCTGAGGTACGTTTCGGTTTCGTCTTTTCTTCTGTCGTCCTACTACCGTCTCATCTGAACCTGGACCAGTGGTCTGTCGGTTGTTTACCGCTGTGTCAACTAGTTCACCCATCCTCAATAGCAAGGACTTCTCATCAATAGGAAGACCTTTCATTTTATTGACTCTATTACGAAAATTTGATCTAGGCCGTCTTATGTCCGGCATTACTCTACTCCAAGCTCAAAAACATTCAGATGGACCCATTGTACTTGACTGTTATCTGCTGCTGTTCCTGTTTCATCTTGAACAGTCACTCTAAGTTCAACACTCTGATTTAACTCAGGGTGGTTAATTGTAAAAGGCCCAATAGCTTGAGTGTTAAAGTATTCTGATATAGAGTGCTTCCAGATTACCTCATCTGATACAACCGACCCGTCTGTATCTATAATTCTCAAGTAAACTCTCGCATTAATACTATCAATTCCATACATAGCAACCGCAGGATCAGCATAGGTACTTATCATACCCCAGACCATAGACTGTCCTTCTGGGTTTATAGGTGTAAACTCCAGGAAGCTGCCTTCTCCTCCTAATACAGTATTTTCATCGGTTCCAATTATTCTAACATAAAAATCTTCGTCTGTATGTGTATTGATTTCAAATGCTTCCGGGGAGATTTGAACAGTTTCAGAATAAGCAGTTACAGTCTCGTCTTTTCTAATTCCTCTTACCCGTGCAAACTTTGTAAATGTTAAACCGTCAATAATAGCAGAAAGCCCAAATGTTGTTGTAGTCACAAAACTTGAAAAGTTATTCTGGTCTGCGACATCTATTTCAAAAAACGATACTCGCTGATCTGGTAAAGGGTCCCACTCAAGTATGGCTCCTCGTATAGTAGGAGTTGAAGTAACTTGAGGAATAGGAAGGTCTTGATCTGGTCGTCTCTTTAGTAGCTCCAGGGAAGTTGTCAAGCTTGTCGTGTCAAGAGAGTCCTGAAGATCCTTGAAAGCAAACTGAAGTTCTTCCTGTTGGCTTATAGTTAGATTTGTAAACTTAGAACTAAATTCGTTTATTTGTTTTAGTGGCATGGTTATGCTTGAGTAAAGACTTCAAATCTTGTAAAGTTCTTTACTGATATAGTAGAGTTTGCATCGAAATTTAGAATAGAAGTGCCAGCATTAAATGAAAACTCATTAGGAAGAGTGTGAAGGTTAACTATTCTAGCGTTTAATTTTACCGTCAATTCTTCTGTAGAGGTAGTATGAAACTTTTGAATAAATGTACCTCTTTTTCTAGTCCGAAAAGCGGCTGTAGTCGTAAGCGGATCCCCGGCAGTAGCTAGCTCCCCATCAAAAATAGAAAGCTCATTAATTCCAGTAGCCCCACCATAGGAGTAGTTTGTCACTAGGAAGTTCTGGCCTTTTTGAATGTCGTTTTCTAGCCATTGAAGTTCTATAGTAGAGTAGTCAAAAAAATCAGGAGGGGCCACTGCTTGGTTTTGACAGGTATACTGAATAGAGTAGTAGAGCTTTCCTCCAATCGGAGTAAAGGTTTTAGTAAAGATTGTTGTAAAACTAGAACCACTAAGCGTAGTTGTAGTTTCTGCTGTATCCAAAGCACCGGAAGCCTTAGCTGTTGGCGTCACCCCAGTAAACGTATCTGAGAATGGACCTACAAACCCTTCTGAGGTTACTACTCTAATACGAACAAAGTATCGAGTCTGATCTTCCAGCCCAGAGAAAACGAAGCTCGGATTCGGACTGTTGTATTCTGTGAACTGAAAAAATCCTCTCGTTCTTGAAATGTTGAACTCGTAAAAGAGCAGGTTCTTCAACCCCTTAGGAGGTGTGAAATAAACCCTAATCTCTCGGAACTCAACTTCCCCAGTAATGTCTTGAAAGGGGATAATAGGAATGAATTCCGAAAATCTTCGCTTATTACTTTGCTGGACCTGGGCAGCAAGGCCACTATTAATAGCTTGCTCAAGGTTGGCGACCACAATCTTAAGCTGAGAAACTCTACCTGGCGGCCATTTTCTCAGCCGAATCTCGTCACTAGGACGTATCGACTTTACTTCGGCCATATTAAGATCTCAACTGTCCCTCGAATGGCTGGACCTTGAAGTAGCATCGCGCGGCCAAGATTCGAGATGAGACGCCTGCCTCGTTGTTTTGGAATTTGAATCTTATGTAATTGGCCGGTGTCATTGCCGGAACTGGATATCTTCGCATAGAGTCGCCAGCCGTAAATGTCATGCTAAATGTCTTGGTATCCCGCGGCGAGTCCAAAGGACCATCAGCAGTATCGACAGTTACCGTCCAAGATGAGGCGTCTCCAGAGGTTCTCATTTCTATGAACCGTGGGTACACCCGTCCAGTGGCACCTTCTGTTTCCATACCAGCTTCGCCCGGTCGGATAAATGTAGTCTGTACGAAGGTGTCGATGGCGGAAGCAGTGCCAGAGGCGTTTACGAAGTTCTTTGCGGTGTCGTTTAGAAGCTCGTAGATCATACCGTCAGCAGCGCCGGCGTAGACTCTAGCATCTCCGTTGGAGTCCTCGATCTCTTCGGCATCGAGAATGTTAACACTATTGCCTAGAACCATTTCGCTCCACTGGCCCTGAGTTGCATCATCAACCATATACTGCCAGCAGAAACACGAGTCATATGTCGGATACGGAGTGCTCAAACTGACGGCTGTTGCGTCTGGGTTGAACTCAAGAATTGTGTTTCGTCTCTTGCTGTGGACTGTGTGCATTAACTCTATGTTTACTTTTTCAAGCTCGCTATCGTACTTGTCCCGGATGGCCTCGCCGATCTTCACAACATCCGAACCGTCGTAAATTCTCATACCGTCACGGTCAATCGTATAGCCTGCTCTTCGCACTGAGCCGGCTGCTCTTCGACCCACACAACCAATGCCGTCGATGATCTTGCTCAACGAGAAGTCTGGGTTGTCGCCTATGATCTGGTACTTGCCTGTCTCAGTTTCAATTACTAAGTTCGAGTAAGTCTCGTACATGGCAGTGATCTTACCGTCCAGAACGAACTCGTTGATAAGCGGGAAACTTTCAGGCTGGTCGTCATCTGAGAAGTAAAGGCTTTCTGGGTTCTGAGGATCTCCCGCGATGAACACCGTTCGCTTCCATTGGGCAACAATACCACCCTTAGGAGGTGGAGAGTTGTCCAGAGAGAAGTCGCCGGCTAGCGGAGGAGTTTCATTTCCTAGGCTACCGTCGGGGATCAAGTCTATATATTCTGTTGTTATATTATCAGCGATCTCGTCAAGGAATAGGTACACAGAGCCGTTGGCTACCGTTCGGTAGAGTCGTCTCTTGATTACCTGAGGATCTGCTGATAGAGGAATCCGTGTTAGATTTAACTGACCGTTATCGCTGGCTGTTACAGACGAACTAGCAGGGCCAGCGTTAGACACGAAGCCATACTTGTTTACAAAGGCTACTCGGTACTTGTATGTGCCTGAGAAATCTCCGCTACCTGCTACTTCTACAACCGGAGTGCCCTGGTCCCAGTTTACTAGTTTGTCAATCTTCAATCCCGTCATCTGAGTGGCCGGGTCCTGTAGACGGAATTCGAACTTCATCCGTCGGACATGCTGATCCTCAGGATAGAATCCGCCTTGTGCGGGAGTTTGAATGGCATCTGATGTAGCTGAGAAGTCTAGATCGAGTTTGTTCCAGCCTTCAACCAAATCACCAATTGTGAAATAAAACTTCCAGTTTGTGTTGAAGTCGCCGGCGTTTGGTGACACCCAGACGGCAATAGCTTCTTCCTTCCGCGTAGTAAAGAATCCGCTTGGGTCCTGGTCCGATGCGGTTAATTTACCTGCTGGGATGAAAGTAAAGAAGCTAAGCCGGTCTGGTGGGGAGAAATATGAAGATCGGTCGTCTTCATTCCCCAGGTGATCTATCTGAACGTAAAAATTGAACTGCTTCTCGATTGAGAAGATTCTCTCGGATGTGCCTGTCTTGTCCAAGCCCATCGAAGCACCATCCCATGTGATGATGCTTTCGTTTGAGCCTGTTACATTATTCTTGGTCCAAGTAGTATGGTCAACGAAGTTATCCCGGATTGTTTCCTGTTGTCCAGGCGGAGTTAGGCCCCAGTTCGATAGCACTGCGCCGTCGTACTTAACCATATCATCGCCATTGCCAACTAGGTCTGGATCTTGATTAGAAATGAAAGAGAAGCGACTCAGCCGAGCATGAGTGTGGAACCTGCCGGATCTTCGCCCGGTCGCGAGAGTAGTTAGGCTTCCATCACTGTTCACTCGGCTGAGCCGGGTACCAGTCGCGGCAAGAATATGCCGCAAAATCGAACCATCTAGGTCGGGAGCTTTGTGAAATCCGATCCATGAGATCGGCATTGTCACAGAGTTCTCTTGATAAATAGACGATAGGACCCGGCTTGAGCCTTTAATTTTTGCTACTGAACCGTACTCCTCGAAGAAATCACAGTTCTGGGCTTCGCGTAGCTGGGCTTCCTTTAGAACTTCTGGGCTAGACTTAGTATAGATACCTTGCCATCCGATTAACTCGATAAAGGGCATTTTTGGTCGGTCGGACATTAGACCACCATCATCCCACCGCCAGGAAGAAATAGGCGGTTGTTTTTGAAGGCATTACAAGGATTGCAGAGAGGCTGTAAATTTTCTGACATTGATTTGCCTCCCTTTGATACGGGATGAATGTGATCTACTGTTATGTTTTCGGTAGAACCACAAAGATTGCAGGGTTGACCTATAACGTGTTTGATCAGGTCAGGTGTGATGCCATGAATTCTAGCCTTGGCTTTAGCTCTATAATAATCAGGATCAGCCCAGTATCTTTTCTTTTTATATTCTGAGTTTGCCGTCTTCCATTTCTCAGAAGTTTTCTTGTAAGCACGTTTTGTAGCACGATATTGCTCTTTGTTTTCGTGGTACCATGCTTTGGCTCTAGTACAATTTTCTTCTCTGTGGGCTTCTGTATAAGCTTGTTTCTTTTCTTTGCCGTAGCTTGACTTATTATATTTATTACATCGTATTCTGTGAGCACACTTTTTGCAACGAGATTCTCCGTCGTTGCAAGTTTTATTTGTTTTGATTTCTATTTGGCAATCGTAGCAAATAATCACAAAAACCTCAATAAAATCAATAAGTTAGGCATCTCCATACGGACCGCGGAACGGAGTTACCCGCTGTCGGTGGATCATTCTAGAGTTAACGAACGTAGAGAATTCCTCTGCCCATTCTGCTCGCAGTCTTAGAAGGGTTCTAAGCTGCCCAGATTCCTGCATTCCCTCTGCGTCGAACAGAGAAACAGCAGTGTCTAGGACAAGAATCTCATCAAGAATGAAAGGGAAGTCTGAATGAACGGTATCGCTGTCAGCCTCAAGCTCGGCAGGTAGGCCATTCCATTCTAGCCATAGACCTTGAGTCTGGTCATAGTTTGGAGCAGGCTCCAGCACGAAGCCAGAACCGACAGGTCGGAACGTAGGATGATATGTGTCTTGGGTGTTTCCGCTGTTGTTGGAAGACGTGTATCTTCCGTAGTGACGCTCTTCTCGCTCTAGCGGAACTCGGTCGTCATCAGAGCGTACAAGTTCGATCTTAAGTAATCGCGAGAAACCAGGAGGCCAAGCGTACCGGCCCTGGTCAGCTACTATGTCTTTTGTGCCTATTAAAGTAAAGTAACCCTCGTGGGCTCGAATAAGTTCGGCACATCGCTTCCGGTAGCAAGTGTTGAACACTTGACGAATAAACGCGTCCGACCAATAACTTATAGAAGCTGTATCTTCTCGCAAGTATCTTCGTATTCGAACAATGTATTGGGCAAGGTTATTGGTTAATTCTGCCATTTACCTTTCCTTTTCAAGATAGGCAATTGCTTTATTAAGCAAATTGGTTGAATCTCTGAAATTTCCTATTCCTACATTACATTTTCTACAAAGAAGCCCACGAACTATTCCGGTTTCATGGCAATGATCTACTGCCAATGATCTTCCTGATTCGCATTCTTTTTCGCATATAGCACAGAGATTATTTTGATATTTTAATAAACCAGAATAGGATTCATTAGTTAATCCGTACTTGTTTTTCAGAATTAACTCTCTTTCATACCCTGTCCAGTAGTTAGGATATTTCCTTTTTCTCCATTCGTTTTGTTTTTCTATTTTGGCTTTATATTTTTCTGGGTTAGCTTTTAGTTTTTTATAAGCCTTGGCGTTGTATTCTTTACATTTTTCTTTAGATACTTTAGCCATTACTTCTTCCAATCGTCTGGGAGTATCAGCCCACCCTCATGGTCTTCTAGAGGCCGTATGATCCGGCTTCTATTCTTCTGCCCTGGGAAAGATATGATTTGATCCTTGGTTGGGTTCGTAGGCTTCCAAAGACCACGGGCAGCGTTTTCTTTAATTTTATTCAAGAAGCCCGCGTTGGCTACCTGAATATCGCCCATCAAGGCTTGTGTGTCTTTTTGTTCTTTAAGCCGCTTCTCTTCAGCCTCTTCAGCCATCTTTCGTTGATACTTTTTAGGTGTAGAGTTGGCTTGTAGGTGAAGCCGTGAAAGCAGAACGTTCAAATACCCGTCCTCTGTGCTTTCAATTTTCATTACATGACATAGACCGTGGGGCCATTGCTCCCGCCAGATATGCCAAGAGAGTTCAGGAATGGGGTTACCCCGACCGTCAGTCATAGGATAACCCCAGAATTCCTGTCCAAATTCGTTATGGATGTTGTACCGGCTCTCTTCAAAAGACCCAGTGTAACTATTCATAACATCATCATATAGAGTTCGAAATTCGTGCCATACGAACTCTAATTTACTGTCAATGCCTTTTAGGTCGTGATAGAACCAAGCTGGTAAATCAACACCTGGTTTACATATTCGTCTCATAAGATTCTCCCCAGAACCTACTGTCTTTAGAAACCTACTACGATAACCATTTGTTCTGCCACTGCTGGGTCCCTGAATGTTAGCGTCTGACCAGAAATTGTTACTGACTGGTTCTGAGTTGTAGCTGCGGCATCCAAGGTAGGAACCATGAACGCTGCTAGCGGTCTAACTAGCTTGCTAACATAAGTGTCGTCGTTATCTACAGATGTGCAGAATACGACTTCAATCTTAAACGGACCTACTGCGGCAATGAAGTTCTTGTCTGGAAATGACGAAGTTACTGCTGCCATTTATTTCTTCTCCTTTTGCTTCTTTCTCCATGCGTCCTGTATGCCTTGTCTGCAAGATGTACAATATTTAGGTCGCTTGCCCGATAAACGGACAGGTCTAATTGAAATCCCGCAACCAGCGCAAGTGTACATAGAGTTAGAAGAGAGGGCCGGATTTCCCGGCCCTCTTGCTTCAAAGCGTTATGTTAGGTCTGCGTTTAGAGCTGAACCGAAAGCAACGTAGCTTAATGTGCTTGCTGTCGAGTCAGTCTGTTCTGTACCGGCGTCGTCTGTGACAATAATGTTACCGCTACCCTCGGCTACTGCTGTGTAAATAGCGTGCCAAGGTTGACCGGCTGTAGGAGCAGCATCGGCTGGCCCAAAAACATTACCGAACAAGATAACGTCAATCGCTGATAGTCCCAATCTGCTTGGAGGAACTACCAATCCGGTTGTGTTGTATGTGTAGTCAATTTGACCCCATACCACCACCTTGTCGTTCTTAGGTGAACCGGCTAGGTTGCTACCCCCGCCCTGTACTCTAGATCGACCCAACTCAAATACATTGTAATCGCCGTCTGCCATTTTATGGCCTCCTTATAGGCTTGCAAGCTTGTCAGCTAGTAGGCTGACTGCTCGCTCTTCAACTAAAT
>Ga0137457_1000385_pt1 | contig 11701 bp, 21 predicted proteins | sample EasRivERMGT630_2_FD_102321 | JGI IMG/M metagenome (GOLD analysis project Ga0137457, IMG submission 102321) | Soil microbial communities from meander-bound floodplain in the East River, Colorado, USA - East River MetaG ERMGT630_2 | ecosystem: Environmental > Terrestrial > Soil > Floodplain ...
GACGTTTCGCTCGGCCGATGACGAGAGCTCGATGGAGCGCGTCCATTTCGGTTGGGTCGCGCGGGTCGGCAAGGTGGAGCTCACCGGGAGCGACAGCCGTCCGGTCACCTCGGCGGACGAGTCGATTCCTCTGCGCGGGGGGCGGGCATGACCCCCGCTGAACGCCAGGCATGGGAGCAGGTGGTGGCCGCCCAGCGAAAAATCATCGCAGTGCTCCAGTCCGAGCTTGCGAGCGCCCGCGCCGAGCTCGTCGGCCAGGGCCTCGACGCGGCGACGTGCCGCCGGCTGTTGGAGCTGGCCGGTACGGTGGTGGCCGAGGATGCGTCGCAGATGGAGCGCAATTGGGCTGCGACCATCCTGGCGGTGGCGGTCCTCCGGAGCATCCCGGCCCCTCGGCCGGTGGCAGCACCCTCACCCGTTGTCAGTGCCGAATTGGAGAACAAAGCATGTTGACACCCGAGCAGAAGGCCATTCGTCTCACCGGCATCGGCGGCAGCGAGATAGGCGCGATCGCCGGCCTCAACCCTTGGATGCAGCCGATCGACGTCTACCGCCGCAAGGTGGAGGGCTACGAAGAGCCGGACAACGCGGCGATGGAGCGCGGGCGCTTCCTCGAGCGGGGCACAGCGGACTGGTGGGCATACCGCCGGCTCGCCACGCTGCGCGAGGTGGGGACCATCGTGGACCCGCGCAACAAGCTGGTGGTCTGCACTCCCGACTTCCTGGCGAAGCCGAGCGAGGGCGCCGAGCTCGACCTCAGCATCAAGGTCCCGGGGCCTCGCGCCTGGCTGGACTGGGGCGACGATGGGACGGACCAGATTCCCGAGGCCTACCTGGCTCAGGTGCAATGGGAGCTGATTGCCCTGTCCGAGCTCCATGGCATCACCACCAGCGAGGTGGCGGCGCCGATCGGCGGAGACCTCCGGGTGTACCGGGTGCCAGCCGACAAGGAGCTGCAGGGGCTGCTCCTCACCGCGGCGGAGCGATTCTGGCGAGACCACGTGCTGCCAAGGCGCCCGCCGGAACCGGATGGCTCCGAGGGCTACGCCAAGCATCTGCGCGCGCGTTTCCCGGGTGGGTCCGCGGTCACCGTCACCGCCTCGGTGCAGGCGGAGGAGTGGGCCCGGCGCTACTTCGAGGCGCGCGAGCAGAAGGTCGAGGCTGAGACGCGGATGGAGCTTGCCCGTCAGTGCCTCGAGTCGGAGATGGGTGATGCGACCAAGATGGTCGGCACGGACTTCCGCATCTCGTGGGCAGTCACCAAAGGGCGCCCGTCCACCGACTGGGAGGCGGTCTGCGAGGCGGCGAAGGTGCCCAAGGCGCTGGTGGAGCAGCACACCACGCGGACGCCGTTCCGCACGTTCCGTCCCACCTCGATGAAGGAGGCGTCCAATGGCTGAGAACGTGCGCCAGCTGCCGGTCGCGGACGGAACTTGGAGCAAAGAGCGGATCGAGCTCATCAAGCGGACCGTCTGTCCAAAGGGCATCACCGACGATGAGCTCGCGCTCTTCATTGAGCAGTGCAAGCGCTCCGGCTTGGACCCGCTGCTCAAGCAGGCGTTCTGCGTCCCGCGCCGGCAAAACATCGGCACGCGGGACAACCCCAACTGGATCGAGAAGCGCGAATTCCAGCCCGCTGAAGCCGGGATGCTCGCGCGAGCCGAGCAGTTCCCCGACTACCGGGGCTGCACCGCCAGCGCGGTGCGCGCGAAGGACGAGTGCTCGATCGACGCGGGCTCTGGCTCAGTCCGGCACGTCTACTCGCCCGGCAGCGCGCGCGGCGCCGTGCTGGGCGCCTGGGCCCGGGTGGTGCGCGAGGGCAAGGAGCCGGTGGTGGTGTGGCTCGAGATGGAGGGCTACCAGCAGAGCTCTCCGATGTGGAGCCGCATCCCGTCGACGATGATCGAGAAGTGTGCCCGGGTGGCCGCGCTGCGCAAGGCGTACCCCAAGGCCTTCGGCGGGCTGTATATCGCCGAGGAGCTCGAGGGCGGCGCGCCGCCTGAGCAGGCCATCGCGCCCGCCACCTCGAAGGTCGAAGCCATCAAGGGCAAGCTCACGGCGAAGCTCGGCGAGCCCCTCGCCGCGAAGACTTCGCGGATGGTCATCCAGGACGAGTCGACCGGGCCAGACCGCCCGGCACTGCCTCCGCCGTCGCTCCAGACGATCGACGCGCCGAAGGCTCGCCCGTACGACCAGCTGACCGAGCTCGCCGCCGCGCAGGCCACCACCGCGCGCGAGCTGATTAATCGCTTCGGACTGCCGGAGCGCACCAAGCGGAGCGACGTCACCGCGGCAGACGTCGCGCTCATCAAGGAGCGGCTGGCCAAGGCCGAGCGGGCGCCGCCCGACGACGACCTCATCGAGTGACCAGAAAGCGAGGCGCCCCCGGTGGGAGGGCGCCTCCACGTTGCCCGGCGGGGAGTCCCCCCTCCTCGCCGGGCGCGTTTTTTCGAAGCGGGGGACTTTTAGGGGGAACGCCATGAAAAACCAATTGCCCGAGAGGGCAAGCTGATGCCGCCCATCGAAGAGCTCTACGTCCTGCTCGAGGAGCTGCCCGATGGGACCGAGCACGTCTCCGTCCTCGACGGCCAGGCTGTCGCGTCATCGCGCCAGGCGTTCGACGCGAGCCGCGAATTCATCCAGACGGTGGCCGACGAGGAGAAGCACCGGTTCCGGCTGGTGCGCTTTGGCGCGCGGACTGAGCTCGAGGTGGTGGAGCCGAGGGCGATGCCAGCAATACCAACCGAGCTTTGCTGGTTTTGCGAGGCCAGTATCGAGCTACCAATCGACCGCTTCGGAGGCGTCCATGGAGATCGCGACATCGCATGCCACCAGTGCGGGGCGGAACTCAGGACTACGGAGACCGAGGACGACGCAGAGAACCTGACCGTCGGCCTCGCTCCGGTCCGCTGTGGCCACGGCATTGACCACGATGAGCACTGCGCGAGGTGCGCCTCGTGAGCGCCATGCGCCAGTTCGTGATTTACGATCATCCGGCCGACGCGCCCGAGCACTTCGTGGTGCGCGAGTGGAATATCGGCCAGGGGTGGATTCAGCCCGCCTCCCAAGCCCAAGGCTTCCGCGAGCTCGAGAAGGCGCGCGCGTGGCTCCATCAGGAGCATCCCGGGCTGGTCATGATCGGCCGTTCTCCCGGGGATGATCCGAAGATTCTCGAGGTGTGGTTGTGACCCCCGAGGAGAAGCTCTGCGGCGAGCGACTGGAGACCAAGGACGGCAACTCTCTGCCGTGCCATCGCCTCGCGGGACACATCGGAGATCATCAGGCCGGCTGGCTGCTGCTGGAGGGCTATCAGTGCCCTCGATGCGGCCGGGTCAGCCACCATCCGAAAGACCTCGCCAAGCGCTACTGCGGCGCGTGCCAACTGTTCGAGGATTCACCTTGACCCCCGAGGAGAAGCTCTGCCAGCGCGTGCTGCACCTGGCGAGCTCGCCCAGCGTGCCGCCGACGGTGCAGGTCCACCTCGGCCAGGCGGTGGCGCGGTACAGGCTGGAGACTGCGCCCCCGCGGCTCTCTCTCGTCTTGCGAGCCATCGCCTTGGGTGGCGTTGGAGCCTGCCTCGGCCTCGGCGGGGTGTACTTCGGCCTGCACTTCGGCCAGGAGGGGCCGGGCGAGCATCCTCGCTTCGGAGATCCTCGCCTGGCCTGGATAAGTCTCGCTGTAGCGGCTGTCGGAACCTCGCTGCTGTGGCTCGCGGGATGGCGGCTACGGCGCGAGTGGCTGCGGGGGCTGTGACGGAGAAGATTCAGCTCCGGTGTCGTCTCCGGATGTCGCCCAACTGCGTGGCGAAGGGCTGGGGACCGGAGGGGACGCCCGAGTGTTGCGTCCCGTGCGCGCGGCTCGTAGGTTCCTCCGGGCGTCGAGTGCTCGCGGGGTGCGAGTGCTCTGAGTGCGAGTCGCGCCGGACCTTCTGGCTCGAGTTCGTGATCGAGGTGCCCCGAGCTCACTTCGTCGAACGGGATTAGGTGTTGGGCGGTGACGTGGGCCACACCTTGTGATCTGGGTCCCACCAGATCAACTTGAAGATGTTGCGATCCCGGATCCCCCAGACTCGTCCCGTGCTGTTGACTCGAATTTGGTAGAGCTTCTCCTCGTCGTCGAGCCCAAGATGCACAAGCCGGTCGTACGCGACCTTGTCGATGTCCTTCACTCGGGTCGCGTGACAGCTTTTCTTTTGGTCGATCTCATTCCACGTCATGCTCTCGTACTGTTGGAGCGATGCGAGGATGTCGAGCAACTCGAATCGGCCTAACTCTCCCCAGCCGAACGGTCCTCCTAGGTCGACGATTCCGAACCGCCAGACGAGCTTCTGCTCGGAGTGGATCTGAGGGTCGGTGACGTCGTATCGAGGCTGCTTGCCCTGCTCCGCGGGGACATCACGCGTAGCAGGCTGCTTCCATCGGTTCTTGCCCATCTACGCGCAGGGCTCACGCTTCTGCTGGAGCCCGCTGTAGTACTCGTGCATCGAGGCCGGCGTGATCTCTTGGCTGCCTCGTTGCCCCGGTGCCAGTCCCTTGCGAGCGTCGTTCCAGGGTCGCTCCATGTGGGTGAGATCGCTCAACCACTGCGAAGTGCGGTCTCCATAGAAGCCGAGGACGGCATCGACCGACTCCTTTTCCTTCTCGGTCAGAGCGCTCTCGTTGCCACGCGACCACTCCGAGACGTCGAACGCGCCGCGGTGATGCGCGTACAGGGCCGGCACCACAGGACCGTTAACCCACGCCTGGATCGGCTCATCAAACAGCGGCTTTTCGTCCCAGACCAGCGACCATGCCTGGCTGTAGTAGACCAGCTTCTGAAGCTTCATCGCCGTCATCGTGCCCTTGCGGGCAAGGATGTACGCAGCGACATCGTGAACGGTTGCCATGGCCCTGACTCCTCTCTCCCCCGCTTCGCCACCGAGTCTATCGGCTCATCCGATAGAACTTGAACACGCACCCACCGAAGCGGCGCGGCAAATAGCGCGCGACCGATCGCCGCGCAAGGGATCAGGCATGTATCGGGCGTTTGGCATGTCTAGTTGCGGCCAAATGTGGCTGAATCGCGGACGATCGAGGGGTTGATCCCACGGTCTCTTGCCGAGGTGCCCTACGTGAGAACCCCGGTTACCACCCCGCCGAGCCCTGACATGGATGCAACCACCTACAAGAAGATGGCGATGGGGGAGCTCACGCCCGACGAGGTTGACGCCATCATCGCGGAGAGGCGAGAGCGTCGGTCCGTCCCGTGGTGGCTACCTCTGCTTCGGGGTTCGGCTTCTTGTTCGCCTTCGAGCGACGAACCTTCCGCTGCCGCGATCCGCGTGACGACAAGAGGAACATCCGCGGCGACTGGGAACGCGTGGGGCAGGATCTCCGGAAGGGCTTCGCGACGGTGCTCACCACCCCCACGTCACCCGCCCCCCAACCCCCGCCATCGTCTCCCGCGGCGTCCACTCCCCAAAGCCGAACACCCCCACCCGCGGAGTGAGCCGAGCCCCAACCTCTCCGCGCACCACCGGGCCGCTGAGCGAGCTCCACCCGGCAAGCCCCTCCACATAGCCAGAGCGCACAGGCACATCGCTCAGCACGCGCGTTAGCCCCGCCTGGGTGGCCAGGACGGGCGGGGCGATCAAGGGACCGGAGCGGCCTCGGGCGTCGGCGGCTTCTCGACGAGCGCAGCCGCTGCGGCGATCTTCTCGGCGACCTTCTCCTGGCCGTGCATCGCCTTCCAGACGAACTGCGCTTCAAGCTTCTCCGCCCGGGTGAGCGGCGCCTCGCCGCGGTCGTAGAGCGCGTAGGCGAGGGCCTCCAGTGCGTGGGCGACCTTGTCGTCGATCTTGGTCTCGGTCATCGCCGCGGCCTCGGCCGTCACCAGGTAGGCGGCCTGCGCGAGATTGGCGATCGTCTTTCGCCGCTCGGCGGCCTTCTCCTTGGCGAAGTGCTTGAGCAGCGCGACCACGATCGCGACGGTGATCGCCACCACCGAGCCGGTGAGGGTGGTCTCGGCGGCGGGGGCGAGGGCGTCAGCGAGCAGCAGGGGCAGCATGGGGAACTCCTTCCTTGGTCCACTGTTCGGCGGCGGCGATCAGCTCCTCGCCGAGACGGCGCGCGGTCTCAGCGGTCATGCAGAAGCCGGACAGCTCTTCGGCGCAGACCAGGACGCTGATCGGACGCTCGCCCTCGATGAATCCTACTCCGTTGGGGCACTCGGCATCGTCCGGGGTCAGTTCGAACGGGTGGAAGCAGAAGTGTGGCCCGTCTCGGTGCTCATCGAGGTGGATGATGTTGTCCATGGGGGCTCCTCTCAGGTGCGCGGCGGCCAGCTCCAGCAGCCGGGCTTTCGCTCGGCACTGTAGGGGATGTTGCGATTGAGGAAGAGGCCGGTCGGGTTCATCACGCAGAGACCGACCTTGCCGGTGGACTCGAAGCTGGGCTCGAACCCGTCCTCCCCCACCTCGGTGATGATCGCCGCGCGCGGGACGCTGGGGAACTCGCCTCCTGGGGTGCCATAGGCCTGGTAGTGAACGATGCGTCCGACGCTGGGTTTCTGCTCAGTCACGTGGTGCTCCTGGAGACAACGGGTCAGTCGATCGGCAGCTTGCGGAAGCCGCGGAAGTCATCTCGGTAGTGCACGCCCTGGCGCACCTGCACCTTCGCCCCGCGCCGTCGCGCCTCGCGCAAGCTGGTGGTGCGGCTATCCCCGCCACAGGCGCCAATCACCAGCTCCTGAGGCCCGTCGTCGCCATCGATGGGGAGCACCACCATCACGTGCTCGACGTCGGTCTCGCTCTTGCCGCCGTAGAAGGCCAGGTCCCCACAGCGCGGGAAGCGAGGCTCAGGGAGCCCGGTCCAGAGCTTGTCGGTGTTGTGCGTGGCGCGCCAGTCTCGGCCGGTCACCTTGTGCAGTGCGTGGGTGACGAGCCCGGAGCAGTCGAGGCCCGAGGCGGGATACTTGCCGCCCCAGATGTACGGGGTGCCCATCAGTTCGAGGACGCACTGGATAAATTCGGCGTGCTGGCTCACCGCGGCCTCCGTGGAGCCACCGGAACCAGCAGCTGGTCCAGCTTCGCGTCGATCCGGTCCAGCGCCTTGCTGATGGCCGCGTAGTCCTTCTCGAGCGCTTGCAGCCGGAGCTCTTGCGAGTGGTTCGAGCGGGTGGCCGTCTCGAGCTTCGTTTCGGATTGCTCCACCCGAAAGTACGTGGTGGCGGCGATCCCCGCGGCGGCGAGCATCGCCAGCACCAAGCCCAGCTTCACGGGCGATTCGTGGCCGATGGCTTCCGTAGGCGAGGGGCTCAAGGACGCTCCATTGCGCGCAATCTATTACCTGAGCTGCACGTCAGCCGCGAGAGCGCAACTGACAATTTTTGTCACCCGCACTTGGCGCTGGTATGCCTGGCCTTCCCAATGCCAGATCTGATTGCACTGAAAGAGCTGTTCGCTTCCGCACGCGCTGGCGGGAGCAGGTCCAGCGCCCTTGCCCCCATCGGGTGGGCTCTCGGCCTCGTGCTCACTGCGTTCGTCGCGTGCGTTCGGCTCGAAGCGGCGACTTGGGTCCTGGTCGCCTTTGTGGTCGCGGCCGGATGCCTCCTGGCCACCTTTCTCGTGGGCTTCGTTTTCTTCATGATGAAGGACTCGGATGCGCTTCGGTCGGAGCGCTTCGTCATTCAAAAAATGGCCGTCCAGCGAGGACTGGTGGGCGACGATCGAGCGGGCCTCGTGCAGCCCGCGGACGCGGGCGCGCCGCAGAAGCTTCCTTTGCTGGGTCGCGGAGGCCAGAATGAGTAAGTACGTCATCCTGGTGAACGACCTGTCGGACGAGTCCAGCAAGGCGATCGCCGATGCCGTTGCAAGGTCCGGCGCAGGCTGGTGGCACTGGATGCCCCACGCTTGGCTGCTCGACGATCGACAGAGCCGGGGCGTTTCGTATTGGTCAAGGCTCTGCACGGAGACGGCGCCGGGCGCCTCGGTGTTGGTGTTTGCGGCGGCGGAATCGCCCGCGGCGGCCGGATTTCTGCCTGCTACGTGGCATCCCTGGCTCATTGAGCACTGGACATAGCGGATCAACTGACAATTTCCTGTCACCTCACCCGTCCCCACCGGCCCGCGTGTTCAGTTTCGCGGCGCGGCGGGTGGGGGGAGGATCCGGCCCATGCGTCTGCTCTTTGCTCTCGTTCTTGCTGTTCCCGGCTTCGCCCTCGCCCACGGAGGCGCGAAGGACGCGGTGGGTTGCCACACCGACTCCCGGACCGGGGCGTACCATTGCCACGGCGCGACCCCGCGGACGGTGCGTGCTCCCAAGGCTCCGAGGCCACCCAAGCCGCCGAAGATGACCTATGCGCCGAAGGGCTCGCGGGGGCTGCGATGAAGGCCATCCTGCTTGGGATGTTGGTCGCGCTGTTTCCTCTGCGCGCGCTGGCTGACGAAGACGCGGTAAGGGACCTGCTAAGCGCGCTACAGAAGGCAGCGAGCAGCAGCGAGACCCCGCCCCATCAGTTGGATCTTCTCAGTATGACGAACGACATCCAGACGCGTGTGAACGTGGCCGCCAATCGACGTACGCCGTCGCGCGCCCTCATCCGCTTATCCGCCGACCAGTCCTCTTCTGTCCGACTTTACGTCGTGCAGAACCCGAATACCCCCAACGCGATCGCGGACATGCTCGCGAAGGACACGGACGATGAGGTGCGCTTTTTCGTTGCCAAGTATGGCGCCGTGTCGATCGAGGTCCTCAGGGACCTGGCGTACGACAGCGCCCCAGAAGTTCGCGCCGCAGTCGCGGTCAACTGTCGCACGCCTCCAAGGACTCGAATGGCTCTCGAATCCGATCCTGTCGACGAAGTCTCCGAGGCTGCCCGTTTAGGAGCGAAGACGTGGCGCAACGCGGAGCACTGCTTGGTCCATGGTCGACTCGTCCCAGCGCCACGCAACTAGCGCCCTGCTGCCAATATCTCCTGCAGCTCCTTGAGCCGCTCTTCGTCTTTGTCGGCGAACAGCGGACGCAGGTCGTCAGAGATGACGAGCCGAGGAAGCGCGGGGGGGACGCGACGTAGCCCGCTGGCCGTCGCCTGGCCTGCCACCTCGGTCGTGCTGCCCAACGCACGCAACCCGCCCAGCACGCGCTGCTGGACCACCGGCTGACGGCTCATGCGCAGCAGAGAGTGCATCATCGGACGAAGCCCCGCGCCTGCAAGAGCGCCCGCGCCAGCGCCGAGCCCGCTGTTGTCATCGAAGACCTGCGAGCCGACGTAGCCCCCTAGCGCAGGGAGCCCGTAGCGCTTGAGCCGCGCGAGCGTCTGTCGCTTCAGCTCGCCGGTACTCAGCTTGTCCTTGGCGATCTGCGCAGCGCGCTCTGGCTCCGAGGCCAGCAGGTCCTTGAACGCCGCCGCCGCGTCCGCTTTGCGCTGGGCGGCAGGGACGAGCTTCTCCTGCGCCTTGGCGCCGAGTTCGTCGCTGAGCCGGTTGAATGCTGCCTGTTGCTCCTGGGTGAGCCTCCCTTGTCGGCCCAAGTCCCGAAGGTGCTCGGTCTGGCGATACGCGTCTTGAGCGGCATGGCCTGCCTCCGCGCGCGCGGACATGGTCAGCTTCGAAGCCTCCCTGGCCGCGTCGTCCTGGTTTCTCTGGAGCAGCGCCTCGAGCTTTCGTCCGGCGAAGCCCCGTACCTTCTCCCCGCCTTTCGCCAGGGTCTTGCCCAAGAAGTGTCCGCCTGCTCCGAGGCCGGCCCCGAGGACGCCGCCGGTACCCACTTCTGCGGCGAACTGGCCGAACTCGCCCTTTGTAAGGTCCGCCTCGCCCGCCCCGGCGGCGGTGCCCGCTCCCAGCGCCACGCCCTGGAGCGCGGTCTTGCTCAGCGTGCGGGCCGCTCCACCCGGGAGCGGGATGGCCAGGCTTCCCGCGAGCTGCCCGGCGAAGTTGGCGTTCGGAGCCGCCGCCTCGGCCTCCTTGTAAAGCTGCCGGTTCTCCCCGCGGGCCTGCCGGTAGGTGTCGAGCAGATCGCCCGGGCCGTAACGGTTCTCGATGCCCGCCCACTCGAGCGCGCCCTTCGGCGCCAGATCCGCCAACCCCTGCAGCTGCGCCTGCCCGAGCGCGCCGAGCTCATCGGCAAGCCCCAAGGTCGCTCCCTGCTCGGCACCCCGGATGAAGCCGGTGGCGTTGTGCTTGACGGCATCGGCGGTCGACTCGCCCGGAGCCGACAAAGGAGGGATAGGGGTCGGGTCCGCCGATTGCGCGGACTGAGCGCGCCTCCGCCTGAGGCGTAGAAGCTCGAGTTCCTCTGTCTCGGTCATCGAATGGCTCCCGCTTTTTCTTTCGCCTCCAGCTCCTCGAGTCTCTTCTGATCAGCGTCAGTCCATGGAGCTGGACCGGAGGGCACTTTGCCCAGCCCCTCAATATCCTCCGCAGTGACCCCGCCCTGCTTGCGGAACTTCTTGACCGTCTCAGGCGCGAAGCCCGCCGCTCCCGCCTTGCTATACCCAAGCGAACGAGCCGAATTCTCGAAGCGCCGGGCCACCTGGCCCTCCAGTGCCTGCAACTTGGGGATGACCTGGTCTCCTCCGAAAAAATCGAGGACGTTCGCCTGAGCGTTGGTGACGTTGGGGACCATTCGATTGAGGATTGCTTCGTCGGGACCGGCCAGCACGCCGAGCTGGTACATCTCCGGCCCCTTCATCGCGAGCTGCAGGTCGGTGACGAGGGACTCCATCAACGCTCGTTCGGCCGTGGGGAGCGCCTCAGCGCCGTGCTTTCGGTAGAGCTGGGCGATCTGCCTTGCGGTCTCCTGAATGGTGCGCGTCGAGGCCTGCGCCTTGCGAATCCCTCTCGCCTCTTCCTTGCTGGGAGAGGCCTCGGGAGAGAGCTTGTAACCCTCGAGATAGTTCTCCTTCGCCTCGCCTTCGGCCTTCGCGTTCGCCGCCTCCGACTTCGACGAGGCCATGATCCGCGCACGCTTCTCGGCCTCAGTGGCCTGGCGCGCATCGCGCGCGCGCGTCTCCTCCCACTGCGCGTCCCTGTCGGCGAGCTTGTTCGTGCGCGCGGCTTCGCTGGCCGCCACGGCCGCGGCGCGCTTCGCCCGGGAGCTTTCGATGTCCTTCATGAAGGGCATCATCTTGTCGAGCTGCGCCTTCGACAGCTTGGCGAGCGTCTCAGGCGGCACGGTCCCAGGGAGCAGCTCCTGAATCAGCGTCTGGTGCGCACGGCTCTTCTCGGAGGCGGGGTCAGATTCCTCCTCGTGCTCTCCTAATGCTCGTCGCGCCCCAAACTCCTCCGCCATCGAAGGCCCGCCCCCGACCGGCGCCGCCTTGGAGCGGGTGAACGCCCCGTAGAGCGCGTCGCCCACCGAGTTGGCGTCGCGCACCATCCGATCGTGCCGCTGGGCGCCGAGCAAGTCCTCCACCGAGCCCAGCCGCCCCCCTGACTCCTCGAGCTGAGCGGCGAGCCGGGCCACGTCGCCCCCGCCGGCAGGCTGCAGCGGCGCTCGCGCTGGCGCCGGTGGCGCCTTGGCTGGCACCATGGGCACCATCCGGTTGAGCACCAGCCTTCCCGGTGGGGCGACGGGCGGGCGCTGGGACCGAATGGTCGGCGACCCCTCCACCTCCACCTCGGGCACAGGTGGCGGAGCGCCCACCACGGGGTCGACGTCGAGCGGATCGAGAGGCTCCTCCTCGAGGAGATTCCTGGGGCGTGGCATTTAGCGACCCCTCCGGC
>Ga0137457_1000386_pt1 | contig 11686 bp, 8 predicted proteins | sample EasRivERMGT630_2_FD_102321 | JGI IMG/M metagenome (GOLD analysis project Ga0137457, IMG submission 102321) | Soil microbial communities from meander-bound floodplain in the East River, Colorado, USA - East River MetaG ERMGT630_2 | ecosystem: Environmental > Terrestrial > Soil > Floodplain ...
CGGTTGCGCGCCGTCGGTCTCGGCCTCTTCCTGCTGGCCTTCCTCGGGCTCGCGCTCGGCATCGCCTGGGGGCGCCGGGACATGGCGCTGTCGAACCGCTATCCGGCGCTGGCCGCGCCTTGCTTTTGCGCGGCCTATCTGAGCTGGCGCCGCTACGGTTACGGCCGTTCGGGCGGCCGGGTCTGCGCCGCGATGTGCGCGCTGCTCGTGGTGCTCGCTCCGTGGAACGCGGCGGCAGGGCTCGACTTTGCCCGGCACCGCGCCGAGATCGCCGCTGCTTTCGAGCGCGACGTGTACGCCGGTGTACCCATGGAAGGCCTCGTGTCGCGGTACGTGCCCGAGCTCCACCACGCCAGGGTCACGCTTCGCAGGGGCCTGGTGAACTTGCGCAACGCCGAGATCGGTGTGTTCCGCCACATCGTGGGCGGGCCGCGCTGAGCCAGCGCTGCCTCGAGTCGTCCCAGCGTTCGAGCACCTCCACGATCGAGAAGTCGATCGGGAATCAGATCGGCCCGCGCTCGTTCGAGTTGCCTCCGGAGAGCGCGTTCGATCCACATGCTGCGCGGGCGGTCGGCACTCTCTTCCGTCGGGCACGAGCGCTTGTGGATCGTCCGAGCGCCGAGTACAAAACGGGAAGTCCATGCTCGAAGCCCCGCCCGAGGTCCGGTCGCAGACGGCGGCAGAGTACGACAAGTGGCGCCGGCGCGGCCGCTACTACCACGACCGGATCACCGCCAACTGCCGGTTCCACGTGGCCGCGGGCGCGCGCGTGCTCGAGCTCGGCTGCGGGAACGGGGACCTCCTGGCGGCCGTGCGCCCGGCGCGCGGCGTCGGCATCGACCTCAGCGCGGAGATGGTGGCCTGCGCCCAGCGGCGCCACCCCGAGCTCGAGTTCCTGTGCCTGGACGCCCAGGGCTTCCAGCTCGACGAGCGCTTCGACTACATCGTGCTCAGCAACGTGCTGCACGAGGTGCAGGACGTCCAGGCGGTGCTGGCGAACCTGCCGCACGTCTGCCACGAGCGGACGCGCATCCTGATCCACAACTACAACTACCTGTGGGAGCCGGTGCTGCGCGCCGCGAGTCGGCTCGGGCTGCGGCGGCCGGTCCCGTGCCAGAACTGGCTCGACTTTCACGATGTCGCCAACCTGCTGGAGATCACCGGCTTCCGCGTCATCCGGCGCCAGATGCGCATGCTGCTCCCCAAGCGCATCCCGCTCGTCTCGGACCTCGTCAACCGCTTCCTGGCGGTCCTGCCGCTCGTCGACCGGCTGTGCCTGGTGCAGTGCATCGTCGCCGCTCCGCAGCCGAAGGCGCGGGACCCGCAGACGATGAGCTGCAGCGTCGTCATCCCGACCAAGGACGAGCGCGGGAACATCGCCGATGCGATCCGGCGCACCCCGCGCATGGGACGGCACACCGAGTTCCTGTTCGTCGACGGCCACTCGACGGACGGCACGATCGCGGAGATCCAGCGCGCGATCGCGGAGCATCCCGAGCTCGACATCCGCTGGATGCTCCAGGACGGCAAGGGCAAGGGCGACGCGGTGCGCAAAGCCTTCGCCGCGGCCAAGGGAGACGTGCTGATGATCCTCGACTCGGACCTGACGATGCCGCCCGAGGAGCTGCCCAAGTACTTCGACGCGCTGGCCCAGGGTCACGGCGAGTTCGTCAACGGCTGCCGCCTCGTGTACCAGCTCGAGAAGCAGTCGATGCGGTTCCTGAACATCCTCGCCAACAAGGCCTTCGCGCTGCTCTTCTGCTGGCTGCTCGAGCAGCGCGTCAAGGACACCCTGTGCGGTACGAAGGTCCTCTGCCGCGCGGACTACGAGCGGATCGCCGCCAACCGGCACTACTTCGGCGACTTCGACCCGTTCGGGGACTTCGATCTCCTGTTCGGGGCAGCGAAGCTGAATCTCAAGATCGTGGAGATCCCGATCCGCTACCAGGCGCGGACCTACGGCGAGATCAAGATCCGTCGCTTCCAGCATGGCTTGCTGCTGCTCAGGATGTGCGTATTCGCGTTCCGCAAGCTGAAGGTGTGAGGAGTCCCAGAGGTTGACGATGCCGGAATCCCCCGAGCTGGACCTGTCGCGCGTGCGCGTGGCCGTCACGGGCGGGCGCGGCTTCCTCGGGCGCGCGCTGGTGCGACGCCTGGAGCGCGAGCACCCGAAGAGCCTCGACGCACCCGGCTCGCGCGACTACGACCTCCGCACCGAGCGCGGCGTGCGTGGCTTCTACGCCGACCTCTCGCCGGACGTCGTCATCCACCTGGCGGCGGTCGTGGGCGGGATCGGCGCCAACCGCGCGAACCCGGGGCGCTTCTTCTACGAGAACGCCGTGATGGGGATCCAGCTCGTCGAGCACGGCCGGCGCCACGGGCTCCGGAAGCTGGTCCTGATCGGGACCGTCTGCTCCTATCCGAAGTTCACCCCTGCCCCGTTTCGCGAGGACGACCTGTGGGCCGGCTATCCCGAGGAGACGAACGCGCCCTACGGCCTGGCGAAGAAGATGCTGCTCGTGCAGTCCCAGGCCTACCGCGCGCAGTACGACTTCCCCTCGATCTATCTGATCCCGGTCAACCTGTACGGGCCCGAGGACAACTTCGCGCTCGAGTCCTCGCACGTCATCCCGGCCATCGTCCGCAAGTGCGTGGAGGCCAAGCTCGCCGGCGAGCGGCGCATCGTGCTGTGGGGCGACGGCTCGCCGACGCGCGAGTTCCTGTACGTCGACGACGCGGCAGAAGGGATCGCCCTCGCCGCGCGCCGCTACGACGGCGCCGAGCCCGTGAACCTCGGCACCGGCCAGGAGATCCGGATCCGCGACCTCGCCGAGCACATCCGCGCCATGACCGGGTTCGAGGGCGAGATCGTGTGGGACGCGAGCAAGCCCAACGGCCAGCCGCGGCGCTGCCTCGACACGAGCCGCGCCGCGCGCCTGTTCGGCTTCACGGCGGGCACTCCGCTGGACGAAGGCCTGCGGCGGACCTGCGATTGGTATCTTCGGAACCGCGCGGCCGTGTTGCGGCAGGCCGACCCCGTGTGAGCTGAGAAGGATGGCTACCAGGAAGAAGGCCTTGATCTCGGGCGTGACCGGCCAGGACGGCTCGTACCTGGCCGAGCTCCTGCTCGCCAAGGGCTACGACGTGTACGGGATCATCCGGCGCGCGAGCACGTTCAACACGAACCGCGTCGACCACCTCTACCGCGACCCCCACTACTCACCCGACGTGCCCGGCCAGGCGTCGCTGCGCTTGATCTACGGCGACCTGACCGACTCCAGCAACATCGCGCGCATCGTGCGCGAGGTGCGCCCGGACGAGATCTACAACCTGGGCGCCCAGAGCCACGTGCGGGTCAGCTTCGACATCCCCGAGTACACGGCCGAGGTCGGCGGCCTCGGCGCATTGCGCTTCCTCGAGGCGATCCGCAGCGAGCAACTCGCGACGCGCTTCTACCAGGCCTCGAGCAGCGAGCTCTTCGGCGGGATGCAGCAGGCGGCCTACGACGAGCGCTCGCCCTTCTACCCGCGCAGCCCCTACGCGGCCGCCAAGCTCTACGCCTACTGGGTCACGGTCAATTACCGCGAGGCCTACGGCGTCTTCGCCTCGAACGGAATCCTGTTCAACCACGAGTCCCCGCGCCGCGGCGAGACCTTCGTCTCGCGCAAGATCACGCGCGCCGTCGCGCGCATCAAGCTCGGCCTCGAGCAGAAGCTCTACCTCGGCAACCTCGACGCCGAGCGCGACTGGGGCTTCGCCGGCGACTACGTCGAGGCGATGTGGCTCATGCTGCAGCAGGACGAGCCCAAGGACTACGTGATCGCCACCGGCGAGTCGCACTCCGTGCGCGAGTTCGCCGCCGAGGCTTTCTCCCACGCCGGTCTCGACTGGCAGAAGCACGTCGAGATCGACCCGCGCTACTTCCGCCCCACGGAGGTCGATCACCTCCTCGGCGACGCCTCCCTCGCCCGCCGCGAGCTCGGCTGGCAACCCCGCGTCACGTGGAAGGAGCTCGTCCACATGATGGTCGACTTCGACTACCAGCGCGAACGCCGCAAGGCGATCCAGGTGCAAGAGGCGGTGAAGCTGGAAGGGTAGAGCGCTCGGCCGCTCCGCCTCTCGACCTCCTCGACGCCGCTCCACGAAGCGCACGCCCTGCGCGGGCTCACATCGCCGAACGTTGCAGCCCCACGCGCAACGCGATCAGCTTGCGGCGCGAGGCGCGGGCGCGCGGGAAGGAGCGCAGGTACTCGGCGTACTGGCGCGAAGTGATGCTCCAGTGGCACTGCGTGCGCACGAACTCGCGCACGCTCTCCTCCAGACGATCACGGCGCGACGGGTCGTCCCGCAGCGCCACCAGCTCGCGCGACAGGATCGGGACTTCTTCCTCTCCGAGCGGGACGCGCACGACGCAGCCGGCGGGCAGCTCCCTCTGCTCGGCGGCGTCGCTCGCGATCACGGAACGGCCCATCGAGAAGGCCTGGAAGATCCCGCCCGAGGTCCCGCCCGTGGTCGGGCCGCGCAGGTTGACGGCGAAGTCCGCGGCGTGCAGCCAGTCCCAGGCCTGCTCCTCGGACAGGTAACCCGTGAAGCGCACGGCGTCCGAGAGGCCGAGTTGCTCCACCAGCGCCTTCGCGTCCAGGTCGCCCGAGTGCATGGAGCCCGCCAGGACGAGCCGGATGTCGGAGCGTTCGCGGCGCGCGAGGGCGAGCGCCTGGAGGACCTTGTCGATGCGCTTGTGCGCCTGGACTCCGCCGAAGCTCACGACCAGGCACGAGCGCACCCACTCCTCCGGGAGGCCGAGATCCATGCGCGCCTCGCGGCGATCATCCGCGCGCCAGCGGTCGGTCGAGCCGTGGTGCAGGATGCCGAGGGGCGTGTGCGCGTTGCGCTCGGCGCGGATGCGCTCGGCCACGTAGCGGCTGTGCACGATGAAGGCGTCCGCGAAGCGCACCACGGAGCGATTGAGGGCGAGCTGGAAACGATCGCGGGAGAGCGTGACGAGCGTGAGCGGGAGCGCGCAGGGTTGCGCGAGGTCGAGCTCGTGCTCGCCGCTCTCGTCCTTCCACTTCACGCACCGCACGGCGCACCCCAGGCGCCGCGAGTCGCCGTGCCGGCGTTGCTCGGCCGAGACCCGGATGCCGGTGGTCTCGAGCACGAGCTCCGGCCGTGATTTCTGGATCGGGTGGACCTCGATGACGCCCGCGTGTCCCTCGGCCAGGACGCGCCCGTCCTCGCGCACGCACAAGCTGCGACCGGAATCGAGGTGCAGCTCGAGGCGCACGCGCTCGACCCCCTCGCCCGGGATGCGCAGGCCCGCGCGATCGGTGGTCCAGCGCGCGTTCTCTTCGGCGCCGTGCCAGCCGAACAGCAGATTGCCCGCGAGTCCTCGCGTCTGCGGCACCGGGATGGGCTGCGTGCGCTGCCGCCGGCGATCGAACCAGTTGCGCACGTACACCTGCATTTCGGCCAGACCGCCCTCGCGCAGCGCCAGCGCATGTCCCTTGGCACCGCCGCGCGCGAGCGCGGGCCACGCGGCCATGGACATGTCGAACAGGACCCAGTCGTGCTGCGCGACCGTCCCGCCGATGGCGCGGATCATGCGCGGCATGAAGGCGTGCGCCTGCTCGTTGCCGAGCTGGTAGAGCACCTGGTCGTAGCGCCGCGGGTCGAGCGTGGAGGCGAGCCGCGCACGCTCGCCCTTCCAGCCCGGCTCGGTGTCGCCGTGCTGGACGAAGACCTCGACCTCGCAGTGCTCGCGCAGGTGGGGCAGCAAGTGGCGCGTGTAGTCGCCGATGCCCGAGCGCACCGAGGGCGGGGTCGTGATCAGCGCGACCTTCACGCCGTCAGGATCTCGACCCCATCGGGTCCGAGATAGAGGGTGTGCTCGGTCTGAGCCACCATGACTCCATCCTCTTCGACCAGGGGCGGATAGCGCATGAGCGAGCCCTGCTTGGCCAGCTTGGCGAGCGTGTCCTCCACGGCCGCGCTGTCCAGGTGCAGGAAGTAGCGGCGCGCGATCGGCAGCCCACGCCACGATTCGATCGCTTTCAGCACGTCCTTGTCCAGGCTCTTCGCCTTCTTGGGCGGACGTACCATCATGAACACCTCGGCCCGGCCGCGTTCCCGGATGTATCCGCGCCCGGTGCACGCGAAGGGCTCGATGGCGAAGACCGAGTCCTCCGCCAGGGTCCCGCCACCGTTCTCGCCGTAGTTCGGGATCTGCGGAGGTGTGTGCACCTTCCAGCGTCCGAGGCCGTGCCCGGTCAGGTTGCGCACGGGCTGGAAGCCCGCGGCAACGATCGTGCGCTCGATCGCGGCCCCGATCTTGCCCACGCGCACGCCCGGACCGACCGTGGCGATGGCCGCGGCCAGCGCGTCGGAGGAAGCCTTGATCAGCGCCTTCCAGCGCCCGTCGGACGACAGATCGACGCTGGTCGCGGTGTCGGCCACGTAGCCGTCGACGTGCACGCCGATGTCGACCTTGACGCAGTCTCCCTCCTGGTAGGCGAGCTCGTCCGCGGGCGCGCTGCAGTAGTGGGCAGCGATCGCGTTGCGGCTTGACTGGGCCGGGAAGCCGGGCTCGGCGCCGCGCGCTCGGATCATGTCCTCGACCGTCTCGAGCACCGCTCGCACGCGCACACCGGGCAGGATGCTCGCAGCCGCCCAATCGCGGCATTCCTTGGCGATCTTCCCGGCGCGGCGGTGGCAGTCGAGCGCGTGGGCGTCCATGCCGGGAGATTCTACGCGAGCCCGCGCCGCTCGTTCTCGCAGCCGTCCCCGCCGCCGCGCGCGCGGCGCCGGAGAAAGCCAGAAACGCCCATTCGAGAGACGGCCGCGAGCGCGCGCGCGCACTCGTGTCGCGCGCCGCGCCTGCCGATATCCGCGGCGCGATGAAGCTCCTGCTGGTGAGCGCGGCGATCCTCTGCGCCGCGAGCTGTCGTACGGTCGCCAGCGCGGTCGCGAGCTCGCCCCTTCCCGAGGTGCGAGTCGGCACGCACGAGCGGACGTGGGAAGTGCGCAGCAGCGGCGAGACGCTCGGATTCGTGGTCCTGTTCCAGGAACGAGGACTCGTGCGCGACTCGCTCTATCTCGTGCGCAATCGCATCCACCAAGACCTGGGCCTCATCGACGGGCTCGGACGCGCGTTCCGCTACGTGCCCCACTGCGAGGAGCCCGTGTGGGTCGGCTCGGGCACGATCGCGGCCGGAGCGCGAGAGATCCTGGGAGCCGAACAGGAGTGCGATTTGCTCGAGCTCGCCCAGCCCGACGGATCCCTGCACGGAGGCTCGCCGGTACCCGTTGCTCGCCCCGCCGACAGCCCTGCGTCGGAGGGTGGTTTGGCTCAACCCCGGTAGGGAGATCGGGCGACAAGGTTTTGCCCCGACCGGGGGTCAACGACAAGAGGCCAACCCCATGATCAAGCTCCAGGCTGGCGAATACCTCGGTTCCTACCGCGTCCAGAAGTTCCTCGGGCGGGGCGGCTTCGCCTACGTGTACCTGGCGGAGGACGGACAGGGCCGCAAGGTCGCGCTCAAGCTCGGCGACGTGGCCGGCGGCGGGCGCTACGTGACGCGCTTCGTTGAGATCACCGACGAGCGCTCGCAGGAGTGGATCAGCCCCGACGAGACCCCGGGCGAGGCCGTGTTCTTCCGCCCCGACGGCGTGCGCATCGACTTCCTCGACATGCACGAGATCGACTCCCTGGTGCGCAGCGAGGCCGAGCTCCTGCAGGACGTCAAGCATCCCAACGTGGTTCGCGTGCGCGACCTGTTCGAGATCGACGGCCGCCCCGTGGTGGTCATGGAGTACGTGCGTGGCAAGACGCTGCGCGAGAAGATTCGCGCGCTGGAGGGCATCCGGCTCAACTGGTTCCTGGCGATCGCGCGCGCGCTGCAGGACCTGAACGAGTCGGGCACGCTGCCCTACCACGGCGATCTGAAGCCCGAGAACATCATCGTCAAGCCTTCGGGCTCGGTGGTCATGATCGACCCGGCCCTGCGCACCAGCAAGGAGACCCTGATCTCCACCACGCCGCACTACAACCCGCTGCTCCTGCGCAACAACAAGGCCGACGTCTTCGGCATCGGCGTGATGCTCTACGAGATCCTCACCGGGACCCTGCCCTTCGACGACGCCCCGTGGCAATACGCCGGACGCGAGCAGGGCGGCGAGGTCGAGCGCCTCTCGCTCTCGTACTTCCTCTCCTATCCCCCGCCGCGCACCCTGAACCCGAACACGCCCGAGGCGCTCGAGACGATCACCTATCGCTGCCTGACGGTGATGGACTACGGGCTGCGCGAGCTGGAAGCCGACCTGGTCGACTTCCTGCGCAAGGAATAGCGGATCCGACCCGGCGCGACTCGCGTCCGGTGGGGCGCGAGGGACTCGCGCCCAAGGGGTTCGATCGCGAGGAAGGATGCCTGCGCCGTGCCGGCGCGGCATTCTCGCTCGAGCTCTCAGCGGCGGACGCTCTTCTCCTCGCGTCCCTTCTTCAGGCGCATCTCGGCCATGTGCTCGGCGGCCTCGCGCGTGTCGATGTCGTGCTCCTTGGCCAGCGAGAACACCTTGCACAGCGCGTCGTAGATGCGGTCGATCTTGGCCATCGAGCGCTTCTCGTCGTAGCCGCCGGGCGCGAACTCCATCCCGACGTTGATGATCCCGCCCGCGTTGATGACGTAGTCGGGGGCGTACAGGATCCCGCGCCGCTTGAGCGCTTCGGCATGGCGCGGCTCGCGCAACTGGTTGTTGGCGCAGCCCGCCACGGCGCGGCAGCGCAGCTTGGGGATGCTCTCGTCGTTGAGCGTCGCGCCGCGCGCGCACGGTGCGTACACGTCGCAGGGCACGGACTCGTGCCCCTCGTCGGGCACGGCCTCGAAGCCGTGCTGCTGCTGGAGCTCCTTCACGCGCTTGGGGTTGATGTCGCAGATGATCACGTGCGCCCCGCGTTCCTCGAGCAGCTCGGCCAAGCGCCCGCCGACCGCCCCCACGCCCTGCAAGAGGAAGCGCTTGCCGCGGAAGTCGTCCGAGCCCCAGACGTTCTCGAGCACGGCGCGCATGCCTTGCAGGCAGCCCCAGGCCGTGTACGGGCTGGGATTGCCCGAGCTGCCGGCCTCGCGCTTGAGCCCCGACACCCAGCGCGTCTGCGTGCGCACGATCTCGAGGTCGGGGATGCCGATGTTCATGTCCTCGGCGGTGATGTAGCGGCCGCCGAGGTGATCGATGAACTGCCCCATGGCCTCGAACAGCTCGCGTGACTTCTTCTTCGGATCGCCGATGATCACCGACTTGCCGCCGCCCAGCCCGGTCTCGGCCAGGGCCGACTTGTAGGTCATGCCCTTCGCCAGACGCAGGACGTCGAAGAGCGCGTCGTCCTCGGACGGATACGGCAGCATGCGCATGCCCCCGAGCGCAGGCCCGAGCGTCGTGTCGTGGATCGCGATCAGGGCGTGCAGTCCGGAGCGCTGGTCGCGGCCGCGAGCGACACGCTCGTAGCCCTCGACCTCGATTGCCGTGATGTCCATGGAGAGCTCGTGCGGCGGCGCGGGGGAGGACACCGCGCGAGTTCGGGCGCAGGATCCTAATGGACGGCCGCGATGACGTCCAGACGGCGACGCGCCCCGGCGCGCGTCGTGATCCGTCCGGATCGGGGGCCCGCGCGCGGCCCGTGTGACCGGTCCCCCGCTATTCTCTCGACGATGATCCGCGTGAGCACGTCCGGAGTCGCCGAGCTCGGTCCGTGGCACGCGCATGATCATGGCTGGCGCGCGGAACGCCCCGAGCACCTCGCCTTCGCCACGCTGTGGAGCACGGGCGGCGATCCCGAGCGTGACGCGCTCGTGCGCGTGCTCGCCCTGCGGCAGATCGAGGGTGGGAGCTGGGAGAGCTTCGCCTCGTTCTGCGCTCCGCGCTCGACGCGCGCGGACGGGCCGAGCGGCGAGCCGGCGAGCGCGAGAGTCGTGCGCGCGTTCGGCGTGCATGGCTCCGACCTCCGCGATGCCCCGGCCGCGGAGACGGTGCTGCGCGGGCTCTGGCGCTTCCTCGCCGGCCGCACGGTGATCACGCCGTCGCGCGAGCCGTTCCTGACCTGGTGGCGCTCGCCGGCGGACGCGCCCGCCGCGCGGGTGCTCGACCTGGCCGAGATCGCGGCCCTGGTGCAGCCCGGGCGGCTCGCGGCCGAGGGCGAGGCGCTGAGCTCGCATCTCTGCGGCCGTGAGCCGGAACGCGGGCCGCGCGCGCTCGAGCCGGGACACCTGCGGGCCGCGCTCGGCATCCTCGTGGCGCGGGTCCTGGCGCAGGCCGAGTGCGTCCGCGCTGCGCTGGTGCACGCCCTGGTCGGTGCCCAGCGCGCGCTGGAGCGGGAGGGCGTCGAGCGTGCGCGCGACGTCGAGCTCGTGCTGAGCCTGCTCGAGCACCCGAACGCGTGGCGCGACCCGGGACGGGCGCTCGAGCCCGAGAGCTACGAGCTGCGCGACGGCCGATTGTCGAGCGCCGCGCGGGAGTTCGGGACCCTGATGACCGCCCTGGATGCCGCCCAGCCGCGCTGGAAGCGGGCACCCGAGCCGCCCGGGACGCCGGCGCCGCCGGTGCTTCGCATCCAGGAGGAGCGCACGCTCGACGAGCGCGACCGGCGCCACGTCGACGAGATCTTCCAGGAGCTCCTGCCGCGCCACTTCGCCTCGCGCGAGGACGCCGCGAGCGGAGCGTGCTACCGCCCGGGCCAGCACGGCGTCGCCAGCGTGATCGCCGAGGGGTTCGGGCGGCGCGAGCTGCGCCTCGTGCACGCGCCGACCGGCACAGGCAAGACGCTCGCATACCTGGTGCCGACGATGCTGTGGGCGCTGCGCAATCACGCGCGCGTGGGCATCGCCACCTACACGCGCGTGCTGCAGGAGCAGGCGTACGAGCGCGAGGCTCCGCTCGCGCTGGAGTGCCTGCGAGCCGCGGCCGGAGCCCAGGGGATCCGCGTGGCGGTGCTCAAGGGCCGCGAGAACTACCTGTGCTGGCGCGCCCTGTGCCTGCACGCGCGCGGCGAAACGGACTCGGCCGAGCAACTCGCCTGGAGCTCGCTCGTGCTCTTCGCCCTGCGCGACGAGACGGGTGACCTGGATCGCTTCTCGACGCGCGCCCCGTTGGCCGAGCTCGACGCGGAGCGCTACCGCCGCGCGGCCGAGCGCCTCCTGCGCGCGGTGCGCAGCACGACCGGCTGCTGCTCGTTCGCAGCCGACCGCGCGACCTGCGCCGCCGACGCGGCCCTGCGCGCGGCCGAGCGCGCGCACGTCGTGATCACGAACCACGCGCTGGCACTGGCGCGGCGCGATTTCTTCCAGCACCTCGTGTTCGACGAGTGCGAGCACCTGCACGACGTGGCGCAGAACGCGTTCAGCTCCGCGCTCGGCATGCGCGAGCTCGCCGAGACGCTGACGCGGTTGCACGGCGGCGACGAGAAGAAGCCGCTGGCGCGCGTCCTGGCCGTGGCGCCCGACGGCAGCGAGGCCGCCGTGCACGCCGAGCAGTGCCGTGCGTGCCTGTCGGATGCGCGTGCGGCGCTGGGCGCGCTCGCGGCGCAATGCGCGGCCTTCAAGGGCTGGCGCAGCGAGCGGCTGCGCGAGCGCCAGGAGGCCGACCAGCACTCGCTCTTCCGCGAGTACGCGCTCGAGCACGGGACCGCCTTGCTGGCGAGCCA
>Ga0137457_1000387_pt1 | contig 11661 bp, 20 predicted proteins | sample EasRivERMGT630_2_FD_102321 | JGI IMG/M metagenome (GOLD analysis project Ga0137457, IMG submission 102321) | Soil microbial communities from meander-bound floodplain in the East River, Colorado, USA - East River MetaG ERMGT630_2 | ecosystem: Environmental > Terrestrial > Soil > Floodplain ...
GTAGCTGCCCTCAGGGACGGGGTGGCCGGTCCCGACCACGACGAAGTCGCGGTCCTTGACCGGCGAGTCGGTGTCGACCTCGGCCCAGAGGCAGAGCCACCCGGCCTGCATGCCCACGTGGCGCGGGACAGCACCGGCAGGCATGGCGACCGTGCCGACCTGGGTGCCGAGGCCGTCCATTAGCTGGAACTTCCAGACGGCCCGCATCACGCGTTTGCCGCCTTGCGCATCCACTCGGTGTGGGCGGACTCGACCCGATCGGCCAGGAGGCGCAGGCCCTCGACGAGGATGCGGGCGCCGTCACCCGAGGCCTGCAGGGTCACGTCGCCGTCGTGGCCGAGCGGGACCTTGACCGCCGCGATGTGCCCGTCGCCGGAGGACTGGACGTTGACGGTGGCCTTGTCGAAGTCCTCGGCCGTCGCGATCAACGAGGTCAGGGAGTACATCACCGGCTCCGGACGGGCCGGAAACCGGCGAGGTCGAGCGTGTGCGGGGACACGAGCTGGTGCTGGCGGGCCACGAACACGGCCTGCTGCAGCTGGCGCATCCCGAACAGGCGGGGCTGGCGGCGCACCCGGATCTTGTGGCGGTTGGCGGCCTGGATGATGTTCCACCGGGCCTGCAGGCGGGCGTCCCGGTCGGGGGTATCGGGCATGGATTACGCTCCTTGGGTCGAGACAGCCGGGCGTTCTCTGGAAGGGGCCGCTCGGCTGTCGGCGTTTTCGGGGGTGGGTGCCCTGTGCGCCGCTGGGTTGGGGTCAGCGGGACGGTCGGGACCGTCGTGGTCTGCCAGGGCACCCGGCACGCCGGACCGGACGACGGAGGCGGTTTCGCCACCCGGTCCGGCGTGCGAAGAGTCCCGGCGGGGCACGAGCGGGCCGTGCAGTTCGGTCAGCTCCATGGCCGTGGCGACCCACTGGTTGCGGTCGGCCCAGACCTTCAGCAGCAGCTCGCAGGCGTAGTCACGGGTCGACCGGTCATCGGGTACGCCACCGAGGGCGATCCACTGGTTGAGCAGCACGGAGTCGATCGGGGAGACGCTCATCCGTCGTCCTCGCATCGGGTGCCGGGCTGGCGGTGCTGGATCTCGGCGCACTCGTTGCCGCTGTTGCCGTCGGTGTCGTCAGCGGGGCGGCACCCGGCGCCGGCCAGCGACACACCGACGAACGCCACAGCCCACACCGCTAGCAGGAGGCCGGTGGTCCGTCCCCGGGGGGCGGGGACGGACCGACCAGCGTGCGGGACCACCCCGTGCAGGCCGGCATGCGCATTCCACGTGCGCTCCAAGCCCGCAGGTCCCGCGCCCGGTGCGCCGTCGGAGCGCACCGAGTGCTTCGGCTGATAGACGATCGGGAGATGGATGCCCCGACCGGGAGCAGGGCACGGAATCCCTGCTCGACCGGCCGGGACGCCACACCTGGCGGTAGGCGTGGACAACTGGTTCACGACGTCGGCTCGTAGGTGGTGACGTCGTCATCGGTGGTCTCGTCGAACAGGTCGGCGACCGATGAGCGGAGCGCCTTCGCGATGGCGATGGCGAGCTGGAGGGACGGCTTGTTCCTGCCGGTCTCGAGGTTGGTGACGTTGCCTTGGGAGCATCCGACGATCGCGGCCAGTTCGACCTGCGTGTAGCCGAGCTCGAGCCGGCGGGTTCGCATGGGCCGCTCTGGGGGTGCTTCGTTCACGACCCCCACCGTAACGGCACGGCCGTTAACAGTCAACCGGTTACCGAGGGTTAGTTCCGACCGAGAGGAGCTACCGGCGGTAACTCAGCGAAGCGCTACCCCGTGTTCGGTGGTGGCCACCATCAGGGAGCGTGGGCACGACCGTGGGCGATCAACCCCACAGCGCCACCGGCCCGGACCCCCGAGCCTACGACGAGGGTGTGACGTTCTGGGGTGGCCACGGCTGGACCGGTCGACCGGCCGAGCGCATCAGGTCGTGGTCGGCCACCGACAGGAAGCCCATAGCACCGAGGATGGACAGCTCATCGTCGTCGAAGCTGACGGCGATGGTGCCCAGCCAGAGCAGCCGCTCGGCTCGCTGGTGCAAGCGTCGGGCCTCGTTGAACCGCTCACCGATGTCCGTCAGGCGTTGCTTGGTGAACTCGTCGAAGTCGTCGCGTGAGCGCGTGCGCTTCGCCATTGCCGCCATCCTCTCAGCCCCCAGTCAGTCCTCGTCGTGGTCGGGGACGTCGTCGGGCGGGTCCTGCTGGTCCTCCCAGCCCTTCGGTGGACGCGACCGCCAATCCGACGGCGGCTGCTTGTCGCGGGGCAAGTTCTGCCAGAGGATCACACCGCTCTGGTGCTGACCCGAGTGACCCGCCGGGAGCTGACACGTGTAGCGGTCCCAGCGGGCCCCACACGTCCGGGCGAACCTTGTCCCCAGGGTGTGGACCAGTCTGTGGACGCTCATCGCCGGGCCAGCGCAGCAGCGATCGCCGTGTTGGCGTACTCGCGCAGCAACGTCGGGTCCATCGTCGCCGACGCCTGGACCCGCAGGTCCTCGAGCTGGTCGTCGGTCATCCCCAGATGGGCGCCGTGGCCGAGGGGGTCGTAGCAGCCGACGAACACCTCGTCGGAGATGACCCACGGGTTACCGTGGTAGCCGATCCCCACCCAGTACCCGTCGGGGACCGCAGCGGACCGCAGTTGGGTGCGGACCAGGAGCTCGCCGGCGGGGGTGACGCGGGCCAGGCCGATGCCCTGGCGGTTGACCCCATCGGCGATCAGGAGGCGGCGCTGTTCGTGGCCGTCGTGGCGGATCGCCCGTACGGGGGTGCGACGGTGGCAGAAGTCCTGCCAATCGGCGTAGGTGGTGGGGATCATGCTCCCGACGGTACCCCCATTGCGTTGCGATGTACACTGGCGCCATGCCCCCCGACAGCGGATTGACCCAGCAGCTCGTCACGAGGGTCGACGACGAGATGCACGCCAGGCTCGAACGGGACGCCGCCGACAACGGGCGCACCGTCTCCCAGAGCGTGCGCTTCCTACTCCGCCAGGCCCTCGCCGCGAAGGCCGATCGTGACGCCTGAGCTGAGTGCCTCCCTCACCCCCGAGCTGCTCGACCTCATGGAGCACGAGAAGTCCATCGAGGCGGGCATCACGTCGATGCTCGACATGGGCTACTCGTTCGAGAAGATCCGCGACGGACGCAAGTACCGGGCCTGCGGGCACACCACGTTCGAGGCTTACTGCCAGGAACGGTGGAAGCTCAGTCGGCAACACGTCTATCGCATGATCGACGCCTGCCAGATAGCGCGTGATTTGTCACCTATAGGTGACATCGCTCCGACTCACGAAACCCAGCTACGTCCCCTCAAGGCCCTGCCTGACCCCGAGGCCCGTGCCGAGGCGTGGAGCGAAGCAGTCGAGGACGCGGGCGGCGACCAGCCCACCGCCAAGCAGGTCGAGAAGGCGGTCGCCAAGCGCAGGCCACCCAAGAAGGACCACCCCGCCCCGTTCTCCGACCCGATCCTCGACAAGGTCGCCGATCATCTCAAGGAGACCGGCCAGCACGGCACCGTCCTCGACCCGTTCGCCGGGACCGGCCGAGTGCATGAGCTGCGCGAGCGGGCCGGGGTCAACACGATGGGCATCGAGATCGAGCCCGAGTGGGCGGCGAAGCACCCCGACACCCACGAAGGCAACGCTCTCGTCCTGACCGACAGCGTCGAGCCCGGCTCCGTCGACGCCATCGCCACCTCGCCGACCTACGGCAACCGGATGGCCGACCACCACGACGCCACCGGCGACAGCGTCAGGCTCACCTACAAGCACACCCTCGGCCGCGATCTCCACGACGACAACCGCGGCCAGATGCAATGGGGCGACGAGTACCGGCGTTTCCACCGCGCCGCCTGGGTCGAAGCCGTCGCCGCGCTCAAGCCGGCCGGCACGCTGACGCTCAACATCAAGAACCACATCCGCGGTGACAAGCAGCAGCGGGTCACCGAGTGGCACCTCGACACGCTCTACGACCTTGGCCTCCATCTGGTGGCCCTCGACATCGTCCCCACCAAAGGGCTCATGGCGGGAGCCAACGCTGATACCCGCACCCTGGCCGAGTATGTGATGACCTTCCGGAAGGACGACGCGTGACCGAGCTCGGAGACCGCCAGGCCGCGGGCGTGCGCCAGGGCGCAGCGTTCGAGGTGACCGTGGCGACCCTGCTGCAGATCGAAGGGTGGACCATCACCGCTACGAAGTGGCGTCACCCGGAGTTCGACGTCGAGGTCGACATCGTCGCTACCGACCCAGACGGGAAGGAGTGGTGGATCGAGTGCAAGGGCTCATGGGAGGGCAACCGCCAAGGGCTCAAGCGCACCGACACCCTCAAGAAAGCTCTGTTCAACGGGGCCATGTTGGCTCTGGCGGAGGACCGCAAGCCGTACATGATCATCTGCTCGCACCTGCCCAACGCCGGTACCGCCGGCGTCACGTGGCTGGAGCGGGCCAAGGGCATCTACGTCGATGAGGTGCGCTACCTGACCTTCACCCCGGGGGCAACCACGGAGGCCGACCATGAGTGACGAGCGATCGCAACTGGGCATCGGCGGAATGTCGGAAGGCAAGATCACCGACATGATGAACGAGCTGGCCAGGGAACGGGCAATGACCAAGGACGAGGCTGCCGGCGCCTTCGCCGACGCGGCCCGCGTAGAGCGATTGATCGGTAAACACGGCTTCATGGGTCGCATCAGCTACGTCATTCCCGACGAGCTACATCGTCGGATGAAGGCGCTGGCGGGCAGGCAGGGGCGCACCCTCAAGGCGTGGCACGAGCGGGCGCTCGAGGAGGTGGTCGAGCGGCAAGGAAGCTGACGCCGCTGACGAGGATCGGCGTCGCCGGGGTCGTTGAGCTTGACGGGGCGCCTACCCTCGGTGCTCAGGCGGAACATGGAGGTAGGCGGATGAGGCGAGCGATCACCCTGATCGTGTTGGCGTGCGTGGCGTGCAGCGGCAAGACGGCCGACGTGGCCGAGCCCACGACCGAGCGGACCACGACGACGGCAGCGCCGACACCGGAAGAGGCGTTCAAGGCCGACGTGGCAGGCGTGGCGGCCGAGGACCAGCTCGACCCGCTCGTCGAGTTCGCCAAGATCGAGTGCGACGCTATCGACAACGTCATCGAGACCGCACCGACCGCCACGTTGGCCAGCTTGCTCGTCTTCACCATCGGCCTCGCCTGGGGACCGGACGGCTTGGAAGGGCGCGGGTTCGAGCCGGCCGCCGTCGACACCGTGATGCGGGCCACCACGGAGCACTTCTGCCCCGCGTACACCGACGTCGTTGACGAGTACATCGCCGCCCAGGGGCGGTGATGCGGGCGGCCCCCGGCCGAAGCCGAGGGCCGCCTGGTTGGGGTAGGGATGGCCGGCCCTGGCCGGCAGCGATCAACGGGCCTTGCGCTTCGGCTTCGGTTCGGCCACGGGCACGTCGACGGGCACGAACCCGGCGGCGGCGGCGAGCGCCTGGGAGCGGTCGTCGTTGGCCGCGATGATCTCTTCGCCGGTCTCTGTGTGACGCATCCTCATCGTCGCCTCCTAGGCGGTCTTGTTGATCACGACCTGCACGAACCGTCCGACCGTCGCGGCGTTGGTCTTGCGGATCACGACCGGACACCAGCCGGGCGTCTGGGTGACCACCGAGGTCGGGAGGACCGTGGTGGTCACGGCCGGGCCCGCCGGGGTCGAGGTGTCCACGGTCCCGCAGGAGGTGAGGGTCGGGGTGTTGCCCTGCATGTTCCCGATCAGCACCTCGAGCGTCCCGCGTGTGGTGGCGTGCTCGGCCGAGATGACCGCCTGGTAGGTGCCGGGGTCGAGCCACACCCGGTGACGGCGTTCCCGGAGGGCGGAGGCGGTGGCCTCGTCGTAGGCGAGGGCGGTGCCGGCGATCGGCACGATCGCTACTAGCGGCCAGCTGGACCGGAACGTTGGCACTGTCGCGGCGTGGATGGTCTGGCTCGCCGGTGTGACGGGGTTCCGGGTCGCGGGGAACGGGTCGAGTACCTGGCCGAGGGCTTCGGCGACCCACACGTTCCCGGCGTCGTTCGGGTGGGACCCGTCCGTCGACAGCTCGGCGCCGAACGTCCGGCCCGGGCGCAGCTGCGCCAGGTCGAACACCCCGGCCCGCCCCGACCCGATCCTCGCTGCGGCGCGCCACGCGGCGTCGACGAGTGGGAGGCCGTTGGAGGCGGGGAGGAACACGAACAGGTACCCGGTGTCAGCCGACAAGAACCGGGCGTCGAGCTGACCGGCGATGGTGACGAGGTCGTTCTCGAACTGGGCCGGTGTCCGGCCGGCGGCGACGTCGTTGGTGTCGAGGCAGACCATCACGAGCGCCGGGTAGGGGTTCTCGACCACGCTGGCGAAGGCACCGGACCAGTCGGTCGACCCGGACCAGAACGAGGCGTTGAACCCGGCGTGGGTGGCGTCCATGACCATGACGTCGCCGTTGGCGGTGAACCCGTTGAACCCGCCCTCATGCCAGATGGCGCCCTCGAACACGAGGGTCCCCGACGCGACGGTGATGACGAGGGTGTGGAACCCGTACGCACCGGCGGTGCCGTACGAGGCGATCTGGCCGGGGAGGAACGCCCCGTTGGCGTTGAGGGCGGTCTGGGCGACACCATCGAGGGTCACTCCGGCGGCGGCCGGGCCGCCGGTGGTGCGCTGGTAGTAGAACTGGACGACGTCCCCGAAGTAGGTGAGGGTGATCGTCCCCGCCGTGCATTGGGCGCCGTGGAACCCGAGCCCGGCGGTGACGTTGCCTGTGACACCGGCGTAGGTCCACGGGTTGTCGCCTCCGGCCCAGTCGGCGTCTATGACGGTGGCGAACGCGTTGGCCGACGCGGGGAGGAATCCCATGGAGCCGGGGGTGGCGCCTTGGAGGCGGCGGCGGAGCCGGTCGAGCCACCGGTTGCGGTAGCGGGTGGTCGTGTAGCCCTCGGCCCTCGAGTCGCCGATGACGATGAGCTGGGCGGAGAGCCCGCCGGAGCGGGCGGCGGCGAGTTTCTGGCGCCACTTGATGAGCGCCGGGTTGGGGGCGAGGTCCTCTACGCCGTCGGGGATCGGGTACGGGAGCGGCACCGCTCCGGGTGGGGCTCCGAGGTCGGTCGTGCCCGGGGGGAGGGTCCCGTAGAACGTGGCCCCGGAGGGCAGCAGGTACCAGCCGATGGCCATGGTCTCGCTCTTCTCAGGTTGGGTGGGGCGATGCCACGCGGCTAGCGCAGCAGGCCGAGCACGACGACGATCAGGATCACGACGATCAGGATGGCGAGAAGCGACATCGGTCAGGTCGGGGTGTTGCGGGTGCCCCACACGGCCGCGTAGGCGACCAGGACAGCACCGACGATGATCCCGATCTCGACGCCGTCGACCTTGCCGTCCTCGAGCGCGGTGCCGATGGTGCCGAACAGAGCGACCACCGCCGCTACGAACGCCTTGGCTGTGGGCATCACGAGGCCTTGGTGACCGAGAGGTTGAGGCTGGTGTAGCCGTCGTTGCCGTGCCCGGACACGGAGGCGGTGAACTCGCCGGCGTCGATGGTCCCGGCCAGCGCCATTACCGCCTCGACCACCACGGGCTTGTGCGCCTCGGCCTCGACGCGGCCCGGGCCGGTCGGCACCGCGGCGACGCACTCGGCCAACTTGGCGTCGAGGCTGTCGGGGTCGATCGTGACGGTTGGGACGGTGTAGCTGTAGCTCATGTGGCTATCCCTCCTCAGGGAGTTGGGGGCATCGGGTCACTTGGGCCAGTTCAGGGCGATGTTGACCAGGACGGCCGCCACCAGGACCACCATCCCGGCGAGCGCCCACTGGTTGGTCGAGGTCTTGTTGTCGTGGAGCGACGTCGTGCGGCGCTCCGACTCGATCGCCCCGATCCGGTCCTTGAGGTCCGACAGGTTCTCCGACTGGGCGTTGTTGGCCGTCGCGAACGTGGCGGTCAGCTGGTGGAGCTGTTCCTTGATCGCTGTCTCCGACTTGCCGATCGCCAGTTCGCTGGCCGTGGTCTGCTCCCGAACGGCTTCCTTCTGCGCGGTCAGGGCTGCGCCGACGGCCTTCTCCGTGTCGGCCTTCTGCTCGACCCGCTGCTGCTCGATCAGCTTGAGCTGCTTCTCGACCGACTCGAACTTGACCGCGGTGATGTCGGCCAGGGCGTTGAGCTGGAACGTGAACGACTCGCGGGTGTTGGCGACCTCGCGGAGCATCTGTTCGATGGTCCGCTCGGTCGGGTCCGGGCCCGGCTTCGACTCGCTCGCTTCTGCCACCACCGCCGTCCTCCTGGTAGCGCCGGGTCAGGAACCAGGGACGGGCGGCGTGTCGGCCTCGGGTGTGAGCGCCTTGATCGCGTCGCTGGCGCCGAGCTCGGTCAGCTCGCGGATCTTCTGCCGCATCACCGACCGGTCCGTGTCGAGGCGCTTCTCCATGCGGGCCACGACCTTCTCGGCGATCTTGTTCATCTCGGCTTCGGTCACAGGGTCCTCCTCGCCCCGCACACGGGGGATCACGATCTCGATGAGCTGGCGGATCCGGCGGTCACCCGGGCACGGCTTCCCGAACCCCTTCGGCAACACGGTCCACAGCTCCCCGCCCGTCACCTTCCCCCGGTACGGCGGCCCGAAGTTCCCGGGGATCCCCTGACGGTGGTAGCCGATCCCCCGCCGGCCGGGCTTGGTGTCGGGGATCAGCTGCTTGGGGATGTCGTAGTGGTCGCACAGCCAGCGGACCAGGACGACGATCTTGTCGAGCTGCTGTGCCGTCCACGCCGGGACATCGGAGCCACCCCACTTGGGGAAGGTCTCGCCCATGTCGGCGGTCTCGATGGAGATGACCCGGCCGTTGCCCTCGTTGTTCGCGTCCGCCGTGTGGTCGAGGTCCTGCCACTGCTTGAGCCGCCCGGAGCCGGCGAGACCGAAGTGGGACTCGGTGCCACCGAACCCGTTCTGGTGGAAGTAGTCGTTGGTCCCGGCGAACGTCCCGGCCATGGTGTGCAGGCCCACGATGTCGTGTCGGTCCATCCTCGGCTGGGTCTGCTTGGTGCCGAGCGGGTCCCACTCGGCGCCGGGGTAGCGGGTGGCCATCGGCGCTCATGGTCGACCCGCGGTGGGGCGCGCTATGTGCCCGGCGAGCAGATCACGTAGCGGGAGTCGATCGTGCCTGTCGACCCCGACACGCGGCTCGCCAGGGTGGCGTTGTAGGCGGCGCCGGGGGTGAGGCCTTCGGCGAGGTAGGTCGCGCCCTGGCGGCCGATGCTGTTGTTGGCGGGGGCGGTGAACCGGATCTTGTTGTCGCTCGACGCGGCGACCACGGTCGTCCCCGATCCCACCACGTCACCCTCGCGGACGATCGGTGTGACCTCGGTCGCGGCGGCGGCGACGCTGTTTGCCATCTCGGCGCCGAAGTCGATCTTCTCCTTGCCCGAGGTGGGTGCCACGAACGAGACCCCGCAGGGGGTGAAACCGGTGCCCGTCTCGGAGAACGATGTGCTCGTTGTCGTGTAGCTGGTGTTCTCGATGTCCTGAACCTCGTCGGTGAAGTCGAGGGCTTTGATCCGTTGGCCCGCAGCGGGCATGTGCCCTCCTTAGAGGCTGTAGATCGAGGGTTGAGCGAGCCTGACATCGGACCCGGTCGGGACGGTCTTGGCGATCCCGTTGACCGGTGCAGCGGTCACGGTGAACGTCTGGGGGGAGGTCGCGCCGGTCACGTTGGTGACGTTGAGGACCACCCCGCCGGTGATGATCTGGAACGGCATGTCGCCCGCCGCTGTCGTCCACACCTGCCCGAGGGTCGTCACCACGGTCAGCGACGTGGCCACACCAGCGGAGAACGCCCCTGACGTCTCCGCCCCGGCAGTGTCGTAGCGGCCCAGGTCGGGGTCGTCCCACACACCGACGGTCCACGGCTCCGCCGGCGAGCACCCGAGGACCGCTTCCCACTCGGCCGGGCGGATGTTCTCGGTCCACCCGTCGACGAGCAGGTCGATCAGGCCGGGCGGGAACCCGGGGCCCGGGTTGGCCACCGTGGCCCGCGACCCCGGGACCATCGCCAACCACTCATCGACCATCGACGTCGCCTCGTTGAGCAGCGAGCGGACCTGCGGGTAGCGCATGCCCTTCGGCGACGCCAGGTGCAGCCGCCACGACGCCTGATCAGGCAGCGCCAGGTCATGCTCGACGTTCGCTGCCTGGGTCTCATCGACGATCCGCCGCGACGCCGGGTCGTAGCCCTCGACGATGGCAGTGGCGTCGCCGGCGTCGGGTCGGGTGACGGTCATGTGGGTACGCCGCGAGCGGCGGTCGTTACGGGCCGCGGTCAGCCCCGACAGGGCACGGGCCTTCTGGTCCCCGTCGATCGCCACAGCGACGGGCTGGTTGCACATGGACGCCCGGGTGCGGAACACGAGGCCGTGGTCGAACCCGTCGAAGAGGACAGCCCCGTCCGTGGAGGCGCAGTCGCGGACGATCCCGGTGAACGTGTCGATGCCCTGGGGTCCCATGCGGGCGGTGTCGTCGGGGTCCCCGATGATCGACAGGCGGGCGCCCTGCTCCGCTGCGATGCGTAACGCCCGGATCCCGGCCCGTTCGCCCACGAACCCGCTGTCGGCTGGGGCGAGCCACCCGATCGGCAGGCCGGTGGTCACGATGAGGTGCCCAAGGGCGATCCCCGACGGTGGGCCGGTGCAGCTGTTGCGGAACCTGTTCGGGACGCCCGTGTTGCCCACGAAGGTCCCCGAGGTCCCGAACCCCACACCCAACGGCACGGGGATCAACGTCACCACGTAGTCGACGTTGACGCCGTCGTCGGTGACCTCGAGCACGACCATCGCGGTGGTGTCGAAGAACCGGGCGTCGGACGGGAACGTGTCGAGGACGACGCCCACGCCGTCGTCGTCGAGGCCGGTCACGCCGACCTGGACGCTGTCGATCGCGACCCGCCAGGTGGCGACCCTCCCGTTGGTGTCGACCGCCATGATCTGCGTGTTCGCCGGGGACACGGCGGGGTCGTCGATCCGGAAGAACTGGGTCACGGCCCAGTTCACCCCCACGACCTGGGGGATCTGCGGGATCGTCGCCTGCCGGTAGACGTTGGCCCCTGAAGCGATCTGTAGGACCGGGGCGTGGCCGGGCATGTCCGCGTACGCCGCCAACGACGCGTTGCCCTTGAACGTCATCGCCGGGGCGCCGGGCGTGGTCGAGCTGATGGCCGTAGCGGCCCGGCCGTCCTCGTGTGGCCAGTCCGCCACCACGCCCGGCACGTTGACCGGCGCGGTCACCAGGCGGGTCATGGCCGACTGGACGGGCTTCTCGCCGGCTTCGAGGCGGCGTAGCTCGCCCGACACGGTGAGCCGCACGCGTTGGGTGCCCGACACGCGCCCGCGGGGGGCGAGCGGTTCGATCGACTCGACGAACCCGGCGAGGCGCACCCGCCAGTCGGAGACCTCACCGGTGACCGTCCAGGGCTTCCCGAGGTCGGTGAACGACGTCGTCCCCGCGGGGAGGGTCATGAACGACGGCGACGCACGCAGGCTCCCACCCGAACCGAGGCCGACGTAGAGCCGCTCGGCGAGGATCGGATACGGGCACGCCTGACCCGCCGCGACGGTCGCCGTCGAGTTGAACACCGACGTCACCCCGGGTGTCACCACCGGCGCCCCGA
>Ga0137457_1000389_pt1 | contig 11628 bp, 15 predicted proteins | sample EasRivERMGT630_2_FD_102321 | JGI IMG/M metagenome (GOLD analysis project Ga0137457, IMG submission 102321) | Soil microbial communities from meander-bound floodplain in the East River, Colorado, USA - East River MetaG ERMGT630_2 | ecosystem: Environmental > Terrestrial > Soil > Floodplain ...
CGATCATACATTTCAAGCAATTCTGCTTTACCTGCCTTGAATTGAGCAATAATAAATTTAGCTTCACGCGGCTCAACAGGAGGTAAACCTAATGCAGCATATCCAACATTAATATTTTCCAGAACGTGTTCTTCCATTTGCTTACCTTCAAGGCGAGCTTCATTAAGAATCTTACGTTCTTCCTTTTCCCATTCAAACTTCTCTCGTTGAAAACTAAATTGCTTAAGTGCAAGATTGTGTTGTGTAACTGCCATTTCAGCATTTTGAGCTTGAAATAGTAAAGATAACTGTTCTTTAGTTAATTGTTGTGAACGTAACATTGCTTCTGTACTGCTTTTTACAGATTCTAATGCAATTTTTTGTACGTTAGCATTTGCTTCAGCCGCAGCTAATCTTGTTGCAGCTTCAGCGGCGGCAGCAGTAATTGGACCTTCTGCAGCCTTATAAACTGAACTTGCTGCAAGAACAATCTTATTAATCTCTTCAACTTGTGAAGTAATTAATTGAGAAGTTCCAAGATTCTTTCTAAAATCTCTACGAGCTTCAGCAACACCGCCGAACTGAGCAGATAAGAATCCCATGAAATCATCGGTAATGCCAATGTCAGCACGGCGATGCAATTCTTCGAAACTCTTATTTGTTTCTTTAATTGCTGCCTGTTTCTTCATTGCCAAATCAACAAGAATATTGGCTGGATTTACAGGGTCTGCACCAATAGCTTGAACCACTTGAGTAGTAGCATTCTGAGTGTTTAATTTCGCGGCAATCTCAGCAGCTTTAACTGTTGCTTGATCTTTTGCAACAGTATCATAAATACTCTGAACACCTTGTAGAAGTTTCTGAGATCTAAACTCATTGCCTGCTACAACCTCCTGGACATTTTTTCCAGAGGTAATGGTTTCTTCAAGCTGTGCGGCGACGATAGCGGGTAAGTCCATGAATCACCTTGCAGATTGGTTCACCGACATTAACAGAGATCCAACCAGTAAATGAGAACTGGCCGAATAGCACATATGTGTGTCTACGAATGGCAATAAATTGAGCGATCTTTGTAACCAAAGGACTTGAAGGAATCCTGGCAGCAACCCAATTCGCCCAAACATAATAACCAAGAATTACTTCAACGGGAAGAGTAATAAACTGTTTTTGCCCGCGGAAATATAATCCTTCATCCAATAAACCATTCTCATAGAGAACAGTACAGATAATTGATTTCTTTTTCTTTGTCGTCTGTGTTTCTGAGCTCGTTTGCGGCGCCTTAGCTTTAGCAACTTCTGCAGCAGTTGTTGCTAGAAGATCAGCGAGTTTTAATTGCTTTGCACTAGATTTATATCCACCAGAGGCAGATTCTTCTGCGCCGATTGCAGCTACACCGCCTTGGCCAGAAAGCATCTGATAAATAAAATCATTCAGAGCATTGTCAGAATACTGAGTCTGAGCTGATTTATTTGTCGTAGTAGTAGTTCTGGATGGAATAATATCAAGGATTGCATTTCCAATTGGAGCAATCATTCCACTATTAAAAGATTCAGAGATTGCCGGCGATGGCTCTGAATAATCCATTCCAGCTTGGCGATCAATACTACCGGCCATATTTAATTCTCCCGATTAAATTGCAAATCGGTTGACCAACATAAACAGTCATAGCCCCAGGAAAATTAAATCGTCCGCCAAGAATATAAAGATACCTAGAACGAAAGATATAACCAAGAACAATGCTGAGTACTTTAGAATGTTGCATACGTGTGGCGAGGGATTCTGCAAATGCCCAGTACCCAAGTTTTGTATGTCGTGGAAGCGCATTGAAAGATTCTTCACCAGCAGCATAAATAAGTGGATGCACTTGGCCTTGTTTGAGAAGTTCAGTACAAATGTAAGATCGCTTAGTCTTACTAGTTTGTTGAAGTGTTTCTACCGTCGGAGCAGTTACAGTATCATACGCACCAACTGCACGTTTTGCAAATTGCTTCGTAAAGATATCACCAAATTGACCTTTAGCCAATCCACTATCTTGAGATACAATTTGATTAATGATTCCAGCGAAATCTTCACCGCTAAGACTTCTCTGAGAGATCTTCTGTCCAGATGTTTTAGTTGTTTGAGTTGCTGCAGCTCGTGCAGTATCAATAATTGCTGCGGCCGCAATCACATATGGACTGGCTGTAGGAGCTACTGCTGCAGTTAATTCATATGCCATAATTACCTCGCTACCAATTTAAGTAAAGCTGGCGCATTGGCTAAGGTGAAAATACCAAGAGCAGCTAACCAAATACCAATTCCACGATTAATCCATTGATCAACTTTTTTATCTAGCTTAATTGTTGAAGTTTCATCAACAGCCATTCTGTTCTCTAGACTTCCAAGCCTTTTACCTTGTTCTGCTTGTCGTTCTTCTAACAACACAGATGGTTTAATGTCGTGCCTAAGTTCACGAATTTCTTGGATAAGTCTATCAATATCTGCCGAAGTTGCTGCTTCACTCATGATACAAGTCCTTGAGAATACGTACCGTCACGATTCAATGTTAAGACTTGTGAACGATTTTTTCCAGCGGGGTCCCAACCAATATGAACCCAAGTTTTTTCATAGATTAACTGATCATAATTAAGTGATTCAGAATACTGCATTAAATATGCAACAACCTCTTTTGGAGATCCAAATTTCGGCGCGATAAAATCAACTGCCATACCTTTTGGATGAACTGATCTATTTGAAGAACCAACAGCAATATTAAGTTCAGGACAACGATACCAAGAAGAAACAAGAATACTACACTTCCTTACCGTATTTAATACTGTTCTTACAGCTTCCATCTTTTTTGCTGTAGATACTATTGTTTCTTCTAACTCGTCAGGAATAACATTATCTATATTTCTATGATTAGTTTGTTCTGCTTCCTCCCAAGAAAAATTTTCAGAAGGTCTTTGTAATGAAATTCTAAGTGTTCCCATGTTAATATCCTATAGCAAGCCACCAAAAATTACCTTCAGCCCCGTCATTATTAAGAAAGAAACTAGTTAAATCAATTGGAGTGATGCCCCAAGAATAATTCTCTACTCCTGGAGGATTGACACCACCAGCTCCATAAACTTGTGCCCAAATACCTAAAATCTTTTTTGGCATTGGGACAATCAAATTAACTAAGGTTGCATTTACATCCGCGGCGATGAAACCAGTATCACCACCTTGAAGAATTAATCCTCCAATAATTTGATGCCAAGAATTTTCATCTCCAGGAAGTTGTCTGGTAATTCCTATTGTTTCTTGAATCTCTTTTGGATTAATTTTTCCAAAAGGAATTATTGAATTATTATTAGTAGTCATTACATATGACCTTCAATTTGACATTTCAATTCAATTGAAGCAAGATCAAATGCCCCCTTGAATATAATTCTAAAGCTTTTTCCTGTTATGTGACAAGCAGTTTTAATTAATGATCCTTGATCTAACATTATATAAGGAATAACTCGTTGAGTTAAATCGAAGTTTTTTCCATCATATGAAGGATCAATATAAATTTGTAAATTTTTTGTTCCAGCAAGAGTCCAGCCTAATGTAGTATCTTGAGCAGCTTCAATATCTAATTCTTCTAATGTAATAAGCCTATCTCTAACATATTGGAATTTTCCAAGCACAAGAATACCAGAATGTTCAATTGCTGGCACCTCTCCCCCAGGTTCTTGAAGATTCATCCTTGTATAAACTTTATAAGTAAATTGTGTTGCATCAGGATCTGAACCATTAACAAAATAAATATATTGATCAACAAACCAAACATCCGTATGCTCTATTTTTAATCTTCCAAGACGATCTAATAATGAATCCCAAACGAAACAATAAGTAAATACAGGAGAGGCTCCTAAAATACTGTTTGGTTCTGGATATGGAGTAGTTGTTGCATAAGAAATAAATAAGTATCTATCTAATACCGCAGAAATTTTAAATAATTTTCTATTACTTACATCATCAATAAAAGGAAATGAAATTAATTCAATATCATCAATTCCATCATTCCAAAAATCAAATGTATCATCATAAGCAAGATAATCAGATAATTGACTTAAAATGTTTTGTGCGTTATCTGGAGTTACTGCTTGAATTTGACCATTTGAAGATAAAACATATTGTGCAGCAGAATTCACATCTCCAGCAATTCCAGTAGAAGCACGAAAAATTGCATCAAATACACCACCACTATTGGGAACTTCTCGAAATCTCCAAGGATAAGCACGATTACCAGTATATGATACTCCAATTGCATTATTGGCAGTATAGAGAATAAATCCTGCTGGATGTGTTACTGCCCAACGAATTTGCGAAGTTAAAGCAGTTGGAACTTCTTGGCCGGCCCCTGAGACAAGAGAAGCAGTAAAATCTAACGCATTAGTAAGAGAGGACCAAAGAACTTCATGTTTATAAACAAACACTAAATAATTATATGAACCAAGAATACAAACAAGAAGATTATTTAATACTGCGCCAGTTAATGATGCAGTTACATCAGTAAACTCTAAATCACCAGTGCCTTGATTATATTCTACACTGTATAAAAGCTGGTTAGCTGCACCAAGAGAACTAGCTGCACCACTTATATAAATATATAAAACACCTTGAACAAACGCCCAAGAAATACTATCAGGATAGATGGGATTACTAACATATCCAGTAGTATTATTACTATATGCTTGATCTGGAACAAATCTCTGAAACCACAATTCTGGAACAAAAAGAATGTCTTCAACCCCAATAAAATGAATTGTTATTTGTTCTACAACATCCAATGCTCCTACAATAGGAACTGGAACAACAATAGTTTTAACAATTGTACCTAAAGAGGGAGCAATAGCTTCATCAACAATGGCCTGCATTCCAACAGATCTATACCCATCTGGAGTTGGAAGAACATTCTCCATGTAAAGAGCTTGTGGAATACCTACAGAATCTTTTAACCCCTCACCAGGAGGATCTACACGCCGATCATAATTTTGATCAGCTCCAGGATTAATCACACTTCTCCCCGCCTTAGCTTGAGTAAGTGCAAATTGAGAGGAAGAAAGATTTGCGCGATACGGTACTTGTGCCATATTATGAATTTGGATATGGAGCTGTTTGAATCTTAAATGAAGTTTTAAATCCTTCCCCTTTAACAATTCTCAATTCCTGCATTTGACCTTGCCAATCATTTGTTGGAGAAATGGTTGACTGACGTCCAATATACAAAGTTCCTGGAGAAGTAATGTTTGAAGTATTAGTTAAAATATTCAAACATTCTCCATTAATAAAAATAAGCATTGCATTTCCACGTCTAGACCACGCAAAATGCGACCAATTATTTAAAGTAATGCCTGTTGAATTTCCTACAGTATCTAAAAAGGCTGTACTTCCCGGCCAATGAATTTGATTTCTTCCAAAGAAATTAAGTGCAAACATTCCCCAACCATCACCTGCACCATCATTTCCAGAATAAATCCATTTATCTACTGGCCAAGCAGTTGGTCTAATAAGAGCTTCAACAGAAAAATCTGCATTAAATGCAAAGTCTGCAGATGTTGGAACAGTAGCATAATCTCCTGTACCATCAAAATTAATACTAGAATCAGAGACAAGAAATTGTGCTGTGGTAATTTGAATATTACCAACTAATGTTAATGTTCTAGCAAAAGAAGAAGAATCTGTAATTACTACTGATCCATTAGTTCCACTTCCATGAACTAAAAGTTTAACATTAGTAAATAATGCAGGATTCCAAACTGCTAAAACTGTCCCAGCATCCGCCCAAACATCTGGAACAAGGTATGGAGCTGTTACTACTGCTTCACCTTTGACTACAACTACTTCTCGTACAGAATAACTAGTAAGAGCTGCAGTCATTGTTGCAGATTCATTTAATATTACCAACCTGTTAGTAGAGGCTGAAATATTTAATGCAACAACTTTAGTCCAAGATAGCGCACCATTAACAAAACAACGTAATGATGTACCATCATAAGAAAAAGAAACATCAGTTTCAACACTAGTTGGAACAGTAAGATTTACTGCAGGATCACCGTTTCCATAGGTATTAGTTCCTGCAATAAATGTTGGTGCACCAGTACCAAGAATTTGAACTTGCCAACCAGTTGCACCGCCATGAGTATAATTAAAAATTGAAGATTGAGCTGCAGCAGTTCTAAAAACTTTGAAAGAGACAAAGAAATTACCTGTTCCAAATGCCCAATCATTTAAATCATCACTAGCAACTATTAATCCACCAGAATTAACTGTTGGATTGATTCTTCCACTAGATACTTGATTATTACCAAACCTATTAACTACACAACACTTACTTCCTCCAACATCTAACCAAGGTCGAGTTGTTCCATGAATTAACAATCTTAAATTTGACGGCGTAATTGGAGGTCCACCATAAACTAATGGTAGACTGTAATTTTTAAGTTGCCTTGGGTAACTCACAGGTCAAATCCAACCATATAAAGAATCAAACCTTTGGCACCGGTTCCAGAGGCATCAATATCAAAAGAAACTTCTTGACCTATAGTAAAATCATAAAAAGAGGGTGCCGGTGATCCAGTAATTACATAAGGAGTTACTGCAGTTGTATTATCTTTCTCATTTGCATCAATCGATAATTTAGTCACAAGGATTGAAACAGCATTAACATTAATATCTACTGTTACCAGCCCCGAAGATGAGACTGCAAATAATGAGGCGTAGAAAGCTAAAACTCTAAATGGAGCATACACACGAAAATAACCAACTCCATTAGCTGGAACTAATGAAGTTACCATATCACTAAGAGCAATTTCCTTAACTAATTTACTAGTTAAGGTACCTCCAAGTGCCCCAGGGTTCCAAATTGTTGCGCTCATTTAGTACCCCGTGGTTCTAGAATTACTCATAATTATATCTCCAGCAAGACCTCTATCATTCTTACCGTCGCCCCAAACAATTGTTCTCATCATTGCAGCTTCTGAGTCTTTTCCAGTCCTTTTGAAAATGGACGATGCAGCATCATTGATAATTGCATAAGGATGATCCACTGCAATCCAAGAATCAAAAGAAAGAGATGTAATATCAGGATATCTAAAGCATCCATATAATACGTACTGTAGGGCAGAATCAGATCTAATGTTTAATAAATTTCCTGCAACATAATAAACATTCTCTCGAATCACATTATATGAATCGAGAGAGTTTTCAGGGACTACAATATCTTCAATGAAATCACCAAGTGCTCCATTGGCGTCAGATTTTCTAAGATATTTATTTGCTCGCCACCGTGGAATTAAAGATTTAATATCAACCTGTTGAATTGTTTCTGGTGAACCAAAGATCAACCCAGTTTCAAATAAATCTTTATAAAAGAAATCTAGTTGATGCAGTTTAAGCGTTGCTTGTTTAATAAATTGGTCAGTTAATGCAACCAAATCAGGTCGATTAGTGACCGCATAAACTCCACTGACCAATTCAGCTAAAACCATTTATGCACCCGGTGTAAGCATACTTTTAACTGAAGCCAACATTGCTGATCCAGAAGGCATTCCACTTGCTGCAACTGGAGCAATTCCTTGAGTAGATTGAGGAGTTAACTTCTGTGTTTCAGTGTTTCCTGCATCATTCTTCGGATCTGTTGCCTTCATTTCAGCAAGAATTTCGCGCCGGATTTGTGCACGAAGTTTCTCATTTGGATCTTCTAACTTCGGATCAGCATGCATTTCTTCAGAATCCATGTAAATAAATGGATTTCCAGCCTTAATCTCAGCTTCACAATATGCAATAACTTCAGAGAGATCAGTGAGCATTCGTCCATCAACAAAACGAACAACTCTACCATTAGGTAGGCAGAGTGTATTCATCTTGATTCGTGATTTAAAGACTCGATGAAGGTTTGCGGTTTCAGTCATTCTTTAGCTCCTGGAGAGGTTAATGGTCAGAGTTTTTTGTTACCCCAGAACTCTTACCAGAAAACTGCGGGGTTCTCCAGGAAGGAGTACTAACCCTGGATTAGTTTAAATTTTCGTTCATCTTGCACAAGATGTGTAATCGCCGGAGAATCTACAGTAACTTGCCCTGTAGTTCCATTCGGCGTTAACACGGTTGGAGATCCACCAGTACGAATTGTGATAGAGGAAATATAACCTGGATCGGTGGTTAACATTCCTGGGGGATTAACCTGAAGTGTCGCCATAAATCACCCCGCAGTACCAGCAGTCAGATTAAAGATAATACCATTTGCTGGCGGATTCTTGACAACACAAGTCAATTCAGAAGTGTAAGTTCCACCTTGTGCATCAATACCATTGTCAGTTGCATTCTCTCCATCATTGTTGAAATACTTGTGTTGTGTTTTCCGATTACCCAGATAAGCAACACGGAAAGTAGAAAGATCAACTGCAACAGCCATCTTAGCCCAACTTGCATTGGAATTGAACAACGGATGTTCAATCATTCGGAAAGTACCACGGGCAGTCTTAAATGATTGGAATTGCAAACCATATCCAGTCATTCCATCAACAAGTTGGTACGTTCCATTCAGACGTCCAATATCGTTGATAACTCGGCGGGCACCACCACCCACAAAAAGAACTCGTTCATTACCAACTTTTGGATCAGTTGATTGATTGAACAGAGGTTCTAACGCATTTTGTAGTTGCGTATAATTGGTGGTTGCACCGGCAGTTGTGACGTTAACTGCGGCATAGCTCGGAGGATAGTTGGCAAGAGTTGAAACGATATTGATCAAACCATCCATAGTACGGAACGGTTGACCATTTCTCGTGCCCTGGAACTTTTGGCCCCAGAACAAATTCTTCTCAATATCAACTGCGTGGAATGCAGCACCATCCATCTTGGATTCTGCAACATTCGTTTCACCAGCAATTACCAGCGTAGCTCTTACCGAATCAGAAACTGCCCAAGTATTACGCAAAATCTGCGTCAGATTGGTAATACGAACTGGGTTAATAACAAGAGCATTAGGCCGGGTCGAACTTTCTTCAAATGCCGAACCAGTTTGGTAAATCTTAACACCAGCACCAGCAGCGGCAGCCGCAACCGTACCAATTCCACGTTGAACACGAACTGTCGTTGCAGAAAGAATTGCATCAACAAGAATCTGTTCGCCAGTGGAATCCACACGCATTAACATTCCAGGAAGAACGTTAGTTGTGGAAACAACACCCAGAACTGTATCACCAGCACCCGGAATACCTGCACCACCTAAGGTGAGTTCCGGAAAGAGCATTGTTTTCGTAAAGAATCCATGCTCAGTTTGAACTGCGGTTTCAGAAGGCAACATTGCTGTCATACCAAACAACGGAGCCTGGCCCATCGGCATAAGCCGAGTAATCATTCCTGCAAATGATTTCTTTGCAAAATCAACAGGAAGATTTGCGGAGGTAAAGATACCAGTAGACATTTAGTTGTTCTCCTTACAGAACACGCCACTCAACAGTGGTCGCAGTCAGTTTCTTGATGATGATTAGAGAGTAACTAGAAGCAGGAGTAGTTGCTCTACCTGCCAAAGTTACGCCCGCGCCCGCTGCCCATGTACCAGCAAAAGCAGCCACACAAGAAACTGCAATCATAATGCTATCACCAATATCCATTTCTGGAAATGCAGCAATAATGTTAGCGGCACTATCTGTAGTTAAAACTCTGCCCGCAGAAAATCCAGTATACTGAATGACACCTCCGTGAATTTTATCCACAGTAACAGTGTCAATAGCGTCAGCAGCAATTACAGTAGCAGATGGAAAAAGCAAACAATCACCAGATGCTGTAGGTTTTTGCAAACCCCCCAGATACCCAGCAAGTTGAGATAACATGTAAATTCCTTTATTGCGTAGGAGGAGTTAAGAAGGATTCCCAATCATCATCTGCTTCCCCAGTTTGTTTAGGACCGGACTTAGTTTTAGAAGCAGGGGGTTTTTTACCGAAAGATTCTGCGAATTTCTCCACATATTTTTCGGCCATTTGTTGAAGTTGCTGTGGTGTTGCATCTGGATGTTTTTCCAGAATGTTGGCTTTCAAACCCTCAATGATCGGGGCAACTGCTGGATCCTCAAACAAAGGATTCTTGTCACGTAAACCAGCATCAAGATTTAATGCTTTTAACATCGCTGGAATTTCACTTGCAAATTCCGAACGAGCTGCCTTCAATGCTTCTTTTGTAATTGCTGCTGCAGCTACAGCAGATTGTCCATAAGTTTTTTGTGCAATTAAATTCATGGCCAGAATATTTGCTGCAACTGCTTCTTCCCCTCCAGCTTTAATCTTAGCCATCAATTCAGCAGGAAGTACCGAGGCAAAATCAACCTTACCTGCGGCTTCCATCATCTTCTGTGGATCTAAATCAAAATCTAATGCAGATTTTTTCGGGGGGTTCTTTTCATCTACAACTGGAAGTTTAAACAAATCATGGAATTCTGCCATGGGGGACTTAGGCGACCCATCTGGATTCTTATTTGGATCAGGAAGTTCTGTATTTGGAGGAACAACTCCATTAGCATCTGTACCAGGACCAGTTTTTCCTTGAATTGGACTTGATTGTTGAACTGGTGCAGAGCGAAACATGTCCATAATACCCATAATTCAATTCTCCTGGAGAGTTAAGATTCAACGGTTTTAGCTTTTCTGGATAATCTAGACATCTCAAGTAGATACTCAAGACCTCTAATTTCACCAGTTAAAGCAGCTTCTTTTTTCAAGGAATCACTTAAAAATTCCTCTGAAAAATCTAATGAAATTCGCTGTTCAGCAGCAGCACACATTTGATTTTGAATAAATGCTTCTTGGATATGAGTAAATTCCATTCCAAGTAGCATCTCATCTTCACTAAGATGAAACTTACTGAACAGGCTGGGAAGTGGTGTCGGCATTTGGATTATAGCCATAATCGGCTGGTATGGGTTGTGGTTGGAATTTTGCGAAATCTATTCCTTTTTCTGCAGCAGTTTGAGCAACGGCGGTCCAAGCATTAAGTGCCTGCTCATATGCAACTTGTTCAGGAGATTTCTCAAATTCACTGATATCAGCGGACTGTGTTTTCATCAAATAACTAAATAACTCACCTAATTTATATTGCATCCCTAATTGTTCTGAAGATCCAATGACTTGGAAAGCAACTTGTAAAACATCAGAATTAATAACTTTATCAACAGGAACAAGACCGTCTGTAACTTTAAATGTCATCACAGCTTTACGTAATGCAACTGGATCAATTTCAACAATTTGTTTACGAGTCGGAGAAAATACTGCTGCCTCACCTTGATATTGAAGTGTGTTAATCTTAAGAATCTCTTTCATCGGAGTAAAAACTTGAGCCTCTAAAAGAAGTGCAGTCATTTGATCTTTGGCGGTTGCACCAGCCATAACTGCATCCCATTGAGAATCAGTTTTATTTCCTTTAACAAATTGACCTTGTCGTGCCTGATTCTGATTATTCAATACATTAGCCATCTGAATAACAGTTTGCATTTCTCCCAGTGTAATGTTTGCTTGATTATCATTAAATGGGAATGCATAAACAGCTTCACTTAATGGTTTACCATAGGCAGCCGGTTTAACTGGAATACGTGCAACTGGATTCGGAGAATTAATGTGTGCTTCAGATACACGAGATGGATC
>Ga0137457_1000390_pt1 | contig 11627 bp, 11 predicted proteins | sample EasRivERMGT630_2_FD_102321 | JGI IMG/M metagenome (GOLD analysis project Ga0137457, IMG submission 102321) | Soil microbial communities from meander-bound floodplain in the East River, Colorado, USA - East River MetaG ERMGT630_2 | ecosystem: Environmental > Terrestrial > Soil > Floodplain ...
AATAATGCCAGGCCCTCCGCCCAAAGATCCTAATGTTCGCCAGCGGCGCAATGCGAAGGCAGAGGAGGCCGACCTAACCCCTCCACCGGCCGATGTCCCTGTTCCCGAATTACCGAAGCCGGATGAACGTGAATGGCATCCACTTAGTCTGCGATGGTGGGACGATCTCTGGCACTCTCCCATGGCTCCCCGGTACTTGATCACGGATGTCCATGCCCTCGGAATGGTTGCGCTGCTCATCGATGATTTCTATAAAGCGACCTCACCGAAAGATCGCCGGGAACTGGCTGCGGAAATCAGGCAACAGACCGCCCGATTCGGCCTGTCGAACTGGGATCGCAATCGCATGAACTGGACGGTGTCGGCTGCTCCCCAGGAGAAGCCCCGCCCACAATCAGTTCCTCGTGACGAAAGCGTAGACCCCCGCAAGGTTCTGAAGTTCAAATGAGCGTTTTGATGGTCCCGCAGGACAAGAAACCGTGGCCCAGCCTGGGCGGTCAAGTTTGTTCGTGGATTGAAGAAAATCTGGTCTTTGGTCCCGGGGACCTGCGGGGGTTGCCGGCGCGGCTCGACGATGAGAAGCGCGCGTTGATCTGGCGCTTTTATGAAGTCTTTCCGAAGAAACATAGAATGGCTGGGCGTCGCCGGTTTAAGCGGGCGGGAATCTCCTTGGCCAAAGGGACGGCGAAGACAGAATTGGCGGCGTGGATCGCTGCCGCGGAGCTCCACTCGGGGAGTCCTGTGCGCTGCATCGGCTGGAGCGGCGACAAGCCGATCGGCGGTCCGGTTACGGATCCATTTATCGTCCTGTGCGCCTACACTGAGGAACAGTCCGACGAGCTCTGTTACGGCGCATTGAAAGCCATCCTCGAGCTCAGCCCCGTCCGAAATGATTTCGATATTGGGCTCGATCGCATCATGCGGATCAAGGGCGATGGGAAGGCGGTCTCTGTTTCTGGGGCGCCGAGCGCGCGTGATGGCGCTCGAACCACGTTCCAGATTTGTGACGAGACGCACTGGTGGACACTCGAGCGATTGCGGCGCGCACACCAGACCATGCTGACGAATATCCCGAAACGGAAACTGGCGGATGCCTGGACGCTCGAGACGACGACCGCGCCGGAGCCTGGATCCGGATCTATCGCTGAATCGACGATGGAATATGCGCAGCAAGTTGAAAGTGGTGTGCTGAAGGATGATCGGCTCTTCTACTTCCATCGCCAGGCGTCCGACGAGCACGACTGGAAGACTGAAGCGGGAGCTCGCGCGGCCATTATCGAGGCCTCTGGGCCCGCGGTGGAATGGCGAGACATCGACAGTATTGTTCAGCTCTGGAGAGATCCCACCTCGGATCGTTCCTACATTGAGCGTGTCTACGGAAACCGGCTGGTCCGCTCGAGCAGGAAGGCGTTTGACGCGATCAAATGGAAATCTCTCGCCACAACGAGCCCGGTAAGGCCTGGCGATCTGATCACCATTGGCTTTGACGGAGCCATGTTTCATGACGCAACCGGCTTGGTCGGCACGCATCTTGAGACGGGCTTCCAGTGGCAGATCGGGGTGTGGGAGTGTCCTTACGGCGCGAAGAACTGGCAGGTCCCGGCAGCTGAGGTTGACGCCACCCTCCGGGACACGTTCCAAAAGTACACCGTTCTCCGCATGTATGCGGATCCGCCTTATTGGCAATCGTGGATTTCAAAGTGGTCCGGCGAGTTCGGAGAAGAGCGCGTCGTCGAGTGGTGGACGAACCGACGCAAGCCCATGAGCTACGCACTCGAGTCTTTCGACACCGCGATGAAGGAGGGGCGGCTCCTCCATGATGGCAGCGACGCCCTCGCCCGCCACATCGGGAACGCCTGTAAGCGCCAACTTTACGAACGAGACGAAGAAGGCAAGGCGCTCTGGTTGATCGAAAAGGAGCGCTCCGACTCTCCCAATAAGATCGACCTCGCCATGTGTGCTGTTCTGAGCAACGAAGCGCGTAACGACGTGATCGCGGCCGGAGCCCTGGCGAGCCAGGGTGAACTGACTGGCGTATGGCTGTAAGGTTTCAAAGATTTCGCTCCACTCTCTCGTCTGCCGCCACCTTCCTCCACTCTCAAATCGATGCCGCCGATATTTGCTTCTTCGGCGGCATTCTTTTGATCGGCTTCGGAATAGGCGGTCGATATGGTGCGATCGCAACTGGGGCGCTTCTGGTACTCAAGGCCCGCCCTCTCTGGTTCTTCTTGAAATAATCGATGGGACTACTGGCACGGATTGAGAGCGGGGGTGTGTTTGCGCGCACGACGGCGCCGAGCCGCGACGACTATTCGAACTGGAGTTTCCGCGTCCCGCAAATCCCAGGGATCCGGCTGGACCACTACACCGCCCTCGGAGTCGCGGCACACTTCGCCTGTGTCCAGGTCATTTCGAAAAACATCGCACAGTGCCCATGGGACATTGTCGCCGAGCAGCCAAATGGAGACTGGGAGTACAAGCCTCTTGCGCCGGCGTGGCGGATCTTCAATATCCAAGGCAACGCAGAGATGACTGCGCAGGCGATGAAAGAACAGCTCATGCTCGTCGCCCTGCTGTGGGGCGAGTCCTACGCCGAGATCGAATGGGACATGGCCAACCGGCCTAAATACCTATGGCCGCTCGAGCCCGAACGATGCTGCAAAGAGCGGGACCCCATCACCGGGCGCAAGGTCCTGCGTGTGAAGAATTACTCAAGGGAAGACACGATCCTGGACTGGTCGAACATCTATGCCATCACCGGGCCCGGGATTGGCTTCTATTCCTTCGACATGGTTGTGCTTGCGTCGCGCGTCCTGGCCCAAGCGCTCGCGTCGCAACAATTCGGCCTGAAGTTCTACGAGCATGGGACCGCGATGGGCGGCGTCTTTTCGACGGATCAGCCGAACGTCACACAGGAAAAGCTCGACGCCCTGCGCAAGCAGATCGAAGAGAAAGGGACCGGGCCGGAAAACGCTTTTAAATTCCTGCTCCTCTCAGGTGGTCTGAAGTATTACCCGAACAATCAATCGCTCAGGGATGCCCAGGCCAACGAGAACTACCACCTCCTCATCGAGGAGATCTGTCGGTTCTACGGTGTGCCGCCCCACAAAGTGCAGCACCTTCTGCGCGCGACGTTTTCCAATATCGAGCACCAAGGACTGGAGTACACGCGCGACACGCTGGCGCGGTGGGCTCGCGGCGCCGAACAGGAAGCGGCGATCAAGCTGCTCGGCAAGCCGAGCCTCCGACTGCAGATCGATATGGACGAACTGGCGGAAGGCGACGCGAAATCGATCGCCGAGACGGATTCGATCCTCGTCAACTCCGGATTGAGGCGACGGAACGAAATGCGCCGGAAGCGCGGATGGAACAGCTATGGACCGGTCGGCGATGTCATTACGGTTCAAGGCGCCATGACCACGCTGGAAGCTGTTCAGCATGCGCCCGCACCGCGACGGAACGGTGGCGGCGACCTGCCTCCGAGTGAAGATGACGAAAATCGTGCACACACGGCGGCCGTTGCCATTTATGCGAACGCGCTGAAGCGGGCGATGCGACGTCAGCTACGGCGCGCCGAGAACATTGCCGGCTCGGCCCAGACGCAGAAGGATTTCCTGGAACGGGTCGAGTCCTACCAGTCCGAGCAGCTAGAGTATGTGCACGACCAGCTCGGCGAGGCTCTCCGCGTCGTGCATTCCATCGGGATGAATGGGAACTCGGCCGCGGTTCGCGCGGAAGTCAGTCGTCGCTTTGCCGAGGAAAAGGATCTCCTGGCAGCGGCATTCAGCAGGCGCGAGCTCGCTGCCTGGTGCGATATCGATCGGCGCGCGGAATCCATCGCGCGCGCGTTGGTGGAGGTGAGATGAGAAAACGACGTGTTCAATTCATCGCCGGGCCCTCGAGAGAACCCGTGCCGGCGGAACCGTACCGGATGGAGAAGAAGAAAAAATCCGCGGACATCTACTTCTACGACGTGATCGGGAGCTCGTGGGAAGGTACGACCGCGAAGCAGTTCGCCAAAGACCTGAAGGAGATCGGCAGCGATATCGAGACGCTTAATATCTTCATGAACTCCCCGGGCGGCGCCGTCTTTGATGGTGTCGCGATCTACAACCAGCTTGTGCGCCACTCGGCAAAGAAGATCGTCCAGATCGACGGCTACGCGGCTTCGATCGCATCGGTTATTGCAATGGCCGGCGACGAGATCCGGATCGCGTCGAACGGCATGATCATGATTCATAACCCATGGGCCTGGGTGGACATCTTCATGCAGGGCGAGAGCGAGGACTTCCGCAAGGCGGCAGATCAACTAGTAAAGGCGGCCGACAAGCTCGACAAGATTCGGGAGTCGATACTGGACACCTACGTCAGGCGCACAGGAACCGACGAAGACAAGATCGGCCAGATGATGGCTGATGAGACCTGGCTTACCGCCGAGGAGTCCGTCGAGATGGGCTTTGCCGACAAGCTGACGGAGGCCGTGGAGCTCGCCGCGCTGGCGAAGCACGACCTAAAGGCATTCAGGAATATTCCGAAATCGCTCGCCGAAATTATGGCGAGCTCGAACCGTGAGGGTGGCCAGCCACCCTCCGGCAACGCCGGGGAGGCGCCAGCGCCGCATCCGGCTTTTGTGAAGGCTTCTGCGCATCTGACGCGCCTTGGCCTCAGACCACAGGGCCAGCCCTGATTTCCTCGTCACGATAACACTTTAAAATTTAGGAGATTTTGACTATGAGACAGAGTTTGTCCATGGTGGCCCTACAGGCTTTTCTGGTGATGGTCGCCACTCCGTTTGTCCGATTCTTCGCAGAGTTCTCATCGAAAATTGAGGACCTAAAAAACGAATTGCTTGAGACCCACCAGCAGATGGCCAACATTCAGGCCAAGGCGGATGGAGAAAAGCGCCGGCTGACCGCGGAAGAGGACAAGATGATCAGCGACCTCTCTGCGAAGTTCGAGGAAGTCGAGGCCGAGATTGCGCGCCGCGAGGACCTCGAGGCCAAGGCTGCCAAATTGAGCACCGGGAAGGGCCGCAAGACGGAGGCTGGAGATCCGGATCCGAAGAACGAAGGGCGCCGGGCTCCGATCACGACCAGGCCTGCATTCGAAGCTGACAAGGGGAAGTGGGGCTGGAACTCATTCGGTGAGTTTGCTCACCATGTCATGAAGGGTGCGGCACAGGGAGCGACACTCGATCCGCGGCTCATTGCCAACGCTCCGGCCACGATGGGTTCCGAAGGCGTGGGCGCGGACGGCGGCTTCGCGGTGCCTCCCGATTTCCGCAATGAAATCATGACGAAGGTCATGGGAGAGCAGGCCCTGCTAGCACGAACGGATCAACTCACGAGTTCATCGAACAGCATCACGGTGCCGATCGATGAGACGACGCCGTGGCAGTCGACCGGTGGAATTCAGGCGTACTGGGAAAACGAAGGCGGCCAGAAGCAGCAGTCCAAGCCTTTGATCGACCAGGCCACGGTTCGCTTGAACAAGCTGACCGTTCTGGTCCCGATCACGGACGAGCTTCTCGAGGACGCTCCGGCGCTTTCGACCTACCTCCGCAGAAAGGCACCGCAGAAGATCAACTTCAAGGTCACCGATTCGATCATCAATGGCACCGGCGCAGGCCAGCCACTCGGTCTTCTGAATTCGACAGCGAAGATCGCCGTGGATCGCGACACGAACGCAACGATCGTCTTCAACGACATCGTCAACATGCACGCGAGGATGTTCTCGGAGTTCCGCCAGAATGCCATCTGGCTGATCAATCAGGACATCGAGCCTGCACTTTTGAAGATGCAGTTCCCTGGGACCGGCACGGCTGTTCCGGCCTATCTGCCTCCCGGCGGTCTTTCGGCCACTCCGTTCGGTACGTTACTCGGACGTCCCGTGGTTCCGACGGAGGCTGCTCAGGCGCTCGGCACCGAAGGCGACATCATTCTCACCGATCTGCAGCAGTACATGTCTGCGCTGAAAACCGGTGGAATCCGCCAGGATGTGTCCATCCATCTCTGGTTTGACTACGACGTCACGGCGTTTCGGTTTGTGTTGCGCGTCGGCGGTCAGCCGTGGTGGAAGGCTGCCATCAGCCCGAAGAACGGATCCAACACACGTTCCAGCATCGTCACGCTGGCAGCGTAAGCCAACCCACGCATCAACGACCGTTAAACCGTTAACCCGAAATGGCGGCCTGAATGGGGCCGCCTTTTCTTTTTGGAGAATTCAGACCATGCTAAACGGACTTCTTGTTGAGAACGCAAAGATCGTGGTTGGCGCGATCGGGCTGGCCAATGCCGGCGCCATCGACGGCGACCGCGTTTCGCTGAAGAACTACGGTCGAGTCGCAATCATCTTGGCCATCGACCCGGGCGCAGGAACCGCCGCCACTGCGGTCACGCTCAAGCAAAGCAAGACCGTTGACGATTCCCCGTCGACTGAGAAGGCGCTGGAGTTCACAAAGATGTGGAAGAACGCGAACAATGCCGCATCCGATACTCTGGTGGAGACAGCGGTCGCTGCCAACACATTCAGCACGAGCGTCGCGGCGGCCTCCGAATTGTTCGTGATCGAGGTCAAAGCCGACGATCTCGATGTCGCGAACGGCTTTGATTGCGTTCGCATCGCGCTAAGCGACCCGGGTTCGGACTCCACGCCGGTTGCGGTCATCTATGTTCTATACGAGCCCCGCTACTCCGGCGCGACGCCTCCGAGCGCGATCGTCGACTAAACCATGCAAACAGGTCTGCGTCTGATCACGCCTCCGTCGGTAGAGCCGCTCGATTCGGAGTGGATGCGTTTGCATTCCGTCGTGGATCTCCCGGTATCGGAGGATCTTCTCCTCGATTCCTATATCCGCGCCGCACGAGTCGAAGCGGAGAAGTTGACTGGGGAAGTGTTTGTGACGCAGACCTGGGAACTGACGCTCTGCGGGTTTCCTGCCGGGCGTCAGTCCATCCTCTTACCCAAAAAGCCCGTTCAATCGATAACTCAGATCGCTTACGTGGACACCGCAGGCGACGACCAGATCTTTGGCACGCTCGAAGGATCCCCGGTAGCTATCCAGGAATACCGACTGATCGCGGATATTGAGCGGCCGCTGGTTGCCCTCAATCTGAATTATGAGTGGCCCGTGCCGGCAGTCGTGGACCACGCCGTCCGGATCCGGTTTGTCGCCGGCTACACGGATGATGAGTGTGTTCCCGAAGACAAGAAGATCGGGATCGCGCTGGGCGCCGCGTTCTTCTACCAGAACCGCGAAGACGTTGTGGAGTTTCCACAGTATGTTCGAAACCTTCTCGGAGTCCCGAAGGTCGGGTGATGAGCAGCAACTCGGAAATCGCCCGGGTTCATCTGGCAGAAACACAATTCAAGCTTCGACCGCACCTGGTAGCTGACAGAAAAATTGCCCTCGATTCGCCGCTGAGGGTGACGCTCGACCAATTGCTGACACCTGAAACCGTCGAAACACTCCGACGCATGGGATTAATCCCGAATAAATGCTCGCTCCAATAGACAAAATCTCAAATCCTCGCGGCAACGACATCATGCAGATCGTTGTGACCACCCGCTGTGATCGCAATTGTTCGAACTGCACGCAGCTTCTGCCGTTCCGTGTGGACTATGCCTTCATGTCGACCGAGTGCTTCGAGCAGGCCTGCATCTCAGTCGCTGATTGGCCCGGCCTCGTGGCGATGTTTGGTGGCAACCCCTGCGTGCATCCTAAGTTTCCAGAGCTCTGCCAGATCATGGCGCAGCACATTGCGCCAGAACACCGAGGCCTCTGGACCAACAATCTGATGAAGCACGGCGAGATCGCCGCGCAAACCTTCGGTAAAGGCAAGGGGCGGTTCAATGCCGGCGGCCTCAACCTGAACGCGCACACCAACACAGCCGCGGCAGACGAGATGAACCGGTGGTTCCCTGGCCGAGTGATTCCTCAGAGCATCCATACGCCGGCGAAACACGCTGCGCTCCTGGTCGACTATCGCGACTTCGGAATCACTGAGGAGCAGTGGCCGGCCAAGCGCGAGGCCTGTGATTACAACCGTGACTGGTCTGGCGCGATAGTGGGCCGTGACGGCGGACCCTATGGGTATTTCTGCGAGATTGCGGCCGCGATGGACGGGATCCGCGGCGAGAACAGCGGTATTCCTGCCACTCCAGGTTGGTGGAAACAGCGCATGCCGGCGTTCGAAGCCCAGGTGAAAAACTGCTGTGACCGCGGCTGCGGCGGACCGCTACGTGACAAAGGGAACATCGATATCGAGGAGACCTATCGCGTTTCGAAATCGTTCCTGCCGCTGGCCGTCGATCGCCGAAACCTTGGCACGAAAATTGAGCAAGTGGACCAGCTAAACAGCAAGTGCGCGCGCTCCACGGATTATGCGAGGGCAACGGCTTGAATCCTGAATCTAAATTTGCGATTGACTGGTGGAAAAACCGGCACGCGGCGCCGCAAGGCTATTTCCCCAACATGGAGCAGCACAAGAACTGGCGGCTGTATCCGGAAATGGCTCCATGGTTCGTTGCGATTGCTGAACCACGGCCGGAAGATACCGCACTGGAAATCGGCGCGGGATACGGACAGTGGATGGCGCCAATGAGTAGGCTGGTCAGGCGCGTAGATGGTTTTGATATCCATCCATCGCTGGTGACTAAATTCAACGAACTACTCGGCAGTGTCAGCAACGTGCGCATGCGCCTTGGCGATGGCACGAGTATCCCGGTAGAATTCTTCGTCGGCGAATACTCACTGATCTATTCCATCTCCGTGTTCCAGCACATGCCGCGCGCGATTGTTCATGGGTACATCAAGGAAGCCACTCAGATATTGGCCAAAGACGGACGCTGCGTCTTCCACTTCAGACACGCCGACAACAACGGTCCGTACTCGAAAGACATTGCAGTTGACCACAAGGGCGACTGGTCGGTTGGTTGGACTGAGCAGGAAGCGGTCGATGCTTGCGCTGCTGCTGGATTGAAAGTCGTCAAGGTTGATGCGGGCGGAAATTCTCTGATTGTGAAAGCGGTCCACGCGTGAAAGTGATACCGGAAGAGGACGTCCTGCTGCACGGTTCGATCGCCGAGTGGGAAAAGTTCATCGCGAACGACCGTTCACCTACTGGGCTCGACATCTATCCGGACATTTTCCACAACGGGATTCTGTTTCCGCTTCAGCGCATGCGCGAGACCGAAATGATGATAGCGATGGCTCGCACGATCAACCCGAAGCGAGTTATGGAGATCGGATCGGACAAGGGCGGCAGTTTCTATCATTGGGTCAAGGCGTTCAGCCCTGAGAAGGCCATCGCGATCGAGATCCGGGGAATTCCATTCGAAGAGAGTTTTCCGCGTGCGTTCCCCGACACCCAGTTCTTCTTTGCCGCCGACTCGAGCTATGACCCGGAGATTGTCCGCGCGGTCAGCAGGTTCATTGGTCCGGGATTTCTGGACTGCATTTTCATCGATGGCGACAAGGGCGGGTTTATGAAAGACGTCCAGTCATACCTGCCAATGGTTCGACGTGGAGGCCTTATCTTCTTGCACGACGTCACGGAAGTCGAAAGCGCACGTGAGGCGATGCGATTCTGCGAACGTGAATACAGGATGCGCACGGAGGTCTTTGTTGACACCTCCGAATACGACGAGATCCACCGAAGGGAGTTGTCAGGGATTCCACCAGCAGACGCCTATGAGGGCTGGTTCCGATACTGGAAGCGCTCGAGCTGCGGGGTTGGCGTGATCCATGTCTAAGCTGGTCCTTGCCAACATCGACTATCGCCGGCACATGACCGACGAGGGCGAGCAGCTGCAGGCGGGCCTCGAGGCGGCAGGATGGATCCTCGTCGGCGCCGGCTACGGCGATGGCTGCCGTGACGTGCCGACACTTCTCGATCGACACAGGCCGGAGGCCGTGCTTGTCGCTGATCGACGCGACTGGGATCCGGCCAGCCCGGGATCGTTCCGCAAGGACATCGGCTTTACGGACCTGAGCGAGCTCGCCCGCCATGTGGAGATCTTCAAGCTCTGCGTCGTTAAGGACGCCGGCGGTATGCAGGACTACCATCGCCGCTTCTGCGAAGACATCGGCGCTGATGCAATCGTGACCTACTATCACGACCAAAGCGTGCGGCCGCTGAATCCGTGGATGTTTCGCTATGAGACCATCCGGACCTATCACAGCGTTGACGCGACACTGGAAATCGAGTGGCCGCCCCAGCGAAAGAGTGCCGCGGTGTCTGGTGCGATTTCGGATGCCTATCCGCTTCGTCGAGCCGTGGCCCTCAACCGGAAGACGGTCCGTGTGGACGTTATCAATCATCCGGGCTACTCGAACAGAGGTTGCGTCACGCCGAAGTATTTGAATTATCTCTCGCAATACCGCGTGCACGTCGCGACAGCATCCCGGTTCGGCTTCGCCCTGCGCAAGATCATCGAATCGGTAATGATGGGAACGATTCCGGTGACGAATCTGCCCGCTTACGATGAGCTGCCGATGATCGATGGAGCCCTCGTTCGCATTTCGAACAACGCAACCCTGAACGAGATTCAGGCTGCTATCGAGTATGCCGATAGAGCCTGGAACATCGAAGAGCGGGCCAACTACGCGGCTCTCGCCAGAGCATTTTATGACTTCAGGGCTACCGGCAAGGCGCTCGACGCGGCGATCGCGGCGGCCGCGGCAGCCAGGAGAGTGTCCGCGTGAAGGCAGTAGAGGCGTTGGTGTTCCCGCTGTATCAGCCGATCGAGGTGCCAGCCTTCGCGCATTGCAGCGCCCAGCAGCCCTGCTGGGAGCGTTTGGACCTCATGATGCCCTATATCGCCGGCGCCGGGACGATTTTGGATGTTGGCTGCCATACCGGATGGTTCTGCCGTCAACTCTCCCTTGCTTACGGATTTCAGACCATCGGCATAGATCGTTCCCCCGAGTGGATTGCGGCCGCAAAAGAACTCCATCCTTCGGGTAATTATTGCCTTGGTGATGTTGCAGAGACGGAACTCCCCCAAGTCGATATCGTCCTGTGCTTGAGTGTTGCGATGTACTTTGGCGACGCTTCTGAGGCTATCTTCTGGAAACTGAGCCATGCTGCGAGGACGATGTTTTTGGATTTCGGTGGCATGTATGCCACGTCGATGCCATTCGATGAATCAACCGCGATTCAATGGATGCTGAAGCACAGCGTCTTTTCGCGCGGATCCCTGATCGGGCGCAGTTCAATTCACCGTCCCATGTTCATGTTCTCTCGATGATTGTCTGGGTTTTCGGCGGCACCGCCGTCGGCAAGAAACGGTTCATTGATCGGGCGGTCGAGACTCCAGCCCGCTTCGGATTGCCGATAGGCATTCGTGGAGTATGGCTGGCCGATGGCGAGTCCGAGACCGGCCAACTACTGCAGCAGGCTGCACATGGGCCGATACTCGTCCGTTGGCAATGGGGCCGGGAATCACGACTCACCGAGATCGCGGAGTGCGGCAAGGTCGAGCAGCAAATCTACCTCGTGAAAACAGACCTCTATCTACAGGCTGGCCGTGTCATCGCGCGCGAAGGTGAACTCAAGTGGCCCGAACTTACGTTGATGCGTGAAGCTGAGGATGTCGATCGTGCGGTGCAGGCGCTTTCGATGAAG
>Ga0137457_1000393_pt1 | contig 11614 bp, 17 predicted proteins | sample EasRivERMGT630_2_FD_102321 | JGI IMG/M metagenome (GOLD analysis project Ga0137457, IMG submission 102321) | Soil microbial communities from meander-bound floodplain in the East River, Colorado, USA - East River MetaG ERMGT630_2 | ecosystem: Environmental > Terrestrial > Soil > Floodplain ...
AGCTCTCGCGCGGCAACCTGCATTGGCGTTCGGACGCCGAGCTTGCCGATCTCAAGCTCCGGGGTTGCTACGTCGGCGAAGCGGCGGCGTGGTCGGTCGCCTCTCACCAACTCCACGTGCTCGCCGCCGAGCTTTGCGACCTCGGGCACGAGCTGGCGGCGGCGAAGGCGACGAAGCTCGCCGCCGCGTGGGCGCAGAACGCCACGATCGCGGCACACCAGGGCCTTCGCCCGTGGGGCCCGGGCGCGTGGCATCGGTGAGATCCTTCCACCTCGGCGAGCGCTCGCGCGACCTCGACGCCACCGCGTCGGAGTACTTCCGCGCGTGCCGCCGCCGCGCCGACGGCGAAGCCAGCGACGATGACGTCAAGCTGGCCGCCCGCCGTCTACTCGCCGCCGCCCGGAGCTTCGGCCGCGCGCTCGCCAACCACCGGGCCAAGCAACCCTCCGCGCCGCTCGTCGGCGAGTGCCGCGGATGCGGCTCGCCGATCATGCTCCGCGGCCACGGCCGACCCGCCAAGTACCACTCCGCCGAGTGCTATAACCTCGCTCGGCGGCTCCACCGGTAGCCTCTACCCCCGCCCCGGTCGCCGCTAAGCCCGCCACGAGCCCCGTGGCGGGCTTTTTCTTGCCCGGGTCGGGGGATTGCCGCCCCCGGGCGGCATAGAAGGCCCTGGAGCGCCTAGAACGGGCCCCGCATGGGCCCGCATGCCTAGGCGCAGTCGGTCGTGTCGGGGATCTCGAAAAACTTCGCGTGGCGGGCGTTCTCGACCTCGACGGCGGCGTTGTACGCGTCGCGCGCCTTGCCGCGCGCTTCTTTGCTCGTGGCGTGGTTGAGGTCGTCGTCGTAGTCGGCGCGGAGCTGGGCGAGCGCCTTCATATGGCGGCGCTTCTCGGCTTCGGGGCTGACGTACCCGGAGCCTTCGAGGTAGCGCTCCACGGCGCCGAGTCGATCCTGCAAGTCGCGGATGATAATGCGTAGGTTTTCCATCGTCGTTTCCTCCCTGCCCGTTCTGGGCGTGACAGTTTCGCCGCGTCGGCGAAGGAACTCGTTACACGTAGCCGCGCGCGAGCTTCAAGTAGGCGTCAAGCTCGGCGAGGATGTCGGCGACCTTGGCGCGCGCCGCGATGGTCAGAGCGAGCCCGTCGACTTCCAGCGGCGCGTCGCCATTGTTCGGGTTGTACGCGATCGAGAGGTCGCCGGGCGCCGTGCCGAAGCGAGCGATCGTGAGCACGGCGCCGACGGTCGCGTGACCGTTCGGGTCGGGATAGTTGATCACCTTGGGCATGGGTCGCTCCTATGGTTCCGTCGCGATGACTTGCACGGCGCCGGTCGGGAAGCGCGCGACAAGTTGCGTCTTGCCCGCGCCGTTGTCCTTGAAGTAGAGCCGGCCTTTGTCAGCGGCGGGCGCGGCGGGGTCGGCAATCTCGGAGCCTTCGAGGTACCCCGCCGAAAACATGTTCCTGACCCGGAGCGTGGTGGCGCCGAGGTCAGAGACGTTGTCGGCGCCCGGCCCCCAAGCCGTCGTCGCCGCCCCGAGCAACCACCGGGTCGAATTGCCTTGCGCGATCCCGAGCTGCTGACCGGCGGCGGCGTTGATGGTCGTCGCGCCCGTCGCGCCCAAGCGCACTCCCTGCTGGCCCGACGCGCTCATGTCGCGATGCGAGATGCAGACCTCGTCGGGGAGCCGTCCGTCGATCACGCATCGTCCCGCGGCGAACATGATGTCAGCGTCGGGATTCGTCGTCGCGGGCCCGCCGAACTTGAACGCGTACGAGCCGTTCAGCGCGATCGCGAGGGTCGCCGACGCCGCGGCGCCCGGGCGATAAAACCCGGTCTCGACGTCGGCGGAGCCGCCGACGACGAGCGAAGGCGTGTCGAGCGCGCCGGGCCCGACGAGTAGTTGCTTGTCGAGGTCGATCCACGTGAGCGCGGCATCGTCGTCGAGCACGCCGCCGACCCCGGTGAAAAGCACGCGGCCCGCCGTGCCGCCGGTGATCGGATCGCCGATCACCATGCCGCCGCCGCCGCCGCCGCCGGTGGTCTCGCATTCGCCGCCCTGATGAAATCCACAGCATGGCGAGCCGCCGAGGTGAAAGCCGCTCATGTCACCGACCCCCGAACTTCAGGAAGACGAGCCCGAGCACGGCGACCGCGACGAGCGCCGCGATCGTCTTGAGCCCCGAGCCGGCTTCCGCGATCGCCTCTTCGACCGACTCGACGACCAGCTCCCACTTCGTCGGCGTGGTCGAGAGCGCGCGGAGCGGTAGACCCACGCCATCGGCCGACGTCCAGACGAGCACGGCGACGGGCTCGGGCAAGAGCTTGTGAGGCGCCGCGTCGAGCACTTGCTTGCGCGTGGCTTCGGCGACCTTGACGGCGCGGAGCCAAGCCGTGCGGATGGCGGAGTCGGGGATCGAGCCGACGTGCGCTTCGACGCGCCGCGCTTCTGCCGCCCAGTAATCGAGCACGCGCACGGCGAAGTGACCGGTCAGGTTCGGCCAGAAGCGCGACTCCTGCCCGCGCCCGAGGTTTACGCCCGTCAGCCCGAGCTGGAGCGCGGCGTTAGACCTCTGCTCGGCGAGTATGGCGGGATAGTCGGACATGTCAGTCCCGCGTCCAGAAAAGCACCTGAACCGACGACGCGACCGTGCACGACATGACCAGCTGGATCCAGTCGTACGCGTCGGTGTCGATGTCGAGATGCCGAGAAAAGCCGTTGCCCGCGGGCGACGCGGTCGCCGTGTCGAACGTCGCCGAGAGCAGACGGTCGGAGCGGAGCGAGTCGTCGAACGCCGTGAGCCCGTCGAAGGCGTACGACATGACGCCTTCGCCGATCGGGTCGAAGTGAACGGACAGGCGCCGCCGCCCCATGACCGGGCACGCAAACACCTTTTGCTCCACCGACGTCAGGTTGACGCCACGCAGATATTCGGCGTCGGGGCGGGCGTACGCCCACGTCGGCGGGAGCTGGTCGTAAGCGACGACGTGCAGGTACGCGAGCGCCGGGTCGACGCCCGCGACTGACAGCGTCGTGGTTTCGGGCGACCAGTCGCGCGGCTGTGGACCGATCACGGCGGCGCCGAGCGCGTTCGCGCGCCGGTGCGGCCGCACGATCGTCGTCGAGCCCTTGCACGAGGTCGGCGGGAGCATGAGCGGCGACCGCACGCTGAAAGGGTAGCGACGGTTGCCGATGTACGCGGTGGCTTGATGCCACTCCGACTCGGGCCCGATGGTCAGGAATTGCCACGGCTTCGCGAAAGACAACTGCGTCGCCTTTGGGTCGGCGGGCGTCAGGAAGCTCCACAGCTTCCGTTCTTCGAAAAGGATGTTCGGGGCGTCAGAGCACATGCGTCATCCCCAATTCCGGGCGCCGAGGTAGAGCGCTCCACCGACGGCGGCGGCTACGGGCAGGAAGTCGACGCCGCCTTCGTCGTGGCGCGCGCCGTCAGACGGGTCGTGCTTGGCTTCGAACTTCGAGCGCCGCCGCTCGTCGACCATCGCGAGCGCGTGGTCGGTGCGTGCCTTGCCCTTGCCCACGAGCTTGAACATGCATTGCAGGTACGGGTCGAGAAGCTCCACGCCGCCCGTCGTCTGGTCGAAGACGGGCCCGATCCACTCCCAACCCTCGGCGCCCCACTTCTCGACGATGCCCTTGGCGTCGTGGCCGAGCGGTTTTCCGTTCTGCACGCCGCCGTCTTGCACCTTGCAGGAGATCCAGCGACGCGCGCCGTGCACGAGCTTCAAGCTCCGGTGGCGCAAGACCGCGAGCGCCACCTCGTGGTGCCACTCCAAGGGGTCGCGGTACGTGGAGCACCAACGGGTGCGTTGCTCGCCGTAGTAGCCCTTATTCGCCGTCGGGTACGCCGCGCCGGGCGTCGTCACCTTGGCGAAAACCGACTTGCCCGCGGCGTCGGCTTCGGCGAGCGCGGCTTCGCAGATCGCCCACGCGTACGTGGTCGGGAGCGTGCCGCATTCCGACGCGACGATGCGCGCGAGCGTGTACGCGTCGGAGCTGGAGCCGGATTGCCCGATGAGCGTGAGCCCGTCGGGCTCGGCGCGGTCGTGCTCGAAGACGACCTTGTGCGTCGTCGCCGGGCCGAAGCGCTTGCCGCCGGCAAGCTTCGCCTTCGCCATGGCGAGCGCGTCGGCGAGCGAGCCCATGGGGTCAGAGAACCTTGCTCGCTCCGATGGCGAGAAGTCCGCCGACGAGCGCCGGGATTGCAGGCTTGAGCGCGTCGGGGATCTTCGACCCCAGCGTCGGGTTGATGAACTTGTCGACGACGATGTGTGCCGCGCCCGCGGCGACCGCACCGACGATGAATGCCTTGACGACGGGTGACATTGGGGTTCGCCTTTCGCCTACTTACCGACCTTGGAAACGATGGCGCCGACGAGCGCCGCCGAGCCCAGTCGCCACATGAGCTTTTCCGTCGCCGAGTCGCCGCCGTCGGTGAATTGCCCGACGACCTTGTCGGAGATCCACGCCGCGGCGACCGTCGCGATCACGTACTTGACCATCGGTGTCATGACTCGTTTCCTCCTAGAAAAGCCCCGAGACCCACGAGCCGACATCCTTCGCCGCCGAGCCGATCGCCTTGCCCGCCGCCGTCCCATACTTCACGGCGGCGCCGCCGACCACGGCGCCCGCCTGAGCGCAAAGCGGCGCGGCGAGCGCGCCCACGCCGCCGAGCGACGTGCATCCGGCGGCGGCGGCCACGGCGCCGATGCCCGCGCCGATGTCTTGCGCCGAGGGCCCGCCGCCGATGGATCCGCCACCGGGAGCCGTGCCCGGCGGCGGCGGTGCGACGGGCACGGGCGGCTTGAGCGTGCCGGGCAGGATCATCCGCACGGCGACCGACGGCGGCGTCATGATCGGCGCGAACGCCGCCGGGGTCGACTGCGTCGTGTTGAGCGTGACCGCGGCGGGCCCGCCCGGCGGAAGTCCGGCGCCGAAGAGCCGATCCTTGAACATGTAGAGCCCGAGCCCCACGCCCACGCCGATCGGGATCGCCCACTTGCTCATGACGAAGCCTTCCTTACGCCACGCGCCGAAGCGGCGCGTACGTCGCCATCTTGAGCCCAGCCTTCGCGATCGGGCTCGCGCCCTTCGAGCCGACGACCTGCACGGCGCCGGTTTCCATGCCCTTGTACAGATCGGCAACGGACGCGTACCCGAGCGACTTCGCCACCTGAGCATCCGAGCGCGGCGTGGTCGTCACGGTCAGGAGCTTGCCGCCGACGGGGAGCGCGCCCTGGAGCTTCACGTGGAGCTTGCCGCCGTGGTCGCTGATCTGCGTGAAGTGCTGGTCGAAGTCCGGCGACACGAGCGGGATCACGCGCGAGCGCGACACCTCGGCGTCGGTGTCGTCGAGACCCGTGTTCTGGAGCTGGCTCATCTGCCGGAGCGCGCTCGTCGGCATATCGTTCAGCTGGAGCGTGCGCGAGTCGACCTCCGTGAACGTCGCGAGCGACACGAGGTCAGACCCCGTATTGTACGCGTAGAGCGACGCGTACCGGATGGCGCCCTCGACGGTGAACACCTCTTCCGCCTTCTCGGCCGAGATTTCCCGGATGAGCTGGCGGCTCGGCGCGTCGGTCGTGTAGTTCTCGCGGATGTTCGCCTGGAGCTGGAGCGTCAGCGAATTGATGACCGTCGACGCGGTGATCGGATTCGTCGACGACGCCGTCCAGATGACGTCGGAGTCGAGGAAATCCGAGAGCGAGAGCAGGAAGTCATTCGGGCGCTCGGCGCGGCGCGGATGGAACGTGATCGGGAGCTGGCATTCGAAGCTCGCGTTCGTGGTCGTACCGAGCTGGTCGGCGTTGTCGCGGTAGCGCTGACCGTACTCTTCCTGGGCGACCAGGCGGAGCCCGCGCATGCTGCAATCGATCCGGTCGCCGCGCTCGTCGGTGATCTTGAACGCCTGACCGATGGCGGCGACTTGGTCGAAGTTCTCGAAGGTGAACGCGCCGATGGTCGAGACCGAGCCGAAGACGCGGAGATTGAGCGACTCGATCACCGGGTGCTGGAACCGCTTGAACGCCGCGTGGACGAAGCTCGTATCCACCGCCCAGCGGCGACCCGACGACCACGTTTCCTCGATTCGGTACTGTTCGCGCTGCATGTGCTCGCCTCGCCGCTAGGGTTGAGCCCAGCAGAGCGAACGCGCGCGCGTTCGTCGACTTTCGGGTGCGTTGATGGCCCCGAGCTCATTCGTACGGGCTCAAAGCATTTACCCGTTCGGGTCGACGGAAATGTGGTGGTGGTCGGGCAGGGTCGCGATGAGGTCGAGGATTCCCGGATGGATCTCTTCCAAGCCCAGCTCTTCGAGCCGGCGAAGCTGGCTCGCGCGCTTGGTGCGGAAGACGACCAGCTCCGACGCGTTTTCGAGAATCGCCGGATGCAAAATCTGGAGCCGCTGCGTCGCCATCACATACCCGATGAGTTCGTGCCGCCGCCCGAGGTAAAGCTCGCCGACGACGGGGTCGAGATGACTCGGCGACATGCCCCGGAGCGCCGAGCACTCGTCGAGGTATAGGTAGGTCGGGATCCCGAGCGGCGCGGCGCGGCGCGCGACCCCGTGGGCGTAGAGCATGACGCGCATCGGGTCGGCGACGTCGAGGCAATGCAGGCCCGTCGCGCTCGTGGGGTCGGCGAGCGAGCGGTCAGCGTCGGCTTCGCTCGCGTGCCGCCGGGTCACGTCGGGCGCCTTGCGCGAGAGGTCGTGCCGCGGGTCATGACAGATCACGTACGCCGGGCCCGCCGCCATGAGCGCGCGGAGCCGCGAGACGGCGAGCGTGGTCTTGCCGCACGACGGATAGCCGGAAATGATGATCGCGACGTTGAGGTCGCCCGGCGTCAATTCTTGCCGCCCACGTCACGCGCGAACGCCGCGCGCACATCGATCGGGCCCGCGTCGCGCTTCGCGGGCGGGTTGGCCGTGGAGTCGCTCGCGTCGCGCGCCGAGCGCACGACCGCGTCCTTGCTCGTGCCGTTCGGCGTGGGCGGCGGCGGCGCGTCGGGCTTGGGCGGCGGCGTCTCGGGGGCGGCGGGCGCCTTCGACGCGCCCTGACCGAGCCCGCGCCCGCGCCCGGGCTCGCCCTTCTCGCCGAGCTTGTACCCGGCTTTTTCCAGCTTGCGTGCCGCCGACACGAGCGACACCGGCGGCATGACCACGGCGACGCCTTCGACGAGAGGCCCGCTCATCCATTCGGGCATGTAGCGGTTGAAAAGCCCGATGGTCATCGGGAGCCAGGCGTCTTGCCAGAACGAACGGTCGAAGGCCCACGAGTCGCCGATGGTCGTCTCGACCTTGCCTTGCAAGTCGGCGAAGCCGCGCGCCACCGGGCCGAAGATGGCGCGGAGCGAGGCTTCGCGCGCCGCCTGGATCTCCGGCGATGCGACCGCGAGCCCGAGCACGTCGGGGGTTGTCGCCGCCGACCCCGAAGACGCCGGCGGGTTGGGAGCCGTTCCAACGGGTCGGGGCGGCGGCGACCCCGCGACCTTAGCACCGACCGGCGCGAGCGCGGGCACGGGCATCGGGCGCCCCGGGCTCGCCATGGGCGCCGAGCTGGGCGCGGGCGGTGGCGAGCCGTGCTCGTCTGCCGGAGCCGGCTCGGGCGAGCTGGGCGCTATAGGCGGCGAGCTGGGCGGCGCGGCGTCCCCGCTCGCCTTGGCGTCGTACTTCGCCGCCCACGTCAGTTGCTCTTGCGTGACCTTGCCCGCTTTCTGCCGTTGCCGAAGCCGCTGACGCCGTTTCTGGTCGATACGGGAGTGCGGGTCCGGGTCGGTGGCTTTGAAATGGGCTGACATGCAATTCACCGTAAGCGGGAGCGGCACACCTCGCAAGCGGCCCACGACGGGCACGGCCACCTCGGCGAGACCAAGCCCAGCTCATGCCCGAGCCGCCGCCATTGGGCGTATTTGTAGCGCCACCGGCAAGCCGTGGAGCAAAAGCGGCGAGGTCGCCCGAGCTGGCGTGGCGCGCGCCGCGCGAGCCGCCGCCCGCATTCCGGGAGCGCGCACGAGCAGAGGATCTGCCGCGGCCGGTTCATTCATCCTTCGCCGCCGGATGCCCCGGGCGCACGCAATGGTGTGGAACGCGGATGGCGGGGTCGACGATGATCTTGCCGCCCTTGTCGCGCACGGCTTTGCAATGGCCGTAGTCTTCCCCCCACGCCCCCATCCCCCACTTCGAGAGCGGGTCGGGATAGACGATGGTCTGAAAGAACGGCGCCCAGTGACGATCCACGCGCGGCCAGTTGAGCGAATACCATCCGGTATTGAACGCGACGAAGCCGAAGCCGACCGAGCCCACCGGGCCCGCCGTCTTCGGAAGCTCGGCGATCGTGCGCTCGTCGAGATCGAGCACGTTCCATCCGCCATCGCCTCTCTTGACCGGGGCGGCGAGGATCGCCACGTCGGTACGCTTCCAACGCTTGAGCGCATCGCAGATCGCGACGTACTGATCTTTGAACGAGCAATCCGAGTCGATCGACACGAGCCAGTCGACGCCCGCCGCGATGGCTTGCGCGAGCAAGCGATTGCGCGAGAGGTCGAGCAAGCCGTCGGCGAAAACGATGTCGTCGACGAGCACGCCGAGCGGCACGGCGCCGACGCAGAACTGGGCGAGCGACTGGGCGAGCCGGGCGTCGACCTTGCAGCCGTACCAGGGCCCGCCGAGCAAGACGCGGAGGTCGCGCATGTCAGATCACCTCATCGGCGACGAGCGCCTCGTATTCGTCGAAGTCGAGCGGGCGCGTCGAGCCGTCTTCGAGCACGGCGCGCGAGCCCGCGTACTTGAGCGAATTTTTCGCCGCGCGGCTGATGGCCCGGGCGACGAAAATCTCGCCGCGCCGCGCGCCGCCTTTCACGCCCCACACGCCCGCGTCGAGCGGCACCGACTCGCCTTCGTTGGCGAGCCGCGGCCGGTTGACGAAGTACTCGCCCGGCTCCAGCTTGAAGTCGAACGCGCCCGCCCACGCGTCCCACGTGACGACGTCGCGGAGCGGCACGCCCTTCGACCGGACCTCGTACGCCCCGGAGAGCACGCGCATGCCGCGCGCGGGCGCCTTCCAGACGCCGTCGGTCAAGTCTTGAACCATCTCGATCCCGTGGCGCGCGAGCCGCTCGACGTGCTCGTCTTCCAGCTCGGCGTACCAGTGGGCGAAGCGGTAGGCTTTGGGCCCGCGGCAAAGGAAGTCGAGCCCGATGCCGTCGAGCCCATACTCGCCGAGCCCGGCGCCCCGACGGTACGTGCTCTCGACGGTCGTGTACGCCGAGTCAGTGTCGCCGTAGCAGAGCGACGGGCCCGCGGCACGCCAGCACGCGCGCAAGTCGACGCGGTTGACGCCGGTCAGGTACGCCGCGATCTGCACGTGAGAGCAATCGGAGAGTTGCCACGTGGAGCGCATCCACACGAGCGGCTCGTGCCCTTCCGCACCGTCGAGGTCGAGCGGCTCCCACCCTTTGCAATGGTCGCGACAGATGTGCTTGCAGCACTTTTTCATCGACCCGTGGAGCGCCTTGCCGAAGCACTCGGCGTAGGGCGCGCGCTCGGGGTCGCCGCAGAACACGGGCTCGTCGGGCGCCAGCTCCAGGATTTGCGACTCGGGATTCTGCCCGAGCTTGCCCGTCGGGGCGTTGCCCGCGTACTTGAGCAACGCGGCTTCCGGCGACTTCGGGTGCTCGGCGAGGTAGCGCTCGCGGAGCGCCCACACGTGGCGCATGTACGGCTCGCACACGCGCTCGGCGCGCTCCCACACGATCGACTCGTCGAAGTGATCGATGGTCACGCCGAGCGCTTCGGCGGCTTGCAGCTCGGGGAGTGGCCACGCGCCGGTGAATGACCCCGTGCAGTAGAGCAAGCGCTCGTCGGTGGCGCAGGGGAGCGGCGGCACGAGCATGTCGGCGGGCACGGTCACGCTCGCGGCGTAGATTCCCGGGCGTGCGGCGGCGTAGTCACGCCCAGCGGCGGAGCCGACGTGGCGCTCGTACGCGCCGATCGGAACTTCCGTCTCGGCGAGGGTCGCCGGATAGGCGGCATGCTTGTCGTGCAAGTAGATCACGGGCGCCGAGCGCCGGTGCATCTCGACCGAGCCGCCGTGGTAGCCCTCGGCGGCTTGCTCCCAATCGCGCGGCGCCTTCCAGACGGCGCGCTCGACGCCAAAGACGTCGCGCATCGTCGCCCACGCCGACGAGCCGATCGTGTTCTTGAGCACGAGCCCCCATTCCAGGAAGAGCGCGGCGATGCGCTCGATCGCCGACGACGTGCAGAGAGTGTCTTGCACGAGGTAATCGGCGAGCTGGCGGCGCTCGGCGTCGGGCATGCCGCTTTGCTTGATGCTGCAATAGCCCGGGCATTGCCGCCCGCACCGACACGGCAGACCCGTGGGCGCCTTGCGGTGGCGCGTGAGCTTCGACGCCTTGGCGAGCGAGACCGGGAAGAGCCGGTAACCGTCACGCACGGTCGCCCGGCCGCACTTGAGCGACACGATGCCGCCGCCCGCGAGCCGCGCCGACGAGCGCATGCGGCGCTTCGCCAGGCATCGCGCGAGCCAGATCGTGTCGTAGCGCCCGCCCGCCCACGTCCATACGTCGCCGGAGTACGCCGCCAGCTCGTCGACGAGGTCGTCTTCCGACCAGTGCACCGACGTGGCGCCGTCCGGGCGGCGGAAGGCGCCGACGGTGAACTTGTCCCAACTCTCGCATTCGATGTCGAGCGACGCCGCGCCCGCGGCGAGCCGCTCGGCGAGCGGGAGCGCTTTCTTGCGCGTCATGGAGCGCCGCCGAACGGCTCGCCCGAGCCGAGCGCGAGCAAGAGATAGGCGAAGGCGCCGCCGACGAGGAAACCGGTGGCGAAGCCGAGCGCATAGACCATCACCGCGCGGGAGGTGTCGGTCACGGCTCGCCGCCGCCGGGCGTCGTCGTCGTGGCGCGGGCGCTCGTGGCGTCGCCCGGAGCGTCGGGGATAGGAAGGCCCGGGGCGGGCGCGGGCAGGGGAGGGGTCGCCGACGGCGGGGGCAAGAACTCGGCGAGAAAGCGCGAGCGCTCGTCAGGCGTCCACGAGCCGATGAGCGCGCGCACGAGCGCGCGCGCGGTGGCGGCGGGGATGAGGATCTCCGAGAGCATCTCAGTGATCTCGACGTCGCCGGATTTCAGAACTTTCCACTTCGCCATGGGTCACGGTCCTTTCACGGTGGCTTCGGCTTCCGGGGTTTGGTCAGGAGGGTGCGAACCCGGCCGGGCTCGAAGCCGTAGGTTTCACGCATCTCGTCGAGCACCTCGGGCGGGATGAACCGCTTGGCTCGGCGTTGGTCGCGGAAGTAGTAGCCTTGCTGGCCCGGCTTCGGCCCCGACGGCATGGCGTCCCATTCGGCGCGCGTGAACATCCGCGAGCGGCGACCACGCGGCGGCTTCGGCGGCGGCGCGGGCGGCGCGGGCGGCGTGCGCCCAGAACGCCCCGAGCTGGAGCCGCCCGAGCTGGAGCCGCCCGAGTCGTCGTCGTCGTCGTCACGCTTGCGGCGGCGAGGCCCGCGCCCGGGCTTGTACTCGTGGAGCGCCAGCTCGTACACCGCGCGCGGCGAGTCGACGCCGACCGGGTACTTGCGG
>Ga0137457_1000396_pt1 | contig 11579 bp, 5 predicted proteins | sample EasRivERMGT630_2_FD_102321 | JGI IMG/M metagenome (GOLD analysis project Ga0137457, IMG submission 102321) | Soil microbial communities from meander-bound floodplain in the East River, Colorado, USA - East River MetaG ERMGT630_2 | ecosystem: Environmental > Terrestrial > Soil > Floodplain ...
CGCGGCCGACTTGCCTGAAGCCGTGCGCGACGATCCGGCTGAATCTACCGCGTTCACGATCCCGCCGCACCGCACGCTGTCCGAGATCGAGAAGTCGGCCATCGTGCAGACGCTCGAGCGGACCAACGGCAACAAGCAGGAGGCGGCGCAGATTCTCGGGCTGTACCGTCCGACGCTCTACAGCAAGATGCGCAAGCACGGCCTCCTCGGTGCCAACCGTCGCGCCCTTGGGCGGGCGTCCCTTCTTGGTCTTCGTGGCCGTCCCGGCGCGGCGCGAGACGAAGGCCGAGGGCGAGCCCGTGCCGTAGTGGCCGCCCGAGCCCACGCCGATCGACGTGCCGCCGGTGAACGCCTCGCCGTCGTCCGCGCCGGTCGGATCGCCGATGTCCTGGTAGAGGTCCTCCTCGACCACCTCGGTCGGGACGAAGGTCGTCTCCTCCTCGTAGGTGACGAGCTCGGCCTGCACCTCGTTGTCGGGGATCTTCTTGCGGTCGAGCTCCTCCGGCGGCTGGATCACCTCTTCCGTCTTCTCCTGCCTGGCGGAGACGTTGATCTGCGTGGCCGCGTCGCGCGACTTCTGCATCTCGTGGTGGATGTACACCACGCTCATGACCGCCGCGAGGATCACGTGCAGGCCGACGGCGATCATCAGCCATGGCGAGTTCTTCGCCATGTTCTTGACCCAGTTGATCAGCTTCTGGACGGCCATGGGCGAGGACGCGGTGGACGAGGATGCAGGAGGCTCGGCGCGGGGCAAAGAGCATAATGGCGCCCCATCTGCTCTACCACCCCGCACGGGCCCGGTTTCGAGCGCCGGAGGCTCTCCATCCCGCCGGTGACGGGAATCGACGCGACTGCGCGCGCTCGCGGCCTATTTGCCGCGTCGCGCTGCGGAGCGCGCGGCCAGGCCGAACACGTTCTCGAAGCGGTAGTAGACCTCCAGGGTGAGCACGTTCATCGCGGTGTTGTAGAGGGCGCGCCCCCGGCGGTTACCGCGCGCTTCCTGGAGCCATCCGCCGCGCGCGCACACGTCGCGCTTCTTGCTCCGGTCCTGCAGGGGCAGCAGCGCGGCCACCAGTGCCGTGTTCCAGGGCCCCCAGTGCTCGCCCCGCCGTGCGCGCGGGCTCTCCGGGCCGTCGTACTGTTCGAGCGCCAGGGTCGCGAAGTACCAGTAGTAGAAATCGACCGAGACCAGGTCCGCCGTCACGCGCGGCGGCTCCGCCGCGAGCTCGCGCGCCGCGCGCTCGAGGAACGGGTCGGCGACCTCGCCGCCGGCGAACGCGCGGATGAGCATTCCCAGCGCCGACCGGCGCGCCGCGTGGGTGCGGAACGCGTCACCTGGATCGGCCTGGGGAAAGCCGCCCACTGGCTCGTCCTCCGCGCTCGACCGGATGGCACACGCCAGCGCTCCGGCGAAGACCTCGTCCGGAACCCGGAACCCGCACGTCTGGGCCGACTTCAGCGCCATCACGACCCAGCACGAGATCGAGAGGTCGATGCTCTCCCGCGCCACCTCGAAGTCGGCGTCCGCCAGCTCGCCGGAGGCGTGGCGCGCCTCGAGATCCTGCTGCGAGCCGGGGCCCCAGCCCGATGGAGATCCATCCCCGCGGCGCCGCTGCGCCGCGACCAGGAAGTCGATCGCCCGCTGCGCGGGCTGCCGGAGCCTGGTGTTGCCGCGCGCGAGCGCGTAGGCCTCGCACAGCGCCATGGTCGGGAGCGTGTCGTTCTCGGGCAGCGCGAAGGGCTCCGAATCCGAGAACGAGCCATCGCTCTTCTGGTGCTCGAGCAGCCAGCGGAGCCCGCGCTTGACGATCTCGCGGGCGGGTTTCGGCGGCCGGCCCATGGCGGGGTCGGTGAGCTCGAGCTTGGAGCCGACCGAGATGCCGTGGCCGAGGAAGGCGAGCAGCGCCAGCGCGGTCATGCCCACGTCGAAGGTCGAGTCGAGCGCGGGGTCGGCGGCGATGCAGGGGGTCTCCGTGGAGCAGTGCGTGTGCAGGCTCGCCGGGCTCCAGGATCCGTCCTCGTTCTGGTGGCGCATCAGCCAGCGCAGGCCCTCGAGCACCGCCTCCTCCGTTCCCGCGGGCGGGCCAGAGCGACCCGGGCGCCCGGGCTTTCCTCGTCCAAGGCCCGTTCCCACGCGAGAACCGAGGATCCCCGCGGGCTGGCCCGTTCCGTGGTGCCCGCCCGTTCCCACTCCGATCGAGGTTCCCCCGGTCGAGGAGCCGTCGTCGCCCTCGGAGCCAGTCGGATCGCCGAGGTCCGCGTGCCAATCGATCTCCGGCGGCTGTTCCTCGGTCGGGACGAACGCGTCCGCTTCAGCGAAGCTGACGAGCTCGATCCGTTCCTGCTCGGGGATCCTCGTGCGCTCGGGCAGGTGCTCCGGCACGACGAGCGCCGACTCGGCGGGTCGCGCCGGGACTACCGCGATGGAGGTCGCGTTCCCGGTCGTCTCGCGCCGCCCGTGCTGGATCACCACCACGCTGAGCGCCGTCGCCAGGATCACGTGCAGTCCGAGCGCGATCAGGATCCAGGGCGAGTTCTTCGCCGCGCGCACGAGCTTCGGGTCGTTCCGAGCCATGGAAGCCACGCTCCGTCGGTGAGAAGGGACTACGCGCCGGGCCGGAGGCCAGGTGACGCGGGTCGTCTTCTCGAGCGGTGAGGGACGGCGGTGGTCGCCGACCCTGGAGGTTCACCCTCCGGCCGCCAGTACCGAGCGACGCGCGCTCGGTTTCGTGCGCTCTGCGGAAAGGCGGTGCGGTTCGACGCGCTGTGCGCTCTCGCACCCGAGCCCGGCGCGCGGGCGCGGCACTGCGCGGGTCAGCTCACGGGCCGGCCGACTTGATGCGCATGCCGTAGAAGGAGCGATGGACGAAGAAGCACGCGACCAGGAAGCACGCGATCGAGAGGATTCTCGGCAGGCTGCCGGTCAGCGAGACCGCCAGCTCGACCGCGAGCAGACCGAACAAGGTCGTGAACTTGATCACCGGGTTCATCGCCACCGAGCTCGTGTCCTTGAACGGGTCGCCGACCGTGTCGCCCACGACCACCGCCGCGTGCAGCGGCGTGCCCTTGGCCTTGAGCTCGACCTCGACCACCTTCTTGGCGTTGTCCCAGGCGCCGCCGGCGTTGGCCATGAAGATGGCCTGGAACAGGCCGAACAGCGCGATCGCGATGAGATAGCCGATGAAGAAGAACGGGTCGTAGAACGCGAACGCGAGCGTGCAGAAGAAGACCGTCAGGAAGATGTTGAACATCCCCTTCTGCGCGTACTGCGTGCAGATCTCGACGACTTTCTTGGAGTCCTCGATCGAGGCCTTGGTCGCGCCCTCGAGCTTGATGTTCTTCTTGATGAACTCGACCGCGCGGTAGGCGCCGGTCGCGACGGCTTGCGTGGCCGCGCCGGTGAACCAGTAGATCACCGCGCCGCCGAGGATCATGCCCAGGAGGAACTGCGGGTTGAGCAGCGAGAGCTTCTCGAGGTTCACGGTCAGCCCGTGCGTCAGCGCCATGATCGTCGCGAAGATCATGGTGGTCGCGCCGACCACGGCCGTGCCGATCAGCACCGGCTTGGCGGTGGCCTTGAAGGTGTTGCCCGCGCCGTCGTTCTCCTCGAGGAAGTGCTTGGCGCGCTCGAAGTCGGGCTTGAAGCCGAACTCCTTCTGGATGCCGTTCTTGACGTCCTTGACCTCCTCGATCAGCGAGAGCTCGTAGACCGACTGCGCGTTGTCCGTCACCGGGCCGTAGGAGTCGACCGCGATCGTGACCGGACCCATGCCGAGGAAGCCGAACGCGACCAGGCCGAACGCGAAGATCGCCGGGGCGAGCATCAGGTCGTCGGCCGTCGTCGCCGTGAGGGCCCCGGGGAACTGCTCGCTGATCCAGGCCGCGACGCCCATCAGCACCGCGATCGTCACGCCCATCCAGTAGGCGCTGAAGTTGCCGGCGGTGAAGCCCGCCAGGACGTTGAGCGACGCGCCGCCCTCCTTGGAGGCCTCGACGCACTCCCGGACGTGCCCGGACTTGGTCGAGGTGAACACCTTGATCAGCTCGGGGATGACCGCGCCGGCGAGCGTGCCGCAGCTGATGATCGCCGACAGCTTCCACCACAGCGTCGGATCGCCGCCGATGTCGGGGATGAGGAGGTAGGACGCCAGGAAGGTGATCCCGATCGAGACGATCGAGGTCAGCCAGACGAGGAACGTCAGCGGGGCCTCGAAGTCGAAGTGGTCGGCGTTGCCGAACTTCGCCTTGGAGATCACCTCGTTGAGCCCGTACGACACGCCCGAGGCCACGACCATCAGGATGCGCATCACGAACAGCCACACGATCAGCGAGGCCTGGAGCGCCTCCTGGCTCGGTCCGGCCGGGATGGCGAGCAGGACGAAGCTGATCAGGGCCACGCCCGTGACGCCGTAGGTCTCGAAGCCGTCGGCCGTCGGGCCGACCGAATCGCCCGCGTTGTCGCCGGTGCAGTCGGCGATCACGCCCGGGTTGCGCGCGTCGTCCTCCTTGATGTTGAAGACGATCTTCATCAGGTCCGAGCCGATGTCGGCGATCTTGGTGAAGATGCCGCCGGCGATGCGCAGCGCGCTGGCACCGAGCGACTCGCCGATCGCGAAGCCGAGGAAGCACTTGTAGGCGTACTCGCGCGGGATGAAGAGCAGCACCAGCAGCATGAGGAGCAGCTCGATCGAGATCAGCAGCATCCCGATCGACATGCCCGCCTTGAGCGGGATCTGGTAGACGGAGTAGGGCTTGCCGCGCAGGGCCGCGAAGGCCGTGCGCGAGTTCGCGAAGGTGTTGACGCGGATGCCGAAGGCCGCGACCGCCACCGAGCCGGCGATGCCGATCAGGCTGAAGGCCAGGATCATGGCCAGCTCGCCGAAGGACTTGTGGTGGATCAGGCCGAAGTAGGCCACGATCACCGCGCCGATGAAGACCCACAGGATCCCGATGAACCGGAGCTGCGTGAAGAGATACGTCTTGCAGGTCTCGTAGATCAGCTCCGAGATCTCGCGCATCGCGGAGTGGACCGGCAGGTTCCTGAGCTGGGAGTAGCTCACCATGCCGAACAGGAGGCCGAGGACGCACACCACGATGCCCCCGAGCAGGAGGTTGTGACCCGTGGTGCCGAGCATCGTGACCGACCTCAGGTCGGGCAGCACCAGGTCGAATTCGCTCGCGTGGGGGGGTCCGGACTGCAGCAGGGGGAGAACGGTCATCGCCTGGTCAGGGGTGAGGGAAGGCCGTCCGGAGCGCGGCGCGCGGCCGCCCCGGGGTAGCAGGGGTTCGAGGGCGGCACAATATAGTGAGCAGATGCTCGCGCGCACCTTCCGAGTCCCGCCCGAGCTCGCCGGAGAGCGCCTGGACCGCGTGGTGACGGCCTTTTTCGAGGGCGAGCTCTCGCGCGTCCGCGTGCAGGAGTGGATCAAGGACGGCGGCGTGCGGGTCGCGGGCCAGAGCGAGCGGCGCCCCTCGACCCCGGTCGAGGCGGGCCAGGAGATCGAGCTCCTCGACGTGCCGCGCTCGCGCGTGCGCCCAGGGGGCCCGGTGGGCGGCGAGCTCACCCTCGTCCACGAGGACGGGCACCTGGCCGTGATCGACAAGCCGGCCGGCCAGCTCGCGCACCCGACCTCGGTCGTCGCGGGCGGCACCGTCTCCGAGCTGGCCGTGGCGCGCTGGGGGACGCTGCCCACGCCCCAGGGCGCCGACCGCCCGGGCATCGTGCACCGGCTGGACGCCGACACGAGCGGCCTGCTCGTGATCGCGAAGAGCGAGGAAGCCGCAGCGCGCCTGGTCGAAGCCTTTCGCGCGCGCACGGTCGAGAAGCGCTACCTCGCGCTCGTGCACGGCGACCCGCGCTTCGACTCGGACTGGATCACCGCGCCCATCGGGCGATCGAACCAGCGCTCCGACCGCATGCGAGTCTTGCCCGCCGGCGAAGGGCGCGAGGCCGAGACCTTCTACCAGGTGATCGAGCGCTTCGGCCGCCTCAGTCTGCTCGAGTGCCGCCCCGCCACCGGCCGCACGCACCAGATCCGCGTGCACCTGGCCTCGATCGAGCACCCGCTCGTCGGCGATCGCGTCTACCACGGCCGCGTGCGCGCGCCGCTCCCGAAGGACGCGCCGCCGCTCGGGCGCCACCTGCTGCACGCCGCCGGCCTGCGCTTCGCGCATCCCGTCACCGGCGCCGAGCTCGACCTCGAGAGCCCGGTCCCGAGCGACTTCGAGGCCTGGCTCGCCTGGCTGCGCGGCCCGCAGCGTGCGTGAGCGACCGGGCTTGCAGCGCTTCGACGCCTGACTCGGGCCGCGATATCCCCACACCGCGGGCAAGAGAGGCTCCAGAAAAGAAGCGAGGAGGCGACTCGGGTCCGCCTCCTCGCTTCGATGCAGTTGCTTGACGACCGCAGGTCTCGATGCTCAGACCTTGGCCGGCGTCGGAAGCGGGCCCCAGATCACGTCCGTGAGCTTGGCCTTGGTCCCGAGTGCGTCGATGAGGGAGGACACCTTGTCGTGCATGGGCGGGGTCGCGTTCGAATGAACCACGACGCGGATCTCGCCCGACGGAGCGTCGAAGCTGGCCTTGACGAGGTCGAAGAGCTTCGAGTCCATGAGTGCCTTCTCGATGGTCTTGGCGTCTTCGAGGGTTCCGCCGCGCAGCACGAGACGGGACTTGCCGGCGAGAGGGAACTTGGCGTCGTCGATCTTGATCGAGTTCTTCGTCAGCGCGCTCTCGAGGTCCGAGTAGCGCAGAGTCCGTGCGGCCAGGGGGGTCAGACGGATGCTCGCGGTCTCGACGGAAGGCATCGCCTCGAGGAGCACCGTTTCTTTCTTGGCTTTCAGATCGAGATTGCACGAGGAGCACTTGCCTGCCATGACTTCCTCGTGTTTGCAGCCATCGCACGCGTAGACCTGAGTCGTCATGGATGAGAGGCTCTGTTGAACCTTCTCGAGATTGTCTTTCGTGAGCCCGGTGACACTGAACTTGAGGGGTGCACCAGGTTCCATCTTGCTTGCAGCGGCGTTCTTGACTTCGCCCTTGGACTCCTGTGTTTTCGGGCCTTCGGTCTGGGCCGTGATCACGAAGCCGGGGAGCAGGAAGGCCAGAAGGGCCGGAAGCGCGTTCTTGGTATGCATGAAACTCTTCATTTCAAACTGGGGGAGTGTGGCGGAGTGGCGTGACCGTGGATCGTGGTCGGAGGACCACTCCTCATGCAGAGGATACGGGCAGCGAATGGCGCTCGCAGAGCTTAATCGGCTGAAACTTCTACACGCCTTATTGCGCCCTCTTCACTTCTTTTGAAGCGCAGTCAATTCATTGGACTCATTCGCACGATTACCTAGTTTCAGGATACTCGCGATGCCCGCCCCGTCAGCCCTGGCAAGCTGCTCCTGGAACGAGCACGCCGACTGAGCGGCGTCATCTCGTAGCAGGGTCCTCGCGCTCGCCGAGCCGCTCCTCGAGCAGCGCGGCGGCGAGCAGCAGGAAGTCGTGGTCCGTAGCGATCCCGACGAGCCTCCCGTCGCGGTTGACAACCGCCAGAGCGGAGACGTCGTGCGCACGCATCAACTGGAGCGCCTCGAGCGTCGTCGCCTCCGGCCGGATCGTGGGGGGATCATGGTCCATGATCTCGCGCACGGGCACGCCCACCTTCGCCCCGCCGCGCGAGAGCAGCCGCAGGACCGAGCGATAGGAGACCATGCCCTGCAGGTGTCCGGTCTGGTCCTCGACGGGCACGGAGCGCACGTCCTCCCAGTCCATCAGGCTCGCGGCGAGGTCGACTCCATCCTCGGGATGCAGCGTGAACACGTCGGAGGTCATGACCTGCTCGACGGTCTGGAGGCGGTCGGGATCGGAGCTCTGCGGCTCGAAGGCGGCGAGCTCCCATTGTGCGACCGGCCGGCCCTCTTCCTGGTTCTTCAAGGTCGCTGCCGCGAGCGCGCGGCAGCGCTCGGGCTTCGTCCGGTCCTCGCCCATGGCCGCGAAAGAGTCGAGCGCCCACTGCGCACCAGTGCGGCGGCTTCGCACGCGTTCCTCCAGCACGCCGAGCAGTCGCTCGACGTCGGCGGAGTCGATCCGCGCCGCTTCCAGGCCCTTGCGAGCGAGCGGCAGCAGGTGATCGAGCACGAGCCGGTCGGTCGCCCAGGTCTGCCCGCGCAGCCAGCGCAGCTTGGAGTGCAGGCCGTAGCGCGCGGCCGTGACCAGGTTGTTCTCGGCGTCGTCGAAGGACATCTGCTCGCGGACGTCCCCGTACTCCACGGGCAGCGCGCTCATCAGCCCGAAGAAGAAGGCCGCGTTGGCGAGCTCGTCGACCACCGTGGGGCCCGCCGGCAGGACCCGGTTCTCGATGCGCAGGTGGGGCCGGCCGTCGATGACGCCGTAGCAGGGGCGGTTCCAGCGATAGATCGTGCCGTTGTGGAGGCGCAGCGCCTTGAGTTCGGGCACGTCGCGGCGGTCGAGGACCTCCATCGGCGACTCGTCGGGGCCGGCGGCGATCAGCGGGCGGAAGCGTGCGACGTCCTCGCGGAAGATCTCCATCACCGAGCCCTCGACCCAGCGGTCGCCGAAGCTGACGCGCGCGCGGTTGCCGCGCTGGGACTTGATCTCCGAGCGCGTGTCCAACGATTGCTGGAACAGCGCGACGCGCGTCTCGTGCCACAGGCGATGCCCCATCAGGATGGGAGAATTCACCGCGCAAGCGAGCAGCGGGGCGGAGACGAGTTGCGCAAGGTTGTAGAGGGTCGCGAACCGCCCGGCCTCGCACTGCCAGTGGAGCTGGAAGCTCGTGTTGCAGGCCTCGAGCATCACGTTGTCGTGGACCATTTGGAACTCGTCCAGGCCCTTGATCCGCGTGTCGAAGGGGCCGTTCCGGAGCGCGCTCATCATGCGGTTGAGCTGGTAGTAGCGCGGGATCGGCGTCATCCACTCGAGCCCCAGGTGTTGTTTCTCGAGCGTGGGCAGGATGCCGCAGAAGAGGACCCGCGCGCCCTCGCCCGCAGCGGCCGCGCGCGCGAGGGCGAGCATCTCGACCAGCTCCGTCTCCATCTGCGCGAGGCAGTTCCCGCCGAACTCACGCGGCGAGAGGTTTGCTTCCAGGTTGAACTGCGCCAGCTCGGTCGTGAAGGCGCGCCCCTTCAGGCGTTCGAGGACCTGGAGCACGCAGGCCCTGGGGCGCAGGTTGGAGTCGACGAGGAACAGCTCCTGCTCGGCGCCGATGCGCTGGAGGCCATTCTCGAAGTTGCCTTCCCGCAGCATGCGCTCGAGCGCATGGACGTCCTCGAGCAGTGCGCGAACGTAGGCGCGCATGTGCGCGTGATCGAGCTCTTCGGTGATGCGGTTTTCGCCCATGTGTGTGCCGATCTCTCAAGCCAGCTGCCGCTCTCGAGTAGTCCGGGAGCTTCTGCCTCTCGCCCGCGTCATTCATGAGGCTGCGAGCAAAATGTCGTGAATGGCAGCCGCTGGCAGCAGACCATGGGGCATGGGCCTTGGCCCAGAGTTCTCTCGGGGAATCTCCAGTTCACCACACGGCTGTCGTTGAGGTCTCGCAGGGAGCGAAGCGCTGTAGCTGCCGCTAGTTGCGACCTTGCAGCCGAGGCTTGATGAATAATGATGAAGAATCCGGGCTAGGGGTACGGCGAAGGTGAAAAGGAACTGGTAAGGACGGCGCAGGCGGTTCGCACCCGCGAGGGTGCTGGACAATTCCGACTTGCGGTCGAACGAGATCCGTCGGGTCGTGTCTGTCATGGGGAGAACCGCATAGGACGCGGCGCCCCGCAGATCGGGAGAGGCCGCGCATTGCGCGAAAGCGCCTTGATCGCTGTCCTCGCTGGGCCTCGTTGGAAGGCTTTCCTGATTCGACGTGTTGCGTTCGAGCGCGAACGCTACCGGCATCTCTGCGCCGATCTGGGGGGATGTGCCGATGGGCACGCCGCTGCGGCACACGTAGTTTGGCAATGCAGGGCAGCAAGCGTCGACAAACTTTGCGGCGAAGCCCGGCCACTCGAGTGCGACACCAGTGTCGCTGGGACCGTGAGGTTCCTTGAATCGCGAAAGAGAGACACAGGACATCCCATGATCGACGAACCCACGGCCAATCCCGATCCCCTCCGCCTGGGATCCCGCAGGCAGATCGGCGACGGGATCGTACTCCCAGGAGCCCTGCACTGCGAGCGAGGGCAATCCCAACGGCAGCATGCGCGCCGGCTGTTCCTGGCGGCCGTCCTGGTCTTCTCGCCCGCGAGTCTCGACGCTCTGGCCGGCGCGTCCATCTACTACGTTTCTGGCACGGGCGACGACGGTCTCTCGGGCACCGACCCCAGCTCGGCCTGGCGCACGATCACGCGCGTGAACCAGCAAGTGCTCCAGCCTGGAGACAAGGTGTTCTTCGAAGGCGGCTCGCTTTTCCCCGGCACGCTCGTTCTCGCTGGGAGCGAGAGCGGCACGTCGCTGGCCCCGATCACCTTTGCCAGCTATGGCGTCGGGAGTGGCGAGGTCTGGGCCAAGAATGACACGGGCTTCGACATGTACAACGTCTCCGGGATCCGCATCACCAACCTGATCGTGACCGGCTCAGGGCGGAACACGAACAACGGCATCGGCATCTCCTTCTACGCCGACTTGCCCGGCGACGTGAAGCTGCCCTGGATCCGGATCGACCATTGCCGCGTCCGCGGTTTTCGCCGCGGAGGCATCTCGATCGGCTCGTGGGCGGGCCGTACCGGTTTCGAGAACATCCGCGTCACGCAGAACCAGCTCGACCAGAACGGCAACAACGGCATGGCCGTATGGGGCCAGTACGGCACGGATTGGGGGCAGACGCTCCAGGACTATCCGCACCGCTCGATCTACATCGCCCGCAACGTGTTCGAGAGCAACTGGGGCGACCCCCTGCGGAGGACGAGGAGCACCGGCTCGGCCTGCGAGGTGTCGCAGGCCGCGCGCGTCCTGATCGAGTACAACGAGGCCTTCGACAACGGTCGGCTGAACTCCTTCTCGGGCGGCGGCCCCATCGGCATCTGGATGTGGGACGTGCTGCAGGGCGTGATCCAGTACAACGAGAGCCACCACAACTCGAGCGGCACGCTCGACGGCGGCGGCTTCGACCTGGACGGAGGCTGCGTCGATTCGTGGATGCAGTACAACTACAGCCACGACAACGACGGCACGGGCTTCCTGATCGCCCAGTTCCCGAACGGAGCGCGCCCCATGCGGGACGTGACCGTGCGCTACAACGTCAGCGAGCGCGACGGCGGGCGCGGGAGCGCGGCTGCACTGCAGCTCTGGAACGGCGACTCCGCCGGGCCGCCCATCCGCGAGGCCGTGTTCCACAACAACACCGTCTTCGTGGAGACCAAGCCGCTCGGCATCACGCGCGGCTTCCGCGTCTTCGGCGGTGGCGGTTTCGTCAGCTCGGGCTTCGCCAACAACATCTTCCATTCGCGCGGCAGTTCGGCGTGGGTGGGCGAGTCGGTCTCCGCCGGGATCTGGCTCGGAAACCTCTATTTCGCCGAGGCGGCGCCATTCGTCATCCGCCAGGGTGGCGTCGCGTATTCGTGGCTGGACGCCTGGAGCCCCGCCA
>Ga0137457_1000397_pt1 | contig 11577 bp, 11 predicted proteins | sample EasRivERMGT630_2_FD_102321 | JGI IMG/M metagenome (GOLD analysis project Ga0137457, IMG submission 102321) | Soil microbial communities from meander-bound floodplain in the East River, Colorado, USA - East River MetaG ERMGT630_2 | ecosystem: Environmental > Terrestrial > Soil > Floodplain ...
CGTTCGCCGCGGCCCCCGGGGCGCGTGCGGCTCGGGCCCGATCGATGCGCTGCGCCGCGGAGCGCAGCACGTCGAGCGCGAAGGGCGCGTTGTGCGCGCCGCGGCTGCCGTCGGCGGCGACGGTCGCCAGCGCCTGGCGCGCGCGCTCGAGGGCCGCGGGGTCGGTGCTCGGCGGTGCGGAGGTGAGCGCGTCCTTCAGGCGCGCGAAGCGCTCGTCGGTCGCCGTGCGCCACTCCTCGAGCTTCCGGTCGTAGCCTGCCTCGTGGCACAGCACGCACATCGTCGCGGGCGGGATCACGATCGCGGGCGCCTCGCCGTGGCACTCGTTGCACGTCTTCTCGAGCATCTCGGGCGCGGCCGCATCCATGCCCGCGAGCTGTCCGCTGAAGATGGATTGCTGGAGCTCGTGGCAGCTCGCGCATTCGCTCGGGTCGAGACCCTCGCGCTCGGTGTGGTGGCAGCTCGCGCACTTCTCGCGCGGGAAGGCCGGCGCTCCGTGCGGTTCCGAGCGGTGGCACTCGGCGCAACTCAGTCCCGCGATGCGCAGGTGGTCCGCGTGCCGGAAGTCGCGCTCGTGGACGCTCAGCGGGTCGCGCCGGGCGACGTCGACATGGCAGGCGGCGCAGCCGGCGTCGGCCGGCGGCGAGAGCAGCGCCGTCGCGTTCGCCGCGGCCCCCGGGGCGCGTGCGGCTCGGGCCCGATCGATGCGCTGCGCCGCGGAGCGCAGCACGTCGAGCGCGAAGGGCGCGTTGTGCGCGCCGCGTGAGCCATCGCGCTCGAGGAGGGTCAGGCCAGCGTCGGCCGCACGCAGCTCCTCGCGCTCCGCGTCGCTCGTCGCGCTCGCCTCCAGCTCCGCGAGCATCGGCCGCAGACCCGCGAGCCCCTCGCTGACCGCGCCTTGCCACTCCGCCAGCATCCCGGCGTAGCCCGTGCCGTGGCAGTGCTGGCAGTCGACCTCGCCCGCGCTGGCGAGGGCCGCGCTCCCGGTGGCTCGGCCGGAACGCCCGGTGTGGCAAGCCGCGCAGGCGACGTGCGTCTGGTGCATGCGGCTCGGCCGCTCGGCGACGCCCGGGGCTCCGGTGCCCGCGTACACGAGCTGCGCCGCGGAGTGGGGGGCGTCGTGGCACGCGCCGCAGGCCTGGTCCCCGGAGGGATGCGTGGCCGTGGCCACCTCGCGTCCGTGCTGGATCTCCACGTGGCACTCGAAGCACTCGACCTTCTTGTCGGTGACGTGCGCGCGGTGCATGAGCTCGGCATCGCCGCTCTGCGCCAGCAGCTCGGCCTGTCCATGGCACGAGCGGCAGCGCTGCTCGTGCACCTCGCCCGCGCCTTCCACGACCCCGGCGTGGCAGGAACGGCAGTCGACGCCGCGCCGCAGGTACGGCCCGTGGTCGAAGGCGCGCCCCGCGACCTCGATCGCACCCGCAGGCGGACCGTGGCATTTCCCGCAGGCGCTCGTGCGCTCGGGCAGGCTCCCGTCGTCATCGGGGTGGAAGTGGCACGCGAAGCACACCGACTTCTCGACCGCGAAGTGCTGGTCGACCAGAACCTGCGAGTGGCACGTGACGCAGCGCAGGCGCTGGCCGCGCGCCTCCAGGAGGTGCGGTCCGTGGTCGAAGCTCACGCGTCCGAAGGCGACCGGCCCCTCCAGCGAGCGCGGCGAGTGGCAACCCGAGCGCAGGCAGCTCGCGTCGCTCACGTCGGCCCACGGCCGCGTGCCCTGGGTGCGCGTGACGTACTTGGCTAGCTGCGTGATGGCCTGGAACTTCCCGCGCACCGTGCCCATCGTGCCCGGCTCGAAGTGACACTCGGTGCACTTGACGCCGGCGTGCGCCGAGTGCTGCCAGGACTCGTAGTACGGCTCCATGATGTGGCAGCTGTTGCAGAAGGAGGGCTGCGAGCTCTGCTCCACCGCCACGAAGCTCGTCGGCACGAGGATCGCCAGGCCGAAGACCAGCACGACCAGACCGACGCTGATCCATGTCGTGAGCCGGCGCAGCGCCCGCCGGAGGAAAGGACTAGCCACGACCGATCTCCCGGAGCTCGGCGTCGGCCTCGCCTTCGAACGACCCCGGCGCGCCGGTCGCCCGCCCGGCCACCTCGCGCGCGTGCACGAGCAGCACGCCCGCGAGGCACAGCACGACGACGAAGAACACGAGCACGAGCACCTTGCGGTCGTCGAGCTCGCGGCGCTTCTTCTCCAGGCCGCCGAGCGTCTCCGCCACCATGCCGCGGCCGGGCTCCAGGCGGTCGCTCAGCGCCTGGGGCGAGAGCGCGTGCACCAGCGGGACGGCCCGGCCCCGCAGTGCGCGCGCCTGGGCCAGCCGATCGCTCTCGCGCTCGACGAAGAGCCCGCTGCGCGCGGCCTCCGACAGGGCGTTCTCGGCCGAGCGGACCTCGCCGTCGAGCCCGGTGAGCTGTGCGTGCAGGTTGCTCGCGACTTCCAGGGCTCGCGCGTCCCGCTGGTGGCACGAGCCACAGTGCCCGGCCTCCGAGCCGACGAACAGCGCCTCCGTCGCCGGCGCGACCGCGTGGCTGCCGTGGCACGAGACGCACTCCTCGATCGTGCCATCGCGCGCGGGAGCGAGGTGCGGGCCGCGCTCGAAGTGCTCGCGCGCCGGCGTGTGGCATCGTCCGCAGGTCCGTCCGACCTCGTCGACGCCGGGCGGCGTCGCGCCGTGCGAACCGTGGCAGGTGGTGCAGGCCGGGCTGCTCAGGGCTCCGCGCTCGAGCAGCGCGTGCCCGTGCACCGAGCCGCGGTAGAGCTCGGGCACGTCGGCGGGGAGCTCGTAGCGCTGCATGAGCTCGGCGTCGGCGTGACACCGGCCGCAGGTCTGCAACTGGCGCAGCGCATGGACGGGCGAGCGCGGGTCCGAGGCCGGCAGCACGCCGTGGGCTCCGTGGCAGCTCACGCACGTCGCCACGTTCGGGTCGTCCTCCGCTGCGAGCCGCTTTCCGTGACCGCTCGTCTCGTACAGGAGCAGCTGGTCGGTGCGCAGGCGGAAGCCGCGCATGCGCTCGGCATCCGCGTGGCACCCGCCGCACAGCTCCACGGTCGCGCGGGATCCCCGCGGGACCCGAACGCCCGTGGCGTGCGCCTCGTCAGCGGTCAGCGGGCCGGCGACGCCTCCGTGGCAAGCGACGCAGCCGATGCCGGCCGCGGCGTGGGCGCCGGGTACCTCGGTGCGTCCTTCTTCTCCGTGGCAGACCGCGCAGCTCTGCTCGGCCGGGGTGGCCTGGGCTCGCGCGAGGGTAGCCAGGAGCACCGAGGCGAGGAGCCGATGCGCACAGCGGGTCATGCGCTCCCTCCGGCGATGCCCAGCGCCAGGACCATGATCATTACAAGGATCCCGGCCGCGAGGGCTGGCGCGCGCGCGCGCACTCCATCGCCGCGCGTGCGGTCGAGCAGCGGGAACGCGAGGAAGAGCGCGCCGAGCGCGACGAGCAGGCTCGGCCCGACCCAGGCCGGGCCAGGCGCCAGCGCGAGCACGCCGCGCATCGGGGCCAGGTACCACGGCCATTCGGGAGCCGGCGCCATCTCGCCCGCTGCCGGCGCGCTCGTCACGCCGGGCGGGAAGAATCCGGCCAGCAGCACGAGCAGGCCGAGCAGGAGGAGCCCGAGCGCGGTCGCGCACAGGGTGTGGAACGGATAGAAGCGCCGGCCGTCGCGGCGGACGCGCGGCCCCGAGGTCGGCACGATCGCCTCGACGGTCGGCTCGGAAAGAAGCCAGCGCGCGCGCCGCGCGCGGCCGCGCGTCACGTGGATCAGGCGCAGGGATCCGACCTCGAGCGACGCGCCCGGGATACCGAGGGCGCGCATGCGCGCCAGGACGGCCTCGACCTCTTCGGGGCTGGCGCCGCGCGACAGAAGGACGATCACGTGTGCTCCTCCCTTCGCCCACGCGAGTGCGCGAGGAACCACAGCTCGAGCAGGAGCAGCAAGAACGCGAGCCAGGGCAGCACGAGCGTGTGCGCCGCATGCGCGCGAGCCAGCGTAGCCGCGCCCACCTCCGCTCCACCGCGCATGGCGCTGGCGAGCGGCGGCCCGAACACGGGGATCGCCTGGGTCCCGTCGAGGGCTGCGCCGGCGAGCGCCACCGATTCCGCGTCCCAAGGCAAGAGCTCGCCCGTGAAGGCGAGCCCCAGCACGACCAGCAGCATGAGCCCGCCCAGCACCCAGCTCCCGGCGCGCGCGCCGCGGTACCGTCCCGTCAGGAACACCCGCACGAGCTGGGCCGCCGCGCACACGACCAGGCCCGCCGACGCCCAGCCGTGCACGCCGCGCACGAGCCAGCCCCATTCCACGTCGCGCATCACGAAGCGCACGCTCTCCGAAGCCGCGTCCAGGGCCGGCAGGTAGTAGATCGAGAGCAGCGCGCCGCTCAGCCCGAGGACGACGAGCAGCGCCACGCACATCCAGCCGAAGGAGAGCCACGGCTTCCGTCCGGGACCGATCGGCGTGCGCAGGGCCGCGCCGATCGCGCGCAGGAGTCCGTGATCGTTCTCGGTTCTCACGTCAGGCTGCGCACGAAGAGGGTGCCGCCGCTCTCGAAGGCCTCCAGGCGCAGGAGCGGAGTCGAGGCCGGCGGGTGGAGCACGTTCCCCTGCGCATCGAATTCGCACCCGTGGCAAGGGCAGACGACCAGTTGCCGCGGCACGTCCCACTCGAGGAGGCAGTCCGATTGGGTGGTGCACATGGCGGTGACCGCCTGCCAGCCCTGCGGGGCGACGCGGATCACGAGGATCGGCTGGGCGTGGAAGTGCGCGAGCACGGCGGAGCCCGTGACGATCTCGTCCACCGCCGCGACGCGCACGAGATCCGGCGTGACGATCGGTTCGGGCGGCGGGCGCAGGAAGGCGAACAGGGGCAGGACGATGCCCGCAGCGATCAGGAGTCCGAGGCCCGAGACCAGCGCCGAGAGCCAGCGCCGGCGCCAGCGCTGCCGGCGATAGCTCTCCACCGGGAGGATCGGCAGCACGTCCGCATCCAGCCCCGCCACGAGGGTGCCGAGCTCGCCGGCCGCGCGCGGTCCCTCGAGCGCCAGGACGACTTGCTCCTCGCCGCGCGAGGCGGCCGAGCGCCAGCCGCGCTTCGTGGCTTCGGCGGAGATCCGTTCCACCGCCGGCCCGGGGGTCCCCGGCGGCAGGACGACCAGCCAGCAGGGCGAGGCAGCGTCGTCGGTCTCGCTGATCCTTGCCGAGCTCACCCGAAGCTCTTCACCGAGCCCCTTTCCTCGAGCCGGTTCACTTGGTCTTGAGGAGCTCCTTGCAGCTCTCCGGGCAGCCCTTGGCGCACTTCGGGCAGCTGCAGGGCCCGATCTCGAGCGCGCTGCGCGGCTTCTTCGGATTCAGGTGCCGGATCTTGGCCTCGAACTCGTGGAAGCAGAACGGCTTGTAGGAGGGGCTCTTCTCGTTGTGGCACTTCACGCACAGATCCTGGGTCGGCACGGCGACGATCTCGTCCGCCGGGACCGGGGTATAGCCCGTGGGCGCGTCGCCCTTGGCGGCGGCGGCGAAGCGCGCCTTCATGTGGGCTTCGCCCGGCCCGTGGCAGACCTCGCACTGGATCCCCTGCGTGCGGTCGAAGCCCTTCTTGATCTGCGCCTCGGGCACGCCGAAGGCCGTGACGTGGCAGCTCACGCATTCGTCGGCCTTCGCCGCGTCCGCGATGCCCTTCTCGGAGGCGAGCTTCTTGGCCGCGTCCGAGCTCAAGGTCTCGAAGGCCTTGGCGTGCAGCGTTCCCTTCCAGGCCGAGTGCTGGTCGCCGCTCTCGGCGGCACCGTGGCAGCTCTTGCACTTGTCCGCGCCGATGTACTTGTTGTCGGCCGTGGCGCCCGCGCCGCGCGCCGCGGGAGTGGTGGAACCACCCGTGAGCCCCAGTCCGAGGAAGCCCGAGAACGCGAGCCCCGCCAGGAGCAGCGCACGAGGACCGGTCACGTTCTTGATGTTCATGCCGCGGGTCATGGGGTTTCTCCTTTGGTTCGAGTGGGGAGCGGGGAAGCGGTCGCTCCAGGGTAGGAGCACACCGCTGGGCGCACTCCTACGCACAGGTGCGCAGCCAGGCAGCTTCGAAGGTGGAGCATACCCGATAGTCAGGCGCCCGCGGTCGCGCGCTGCGCCGCGTCCCGTTCGCGCCACTCCAGGATCTTCTGCCAGAAGTGCTCCGTGAACTGCTCGTGCTCGTGGCTCGGGAAGAGCGCGGCCACCTTGCCCTGGATCGCTTCGCGCGCGCGCGGCGTGCCGAAGAACTCCCAGGCGACCTCGTCGAGGTGGGCGAGGTGCTCGTCGCAGAACTCCCAGAATCGCTCGGACTCGAAGCGCTCGTGCGCGATCGCCGCGTAGGCGGCGAGCTTCTCGCGCAGCGGCATGTCCTCCTCGGCCAGCGCGAAGAACGGCTGCCAGTCGAGGTTGAGGCGCATCGGCCTCTTGGTCGCGGCGCAGAAGAGCGACCAGCGGATCTTGGCCTTCACCAGCCACGGGAAGTGCACGTGCAGGGACGTGACCTGGCTGTCGGGGCAGGGGTTGGCGAAGTCGATCGGGTACCAGACGCCGTCCTTGAGCAGCGCCTCGCACGAGTTGAAGTCCCAGCCGAAGAACGAGTTGATCGTGAGCGTCGTGTCCTCGAGCAGGGACTCGTCCTCGTCGGACAGGAAGTCCTCGCCCGGCAGGTAGCGCTCGTGCAGCGGTTTCGTCGGGTCGTACTGGACGGTCTTCGTCTGCGGGCCGACGCCGATGCAGCGCACGAAGGACTCGAAGGGGAAGATCCCCTGCTGCAGGTGCATGACGAACTTGCCCGACTTGTCGTAGGCCTCGCGCAGGGCCTTCTCGTCGTCGATCTTGTTGACCCCGACCCAGCCTCCGCCGTCGAAGGGCTTCATGAAGAGCGGATAGCCGAGGTCCTTGCCCATCTCGCCCAGGTCGAAGAGCTTGGCGTAGCGCTCGAGCGTCACCTGCAGGTCGGGCTTCTCCTCGTACGCCTTCGGCGGGATCAGCCAGGTGCGCGGGATCGGGAGCCCGAGGCGCTTCATCGCGCAGTAGGTCGTGTGCTTCTCGTTCGACTGCACCGACCACGGGTTGTTGAAGACGTAGACCCCGTTCAGGATCACGGCCTTCTTGATCCACTCGCGGCTGAGGTTGTACCAGTGCGTCAGCCGGTCGATCACGAGGTCGTACTTCGACGGGTCCTCCAGCCGGAACGGGTCGATCGCCATGCGCGAGACCTCGAAACGGACCGTGTCGCGCCCGATCTTCGGGGCGAGGTCGAGCTTCTTGACGATCTCCTCGTAGCAGATCGGCCAGCAGACGTCGGCTCCGAGCGAGAGCCCGATCTTGCGCGTGACTTGGGGCAATGGTGAGTCCTCCCGAAGGGTGGAAAGTGTAGCTTCGGAGGAGACGCTGCCGTGCGGTAACCCGCCCCGAGGCGCGTGGTAGCTTCCCTGCGGAGGACGTCGATGAAGCTGCGACTGGAGCTGTTGCTCGCGACCGCGCTCGCAGCCGGGGTGATCTTGTTCCTTCTCGAAGGTCGCGCCCCGCGCGGCATGCTCGAGGAAGGCCGGACATGGACGCCCGGAGCGGTCGATCCTCCGGCGACGCAGCCCGAGATGATCGACTTGCTCGAGCCTTCGGCGAGGCAGGCCGTTCTTCCCGAAAGGCGGGAAGCGCTGGCCTCCGAGCCCGGAATCCGACCTGCGGCGCCTGCTCCGACCTCGCGCGGCCGGCTGGTGGACGAGGCCACGCTCGAACCGATCCCAAGAGCCCTGGTGGCCACGAGCGTCCACATCGATTGGACCGACGCCAACGGCTGGTTCGACACGGGCGACCTCCTGGACGGGCTCGACGACCTGCTGGTCGTCAACGTCGGGAGCGACACGAGTTCGCACGAGGTCCCGAAGGCCAGCTGGACGCGTCTCTGGTACGCCTGGCAGGTCCCGCTCTCGATCGGTCCGACGTTCCGGCTGCGCTTCCGCGACGCGGACGTCCCGTACCCGGAGACCTGGGAGGCCAGGCTCCAGAGGGAGAGCGACAGCGGCGACCAGTGGTACCGCCTGCGCAAGGGGCCGCCTCCGTACCTGCGCTTCGCCGATCCGCTGCGCGCGCTGGGCTCGGGCGAAAGCGTGTGGCTCGAGGCGCGCAGCGTCGACGGGCTCCACGAGGGCCGAGGCGAGGTCAAGTCGCTGGTCGGGATCCAGGAGGTCGAGGTCGATTGCCGCCTGCGCGCCGTCCTGCGCGGCAGAGTCGTGGACGAGGACGGCGCGCCCTGGAACGACGTGGTGCTCGCTTCGAATGGAGAGCGACGTCTCCCGGGTACCGGATGACTCACGGAAGCGCCGACGACTTTCGCCCCGAGGGAGGGGATCTCGTTGCGAAGCGCGTGCTCCAGCGCGCCTTTTCCGTGCGCCTGCGCCTGAGGGATCGGAGCGAGGGATCCGAGCGGTTCTATGGTGGGACCAGGTCACTGGTTCGCTGGGGGACTTCGACCGTCGCCGGGGCCGAGGTCCTCGCCGACGGCGAGCTGGTCGCCACGAGCGATGCGGACGGGATCGCCGAGGTCGACTTGCCCGACGAGCCGACCCGGATCGAGGTCCGCCTCGCCGGCTGGCGTGTGCTCGATTCGCCGAGCTTCCGGAACGGGAAGGCCAACCAGCTTCCGACGAGCGAGGTCTGGATGGCCCGCGAGTGAGCGTCAGCGCGCGAGCGTGTCGAGCTTCTCCTTCAGGCTCTTCAGGGTGCTCGTGACGCGCGGGTCGTTCTTGAAGCGTTCGATCAGCTCGCCGACCGACTGCTCCAGCGCTGCGAGGTCCAGCTTCTCGCCCAGCTTCTTGGCGAGGGCGACGAGCTGATCGAGCAGGCGCTGGAGCTCGGCCGCGAGCCTCTGCGCCGTCTCGGAGTCCTTGATCTCCTTGAGCTCACGGCCCACGGCGTCCACGAGCTCGCGCAGCTTGGTCTTGGCTTCCTCCGGCGCCATGTCGGCGAGCTTGGCCACGCTCTCGGCCAGTTGCTGCCCGACCTCGGCCGCGCCCTTGGTCGCGGCCTGCACGACGTCGGCGGTCTTCGAGCCGTCGCCGCAGGCGGCGAGCGACAGCAGCAACAGGGCAGCGGAAAGGCGGGGGCTGGGTCTCATGGGCGAACCTCGGGGGGGGACTCCCATTCTATTGGGTTTCGTGCGGCCGGCGTTTCGCGGGCATGCCGGCGCTCTCCGCCGACACACCGTCGCTCGTTCCTACTCGTACACCATCCACAGCGGCCCCGGGAACAGCCACGAGAGCCCCTCGCGCAGGCGGTCGCGCCAGTTCTCCCAGTTGTGGCCGTCGCGCACCTCGGTGAAGCGCACGTTCATGCCGGTCCCTTGCAGGAGCGGGACGATCGAGCGGTTGTAGTAGATCAGCGACTCGTACATGCCGCAGGCCAAATAGATCCGTTCGGACGGGCGGCCGGGCTGGGCGCGGAAGGCGTTGACGAACTCGACCACCGGGTCGAAGACCGGGCCGCGGTCGTGGGCGCCGATGTCGGTGAAGGCGAAGGAGCCCGAGAGCAGCGCCAGGTTCCCGAACACGCCCGGGTGACGCCAGGCGGCGGCGAGGCTCGCCACGGCGCCGAAGGAGGCGCCCATGAGGCAGCGCGCGTCGTGCGTGCGCGCCAGCGGGAAGCGCTCCTCCATCAGCGGCACGAGCTCGCCGGCCAGGAAGCGTGCGTGGCGCGGGTCGTCGGCGTACTCGACCAGCCGGCGCGGCGAGTCGGTGAGCGCGGCGATGAGCGGCGGGATCTCGAGCCGGTGGATGAGATTGTCGAGCACGGTCTTCAGGCCGGCGAAGCGCAGGAAGTCCGAGCCATCGTGCACGACGAGGAGCGGGTAGCGGCGCGTCGGGCGAAAACGCGCCGGCAAGTAGACCTGGATCGGACGAGGCTCGCCGAAGGCCGTGCTCGCCAGCAGGACGGTCTCCAGGCTGCCCGGGCGCGCGAACGGGTCGAAGAAGGTGTAGTCCGGGATCTCGTAACCCGGCGCGTGCACGACCGAGTTCGTCCCCATCGGGTCGGTCGCGACGTGCGGGTTGAGCGGGTCCGGGACGAGCTCGAGGTGACCCGGGCGGTGGAGCTCGAACTTGTACTCGACGCGCGAGCCGAGCGGCAGGTCCATCGACAGGAACCACAGGTCCGAGCCGTCGAGCCGGCGCAGCGCCTGCGACGACGGCAGGCCGTAGATCCAGTGCCGGAGTGCAACGCGCTCGGCCTCGCCGCGCCAGACGAAGGTGACCGTGTGGCCTTCGAGCAGCGGGAAGGAGTGCGCGCGCAGGAAGTCCTCGAGCTCGTCCTCCGAGACCAGCCGGCGCCGGCGCAGCTCCTGGATCGCGAGCGTCACGCGCCGACCTCCACGAGCGCACCCTCCTCGGTCAGCTTCTGCGTCCCCGCGAGGCCGCGCCAGCCGCGCCCGTCCCAGATGACGCGTGACCCATTCGGGGAATGGCCGTCGAGCGGGATGCACAGGAGCGGCCGGAAGCGCAGCGCGAAGAGCGCCACGCGCTGCGGCTCCGCGAGCTTCAGGCGATGGCTCGCGTGCGGCAGCGGCAGGAGCCCGCGCACGATTCCGAGTCCCGTCTCGAGCACCTCGGCCGAGCCCTGTCCCTGCGGCGGGTCGTCGTGGAACAGGACCACGCGCTCGGAGAGCGCCATCGCTCCCGCCGACCAGAGGACCAGCGCGCGCCCCCCGGCGAGGCTCGGGAAGTCGAACAGGCGCAGGACGTTCAGCAGGACCGCCACGTGCCCCCCGGCCACGCACACGACCGGCACGTCCGCGAGCACGTCCGCAACCTCGGCGCGCTGGCGCACGACGGCCGGCCGCTCGAGCGGCTGCCAGCGCGCGATGAACTCCGCGCGCACCGCGTCCGTGAACCGCTCGTGCTCCGCATCGAGCGTGCGCAGCGCCTCGATCGCGCCCGCGCGCTCCGCCGCCAGGAGGTCGGCCCCGTTCGCCCGCGGCTCGCGCCGTATGAGCTCGCGCGCCGCCTCGAGCGCGTGTGCCACCCGGATGCGATAGAGCTCCTGCACCTCGCGCAGGCGCTCGCTGCGCCAGCGCACGCCCGCGCGCAGCTCGGGATCCTCGCGCAGAGCCGTGTCCGACCGGGCGTAGAGCTTCAGGTTGACGCTGCGTCCCCACAGGTGCTCGTGCAGCTCCTGGTCCTCGTCCTCGCGCTCCTCCCAGCCGGCCGTGACCGTGGCGATCCGCTCGCTCTGCTCGAGGCCGAGCGCCGCCAGCGCCGCGTTCACCGTGGGCCGGTGGCGCTGAGGTCCGAGGACCGCGATGGTGGGGGGCGCGGGCATGATCGCGGGTAGTGTCGCGTCGAGGGCGGCCAGGGGGAAGGAGCGGGCCGAGCCGTGGGGGAGCTCCGACCGCGAAGCCCGCCGATCGGACTCGAGGTGCGAGGCGGCGTTGGCCGTTCTCGTGACGGTTGGTCGGTGGTCGTCTTGGGATGTCGACGAGGTGGAGGGACATGTCTGGTGTAGCGTCGCTCGTCGGGGACCCCGCAGCGGCGCGGGAGGGATGGGGCCCGGCCCGCGGCGTCGGGCGATCGAGCTCGGAAG
>Ga0137457_1000399_pt1 | contig 11556 bp, 9 predicted proteins | sample EasRivERMGT630_2_FD_102321 | JGI IMG/M metagenome (GOLD analysis project Ga0137457, IMG submission 102321) | Soil microbial communities from meander-bound floodplain in the East River, Colorado, USA - East River MetaG ERMGT630_2 | ecosystem: Environmental > Terrestrial > Soil > Floodplain ...
CGAAGGCCGAGAAGAGCGGCGCCACGACCGCGCCGCACTCGAGCGCCGCGAGGGCCGCGACGTAGAGCTCCGGACAGCGCGGTAGGCACAGGAACACGCGCTCGCCGCGGCGCACGCCCAGTCGGCACAGCGCTCCGGCGCAGCGGCGCACGTCGGCCGCGAGCTCGCCGTAGGAGAGCGCTTTGCGGCCGCCGTCCCGCGCGACGAAGCGCAGCGCGGTCCTCTCGCGCTCGGGACCGCGCGCATGACGCTCGAGTGCGCTCCAGGCGAGGTTGACCCCGCCTCCCGGAATGCCGCCGAGCTCCCGCCGCGCCCCGGTCCAGTCGAATGGCACGCCCATCGCACCTGGATCGACGAGGCTCGTTGGCACGCTGCCGTTCGCGTAGCCCAAGGGCACGGATGTGGTCACCGAGCGCACCTGCACCAGGCTAGGGCGGGGCGCGCGCTGCGCCCTTCGACGTAGGGCGCAGGTACGAGCACGAGAACAGCGCAGAGCAGGGAAGCGCGGTAGCCAGGATTGCCCGGCCCGGGGTCACTCCTGGAGGGCTGCGCGAACTACGAACATCGGACCGGGAGGCTGCCCATCCCTTCGCATGGCTCCGGCGGGCGGAAGAGTGTCTCGTCGTGGTGGAGGTACCGACCATGCACGAGCCCAAAGGAATCCAGGCCAAGGACGTGATGCGGAAGGAGGTGGCCACCCTCGCCGCGGACGACACGATCGAGAGCGCGCTGGCGCTGTTCGAGGAGGCGCGCATCAGCGGCGCGCCCGTGGTGGAGAGCGGGAGGCTGGTGGGCATGCTCACCCTGGCCGACGTCTCGCGCCCCGAGCACCTGCGGCAGGGCCGGATCGAGACAGAGCGGGAGTACGAGCTCTCCGAGGTCTCCGGCGAGGAGCTCACCGACGAGCTCGACCCCGACGAGGTCTTCTACGTCAAGGAGGACTACAGCCCGGAGGTCCTCGGGCGCGAGCGCGTGGGCGACTGGATGACGAGCGGCGTCGTCTCGGTGCTCGCGGAAGCGACTCTCGAAGAGGTCTGCCGCGTGATGGTCGAGCGCCAGATCCATCGCGTGTGCGTGGCCGAGGGCGAGAAGCTGGTCGGGCTGATCACGAGCTTCGACGTCGTGCGCCACGTGGCGCGCGGCGGGCGAGCGGCCACGAGCAAGCCAGTGAAGCCGGCCAGTCAAGCCAGGCCGGCGAGGCCGGCCAGGAAGGGACACTGAGCGCGCAGTCCGCCAGCCGGACCGCCGGAGAACACCGGTCATGCCTCCCTCCTCCTCCCACGTCGCTCCCGCGCTCCTCGAGGTGATGAAGCGCAATCCGGTCACGGTGGCGCCGGAGACCGCGCTCGACCAGGTGCTCGAGCTGCTCGAGCGTTACGGGTTCCGGCACCTGCCCGTGGTGGAGGCGAACCGCGTCGTGGGCATGATCTCCGATCGCGACGTCTACCTCGCGACGGGGCTGCTCGGGACCGAGCAGCGCCTGCGGGACGAGCGCGGCCGCGAGCTCCCGGGGGCGCGCCTCGCGGGCGAGATCCAGCGCCGGCCGGTCCACTGCCTGACCCAGGAGGCGACCGTCCTCGAGGCGGCCCGCGACATGCTGCGCCTCCGGATCGGCGCGATCCCGGTGGTCGAGCGCGGGGGCGGGGACGTCCTGTGCGGGATCGTGACCGAGACCGACCTGCTGCGGATCGCCCTCGAGCTCTGCCGCTCCGACGAGAGCGCCGACGCCCCGGCGCGCGCGCGCCTGCGCTCCCCGCTGCCCTGCGTCGCGCCCGAGACCTCCATCGAGGAAGCGCTGCAGCGCCTCGATCCGGAGATCCGCCACCTCGGCGTGCTGCACGGCAGCAGCCTGGTCGGGATCGTGTCCCAGCGCGACCTCCTGTTCGGGCTCGCCCGGACCGCGATCCGCGAGGCGCGCGCGACGGCCGAGCCGCGCAACCCGGAGCCGCCGCGGCGGGTGGAGCAAATCATGTCCACACGCCTCGTCACGGCCGCGCCGGAGACCCCGCTCTCGCACTGCGCCGGGCGCATGCTGGATCGCCGGATCAGCGCCCTGCCGGTGCTCGAGGGCGAGAGACCCATCGGCATCGTGACGCGGGGCGACGTGCTCGCGCACATGGTCGCAGCCTGCACGGAGTCGGCCGCGCCCCGGGGCGCGGAGCGCCCGTGAGCACGGCGCTCGAGTCCGCCAGCCGCATCGAGTGGCTCGCCTCCGAGCTCGCCCGCCCGGAGGCCTTCCCGCGCGGCGCCGGCCCGATCGAGGTCCGGCGCACGTTCGTCTCGCTGCTCGTCTTCACGCGCGAGCGCGTCTACAAGCTCAAGCAGGCGCTCGACCTCGGCTTCATCGAATCGAAGACGCTCGGGCGGCGCCGGTACCTCTGCGACGAGGAGGTGCGCCTGAACGCGCGCCTCGCGCCGGGCGTGCACCTGGGAGTCGTGCCGATCACGCGCGGCCCGGACGGGCACCTCCTGGTGGGCGGGAGCGGCGAGGTCGTCGAGTGGGCGGTCGAGATGGTGCGCCTGCCGGCAGACCGCATGCTCGCGCGCCGCCTCGAGCTCGGCGTGATCGACAACGAGCAGATGAACGCCCTGGCCGGGCTCCTCGCCGACTTCCACCGCGAGGCGGCCACGGGGCCGGGCGTGGACGAGTTCGGATCACCGGCCGCCATCGGCGTGAGCATCGAGGAGAACTTCGAGCAGCTCGCGCCCTTCGTACGCCGGCCCCGCGCGGAGCCGCCCGCGGGCATCGCGGTCCTGAGCTCGGCGCAGCACGCCTTCCTGCGCCTGCGCGCGCGCGGCTTCCTCGCCAGGCAGCGCGCCCTGCTCGAGGCGCGCGTCGCCGCCGGCCGCATCCGCGAGGGCCACGGCGACCTGCACGCCGAGAACGTGTGCCAGATGCCGGAGCGCTTCGTCGTGTACGACCGCATCGAGTTCAACCCGCGCCTGCGCTGCCTCGACGTGGCGAACGACCTCGCCTTCCTCGTCATGGACCTCGACGCGCGCGGCTTCTCGGGCTTCGGCTCGTACCTGGCGCACCGCTACGCGGAGGTCACCGGCGATGCCGAGCTCGCGCGCCTCCTGGGCTTCTACAAGGGCTATCGCGCCATCGTGCGCGCCAAGGTGGCGGCGCTGTCCACGCGCAATCCGGCGCTCGCGAGCGAGGAGCGCGAGGCGCTGCGCTGCGAGTCGCTGTGCTACGTCCAGCTCGCGCTCGGCTACGAGCTCACCCCCGGCCTCGTGTGCCTCGCCGGCCTGCCCGCGAGCGGGAAGAGCTTCCTCGGGGCGCGGCTCGCGCGTCCGCTGCGCGCAGCCCTGCTGCACAGCGACGTGCGCCGCAAGCGCCTGGCCGGGCTCGGCACGACCGCCTCGGCCAGCGCTGGATGGGGTGAGGGGCTCTACGCGATGAAGCAGCGGCAAGGGACCTACCGCTCGCTCCTCGAGGATGCCGTGCGCGCGCTCCGCGCCGGCCGCTCGGTCGTGGTCGACGCCAGCTTCACGCGCCAGGCCTTCCGCCGGCCCTTCGTCGACGCCGCCGTGCGGCTCGGCGTGCCCTACTGCTTCGTGCACGTGAGCGCGCCGGAGGAGGTCGTGCGCGCGCGCATGGCCGCGCGCGGCCCGGAGAGCGGCTCGGACGCCGACTTCGGGATCTACCTGCGCGAGCGCGCGGCCTTCGAGCCCCTCGACGAGGTCCCGGGCGGCCACGTGCTGGACGTGCGCTCGGGCGAGGGCGCGCCCGAGGACCAGGTCTCGGAGCTCCTCGAGCGCCTGATCGGGCTCGAGGCCGCGGAACGCTGAGGCTGACATCGGAGCAAGAACCATGGAAACCCCCGTGCAGGTCACCTTCCACGATGTGCCCGTGTCCGACGAGATCGAGCGCATGTGCTGGAGAGAATCGGAGAAGCTGGAGCGCTACCACGGCCAGATCACCGGCTGCCACGTGCTGATCGCGCAGCCCCACCGGCACCACCGCAAGGGCAACCTCTACGACATCCGCGTGAGCGTGGTCATCCCGGGCGGCGAGGTGGTCGTCAACCGCACTCCGCGCGAGCACGCGAGCGACGAGCGGATCGAACTCGCCATCCGCGAGGCCTTCGACACGGCCCGCCGGCGCCTGGAGGACGCCGTGCGCCGCCGGCGTGGCCTGGTCAAGGAGCACGACACGCCGGCCCACGGCCGGATCACCCGGCTCGATCCCCTGCAGGGCTCCGGGTACCTGACGACCGCCGACGGGCGCGAGATCTACTTCCACGCGAACAGCGTGCTCGACGGTTTCGAGGAGCTCGAGGTCGGCAAGGAAGTCCGTTTCCACGAGGAGCAGGGCGAGCGCGGCCCCCAGGCGAGCAGTGTGCAGTCCGTCGGCCGCCACGGACATCGCCTGCCCTGAGCCGGCAGGGTCGAGCCTGCCCGGCGTGCTCCGGGGAGGCGGACCCGTGAACGGGCGGGTAGTCGCGGCTCACTCGCAGAGGAGCGTGATGCCCAGGTTCGCCAGCACCCGTTCCGCGCGCGAGCGCTTCCAGTCGTCGAAGACGTCGCGCAGCTCGGGCGAGCTCTTCAACGGACGCTCGACCAGCTCGAGCGAATCGCGCGGATGGCTCCGGGCGAGGTGAGCACGCGCCGCCTCGGGATCGCTGCGCACCGTCACGCCCTCGACCGAATAGGCGGTCGCCTGCAGGTCCGGATCGCGTTCCACGTGGACATGGAGCTCGAGCTCGCCCACGTACTGCGCCTCGCTCACTGCCAGCACCTGGAAGGCGCACAGGACGTCGTGCCAGATCGGCTCGGCCCGCGAGCTCTGGTAGACGAGCCACGTGCCGGCGCGCAGGACCCACGCGAACCAGCCGTCGGCGCCGATGGCCGGGTAGAGCGCGCGCTGCTCGGACTCCATGCGAAAGAGCGCCAAGCGGATCTCGGGCTCGCCGGGCAAGGTCAGCTCCTCGAGCAGATCGGCTTTCCAGGGCGTGAGCTCGCGCTCGCCCTCGAAGACACGCAGGCGGCCGATGGCGAGGGCCTCACCCGGCGCGAAGCGCACCGGCTCGCCCGGCTCGAGCGCGCGCACGCTGGTACAGGCGGCGAGCAGCACGGCGAAAGAGAGCGAGCGAGCGAGCGGGAGCACGGCTTCGGGTACGGCGAGCAGGATAGCGCCGGCACCGGGAGGTCCCGAGCCGCGCGCGCACGGCGAGCGGGACCAAACTCTGCAGGCCCTCGAGTCCGGTCCGTAGCCGGCCGGGCTACGAGCGGGAGGCCGCGCGATCCAGGAGCGAGATCACGGCCTCGTCCGTGACCGGCTCGGGCTCGTCGCAGTAGTCTCGCGGCGCCCGCGGGTCCGCCGGGCCGGTCAGGCAAAAGACCTCGTCGAACTCGGGCTCGAGCTCCCGCAGGGTCTCGAACGAGAGCGTTGGGGTCGCCAGCACGATGCGCCGCGGAGCCTTGCGGCGCAGTGCGGGGAGGACGGCGAGCGCGGAGCGCCTGCCCTCGAGGCCTTCCTCCACCAGGATCAACGTGCTGCCAGCGAGGTCGAGGGATCGCGCTCCGCTGCGATGAAGACACGTGCAGAGGGCGGACCCGTTCAGCGCCGCGACATCGGAGCGAGCCAGGTCGTGGCCACAGGTGCGCGGCCCGCCCGGCGGGTCGAGTGGTTCGAGGAGCTCTCGCTCGAGCTCGGGCCCGACCGTCCAGCCCGGGCCCGCGAGCAACCCGAGCGGGCCTTCCAGGGCGCGGGCGATCTCGTAGCCGACCACGGCCCCGCCACGTGAGAGGGCCAGCACGACGGGCTGGGCGTAGCCCTTTGCGGCCAATCTCCCGGCCAGGAAACGCCCCGCGTCTTTGCGGTTGAGGAACATCGATGGAAGGGGCCGAGGGAAGGATCGCCTGCCGTCCCGCCTCGGGTCATTCCCACCAGGGCGTAGACTCGTGGTCCATGGTGCGCATCTCGCATGTCACGTGAGATTCCCGACGCAGGCGCCCCGCCCTGGCTCCGCCTGCGTCCGGCGGGGAGGCGAGTGGTGGATCACGCCGCCGCGGTGGGCCTGGCGGCGCTGGCGGAGGGCGCACGCCTGACCCTGCGAGCGCTCGCCGGCATCGAGGGACCGTCCCTGCTCCTGTTCCTCCACGTCCTCGCCGTGCTCGCGGCGGCCCTGTGGCTCGGCCTCGGCCCCGGACTCCTGTGCACGGCGAGCGGCACTCTGCTGGTCGCGTGGCAGCTGCCGCCGGAGGGCCCCGTGTGGGTGAACGCCCAGGACTTCCGGGTCCTGGTGCTCTTCGCCTGCAGCGCGACGACGGTGTGCGCATTCATCGAGCTGGTGCGCAGGCGCCGGTCGCGGGACGTGGCGCGGATGATGCACGACGCGACCGAGTTCCGCGCGACGGCGGGAGCCGAGATCCGCGGGCGCCAAGCGCGGCTGGAAGCGATCCTCAACAACGTGGTCGCGGGCATCCTGACGATCGACGAGCGCGGGACCGTCGACTCGATGAACCCCGCCGCGGAGCGGATGTTCGGGTACTCCGCGGCCGAGATCGTGGGCCGGAACGTGCGCGTCCTGATGCCGTCTCCCTATCGCGAGGCCCACGACGGCTACCTCGCCAACTACCTGCGGACCGGTGAGAGGAAGATCATCGGGATCGGACGCGAGGTGCTCGGCCAGCGCAAGGATGGCAGCACGTTCCCGATCCACCTGGCGGTCAGCGAGGTGCCGCTGGCCGGGCAGCGGCTCTTCACTGGCCTCATCAGCGACCTCTCCGAGCAGAAGAGGCTCGAGCGCGAGTTCCTCCAGGCGCAGAAGCTGGAGGCGGTGGGCAGCCTCGCCGGCGGCATCGCACACGACTTCAACAACCTGCTCATGGGCATCCTGGCCTGCTCGCGCATGGCCGGCACCGAGGTCCCGCCCGGGACTCCCCTGCGCGAGCTGTTCGACGAGATCGGCGGCGCCGCGGGCCGCGGCATCGCGCTCACGCGCCGCCTGCTCGCCTTCAGCCGCCGCCAGCCGGTGCAGCTGCGCGCGACCAGCATCAACGGGGTCGTGCGCGAGAACGAGACGATGTTCCGCCAGCTCCTCGGCGAGGACGTCGTGTTGCGCGTCGAGCTCTCCCCCGGCGGAGCCTACGTGCAGGCGGACGACGGGCTGATCGAGCAGATCCTGATCAACCTGCTGGTCAACGCGCGCGACGCCATGCCGAAGGGCGGCGAGATCGCGGTCACGACGCGCGAGAACGGCCAGCGAGAGGTCGTGCTGGAGGTGCGCGACACGGGCTCGGGGATGCCGCCCGAGGTGCAGGCGCGCATCTTCGAGCCGTTCTTCACGACCAAGGGCCCGGAGAAGGGAACCGGGCTCGGGCTCTCGACGGTGAGGCGCATCGTCGGACAGCTTGGAGGGACCATCGCCGTCGACAGCGAGGTCGGGCGGGGCACGACCTTCCGCCTGGGCTTCCAGGGCGTGGAGCCGCGCGCGCCGGAGCCCCGCTCCTCGCTACCTCGTCCGGACCAGGCACCTGCCGGCAAGACCATCCTCGTCGCCGAAGACGATCGCCTGGTGCGCGCCTCGTTGCGTCAGTTCCTCGAGAAGAAGGGCTTCCGCCCGCTGGTGGCGGACAGCGTCGCCCAGGCCCTCGGCCTGACGGAGCGGGCGGAGTTCGACGTCCTCCTGACGGACATGGTGTTGCCCGACGGGCTGGGCAGCGAGCTCGCCCGCCGGATCCGGGCGCGCGCGCCGCGAACGCGCGTGATCTTCATGTCGGCCCATCCTGCAGAGACGCTGCTCGAGCAGGGCCGTCTGGAGCCGGGTGCTCCCTACCTCGAGAAGCCCTTCGAGATGGAAGCTCTGGACGAGCTGCTCGAGACGGTGCTCACGGAGCAAGCGCGCTCCGGATGAGGCGGTATTCCGGGCCGGGGACGCGTGCCGCTGGCCGTGATCGATCCGAACCGGCATTCGGGCACGGGCACGGGCACGGGCACGGGCACGGGCACGAGGCGAAAGGAGATCAGGCTTCCCAGTCGACGTGGATCAGGCCTTCTTGCTTCGCATAGCGCAGGCGCGCCTTCTGGTGGAAGCGTCGCGCGAGCTTGTGGGCGATCTGGCTCGCGATGTGGATGCCGGTCGTGGTGACGACGAGCTGGCCATCGGACTCTTCCACCGCCATCAGCCGCTCCAGGGGATGCTCGGGCTTCTCCGCGCGCTCCACGTTGCGGATGAGCCGCAGGACTTCCTCCCGGCGCTCGAGGAAACGGGGGTGCAAGCGGATGATCCCGGCCGGATAGCGCTCGCGCACGCGCTGGCACGCGGGACAGATGCCCGCATGGAGCTCGGCCAGCGGCGGCGCGCCCCAGTACCACTTGCCCGCGTGCTGGACGACGCCGCACTCGGTGCACTTCACGGCTCCCGCCGCCTTCGCCGTCCGGCCATGGACCTTCATGTTGCGCGCCTGGACGCCGCGCGGTCGATCCTTCTTCCGACCCGATTGCTTCGTCCTGCCGGTCATGGCTTCCTCCGCGGCATCGCCTCCATGCGCGCGCACGTGGCGCACAGGCGCGCGTACGGCACGAGATCGAGTCGCTGGCGCGCGATGGTCCCCTCGCAGTCCTCGCAGAGCCCGAAGGTCCCGGCCGCGACGCGTTCCAGGGCCTCGTGCACCTCGTATCCGAGCTCGTCCTCGGCCGCGAGCGCGTTCAGGTCGGCGTCCAGCGCGGTCTCTTCACCGGACTCGTCCACGTCCTGGAAGCGGGAACCTCCGGAGGGCTCGAGCGCGCCGCGCTCCACGGCCTCGACCTCGTCGGCGTGGGCGGCGAACTCTTTCAGCAGCTGCCGCCTGTAGCGCTGGATCTCTTCGGGTGAGAGCGGCTTTTCCATCTTCGCGCTCCTTTCGGTCGGGGTCGGATCGGGGAACGACGACGAGACTAGCCGACGAGGGCGACTTCCCGGGTCGCTCCGGCGTCGTAGCCAGCTGCCGACTTGTGCGCAGGCGCGCGGCGGGACCACGTCGCGCGTACCGAGCTCGTCATCGCCGCAGGCAGCGGGACAACAGGCCCCTGTTCAAGCGGACGACGAAGGCGCATCAATGTCCAGGGACCGAGCCCGCACCGCTCGGCTCCCGGGGAGGACCCGGATCGACCACCATGCCTCCGGAAGCGAACGCCATCACGGCAAGCCCGCGGAAGACGCGCGGGTTCTGGTGGCTCGGGATTGCGTTGCTGGCGGCGGTCGTCCTGGTCGTCCTGCAGCGCTCCGAGGAGCGCGAGTTCGTGCGCCTGCTGGAGGCGGTGAGCCCGGCCTGGCTCGCGGCGGCGCTCGTCCTGCAGGCAAGCACGTACCTCGCGCGCGCAGAGATCTGGCGCGGCCTGACGCGCACGGCGAGCGCGGCCCTGCCGGCCGCGGCGGCCTACGAGCTCAGCCTGGCGGAGCTGTTCTTCGACCAGGCGCTGCCCTCCGCCGGACTCAGCGGGACCGCCCTGGTCGCGAAGGCGCTCGAGCGCCGCGGCATCGCCCGTCCGCTGGTGATGGCGAGCGTCGCGGTCAGCATGTCCTCGTACTACGCGACCTACGCGCTGTGCCTGGGCGCCGCCCTGCTCATGGCCGCGGCGAGCGGACGAGCGGGCACCACCGTCGTCGTGGTCGCCGTGCTCTTCGTCGCGTACTGCATGGCCCTGAGCGCGGGCGTGTGGCTCGTGGCCGGAAGCGTGCGACCTCTCCCGCGCCCCTTGACCCCTCTCGAGCGGATCCCGCTCTTCGCGCGCGCGCTGGATTCGCTGCGCCAGGCGGACCGCACGCGCGCGCGCGACCCGCGGCGCCTGCTCCGGGCGGGAGCGCTGCAGCTCGCGATCGTGCTGCTCGACGCCGGCACGCTCTGGACGCTGGTACGGGCCCTCGGAGGAGAGGCCTCGCCGGGCGGCGTGTTCGCGAGCTACGTGCTCGCCTCGCTCGTGCGCATGCTGAGCTTCGTCCCGGGAGGCCTCGGGGCCTTCGATGTGGCCTCGGTGATGGCGCTCAACCTGACCGGCGTCGCGGTCCCGCTCGCGCTCTCGGCGACGCTACTCTACCGCGGCCTCTCCTTCTGGCTTCCCATGCTGCCGGGATTCCTGTTCTCGCGCCGTGCGCTGGGCGCGCGGGCGCGGACGCGGAGTCCGGACGCACCCGAGGACTACTGGACGCTCCCGGTCGAGGAGCTGTGCCACCGCCTCGGCAGCGGCCCCGGCGGTCTGGCCACGACGGAGGCGGCGGTGCGTCTCGAGGCCTGCGGCCCGAACGAGCTCCAGGAGCAGCCAGCGCTCTCGCGCCTCCGCGTGCTGTGGAACCAGGTGCGGAGTCCGCTCATCCTCTTGCTCGCCTTCGCGGCCGGGGCCTCCGCGCTCTCGGGGCAGTGGATCGATTCCGGCCTCGTGCTCGTGATCCTGGTCGCGAGCGCCTGGATCGGCTACTCGCGCGAATACCGCGCCCAGGATGCCGCGGCCGAGCTCCGTTCGCGCGTGCGCACGCAGGCCAGCGTGGTCCGCGACGGACGCACGCAGAAGGTCCCCGCGCGCGAGTTGGTGCCCGGCGACATCGTGCTCCTGTCCGCCGGAAGCCTGGCGCCCGCGGACGGAGTGCTCCTGGAGGCGACCGACTTCTTCGTGAACGAGGCGGTGCTGACGGGCGAGAGTTTCCCCGTCGAGAAGCGGCCCGGCCCCGTCGCGCGCGAAGCGGGCCTCACCGCGCGAACGAACTGCACGTTCCTCGGCACGAATGCGCGCAGCGGCACGGCACGTTGCCTCGTGGTCGCGACCGGTCCCGCGACGCAGTTCGGTGCGATCGCGCGCCGGCTGACCCTGCGCCCGCCCGAGACCGAGTTCGAGCGCGGGATGCGGCGCTTCGGCTACCTCCTGACGACGGCCATGCTCGTGCTCGTGCTGGTGGTCTTCGCGGCCAACGTGCTCCTCGGACGCGCGCCGGTCGAGACGCTGCTCTTCTCGGTCGCACTGGCCGTCGGCCTCAGCCCCGAGCTCCTGCCGGCGATCCTGAGCATCAATCTCGCGCGCGGGGCGAAGCTCATGGCGCGTCAAGGCGTGCTCGTGCGGCGGCTGAGTGCGATCGAGGACCTGGGCAGCATGGACGTGCTCTGCACCGACAAGACGGGCACGCTCACCGAGGGCGTCGTGCGCCTGGAGGGGGCCTACGACGAGCGCGGGCAGGCCTCCGCCCTGGTGCTGGAGCTCGCGCACCAGAACGCCGCGCTGCAGACCGGCCTCGCCAACCCGCTCGACGACGCGATCCTCCAGGCCGGCGGAAGCGTTCCCTCCTCCGTCGAGAAGGTGGCCGAGATCCCCTACGACTTCGTGCGCAAGCGCCTGAGCGTGGTGGTGCGCGGGCCCGCGGGCATCCGGCTCGTCACGAAGGGCGCGTTCGAGCCCGTGCTCGAGGCCTGCACCCGCACCGCGGATGGAGCGCTCCTCGACGTGGCCCGCCGGACCGAGCTCGCGCGCCGCTTCCAGGCCTGGAGCGGCCAGGGCATCCGCGTCCTCGCCGTGGCGACGCGCGCGCTCGCCGAGCAGCCCGCCTACGGCCGGGGTGACGAGCGCGAGCTCCAGTTCGC
>Ga0137457_1000400_pt1 | contig 11555 bp, 8 predicted proteins | sample EasRivERMGT630_2_FD_102321 | JGI IMG/M metagenome (GOLD analysis project Ga0137457, IMG submission 102321) | Soil microbial communities from meander-bound floodplain in the East River, Colorado, USA - East River MetaG ERMGT630_2 | ecosystem: Environmental > Terrestrial > Soil > Floodplain ...
CTCCTCGCCGTAGTTGCCCTCGCCGAGCGTGAAGAGCTCGAGCAGCTCGCGCGCGAAGTTCTCGTTGGGGTGCTGCTTCCGGCTCGCGGCGTTGTCGAGGTAGATCAGCATCGCCGGATCGTGCGCCACGCCGTACAGGAGCTCGCGGAAGCTGCCCAGGGCGCGGCGCCGGAAGAGCTGGTTCTGCTGGATCATCTCGTAGGAGCTCTGCACGGCCGCCATCGAGCTCGTGAAGTGCCCGTGCCAGAAGAGCACCATGCGCTCGCGCAGCGGCTCCTGCCCCGCGATCATGCGCCCGACCCACCAGTCGAGGAAATCGGCCAGCTGCGCGCGGTCCTCCTCGCGCATCTCGCTCATGCGCTTCTCGCGCTCCTCCTCGGGCAGCTTCTGGACGTACTTCCGGAGATCGCCGCTCGGCTTCTTGCGGGCGTAGAACGGCTCCTCGATCCAGCCCTCGACGCGCAGGAGCTCGTCCACCACCGCCTCGGGACCGAGCGCCAGCGAACGCTCGATCGCCGCCGAGTTGGCGCCGAAGCCGGCGCGGTTCAAGAGGTGTTCGGCGCGCGCCGCGTCCCACTCGAGTGCCGGACCCTGCGCGGAGGAGAGCGCGCTGGTGAGGACCAGGAGCGTGGAGCACGTGCGGAGCATCGCCTGCATTGCAACCCCCCTCGTCCGGCCACGTTCCGGTGAGGACGGGACCTGACTCGCTACCATCCCGCACGCCCGCGCTTTCCGCAAGCCCCCATGAGCGCTCCCCGTGATCTCGGCGCCTTCCTGCGCCTCCTGACGCGCGAGCGGGAGCTCGTGGAAGTCGCCGTCGAGGTCGATCCGCACCTGGAGCTGGCCGAGGTCCACAGGCGCGTGATCGCGGCCGGCGGGCCGGCGCTCTCCTTCCGGCGCGTGAAGGGTTCCGACCATCCGGTCGTCACGAACCTCTTCGGTACACAGAGGCGCATCGAGCTCGCCTTCGGACGCGAGCCGGAGCGGATCCTGGCCGAGGTGGCGCGCCTGCCGAGCGAGCTGGTGCCCCCCACGCCGGGGAAGCTGTGGAAGAAGCGCGCGCTCTTCTGGCGCCTCGGAAGGGTCGGCGCCCGCGAGCGTGGCTCCGGAGCGGTGTGCGAGGTGACGGAGGCGCCGGGCCTGACGCGCCTCCCCGCCACCCAGTCCTGGCCGCGCGACGGCGGCCGGTTCTTCACCCTGCCGCTGGTCGCGACGCGCCACCCCGAGACGCACGTCCCGAACCTGGGCCTCTACCGCGTGCAGGTCTTCGACGACGCGACCACGGGCTTGCACATGCAGATCGGCAAGGGCGGCGGCTTCCACCTCGCGGCGGCCGAGGCGCGCGGCGAGCCGCTGCCCGTCGTGATCCACCTCGGCGGGCCGCCGGCCTTGATCCTGGCCGCGATCGCGCCCCTGCCGGAGAACGTGCCCGAGGGCCTCGTGGCGAGCCTCGTGCTCGGTGAGCGCGTGCGGCTCGCGCGCAACCGGCACAACGAGCTGCCGCTCTTCGCCGACGCCGAGGTGGCGCTGGTGGGCGAGCTGCGCCCGCGCGAGCGACGCCCCGAAGGTCCCTTCGGCGATCACTACGGCTACTACTCCGAGACCCACGACTACCCCGTCTTCCGCTGCCAGAGCGTGTACCGCCGGCGCGCGCCCGTCATCCCGGCCACGGTGGTCGGCAAGCCACGCCAGGAGGACTTCTTCCTCGGCGACTATCTCCAAAAGCTCCTCTCGCCGCTCTTCCCGCTCGCCATGCCGAACGTGCGCGCGCTGTGGAGCTACGGTGAGACCGGCTACCACTCGCTCGCCGCCGCGGTCGTGCACGAGCGCTACCGGCGCGAGGCCATGGCGGCGGCCTTCCGGATCCTGGGCGAGGGCCAGCTCTCGCTGACGAAGTTCCTGCTGGCCGTCGATCGCCCGCTCGATCTCCGCGACTTCCGCGCCGTTCTGACGCACGTCCTCGAACGCGCCGACTTCCGCACGGACCTCTTCTTGTTCTCGAACCTCGCGATGGATTCGCTCGACTACGCCGGCCCGCGCATCAACGAGGGCGGCAAGGGCGTGCTGCTCGGGCTGGGCGAACCGATCCGGAAACTGCCGCGCGAGTTCCAGGGCGCGCCACGACCTCCGGTGCGCTCGGTGCGCGTCTTCTCGCCCGGCTGCCTCGTGCTCGAGGGCCCGGCCTTCGGCGACGGAGTCCAGGAGCGCGCGAACGCCGCCGCGCTCGCCTCCGACCCGGCCTTCGCCGATTGGCCGCTGCTCGTGCTCAGCGACGACGCGGTGCGTGCCACCAGGAGCACGATCAACTTCCTGTGGACGACCTTCACGCGCTTCGACCCCGGCCGCGACGTGCACGCGCGGCGGATCGAGCTCGTCCACAGCCACCCGAGCTTCACCCCGCCGCTCCTGATCGACGCGCGGAGGAAGCCCGGCTATCCGGAGGAGCTCCTCTGCGACCCCGACACCGCGCATCTCGTCGAGCGCCGCTGGAAGTCGTACTTCCCCGCCGGCGGAGTCGAGATGGGCGACTCCGAGCGCGCGGCCTTGGATTGATTCCTTTCATCCGGGAGCGCCGGGCTCCAGCCCGGCTCTTCCTTCTTCCTCTTCCTCGCTCCGCGAACGCCGGAGGACAGAAACCAGAGCCGGGCTGGAGCCCGGCGCTCCCGGATGAAGGATCAACCATCGTGCTCCAGCGCTATCCCGAGCAGCTCCTCGCACAGGACCCCGAGCGGCTTCCCGAGCGCGGCGTACTCGCTCGTGTTGACCTGCACGGCCACGGCCACGCGCTGCTCGGGCCAGTAGCGCATCTCGGTCAGGTAGCCGGGGAAGAATCCGCCGTGGCCCCAGCACGTGCCGTGCTTCGAGGGCCAGAGCTCGCAGCCGAGGCCGTAACGCATGCCCTTCCCGAGCTCCGGCGCATCCAGGCCACTCGTCATGCGCGCTCGGAGCTCCGGCCTCAGCACGTCGCCGGCGTAGAGCGCCCGAGCCCAGCGTGCGAGGTCGCCGCCGCTCGTGACGAAGCCACCGCCGGCCCACTCGAACTGCGGGTTCAGGATGAACCGCCCGTCGCGCCCCAGCATCTCGTCCGGCACGCCGAACGGGTTCGCTGCGCCCGCGTAGCCGTTCACGAGTCCCGGTAGCGTGCGTGCGTCCTGCGGGCGGACCCCGGCGAGGCCGAGCGGGTCGAGGAAGCGCCGCTGGACCTCGGCGTAGAGCGCGTTCCCCGTCACGCGCTCGACGATCATCCCGAGCAGGATGAAGTTCGTGTCCGAGTAGGCGAAGGCGCTGCCGGCCGGGAACTTCGGCTCGTGGTCGAGGACGAAGCTCATGAGCTCGGCCGGCTTCCACTCGCGATCGGGGTTCGCGATCACCGCGCCCATGAACTCGGGCAGGAACTCGTGCCGCTCGAGGCCGCTGCGATGCTGGAGCAAGAGCTCGATCGTGAGGTCCCCGGCGTTGGGAACGCGCGCGAACCACGGCTCTTCTCCCAGGATGTCGCCGGCGAAGTCATCGAGATCCAGCTTCCCCTCCTGGACGAGCTGCAGCACCGTCGCGGCCACGAAGGTCTTGCCCGTGCTGCCCGCGCAGAAGCGGCTCGTGGGCTTGGCCGGCACCTTCCCGGCGCGATCGGCGAGGCCCGCGGCGAGCGCCAGTGCGCGCCCGTCCGGGAGCACGATGCCCGCCGAGACGGCCGGGGGCTTCCCGTCCTCGACGTACCCGGCGAGGTGGCCCTGGACCCGGGCTTCGAGGCTGGGACGAGCCTCGAGCGCCGCGCTCGGGGCCTGAAAGAAGAAAAGCAACAGGGAGAGCAGCATCCATCCAGGATGCCATGCTCCGCCGTGCTTCCGATCGAGGCGCTACGGCCGATTCTGCAAGAGTTGGGCACGCCGGCGCTGCCGTGGCATCGAAGTTGGGCCGCGATTATCCGATCCCTCGAGTCCGGCCGCCGGGCTGGGCCCGTACCGTACTCGTCGATCCCCTCTCGTCCCCGCGCTCGACCATGCTTCGCTCTTCCCTCGCGTTCCTGCGCCGCGCTCCGATCCTGGCGTCCCTGTGCGCGATGCTGACTCCGCTCGCGGCCCAGCAGGCGTCCACGGCGGGGTTCGACCACACCCACGCGCGATGGACCGCGGTCCTGCAGAGCTGCGTGCGCGATGGCGGCTTCGACTACGCGAAGCTGAAGCAGGATCGCTCGTCGCTCGACGCGGTCCTGGCCGCGCTGCAAGCCGTCACGCCCGACGAGCTCGCCGGCTGGAACGAGAAGCAGCGCTTCGCCTTCTGGATCAACACCTACAACGCGCATTGCATCCAGAAGGTGGTCGACAACTACCCGCTCAAGAGCATCCGCAAGCTCGACGGCGCCTTCGGCATCAACACGGTGTTCGACAAGGGCTTCATCCCGATGAAGGCCCACCACCCCGACAAGAAGAACGAGGCCCTGGCGCTGAACGACATCGAGCACAAGATCCTGCGCCGCCAGTTCAAGGACGCGCGCCTGCACGCGGCCATCAACTGTGCCTCGAAGAGCTGCCCGCCGCTGCGCAACGAGGCCTACGCGGCCGAGAAGCTCGACGCCCAGCTGGACGAGCAGATGCGCGCCTTCGTCAACGACCCCGCGCGCAACCACATCGATCCAGTCAAGAAGGAGCTCGAGCTCTCCGAGATCTTCAAGTGGTTCGCGGAGGACTTCGAGCGCGACGCCAAGTCGGTCAAGGACTACCTGATCCGCTTCGTTTCCAGCGACAAGGCCGAGCTCGTCCGCGGAGCCAAGATCCGCTATCTCGACTACGACTGGGACCTGAACGACGTGTCGAGCAAGTAGGGCTTGCAGCCTCGTGTCCAGCGCGCTGGAGCTGTGGCCGCCAGGAACGGAGCGAGCCCGAGCGGGAGGCGTCTCCCGCTCGGGCTCGCGGCTCGTCTGTCCTAGAGCTGATCGCTCACGAGATTGGACGCGCGACAGGCGGCAGGCGCGGTCGCCTGGAAGTAGTAGAGCTTCCCGGCCGTGGACGCGGCCGGCGTGAGGCTCAGCGTCGCCACGCCCGAGGCGTTGGCGCGAGCGGAGCCGATCTGGATGAACGGCTTGATCCCGATCGTGATGCCGAGCGGGCACGAGAGGCGAGTGATCACGCTGGTGCCCTGGGTGAGGCCGGCGTAGAAGACGACGTTCGTGTTCGCGGGCGCGCCCGTGACGGTGAACGTGTTCACGACGCCTGCCGTGCCCGGTGAGGGCGCGTTGAGGACCAGCGTCCCACTGGTCGGAACCGGGGGCACCTCGTGGTGCCAGTAGTTGCCGCTCTGCGTCGTGTTCGCGGACACGATGACCTGGCCCATCGCGGCGGTCACGTTCTGCTTGGTCGTGCTGGCGTTGTTGATCAACATGCCGCTGCCGTCCTGCATGATCAGCGTACCGATGCTGGTGGGATCGAAGACGATGTTGTCGAGCGCCGAGGTCTTCTTGTAGATCCCACCGCCCTGGGCCGAGGGACCGACCGTGTAGAACACGTGCACCTTCTTCGCCGGTTCGTCGAGGAGCATGGTCCCGCGGGTGACGTTGAGGCCCTTGTCGCAGACCAGGTACTGCTGCCAGACGCCCGTGGTCGATCGCACGAGCAGCTTTGTCTGATTGGCCAGGTTCTTGACGACGGCGTAGACCTTGCCAGCCGCATCGGCTTCCAGGTGGAGGTGGTCGTCGGCCTCACCGGCGAGGGCGACCTCGACCGTCGACCAATCCGTGTCGGGCGCCCCGTCGAGGTGCGACGTGAAGAAGAAGTTGGTCAGGACCTGGTCCGACCACATCACGCCGATGCGGTTGCCGAAGCGGACCACCGAGCAGATGTCGTCGCTGTTGAAGTTGCTCGTGCACGGGGGCAGGACCGCCGGCTTGGTCCAGAGGATGTCCGAGGACGTCGAGTGCGCGTAGTACACGCGGGCGTACTGCTTCCAAACGGCCCAGATCTTCCCGGTCGAGTCCTTGTCGATCACCATGGCCTCCGTGCGGCTGTCGCCGATCACCACGGGGAAGTCCGTGTCGAGGCTGTAGGTGTCGGTCGTAGGCGCGTAGCTGTAGCGCATGAGGAGCAGCTGGCGGCCAGGCATGCCGACGCCCGTCGCGAACTCGTGCGAAGCGATGTAGAGCTTCGTGCCGTCCCACAGCGCGTCGCTGTGGCTGTCGGCACGGGAATCGACCGTTACTCCGGAGTCCACCCACGCGTGGGTGGCCATGTTCAGGCGGTGGATGCGGAACTCCAGTGCGCTCGCGCTCCACATGCTGCTCCACCAGAAGTTGTCGTTGTACCAGACCTTCGACTCGGGCTTGGACTCCGTCACCGAGGGCAAGGCGGTCAGGGTAGTGGGACCCGCACCGAGCAGGCTCGGGCCGCGGTATCCGACGTCCTGCCCGGAGGCCGTCGATCCGACGCCGAGCAAGGTGACTGCGGAAAGCCAGAGGGCGCGCCCTCCGGCGGAAAACGATTCAGCTCTCATGAACTCTCTCTCACGTGGGGAATGGGGACACTAAAGGGGCCTCTAAATACTTACTCCGTATGCAGCCCACGTGCGGCGGCAAAGGGCAAAACAAATATCACGAGGTTCGCTCGCGCGATGCGACCCGCGTGATTGCGATCGCGGTGGGAAAAGAATTCCAGGCTCCGGTCATTCTGGACCCGGCTCGCTGCTCCAAATCGCCATCCAAGTAGATCCCGTCCTGAGAGACTTGGAGCAGTCGCGCGATCGGTCGTTACCCGAGCCGGTCAAGGATTCGGGAGTGCGCGCTCGAGCCACGCCGACCGCCCGCACGCGCACTCGCGCGCCGCCGGGCAAGCCCGCCGGCGTCGGTGAGCGTCTTCGACCTCAGGACCGGCGAGTGCCTGGGCGACACGGGTCCCGAGCTCGACCGGTGGGCGGCCCGGGCGGGCCTGTACCCGGACGAGCGCAGTGGCAAGCGAGGCTCGGAGCCCGAGATGGTGCTCACCTTCGAACGCGGCGGAAGAAGCTACGCCGCCGTGACGCTCGAGCGCGCCGGAGGACTGGCCCTGATCGACCTCTCCGATCCGAGGAAGCCGACGGTGCTGGCGGTCGCGCCCTCCGGCGCCGACAACCTGAAGGACGAGCCCGAAGGCCTCGCACTTTTCCGTGACCCCGTCGAGGGGCACGACTACTTCTGCGTGGCGAACGAGGGCACCGGCACGCTCGGCGTGCTGCGCGTCCCGCGCTGACGCCTCGACGAATCGGTCGCATCCGATTCGGGGATCCTTCGGGCGGGGCACCCTCTCCGGGGTGAAGAGGGTGGCCCGCCCACTTCTGTCTCCTTCGTCTTCGAGTTGGACTGAGTCCGCGCCGGCGGGGTCTCACCCGTTGCGGAACGCGTAGAACTCGGGCTCGAGCGGTTCGGGGTTGGCCTTGGCCTGGATCTGGAAGGTGCGCAGGGTCCAGAGGTCCTCGAAGACGCGGTAGGCGAGCGCGGTCTTGTCGAGGTAGTCGACGCCCGAGCTGCCGCCCGTGCCGACGCGGCGGCCGATGACGCGCTCGACCATGCGTGCGTGGCGCTGGCGGAAGACCAGGAAGCCTTGCTCGAGCTCGACCAGGGCGCTCAGGACCTCGCGCGGCCAGGCGAGCAGCGGCAGCTCGGGGTTCTGGATGATGAACAGCGCGGCGGCGCGGATGCGGGCGCGGCGCGCGCCGCCCTCGGAGTCACGCGGGTGCAGGAAGGCCGCGAGGCGCCGCTTCTCTTCCTCGAAGCGCGCGCCCAGGCTGGCCGTGTCCTCCGGGCGCCGGGCGCGGGCGAAGGCCAGCGCGGCGGTGCGGTCGACCTCGGCCGCATGGGCGCTCTCGTAGGCGGCTACGAAGCGCGCCAGAGCCTCGTCGGCGCCCTCCTTCTTCGGACCGAGGCCCTCGATCGGCGTGCGGTAGAGCCATTCGTCGATCGCCTGCTTGAGCGAGACGCCGCGCTTCTCGGCCAAGACCCGGCGCAGGGCCGGGGATTCGCTGCCGTCATGGGCGCGCAGGGCGTCCAGGTAGCTCTCGCCCGTCTCGAGGTTGACGCGCTGCGCGTCCTCCAGCCCGAGCACGATCTCGATCTGGCGCATCTGCGCGCTCTGGAAGCCGCTGGCGGGCGTCAGCTTGTCGCGGAAGGCGAGGTAGTTGCGCGTGGACAGCGTCTCGACCACCTCGAGGTGGTCCACGCAGCGGCGGTAGATCGTCACCACGCGGCGCAAGCTGGCGACGGCACGCGAGAGCTCCTGCTCGTGCACGAGATCCTGGTGGAAGAAGTCGCGCAGGATGCGCAGCTCGCGCAGGATCAGCTTGAACCACAGCTCGAAGACCTGGTGAACGGTGATGAACAGCACCTCGTCGTTCGAGAGCTCGCCCTCGTCGGCGGCCAGGCCCTTCTGGAGCGCGAGCAGCTCCTCGACGCGGATGTAGTCCCAGTAGTTCGGGGTCGCGGCACCCACCGTCCCCGCCGGCGGCTTGGTCGTCTGCTTGGCCATGCAAGCGCTAGGGTATTCCTCCGGGAGCGCCGGGCTCCAGCCTGGCTCTTTTCTCCTTCCTCCGAGTGCGGGAGAACGGACGATGAACAGAGCCGGGCTGGAGCCCGGCGCTCCCGGTAGAATCCGCGCCCTCATGAACCCCGTCGCGACCCGCGTGACGCTGGACGAGGTCGAGGCCTCGCTCGCGCGCCCGCTCCTGGAGCTCGTCTTCGAGGCCGCCACCCTGCACCGCCGCCACCACGACCCGCGACGGGTGCAGTGCTCGCAGCTGCTCTCGATCAAGACCGGCGGCTGCCCGGAGGACTGCGGCTACTGCTCGCAGAGCGCGCATCATTCGACCCAGGTCGCGCGCGAGCCGCTGCTCCCGCTCGAGACCGTGCTCGCCAGCGCGCGCGCGGCCAGGGCGGGCGGCGCGGATCGGTTCTGCATGGGCGCGGCCTGGCGCGAGGTGAAGGACGGGCCCGAGTTCGAGCGCGTGCTGGAGATGGTGCGCGGCGTGAAGGAGCTCGGCCTCGAGACCTGCGTCACGCTCGGCATGCTGGACGGCGCGCAGGCCCGCAGGCTGCGCGCGGCGGGCCTGGACTACTACAACCACAACCTCGACACGGGCCGCAGCCACTACGCGAAGATCGTCAGCACGCGCGGCTACGACGAGCGTCTGGCCACCCTGGCGCGCGTGCGCGAGGCCGGGATCCACGTCTGCAGTGGTGGCATCCTCGGGATGGGCGAGTCGCGCCGCGCGCGGGCCGAGCTCCTGTGCGAGCTCGCCAACCTCGACCCGCAGCCCGAATCGGTGCCGATCAACACGCTCGTACACGTGCCGGGCACGCCGCTCGCGGACCAGGAACGCCTGGACTGGACCGAGCTCGTGCGCACCGTCGCCGCGGCACGCATCCTGATGCCGGAAGCCGTCGTGCGCCTCTCGGCCGGACGCGACTCGCTCGACGAGGCCGCCCAGGCGCTGTGCTTCCTCGCCGGCGCGAACTCGATCTTCGTCGGCGACGAGCTCCTGACCACGCCCAACCCGACTCCCGCGAGCGACGCCGCGCTGCTCGCGAAGCTCGGGCTGAGCGCGGTCAGGGCGGGCTGACGATCCACGGCGAAATGAGCGCGCCACCCGAGAGCTCGCGACTCGACCAGGAGCTCGCCCCCGAGCTCGAGCGCTGGAAGGCGCAGGGGCTCGGCCGCGACGCGCGCCTCCCGGGAACGATCCAGGGCATCGATCTGGGTTCGAACGACTACCTCGGGCTGGCGCGCGACCCGCGCGTGGTCGCGGGCGCACGCGCCGCGCTGGAGGAGTTCGGCGCCGGCGGGCGAGCTGCGCGCCTCTTGCGCGGCGGGTCGCCGCTCGACGAGCGCGCCGAGGCGGCCGTGGCGGAGTGGCTGGGGGCCGAGGCGGCGCTGTTCTTTCCCTCCGGCTTCCATGCCAACCTCGGGCTCATCGGCGCGCTGGCCGGCCGAGGCGATGCGCTGTTCTCCGATCGGCTCGATCACGCCTCGCTGATCGACGCCGCGCGGCTCTCGCGGGCGCGCGTGTTCGTGCACGCGCACCTCGATCTCGCCGAGCTCGATCTGCTGCTCGCCCGCGCGCGCCACGCGCGGCGCCGCTTCGTGCTCACCGAGGGCATCTTCAGCATGGACGGCGATGCTCCGCCGCTCGCCGAGATCGACGAGCTCTGCCGGCGTCACGACGCGTACCTGGTCGTGGACGAAGCCCACTCGGCCGGCGTCGTCGGGCCGGCGGGCGCGGGCGCGTGGGCAGCTCTCGGAGGACGTGACGGCGCGCGCCTTGCGGCTCGCGTCGTCACGGGCGGCAAGGCCCTGGGCGTCGCCGGAGCCTTCGTGGTCGGCAGCCGCGTGCTGCGCGAGCTGCTCGTCAACCGCGCGCGCTCGTTCCTGTTCACGACCGCGCCGCCGCCCGCCGTCGCAGGCGGTTTGCTGGCGGCCGTCGCGGTCTGCCGCGGCATGGACGCCGAGCGCGCCCGCCTGCGGGCGCTCGCCACGGAGCTCGCGAAGCGCCTCGGGCTCGCGCCGCCAGCCGGCGCGATCGTGCCGTTCCCGGCCGGCTCGCCGGAGCGCGCCCTCGAGCTCGCCCAGCGCCTCGAGGCGCGCGGCCTGTTCGTGCCCGCGGTGCGTCCGCCCAGCGTGCCAGAGGGCGGCTCGCGCCTGCGCATCGTGTGCCATGCCTTCAATCGCGCGAGCGAGCTCGACGAGCTCGCGCGGGTGCTCGAGGGCGCGCCCAGACCTCCGAAGAAGACCGAGATCCCGGATGCGGGCACGGCGCTCTTCGTGGTCGGGACGGACACGGGCGTGGGCAAGACCGTGGTCAGCGCCCTGCTCCTGCGCGCGGCGCGCGCGCGCGGGCTCGCGGCCTACTGGAAGCCGGTGCAGACCGGCATGGAGAGCGACAGCGCGACCGTGCTGCATCTCGCCGAGGCCAGCCAGCACGAGTGCCTGCCCAACGCCTGGAGCTTTCCCCTGCCGGCCTCGCCGCACGAGGCCGCCGCGCACGCCGGCCAGACGATCGAGCCGAAGCGCATCCACGAGGGCCTGCGCGGGCTCCTGCGCACGCTGCTCGGGACGCGCGTGATCGTCGAGCTCGCCGGCGGCCTCCTGGTCCCCTACAAGAGCGAGCCCGAGCTCGTCACGCAAGCCGACTGGCTGGCGGAAGCGCGCGCCCCGCTTCTGCTCGTGGCTCGCTCCGGTCTCGGGACGCTCAACCACACGCTGCTGACGATCGAGGCCATGCGCGCGCGCCACCTCGAGCCGCGCGCGCTGTTCCTGGTCGGTCCGCCGCACGAGTCCAACCGGCGCACCCTCGCGCGCGTCGCGGGCGTTCCGCGCATCCTCGAGCTGCCGCTCTTCGAGCCGCTCGAGCCCGCCGCGCTCGCGGGCTGGCTCGCGGCGAACGACATCGCGGAGCTGTTCACGCCATGAACGAGCGCACGCAGAGCCTGATCGAGCGCGACGCGCGCGTCCTGTGGCACCCCTACACGCAGCACGGCCTCGAGCGCGACCCGCTGCCGGTGGCGCGCGCGCGCGGGGCGTGGCTCGAGCTCGTGGACGGCC
>Ga0137457_1000402_pt1 | contig 11546 bp, 28 predicted proteins | sample EasRivERMGT630_2_FD_102321 | JGI IMG/M metagenome (GOLD analysis project Ga0137457, IMG submission 102321) | Soil microbial communities from meander-bound floodplain in the East River, Colorado, USA - East River MetaG ERMGT630_2 | ecosystem: Environmental > Terrestrial > Soil > Floodplain ...
CTGCGCGATGCACATGCTGCACAGATATAGCTTGGGCCAGATGCCGTGGTGCCATGCGAGGATGGCACCGTCGAAGTAGTTGTTGTGCGCGAGGAATGCAGTGCGGGACCAGTCGATCGACTTCAGTACGCGAGGGATGTCGCCGTCGGTGTACCACGTGGCCTTCTCCTCACCCGGCATGATGAGACTCAGGCCGATCTCTTCGAACCGAGGGTCGCGCAGGTACGCTTCGGTTCCCATCTTGGACAACGAGTACTCGCCGTCGTAGTACGTCTCCCAGTCCCCAACAACTATTGGTATCACGCAGTCTCCGTTTCTTTCTTGTCGGTTGTCTTGGTTGGTGCAAGGCAACGTCGGTTGTATTCCGCCAGCAACGTAGCCAGCCAGTGCATGCGCCAACGTAGCCGCAGGATGCGCGCGATGCTGTGTTTCAGGTGCTCGCACGTCATGCACTGCGGCGTCATCCTTCGTCCGTCACGTGTTACCCACGGTGTGTTCATTGTTTCCCCTTTCCTCGGGGCGGCATTGCACCGCCCCGTTTCCTACGTTAGAAGTCGCTGACGATGGTCGGCATCGGCAGCCGGTTGAACCACGATGGCCACGACCATGCAGCCGCTTGTCCTGCCACAAACAACGTCAGCAATGCCACTGCGATTCGCTTTTTCATTTGTTCCCCTTGTGCCGATCACGCCGCTCGGCACCCCTCCTTAATAGCAACGCGGCGGCATTGCGCTTACACCTATGCCATCATCCCTATGTGGAGGAGGATTGTCTCCTCCAGTTTGTTGGTGGGTATAGAGCCGATCTTGAACGCGCCATGCCCCGGCCCTCCACCGCTACCGACCCACAACACGGGGGACATGCCGCCATGCTGGTCCGCAATGGAACGGGGGCGGGCCCACAGTGTCACCCGTTTGCGTCCCTTCTGCCGTAGGCCGTCGATCTTCTTGCGCAGCAGGTACTCGAAACCAAGGGCGTCGTGCATTCTGCCGGTAATGTCCCATATGTAGGGCGTGCCGTTGGCCTCGAACAGGACGCTCAACATGACGTTGTCAAAAGGTCTAGAGGTACCCCTCCTCATTTCTTCTCCTTCTTGATCGGCAGCACGGGTGCCCTTTGCAACGGGGGCGGGATCTTCAGTTCCTTGCGTACCGCATCGAAGCGCTTGCGAATGTCGGTGTGTGCGCTCGGTATGTACACGAAGTTAGGGTCGAGTATCGTCTTTGGTTTCATCGGTTACCTCTTTAATTTTGTGCGAGATCATTGTGAATATGCGACTGAGGATGAACATACCCTCGCGCTCTTCGGGTGGATCGCCTTTGCTCCAGCGCAGGGTCCACCATGGGTGGTTCGCCTTCTCGATCAACATCACCAGCAGTGTCTTCATTCGGGAGTTCCTTGGCTTTCCTCCATGAGGAGGTAGGATTCGAGTGCGGCGTGGAGTTCGGCAGGAGTTGCGAACGTATTGATCCACGTGTGAGTAGACGCGGTGTCTGTCAGCTGCTGGCATGTCAACGTGTCTGCTTCGTCTACCACCGTAATCCTGAACTGCGTCGGCTTGGTCTTGCTGATCTCCAGCCTGTAGTAGATCATTGCCCACTCCTTTGCTGCGCCATCATGTGCAGGTGCGGCTGTATGTCATGGTACACCTGTATCTTGGTACCCTCGCACAGCACTGCACGAGGTAGAAACTCTGTCGTCGAAGGTGCTACCAGAATGCTGCTCTTGTTGTCGTACAGCGCAAGCCAGTGCGGGACGGGATCTGCCAGACTCATGCGCTGGTACAGGTCGTCGGCTGTAGACACCACGCTCGACTGGTCTGCATGCTTGCGAACATGATCCTTCCCCATGGTGTACACCTCCCAGCGGTTGTCCCCCGTTCGCTCGATGCGGAGGTGCCACCCTTGCAAGTCGTCGGTCATTCCCTCTCCCGCATCATGTGGATGTGTGGCTCCAGCATGTGGTACACCTCGTTGCGCGTGCCAGTGAAGATGACTGGATGGTTCCAGTCGTTGATCTGGGAGATGAGCAGCGTGCCGTCCGAGGGGAATAGAACTTGCCACAAGTCGACACGTGCGGTAATCATGCGCTGGTACAGGAAGTCCAGTGCGGTGCGTGGGTGTGTGGTTTCGTACTCCCCTCCGTGTCCGTACGCAACATCCTTATGCGAGTGCCAGCACACGGCGTACCCCCGCGCAACATCCAAGCGCTTGATGCCGAAGTAGGTGTCGTAGTACAGCTTGGTGTCGACGGTCACGATGTCACCGTCATCCTTCCATGCGCAAGGAACAGTTCCCAAAGTTCCGCCTTGGTACCCTTGGCCATGATCGTATAGTGCTTGGCGGTGATGTTGTATGGCAGGGATGTGTCGTTCTCCAACACTGCCCGCAGCAGATACAGCGTCCCTTTGTTGGACATCAGCAGGTGCATGGCATGCTCGGCACCGCTTGGCAGGAATGTCTTCGGCTCTTTGATCGTCATCCACCCCTGCGTCGTGCGCCGCTGCCAGCGTCCGTCTTGTGATGGCTCCGTGCGCAGCACCCGGTAGTCAGCCCCCAGGGTAGTGATGCGGGCGTGCCTATGTACTACGAATGGTTTCATACCTCCACCTCGATCACCGTTGGGAAGTCCCACCCCGCAGGCAGCGTAGCCTTGGTCGTCTTAATAATTATGACGGGACAACGGGGGTGCAAGTCCAACGAGAGCGGGGGCACCTCGCCATCCGTCTGCATCACGAACATATCAAGCTCGTCCTCGTTCTCGCATGCCCACATGAACGCTTCCTTCATGTTGGTGCCGCCACGTCCCTTGATGGTGACAGCAAGCGGCAATGAATCTACTGTAAGCTCCTCTACCGACACGAGACGCGTGTCGCACTGGCCGAAGTAGATCCTTTCCGGCTTGAGTTCTTCAAGGATGTAGTTCATCTCGCCCAGTCCCTGCTTGCACTCCTCGCTGCTGACCGAACCGGACACGTCCATCGTGTACCCCATGGCACCGATGCGCTCGCTGTAGTTCCCCGGCAGGTAGGTGCCGGTATAGATCTGCCTTCGGTTGAAGCGGCGATACGACGACTCGTCCTTGGCCACCTTGGTGGCAGCCCACAGCTGCGAACGCCAGTCCACCTTGGGCTTGAGCATCTCGTCGATGAACTCCGACATGAACCCTGGCAGCTTGCCCATCTTCTTCGCCATGTCCGCAGCTGCACGCACCGACACCTTCCAATCCTTGTCGATGGATTCCTTCTGCGCTTCGGTCAGTTCGCTGCCGTCGGGGTTCTTCGGGTCGCCGTGGTTGTCGAACTTGCCCTCGGGCGGCTTGCCGTTCTTTTTCGCCTTCTTCATCAGCTTCTCGTACACCTCCTCTACCGTGGTGATATCGGCATCGGATAGCCCGAAGCTCGCACCGATACACGCACACGAGGGCGTGGTCATGCCGAGGATGGGCGTCTCCGTCGCTACCTTGGCCAGCAGCTTGTTGAGCACGATGTCGATGGCCAGCCCGTAGATCTTCGGATCACGGCTGCCCCGCCGGGTCAGGTGGCACAGCATGGGGTGGCCGATCTCGTGCAGTGCGACGAACACGACGTCACCCATCGGCCACGTGTTGAGCACCTCGCGGTTGTACACAACTTCCCGCCCGTCGACATGCGCGATGCCACCCGAAGGATTGCCCGGGTTCCACTGCATCTTGCTGCCGAGTGCCAGCCAGAACCCTGCGTGCAGGCCCAGCTTGCCCTTTGCGATTTGCATCTTGTCTTCGATCATGCTGCATCTCCTTTCGTTTCGGCAATGCCGAACACCTGCATTGCGTAGTTGGTGGTGAAGCTGTCCTGATCCATCGGGTCGATGATCCAGTGCGTCACTCGCGCTCGCTCGAACCCGCCGGTAATGTCGGGCACCGACACCGCTTCATCCTCGTTGTCTACGTCGTAGTCGACGAGCGCTACCTCGATCGGTATGCCGCAGGTGAGGATGTTCTGCACCACCCCACCGGATACGAACACCACTAGCTTCACTGGCTCTTGGCTCATTTCTTCTCCATGAATGCTGCTGTGTCAGGGACCCACACCCATAGCTCAACCCATGCACCATTGCTAGGTGAGCGGGTGTATGAAACGCCTTGGGCTTTCTTGGCAAGGGGTGGGTGTTGTTCACTGTACGAGTGCACGCACCGTTCCGCTGCCCGCTTGTAGTACGTCTTCGCTAGTCGCTTGTCACCCATCCTTCTCTCCTTGCGCCAGATACACCGCCACCTCAAGTTCATCGTGAGGTACCCTGTGCCGCACGCTCCGCTCGTCGATCCACGCAACGATGATGTCCCTGTCGTTGAGCAGGTCCCACGAGCCCGAATTGCTCTTGCGATAAATGAGCATGAGCGACGGTGCCCACCCGGTGGTGATGCTGATGACACCCCGGCGTTTGTACCCAGATGGACTGACTACCTCCACCCGCTCGCCGAAGTAGAAGCGTTGTATCTCGGTGGTCTTGGGCTCGACGAACTTGTCACCGTGCTTCTCGGCCAGCCGCTTGATGGCATCCCGGTACCCGCCGTCGATGACTGGCGTCACTTCACCCTCTGCAGCATCATCTTGGCCATCTGCAGGAACAGCCACTCCTCACGGGTCACCACGTGCCCCATGTCGTACTTCACCTTCTTGGTGTACTTCTTCCGTTGCGGCGCATCGGGAATGTCGTCGAGCGGTATATGCCCGCCACCATCAGGCACTCCCTCCATGGGAGTGTTGGCCAGCTGCCCTGCGAGGAGCAGCTTCTCCGCTTTCCTGCGCTTCATGGTAGCCACGGCCTTGGCTCGTGCTGCAGGTGAGGATGCAGCACGACGTGCTGCTTTGGATGGCCCTTTAGATAGCTTCGTTGAGGACACGATGGTTCTCCTTGTGGAAAGTTACGCTGGTGGGGGTGCGCTTGTACTGGCCGATGAGTTGGCCGGTGCGTACGTCGATGACTTCGATGGTGTCACCGACCTTGCCGAACTTCTTCTGCCACACCCACGCGCCAATGACAGCACGAAAGGCGTTGTTGTAGTTGCGCCAGGGCAGGTACTTCTTGTTCTTCCAATGCCACAATCGGAACGGACGCTTGGTGTCTTCGATGATTGGATGGTTCACAGTACCCCCTCATGTTTGCGCACCCCATCGTTGCAATGCGCATTGCCGCCACGGTCCAGCCACATGGTGTCGTTGTTGAACGGAGCGAACCCTTCGACGTCGAGTCCGCAGTGCTTGCATGCCGTCTGCCTGCATGTCGGGGATGGTGGTGTTTCGCAAGGATCGACGACATGCGAGTTCAGGAATGTGACGCACGCCTCTAGGTTGTTGAGCACATAGTCACGATCCGATTCGTAGTAGTCTCCGCCGGGAGCGTCGTCTCGGTACGGGCGGCGTGGGTTGATCTTCTTCATCTCAACCCTCCCAAAAGAATCGGAACGACTTCTTGTGGTGCTTTGGCGTGGTGATCTCGGACGCAAAGTAAATCCACACCAACAGCACCAGCAGTACTACAAGCATCGCTTCCATCTCACCCTCCCATCTTCTTCAACAGATCCATCGCAGCCTTGCCCACCTGCGTCTGCGCCGCCTTGTTACCCCGGAAGTCGTCGCCGTGGTACCCGGTGAGCGTGCCCTTCACCTCGTTGATCATCGACGCCAACTCCTTGTCGCCCGTGATGCCAGCGATCTCCGGCAGCAGCGTGGCCAACTCGTTGATCGACTGCGGCATGGAGTCGTAGATCTTGCCGCCCCTGGTCAGCGTCTCGGCCATGCGCTTGACCGCACTACGCACGCGATCCTTCGCATCGTCGGCCATCTGCTTCATCATCTCGTCCACGTGGGTGTTGACATCCGCAGCTACCGCTGCACCCAGTGCGTTCATGATGTGATCACCGGCAGGCATCGGCAGGAACTTCACATCGAGCGTGAAGTACCGCTCGATCTCGTCGACCGGCGGGTAGTCCTCCTCCTTGAACGCACCCTGCAGCAAGTCCTTCGCTGCGGCGATGGCATCGGGGTAGTTGTCCTTGAGATCGACCAGCGCGCTGCGCCCCGCCGCCTGCGCCTCACCGTACTTCTCCATGTACTTCATGTAGAACGCTGACGGCATTGCACGCCGACCCCTGTCGCCGATGCTGAAGGTCAGGTCCGAGTGCGTGCCGCTGTAGAACGTGTTGAGTGCGGTGCGCACGGCGTCGATGTGCTTGCCGCTCGCCTTCGGGAACAGGGTCTTGCGTACCCGCACGCTGCCCTTGGTGGCACCCGTCTCATCGGTCGCCTCTTGCGACATCTGTTTGTCGGTAATCGTGCCCCAGCTGAACGCGCAGTTGAGGATGACGAGCACGAGTTTGTCTTGCGGTCGTACTGTAAGTTGGTTCATGTGTTACTCCTTTTTAAGTGACTTGAAAAACATCTTCTCTTCCGAGTCTTCTGCGCTCATCAGTACCGCTCTGACCCACGGCTGCATGATCCAGCGGTTGAACTCGCGCATCACCTCGGGATTGCTCGACGGAAACTCGGCGGCATAGAACTGCTTGTGCCGTTGTCGTAGCTGCTCCTTCCAATCCGATGGTTTCTCTACCATCACAAACTCCTCAGTAAAAAGACAAAAAGAAAGGTGGCCAACGTCGCCACCCCGGTACAACACCACACGGTGTATCTCATCGGCAGGCGCAGGAGAAGACCGGATGATTCACTTCACGCCCTACCAACACAGACAGGTGCTCCTGCAGCTGCGTACGCTCCGCCATGGTCATCGAGATCTCGTTGTCTCCCGTGTTGCAGTAGTCATGCTCGGTGAACGTGCGCAGGATGTAGTCGTAGTCGAGTCCGTTCTCCGCGCAGAAGTCACGTAGCCAGAACTCGGCGATGCCCTTGCGATCGACGCCATCCACCTGCGGGTGCTCCCACTCGTGCCGTAGCGATGTAATCGTATTGGGCATCATGAATAGCCAGCAATGCTGGCCCTTCTCGACAACCACCGTAAGGAACGGGTCGATGATGCCGATGGCAGAGTCGATGTGACACATGCCCACCATCTCGGTGTTGCCGGGGATGACGAAGCGCACGTGGTGCCCCGGCTTCAACCTTTCGCTCGCTGTCACGGGTAGCACAGCGATATGAATGGCATCGCGATGCTCGTTGGTTTCGATCAGCTGCCCTAGCTTGGGTCCGTTCATTGCATCTCCTTTCGAATCTGAATTTTCAGATTGGCTACTTGCCGCCGAACATCTGCTTCAACTTCACGCTGCCGATCATCTTGTTGATCCCCGGCCCTGCGATCCCCGGCATCTTGGTGTCGTACACGATGCGAGCGAACACCGCGAGGAACTCCGGCGGGCCACGATCGAGGTAGTCATACGCATGCTCAAGGTTCTGCTTGGTGGCACGCGATGCCAGCGTCAACGCCAGCGCCCACTGCACCTCCATCTTGTCGGGCATGGGCACCCGCCTGCCTGCGAGGATCGCGTCCACATCGGGCATGTTGTTGGCGATCTTGCGGAAGGCACCGAACTTCACCGCCGTCGGCGAACCAACGAGTGACGCCGCGTCGCCCACCACATCCCCCTCGCCCAGCCCTGGCTCGTTCACGTCGATGTAGTTGCAGTACTTGGACAGCCGCTCCAGCGAACGCGACGAGGAGAACTGCGGCTTCAGCATCTGCGCCGGATCAGAGGGATCGAACGAGTTGAAGAACGTCGGCGCGTACTCACGCGTGTCGCTCGGATTGATACGCTCCATGCCGTGCATCTTCAGGAACGCCAGCACCACCGGGTTCCATCCGTTCTCGGCACCGTACTGGAACAACTCGTCGACCGTCGGGATCACCGTCATGAGGGAGATGCGATTGCCCTCCTTGGTGAGGATGCGGTTGGCCCCGGACCTGTCGCTCACCCGGTTGCCGGTGAGGAAATGGTAGGTGTCGGACGGCAGCGTGAAGTTATGCCCGCCGTTCTCCTCCACCAGCTGGCAGGTGAAGTTCGCTTGCGGCACGTTGTGATCGGTGAACTCGTCGTGCACGAACAAGAGCCCACCCTGCAAGTCCAGAGGTGGCAGCATGTCGGCACTCGGGTACTGGTGGGTGAGCTTGTCGCTGTGGTCAGGCACCGGCAACCCCGCCACCTCATGTACTTCATGATGCGATAGCTTCAGCTGGAAGATGTGCTGCAATCCCATCGCGCGAGCGATGTACACCTTGGCGAACGTCTTGCCCGTACCCGGCATGCCGATCCATGCCACTGCACGTACGCCCGATCGGTACATCCTTACCGTCGATGCGATGGCGGCTTGGTACCCCATCACGCTGTAGTCCTGGCTGATTTCAGGCATTGCTTTTCTCCTTGGTTAAGGGAACTTCGTCCAACATTCGGTGGTACTTCACATGCGCTACCCACAGATCACGCAGGTACTTGTTCAGCTTCGCGCGTGGGTCTTCGACGCGGTAGTTCAGCACTGCACGTAACAGGTCTAGGTCGAACTCTCCTTTCTCGATGGCGGCAATGGCATCGTGTGATCGGACGTAGGCTGTCCCGAAGGTGTGCCCTTCCCTCGCCATGTGCAGATGCGGCAGGTACACGTCCATTGCTTTCGCACGCCACGTGCGCATCAGCGCTCTCGCTTCGGCATTGGGTGCATGTCTGGTGTACGGCTTGATCTCGCTGGTTACCATGCCCGTCTTGTCGATCTCCATGCCGTCGTAGTACTGCACGCTGCCGTCGTTGGCACGCCCGTCCCATGCACCCGCCCACCGCTGGTGGTACAGGTACACCGGCTCGTCCCAGTCGCCGATCTTCTGGCGGAACACGTAGAACCCTGCCTCACGCAGCCAGCTACGCGTGGCTACTCGGTCGACCCATCCACGACAGTCGATCATGACGCTGCCATCAGGGTGGAAGTGGATGATCTCGGTGTTGAACAGCTTGAGCACGATGTCGTTGCCCTTGCGGTACGCCTGCGCACAGTTTTGCAGCTGCACGATGTGCGGGTCCTTGCGCTTGGTCTTCGCCTTGTCATGCAGTGCGGTGTCCAGGGCGTGGTAATTCAGTCGGTGGGTGGGGTTGGGTGGTCGGCAGAAACCCATGTCATTCTCCCTCTTTCACCACCGCCGACGGGTCCCGCTCTTGCAAACCTCGTTCCTTCAACCACGCTTGTGCTTGCGCTTTCGTGTCGAAGTAGGGTGAAATGTTGTCCTGCGTATGCTCGTCGAAGATGACGTATGGCGGGTGGTCGTAGCCGCTTTCGAAACAGTCATCCCTTGTGCCGTCGATGTGCAGGTACTGCTTGTTAGTTTTCATACCTCCTCTCCTTTCTGTGCGTCAACCGCACGCTTGGTGAATGCGACGAAGAACAACATCATTGCCTTCTTGTGCTTGGCCATGGTGACCATGAACTCCAGCGCACGGCACAGGTGGAACAGCTTGCATGTCTCGGGGTACTGCCACGAATGGATGTACCCCTTCTCCAGTGCACGCACGGTGTTGCGCAACGTATTGCGCTCACGCTCAACGTCGGCATGCATGGCATCGAGCAGCACCGCGTATTCCTTCATCTCGTCGAGCTTCATCATGATGTTGCGCTTGTCCTTCAGCGCATCGGGCAGCACGACCTTGCGTGTCTCGCGGTCGTACCATGGGTTGCGTGGGTTACGTTCCCACCAGTCGTACGGCACTTCGTCGGCGAGCTTCATTGCTTCTCCTTCTCCAACACACGCCGCACTTCGTGCGTGAACGCGTCTGAACTTTTGGTGATGTGCCGCACCGTCATCAACGTGGGCTTGGGGAACTCGGGGACCACAGCCAGATGCGATCGAGTCTTCGGCATGTAGGGTGTGGTCAGCTTCCTTTGCCACACCTTGAGCGCTTCGATGTGGTTGTGCAGCACCATGGCCAGGGCAGTGGCCGTGGCTTCGTTGAGTGGTTCGTTCATCTGCAATCCTCACAGTACTTGACGCGCATCGGCACCAGCACATTGCACCCGGCGCACTCGTGCATCGCGTTCGGACATTCGATCTCGTGGGTAGCCACGCCGTTGATCACCAGCGCAGCGCAGGCGTTGCACTTGACGTGCGGATATGCGCTGACGTTGAACCCTTGGCGGATCAGGCTGGCCTTGACGTAGTTCGTAGTTGCCATGCTTTTCCTTTCGCTTGGACGTGCGCACTCAATCTGAATTTTCAGATTCAAAAATGCACACGATAAAGCGCCCTCGACTTTGGATCGAAGGCGGACTGGGTTTAACCAGTTATTGCATGGTGATCTCCTTAGTAGATGTGGCTGCTTGTGATCTGCACACTCATGTGGGATGCCAAGCCCTTGCGTATGTGAATGTGCAGATAAAAACAGCCTGACCCAACCGGCGTCGCCAGATAGCGTAAGCGTGGGGTCGAAGTGAAACAAAATACCGATATGATTACTAGTCGTGGTCTTGCACGGAAGGTTTTGTGCTGTGTTTGAAAGGTGATAGATCGCTTTTCCACAGCCGTACTCTGCACGTCGATGCGTGAGCGCATCCTCCCTCGGCGAGGGCAGACTAACGAGATTCAGCAGGACCCGGCACGCTTGTCAGGCGTGTGCTCCGGTGCCCACCAGCACCGTCTACTGGACCATGCGGGATGCATGGCGGGTGGCTCTCGTGTGGGTCGTGGTGCTGTATGCGCATCGTCGACATGGGTCAACGGCTGGGCACAGGGAGCACGCTACTCATCCCACCTATCGCCTACCTCACGGGGAATTATTTTTTAACGGTGCCGTTCCCGCCCTTGGCATCGGTGTATGCAGGCATCGCGCTCTGCACTCAACGGCCCTCAATTTGCCGTTGCTCGGGGGAGTACACCGCACCCCTGTCACTGGCTCCCAATCTGAAAATTCAGATTCAGACTTTCGCGTTCCCTTTCCCACCGTGACCCCTACATTATACCACATGTTGGTGTACGTGTCAAGGAAAATAAAGGGAATCAAGGGGTTAGGGGCGCGTCGCTTCCCGCAGTCGGTCGTACTCTGCAACCAGAACTTCAGCAACTTGGTTGTAGCAGTCGGCATTTATCCGCAGGTCTTGCGACATTGCGTCTGCTGCGACGAGTGCCTGCTTGCACCGCGCAAGCTCGGCCGTCAGGGATTCGATGCGGTCGGCGGCTTGGTTGATCGTCTCGCGGTTCGGCCCTTCGAATAGACCGAGATACCGCAGTACCTCTACTAGCGCATCCTGTTGCGGGCACGGCGTCATCGCAATACCTTCCAGACAACAAACCCGATACCGCCTATGCCGACGATGTAGAGCGCCGTTAGCGCGAGTAGTTGCCAATCATGCGGCGTCATTTGTCGGCGTCCTGTTGAGCGAGAGCGGCGCGGGCGGCTTTGTGTGCTGCATACAGTCGCTCGGCAACGCCAGCGGTCGGCTCCTCTTCGCCGTTGTCGCTCAAGAATGCGTCAATGGCATCCGTCAACTCCCGCAGCGCTTCTCTTACTCCTGCGGCGGGATGGGTATAAAGAGGTTCCCATAAATGAGCGAAATCGGGGCCGGGGTTATTCGGACGCAATGC
>Ga0137457_1000404_pt1 | contig 11520 bp, 7 predicted proteins | sample EasRivERMGT630_2_FD_102321 | JGI IMG/M metagenome (GOLD analysis project Ga0137457, IMG submission 102321) | Soil microbial communities from meander-bound floodplain in the East River, Colorado, USA - East River MetaG ERMGT630_2 | ecosystem: Environmental > Terrestrial > Soil > Floodplain ...
CCAAGGAGCAGGTCTTCGTCGCCCTCGAAGACGCGCTCGCCTTGGGTGTCCGCAAGCGCCTGGGCGCCGGCGAGGACCTCGTGGTCAAGATCGACCGCGCCAGCGGCGAGGTCTCGATGGAGGACGACGAGGAGGTCTACGAGTTCGACCTGCAGGAGCTCGGCCGCATCGCCGCGCAGGCCTTCAAACAGAACTTCCTCCAGAAGATCCGCGAGGCCGAGCGCGACGTGCTCTACGACGAGTACGAGACGCGCGTCGGCAGCCTGGTCAACGGCACCGTGCAGCGCTTCGACAACGACGCCCTGGTCATCAACCTGGGCCGCACCGAGGCCTTCCTGCCGCGCGAGGAGCGCGTGCGCGGCGAGACCTTCGCCCCCGGCGACCGCATCCGCGCCATCGTGCTCGAGGTGCGCAAGGACGGGCCGCGCGTGCGCATCATCGTCAGCCGCACGCACCCCGACCTGGTGCGGCGCCTGTTCGAGCTCGAGGTGCCCGAGATCGCCGACAGCATCATCGAGATCAAGCGCGTGGTGCGCGAGCCCGGCTACCGCACCAAGATGGCGGTCATCTCGCAGGACCCGAAGATCGACTGCATCGGTGCCTGCGTGGGCGTGCGCGGCTCGCGCATCAAGGCCGTGATCGACGAGCTGCGCGGCGAGCGCATCGACATCATCCGCTGGAGCGACTCGCTCGAGCAGCTCGTGATGAACGGCCTCAAGCCGGCCTCGATCAACCTCGACAACATCTACGCCGACGTGGACAACCACTCCGTGGTGGTCGTGGTCGACGAGGACCAGCAATCGCTCGCCATCGGCAAGAAGGGCCAGAACGTGCGCCTCGCGAGCCGGCTGTGCGGCTGGGACATCGACATCAAGACGCGCGAGGAGTTCGAGGCCGAGGGCTTCGACCGGCCCGAGGGCGCCGAGGCCGAGGGCGGCGGAGCGGCCACGGCCGAGAGCGCGGAGACCACCGAAGAGACCGACGAGGGCGACGAGCCAACCGCCGCCTCGGCCGCACCCGACGCCCAGACCGACGCCTGATCTACCGTCCCTGCACCCACTCTCGATCTTGAGCGCCAAGAAACGGGTCTACGACATCGCCAAGGAGTACGGCATGACCGGCCAAGAGCTGGCGGCCAAGCTCCGCGATCTGGGCTTCGTCCAGATCAAGAGCCACATGACGGCCCTATCGGACTTCGAGCTGCTCGAGATCCAGGCGCGCCTCGAGGCCTACGGCATCGTCGGTGAATCGGCGGCCAAGACGAGCACCGTCGGCGGCCTGAAGATCAAGCGCAAGCTGCGCGTGCCGAGCAGCGAGGAGTCGCACGAGGAGAGCGAGCCGACCGCGCCGCCGGCGCCCGCGCCCGTCCGCGCCCCCGAACCGCGCCCGGAACCCGAACCGGTGGCGCCCGCCGCCCTGGTCGAGCCCGAGCCGCCGCCGGCCCCGTTGACCTTCGAACCCGGGGCGCTGGCCGAGCCCGAGCCGAGTCCGGTGCCCCTCGAGAGCCTGCCCGCGCGCGAGATCGAGGAGGAACCCGAGGAGCTCGAGGTCCTCGCGAGCGAGCCGGATCCCGTGGTGCTCGTGGCCGAGTCCGGAGCCATCGGCGAGGTCCCGCTCCCGCCCGGCGAGGTCGAGGAGGGCATCGTACGCCCCTCCACCAAGCGCCGCAGCGGCAAGGTGGTCGGCTTCATCGATCCCGCGCAGTTCCAGCGCGCACAGCCCACCAAGCCCGAGTCACGCCGCCTGCGCTCGTCCGACGACGTCGTGCCGGAGGTCATGCCGACCATGGGCCGCGACCGCAAGGCCGGCGTGGTCCGGGGTGACACGACGCGCGGCACGATGACCGCGCAGGAGCTGCGCGACCGCGAGCAGGGCCGCTTCCTGCGGCGCCGGCGCGGACAGACCGCGCCCACCCCGGCCACGGGGCGGCGCGGCGCCGAGGCGCGCCCCGAGGGCCGCAGCACCGCCTCGCCGCTCTCGGGCGGAGCGGTCGCCATCGATGCCCCGGTCTCGATCAAGAAGCTCGCCAACACCCTGGCGGTCAAGGAGAACCAGGTCCTGCAGGAGGCGATGAAGCAGGTCGGGTTCGGCATCAACATCAACTCCGTCATCGACAACGACACGGCCATGCTCCTGGCCGAGGAGTTCGGCGTCCAGCTCGAGATCAAGACCGAGATCGCGGCCGAGACGCAGCTCATCGAGGAGCTGGCCGAGAGCCGCAAGGCGGTCGGCGAGGAGAAGCTCGCCAAGCGCGCGCCGTGCGTGGCCTTCCTGGGCCACGTCGACCACGGCAAGACCACGCTGATCGACACGATTCGCCACACGACGATCGCGGACGGCGAAGCCGGCGGCATCACGCAGCACATCGGGGCCTACCAGGTCACGACCCAGCACGGTCACACGCTCTCGATCGTCGATACCCCGGGCCACGCGGCCTTCACCGCCATGCGCGCGCGCGGCGCCAGCGCGGTCGACATCGTGGTGCTGGTCGTGGCGGCCGACGACGGCGTCATGCCGCAGACCGAGGAGGCCCTCAACCACGCGCGCGCCGCCAAGACCCTGGTGGTCGTGGCGCTCAACAAGATCGACAAGACCGGGGCCAACGCCGAGCGCGTGAAGAGCCAGCTCGCGGCCCTGGGCCTGACGCCCGAGGAATGGGGCGGTCAGACGGCCATGCTGGCGGTCTCGGGTCTGAAGGGCACGGGCATCGAGGAGCTGCTCGAGCGCGTGTTCCTCGAGAGCGAGGTGCTCGAGCTCAAGTGCCACCTCGAGGGCCCGGCCTCGGGCATCGTGCTGGAAGCCGAGATCCAGCAGGGCAAGGGCAAGGTCGCCCACCTCCTGATCCAGGACGGCAGCCTGGTGAAGGGCGACGTGATCCTGGCCGGAGAAGGCTACGGGCGCGTGCGCTCGATCCACGACGACCGCGGCAATTCCCTCGAGAACGCCGGGCCCTCCCAGCCGGTCGAGGTCACCGGCCTGAACGAGCTGCCCACCGTGGGCGACCGCTTCTACGTGGTCGACAGCCTGGAGAAGGCCCAGGAGGTCGCGACCGAGCGCGCGCGCAACTCGCGCCAGCTCTCGCAGATCGAGCGCCGCACGGTCAGCCACGAGAACATCCTGCAGGTCGTGGCCGAGGCCGAGAAGCCGACCATCAACCTGATCGTCAAGGCCGACAAGCAGGGCTCGGTCGAGGTGCTCAAGCACCAGGTTGGGCTGTTCGCGCACGAGGAGATGCAGATCAACCTGCTGCACGCCGGCGTGGGCGCGGTGACCGAGAGCGACGTGGACCTGGCCACGACCTCGAACGCGCGCATCCTGGCCTTCCACACCAGCGCCAACTCGCGCGTGCGCCAGATGGCCGAGCGCGGCAACGTCGAGATCAAGGTCTACGAGGTGCTCTACGACCTGCTCGAGGACATCAAGCGCCTGATGGAGGGCGAGCTGGTGCCCGAGCAGCGCGAGGAGGTCAGCGGTCACGCCGAGGTCCGGCGCGTCTTCAAGTCCTCGAAGTTCGGCAACATCAGCGGCTGCTTCGTGCTGGACGGCAGCATCTTCCGCTCCAGCCAGGCGCGCCTGCTGCGCGACTCGAAGGTGATCTACACGGGCGCGATCGGCTCGCTGCGGCGCGAGAAGGACGACGCGCGCGAGGTGCGCGAGGGCTTCGAGTGCGGCATCACGCTCAAGGACTACGACGACGTGCGCGAGGGCGACGTGATCGAGGCCTTCAAGGTGGTCGAGGTCAAGCGGACGCTGTAGCTCATCCGGGAGCGCCGGGCTCCAGCCCGGCTCCTTGTCTTCCGCGCTCGAGCACCGCAAGGAAAGAGACAGAGAACGGAGCCGGGCTGGAGCCCGGCGCTCCCGGATGAAGAAGACATGACCAACCCGCGCGTCAAGGCCCGCATCGAGGCGCGCATCCAGGAGCGCGTCGCCCACTGCGTCGAATTCGAGCTGAACGACCCGCGCGCGACCTTCATCACCATCACGCGCGTCGAGGTCTCCGACGATCTCTCCTCGGCCAAGGTCTTCTACTCGGTCTACGGCAGCGAGGGCGACAAGTCGCGCACCGCTCACATGCTGGACGACGCCACCGGCTTCGTGAAGCGGCAGCTCGGTCGCGTGCTGAAGACGCGCCGCGTGCCGGGCCTGCGGTGGATCTACGACGACTCGATCGAGCGCACGGCGCAGATGCACGCCACGATCCAGGAGGCGCTCGAGAAGGATCGCGCGCTCAACCCCTCGGCCCACGCGGACATCCCGAAGCCGGAGCCCGCCAAGCAGGACGACGAGCTCGATCGCGAGTACCTCGACTTCCTGAACGCGCAGGAGGGCGAGGAGGGCGCGCCGGGCGCCTGAGCACCGGCTTGTGCCGCCCCGCGGCACGCGACTAGAGTGTCGCCCTCCACGGGCCACCACCCCGGCGGCCATCCACCCGAATTGAGGAGCTTTCATGACCAAGACCAAGTTCGCGTCCGTCCTGCTGGTCCTGTGCCTGGCGCTGAGCGCGAGCAGCTGCTTCACGCTCGACCACACGGTCGGCAAGGGCGCGCAAGGCAGCGAGAAGCACGAGAAGCGCGTCTGGTATGCCCTCTGGGGTCTCATCCCGATCACGGATTTCGACAGCAAGGACCTGGCCGGCGACGCCCAGAACTACTCGATCAAGAGCCAGATAACCTTCCTCGATTACGTGATCAACCTCTTCACGGGGTGGGTAACGATCAACTCCCAGTCGGTGGTCGTCACCAAGTAGGCCTGGAGCTCGGGGGCCGGTCGGCCGAGCGCGAGGATCACTCGCGCTTGCGCCAGACCGTGCCCCTCGGCGTGTCCTGGATCACGAAGCCGAGGGACGTGAACTCGGCGCGGATCCGGTCGGAGGTAGCGTAGTCCTTCCTGGCGCGCGCGGACTGGTAGTCGGCGAGGAGTGCGTTCAGACGCTGGTCGAGGGTGTCGGCCTCGAGCTTCAGCACCCCGAGGGCCTCGTGGGCACGACGGAGGAACGGCAGGGCCTCCTGCCCCAGCCTGGGACCGCAACCGAACTCCTTGATGATCGCGCGCAGGCTGAAGAGGGTCGCGAGCGCCTGGGGAACGTTGAGGTCGTCGTTCATCGCCTCGTCGAACTGACTCCTCGACAGCCGGAGCTGAGCCATCGCAGGCTCCTGGTCGTCGCGTCCGCCGCGCTCCGCAGCCAGGACGTCCGCGCACAGCTCGTCGAGCTTGTCGAGCGCGCTCTTCGACTCCTGCAGGATGTCCCAGGTGAAGTTCAGCGGCCCGCGGTAGTGCCCGCGGATGAGCGCGAAGCGCAGGACGCGCGGCGTGAAGCCGCGCGCCTTGACGTCGTCGAGGTTCCAGACGTTGCCCAGGCTCTTCGACATCTTCCCGCCGTCGACCTGCAGGAACTTGGCGTGCATCCAGTAGCGCGCGAAGGGCTTGCCGGTGAAGGCCTCGCTCTGCGCGATCTCGCACTCGTGGTGCGGGAAGACGTTGTCCTCGCCGCCGGTGTGGATGTCGAGCTGGTCGCCGAGGTGCTTGCGGGCCATGGCCGAGCACTCGATGTGCCAGCCCGGGAAGCCGTCGGGCCCGAAGCGGCTCGGCCACTTCATGAGGTGTTTCGGGTCGCTCTTCCACAGCGCGAAGTCGGCCGGGTGGCGCTTCTCCTCGCGCACCTCGATGCGCGCGCCTGCCTCGAGCTCGGCCACGGTGTTGCCCGAGAGGCGGCCGTAGCGCGGGAACCTGGCGACCTCGAAGTAGACGTTGCCGTCCGTGCGGTACGCGTAGCCCTTCGTGATCAAGCCCTCGATGATCTCGAGCATCTCCGCGATGTGCTCGCTGGCGCGCGGGTTGACCAGCGCCTTCTTGAATCCGAGCTCCTCGAGGTCCCGGAAGAAGAGCTCCGTGAAGTGCCGGCTGATCTCCCAGGGGTCGCGCTTCTCCTTCCGCGCCTGCGCCTCGAGCTTGTCCTCACCCTCGTCGGCGTCGCCCTGGATGTGCCCGACGTCGGTGATGTTCATCACCTGGCGCACCTGGTAACCGGAGAGCTCCAGCCAGCGTCGCAAGGTATCGGCCAGCATGAACGAGCGCAGGTTGCCGATGTGCGCGCGGCCGTAGACGGTGGGGCCGCAGTTGTACATGCGCACGACCCCCGGCTCGAGCGGCTCGAAGGCGCGCTTCTCCTTGGTGAGCGAGTCGAAGACCTGGAAGGTCATGCGGACGAGGGGGACGGCCCGTGACGGCGGGAACGCGGGGCGGGATGATAGACGAACGGATGAAGGGCACGGAGCCTGTCACAGATCCTGGGCCCCGATTCGAGGTCGTCCGGCCGCTCGGCGCGGGCGCGACCGGCGCGGTCGACCTCGTGCGCCTGCTCGAGCCCTTCGCCGGCCTGCCCCTCGGCGCCGAGCTCGCGCGCAAGACGCTGGCGGCCCAGCCCGAGCACGAAGACGGAGCGCGAGCCGCCTTCCGGGCCGAGGCCGCGGCCTCGGCCGAGGTGCGCGCGCCCTCGCTCGTGCGCGTGCTCTTCCAGGGCGAGCGCTCCGGACGGCCGTACCTCCTGATGCAGTACGTCCCCGGGCGAACGCTGCGCGAGGTGCTCGAGCAGGACGGCCCCCTGCCCGAGCCGCGCCTGCGGGCGCTGGGCGTCGACCTGGCCGCGGCGCTCGCCGCGCTGCACGCGCACGGTCTGGTGCACGGCGACGTCAAGCCCGAGAACGTGCGCCTGGACGACGAGGGCCGGGCGGTGCTGCTCGACCTCGGCTTCGCGCGCCGCGCGCGCGCCGACGCGCGCCGCGAGCCGCTGGCCGACGCGGGCTCGCTCGCCTATCTGTCCCCCGAGCGCGTGCGCGGCGAGAGCGCGGCGCCCGCGGCCGACGTGTTCGCCCTGGGAGTCGTGCTCTACGAGCTCGCCACCGGCGTGCACCCGTTCGGGTCGAATCGCTCGAAGGCCCGGCTCCTCGGCCGGATCTCGACCAGCGGGGCGATCCTGGTGCGCTCGATCGAGCTGCCCGGCGCCGACGAGCTGCTCTCGGCCATCGACGCGGCGCGCTTCCTCCCGCCCTCGCGCTTCGCGCCCTCGCTCTCGCCCTTCCTCGACCAGCTCCTGGCCGCGACCCTGGCGCGCGCGCCGCACGAGCGTCCGAGCGCGAACGAGGTCGGCCAGCACCTCGCGGAGGGCGAGCTCGGCGACTGGTGGAGCGCGCGCATCGATCCGACCCAGGGCTCGGCCGGCGAGAGCGACGGGCGACAGGCCTGGCCGCTGGTCGGGCGCACGGACGAGCTCGCCCTCCTGTCCGAGCTGCAGGCGGGGCTCGCGGACCCCGCGCGGCGCGCGGCGATCGTGTGGCTCGTCGGTCCGGAGGGCAGCGGCAAGTGGCGCCTGATGACGGGCTTCGCCGAGGGCGTGCGAACCACCTCGCGCCCGCCGCTCCTCCTGGATGCGCGCTGGAGCGAGGCCGACGAGGGTCGGCCCGGCGGGGCGGTGCTGATGCTGCTCAACCGCTGGCTGGGGCTCCCGAGCGGGCGCCCGCCGCGCGCACGCGAGGCTGCGCGCCTCGCGGAGTACCTGGGGGCCGCCAGGTCGCGCGCGCTCCTGGACGCGCTCGACCCCAAGCTGAGCGGACGCGTCGACCGCTCGATCCCCTCCGAGCTGGCGCGCTGGCTCGCGCGCCTGGCCGAGGAGCGCCCCGTGCTCGTGTTCCTCGACGACCTGCACCAGGCCGGCGCGGTGACGCTGGGAGCGCTCTCGACCCTGCTCGAGCAGCTGCGTGCCGCGCCGATCCTGTTCGTGCTCTCGCTGCGCGAGGACCTGCCCGCGGCCGAGCCGGTCCTGCTCGCGCGCCTGGCGGAACGGCTCGCGCGCGGCCCGGCCGAGGGCGGCGCGCTCTTCCGGCGCCTCGAGCTCGCACCCCTCGACCAGGCCGCGGTGAGCGAGCTCGTCGCGCGCCTGTTCCACGACTCCGCGCCGCGCACGCGCCTGGCCGAAGCCCTGTGGAACAAGAGCCGCGGCAACCCGGGATTCCTGACCGAGATCCTGCGCGAGCTCGAGGCGCACGGCGGCGTGCGCGCGGCCGGCGACGACGACCCGCGCTGGGTGCTCACCGTCGCGCCCGACGAGCTGCCCACGCCGCGCTCGCTCGAGAAGCTGATCCAGGAGCGCATGGACGCCCTGGAGCCGGACGAGCGCACCTGGCTCGAGCGCCTGAGCGTGGTGGGCGGGCGGCTCGTGCCCGAGTTCCTGCTGGCGGCGTTTCCTCCGACCAAGCGCGGCGAGATCGACGAGGTGCTGGCGCGCCTGACGAAGAAGGGCTGGCTCGTACCGGCCGCCGACCGCTATCGCTTCGAGCGGCCGGCGCTGCGCGAGGCGCTCTATCGCTCGCTCTCCGAGCCGCGCCGCCGGCGCCTGCACGCCGCCGCCGCGCGCGCCCTCGGGGCCGATCCGGAGGACCTCGAGGAGGCTTACCAGCGCGCCTTCCACCTGCACGCGGCCGGCGAGCACGCCGAGCTGCTCGACACCGCGCGGGGAGTGCTCGGGCCGCTGCGGCGCCGCGCCTCGGCGCAGCGCCTGGCCACGCTCGTGGGCTGGGCGCTCGAGGCGCTCGAGCACCTTCGTAGCCTGGATGGCCGCGAGCGGTTGCGGCTCGAGCTCCTGGAGGACGCGGCCGACGCCGCCGATCGGCTCGGCCGGCGCGAGGACCAGCGCACGCACCTCGACCACCTCGCGAACTTCGAGCTCGATCCCGAGGCACAGCCGGCCGAGGCCGCGCGCCTGTACCTCCTGCACGCGCGCTACGCCGCCGGCACGGGGCAGTTCGGGCTCGCGCGCGGCTGGCTCAAGACGGCCACGACCCTGGCCGCGCGCACCAAGGACGGCTGGCTCCTGTCCCAGGCCCTGCGGCGCCTGGCCCAGGTCCAGGCGCAGATCGGCGAGTTCGGTGCGGCACGCGCGCTGGCCAGGAAGGCGCTGCGCTCGTCCCGGGGCGAGAACCAGCGTGCGCTCGCGCACCTCGCGCTGGCCCACGTGGCCGTGCTCGAGGACCAGCTCGATCCAGCCCTGGCCGCCGTCGAATCCGCGTTCGCCGCGCTCGAGGAGACGCGCGAGCCGCGCGCCGGCGTGCTGGCCTATGCCGAGCTCCTGCACGGCCGCATCTGGCGCTCGGCCGGACTGCCCAAGCGCTCGATGCAGGCGATCCAGCGCGCGCTGCGACTCGCGCGCCAGGCCGGCGAGCGGCGCCTGGAAGCCGAGGCGCGCGCGCGCCGTGGCGGCCTGCTGCTCGACCTCGACCGCCCCGCTCGCGCCCAGGCCGAGCTGCGCGACGCCCTGCTCCTGGCGGACGAGATCGAGGACCGCCGCGGCCAGGTGCTGGCCACGCTCTGGCTGGGACTGCTCGAAGCCGAGGAGGGCGACGTGCACGCGCGCGACTCGCTCGCGCGTGCGCTCGCGCTCGCGCGCGAGATCGGCTTCTACCGGGCGGAAGCCCTGGCGCTCGCGCTCTCCGCGCGCCTGAGCCACGCGCGCGGCGAGCGCACCGCGGCCGAGCGCGAGTCCGCCGACGCCCTGCGCCTGCTCGAGCGCCACGGCGCCGAGCTCACCGACCGCATCGTCATCGCCGGGACGCGCGCCCTCCTGCTCGCGGCCCATGGAGAGATCGCGGCGGCCGGGCGCGTGCGCCGCCAGCTCGAGCGCCGCGTGCGCGCCGGCCACGGGCGCCTCAGGACCGCCGAGCTGCGCGCCGCGCAGGAGCTCTACACGGGACGGCTGCTGCGCACCGTGCTGGACGTCGACGGACCGGTGTTCCCGCGTCGAGCGAGCATGTGAAACGCGTAGGCGAGGCACCAGGCGACGCCCGAGAGCGCGTGGCTCCAGATCGCGATCGCACGCGTGCGCTCGCCGTCCGCGACCTGCACGGCGATGCCCGAGAGGACCATCGGCCAGAAGAGCGCGAAGAGCGCGAGACCCGTCGCGCGCCGCACGGGAAAACCCGAGCGTACGCGCGCCCAGACGTGCTCGCTCCACACCAGGCCCACGGCGAAGACGAGCAGCGGTGCGAGCCAGAGGTGCAGGTGCTGCACGCTCGGCTGGAGCGGATGGTTCACGAGCGCGAGCTCGTCCTCGGGCTCGCACAGGTAGCGCATCCAGGCGTAGACGAGCCCCGTCGCGCCGACGCCCAGCGCGGCGAGGTGCACGCTCCAGGCCTGGGCGCGGGTCATCGTGCCGGCGCGGTCGGATCCTTGCGCTCCGCGAGGACGCGCTGCACGGCGAGCGTCCGGCGCGCGGCGCGCGTGGCGGCCTCGGCCGAGAGCGTCGCGCCAGCGACACCGCGGATGTCGCGCGACACCGCGAGGTGCTCGCCCAGGCGCGCGCCCGCGAACTGCGCGTAGAAAGCGGCCTTCGGCAGGTACTCGAGCGGCTCGGCGAAGGACAGCACCTCGACGCGCCTCAGGCGCTCGTCCGGGCCGAGCACGAGCATCAGCACCTCGTTCTTGGAGCGCACGCGGTGCGCGTCGAAGTAGGCCGTGCCCTGGAGCGCGCCATCCTTGCGCGCGCGGTACGGCCGCACGATGCGGCTCGCGAGCTCGCAGCCGGCGAGCTCCTCCACGCGCAACGCCTCGGCCGCGGAGAGGACCTCGGTCGTGCGCTCGATCACGCACTCCGGGAAGGCCAGCGCCAGGGCCTCGTCCACGCTCAGGAAGACCTTGCCCGCGCCACCGCCGAGAGCCGCGGGCGCGCCGAGCAAGAAGAGAGCCAGGGCCCGCATCAGAACGAGAACCCCATGGCCAGGTTCCAGCCGTCGTCGCTCTCGTCGAAGTCCTGGTACTCGGCCTTGAAGACTAGGTTCGAGCGCGGGCGCCAGTTCAGGCCCACGGTGGTGATGTCGAAGTCGTTGGCCGGGTCGGAGGCGAAGCCGCTCGGTACCTCGCCCTGGGTGTCGAGGCTCTCGAAGCGCACGTAGGGCGAGAACGCATGCGCGATCGCGCCGGAGAGGAGCGCGCACACGTCGTAACCGGCCTCGACGTAGTAGCCCGCGAGCTCTTCCCCCACCGAGTCCGCCCCGACGAAGCCGTTGGCGGCGTTGAGCTCCGCGACGTCGTCGACTTCGGCCATGCTCGCGAGCCCGCGCAGCCACAGGCCCCGTGCGTGCCACTCGGCGTGCAGCTCGCCGATCGCCACGCCGGTGCTCCCGAGGCCGGGCTGGTCCTGGCCCGCGTTGCCGAAGTAGACCGAACCGCCGGCGATCAGCCCGGGCGTGTCGGTCCAGTCGAGGCGCCCGACGACGGCCAGGTCCTCGGCCAGCGCCTCGCTCCCGCCCTGACGTCCGTCGCGCAGCCCTTCGTCGGTGAAGCCGGTGGCGTCGAAGCCGTTGACCACGTAGGCGCGGTAGCCGACCGGCCCTGCATCGCCGAAGACGCCGACGCCGTTCTCGTGCCAGGTCGTGGGCAGGATGCGGCGCTCGACCTCGCTGCGCTTGGCGGTCAGGAAGGTCGGCGGCTCGTGCAGCTCGTTCACGAAGCCCATCGGCAGGAGCACCATGC
>Ga0137457_1000405_pt1 | contig 11510 bp, 15 predicted proteins | sample EasRivERMGT630_2_FD_102321 | JGI IMG/M metagenome (GOLD analysis project Ga0137457, IMG submission 102321) | Soil microbial communities from meander-bound floodplain in the East River, Colorado, USA - East River MetaG ERMGT630_2 | ecosystem: Environmental > Terrestrial > Soil > Floodplain ...
GGAACCGAGGGAGGGACGCTCGATTCCGGGGCTAACGGGGCTACTCGACCGAGTCGAGCAGCGAGTCCATGTCCATGACGGCAGACACGCCGACCGGACGGGTGGCGAAGAAGGCGAGCGTGGACGCTGACTTCTCCTTGATGAGGTCCGCGAGGGACTTGGGGGCCTCGGAAGTGCCGTCGAGCAGTTCGACGCGCTCCGTGCGGTCGAACGCGAACTGCAGGTTGTGCATTCGCTCTCCGAGGTAGGTCTCCCCGGCGAGGCTCTTCTGGACGGTGATGACCGGGGCGAGGAGTTCCGGGCGCCCATTGCGGTAGGCGATCACGGGCTGACCGGCGACGCGAGCCGCGATCAGATCGGGGCGCTGGCCGCGCTTTCCGATGGAAATCGTGATGGGGTGTCCCGGGTTTGCGTTGGCAAGTGCCATTTTCGTGTCTGCGCTCCTTGCGCTGCTGTGTGGTGACTGGATTTTCCAATCATCCTGTCGTTCCACCTTCCTAATCGCTTTGCGGTGGCAAGTCGAGAATCTCCGCCCATCGGGCATCGAACAAGGTGTCGAGTGGATCGAGCGCGAGCATCCAGAGTTGGTCGGCCATGAACATCGGCCTGACAACCCCGTTTACTTCGCGTTCGATGTAGTGGCGTTCCAGTTCTGGCTTGCGGTCTGCATAGTGGAACAGGCAATGCAGAGTTGCTTCCATTGAGTCGGCAGCCCAGAGTTGTTCGAGGCTGACGGATTTGCGCGGTTCCACTTCGCAGTCCTTTCTGATTGAGGGTTGGGCCAGTTGGCGGGGAGTCCAACCCCGCGCCCAACGGATGAGTCCCGTGCGTAGCAAGTGCAAGCATCACTCAAGATGCCTTGCCAACTGGCTTTCTCAATCAACCCTGTTCTTCCACTTCCTTTCGTTCTCCTGTGTTGGGGGTACTCCACCCCGGCTGAGCCTGAAAGGATTGGCTTGGTTGAAGCCTTGGCAAATAGGGGTGCCCGGCTGCCTGCCGGGCTAGGGGCCGTTCCGTCAACGGCCAAGACGCCCACTCCTAGCGGTGGGCGTATCGCGGTGCGAACTCGTCCTCGTTCGGACCGGGGTATCCACGGCGGACCCCGGTTCCGAGGTGGCGAGCGTCGTGGAGCAGACCGGCCTGCTCATCCGTGAGGATGGGGCGGGGCCGGTCGTCCATCTGGGCCGCGTGCCGTGCGGCGGTGGTGGTGAGGTCGCGGGCCTCGTCGATGTTGTGCGGGTACGGGTCAGGCTGGCTGTCCATGGCCTCACGGACGAGGTCGAGCCGAGCCTGCAGATTGGCGAAGGTGTCGGACAGGGCATCTTCGCCGAGGTCATCGGCGAGGATGCTGCGGAGCCGCTTGGCGAGTGCGAGGCGGCGGGGTGAACTGCTCCATCGGTCGAACGCGATGGCGATCCGTCCGGTGGCGTTCGCAACCGGGCGGGCGGTGGCCGTGGGGCCGCATTCGCTGGCGTAGTGCTCGAACTCGATGAGGTCGGCAGTGCGCGGGTTGACCGTCTCGTATGGCGTCCAGCGGTGCGGGGCGCAGTTGGCCTCGGTCACGAGGTCTGCGAAGGCGATGGGATCACCGTCGCTGTCCTCTCCGTTGGACTGGTCGAGGCTGGCGGCACCGGCTCCGGTGGCCTGCCAGCAACGGCGGCTCTCGCTGGCGAGAGCACCCGTGCGGGCCGTGGCGTCGATCTGAGCCCATGTCATGTTCTCGACGGCGGGCGGATCGGGGCGCTGCCTGCGATACAGGCTTTGCGGGCGGTAGGTCCGTCCCTCACTCCAAGCCTTCCGCAGTTCTGCGGTGGGGATGAGGTGAAGCGGGAGCCGCTTCTCGGTGACGGGCACCGCTGGCTTGACCGGGCGCTGCTTGCGCTGGGCGTCGAGCGCTGCGAGGTTGGCGACCGCGTCGGCGTCCATCTCCCATGTGGTGACTGGTGGCTTGGCGGCAGCCAGTTGGGCTGCAGCCGAGTCGGCGTAGGGAAGTGGCTCGGTCCGGGCCGCGAAGACCTGAACGGGCCGTGAGGCGAGGGCTGCCAGTTCCTCGCGGTACTGCTCGGGGGTAATGGTCCGAGTCGTCCGACTGGTGGTAATCACAATCGATTCCTCCGTCTGATGGGTGGCTTGATCGCCACCTCCCCGTGGTTCCACTTTCTGGTCGCTGCTTGGGCTAGGGGGCACTCCATCTAGGTCCCCTAGTATAGACTGCGACAGCCGGGAGCGGGGGGTCACATGACCTCCCCGCCGCCCAACTCGCGGCAACTGTCCGTCCGCGAGCATCGGCTGCCGATGCGACCGTACAGGCCGCAGTTCTGGCAGGTCCCGATGTCGTACTCGGGCTCCGGCTCATCGTCGCCCTGCTCGCAGGCGAAGCACATCCAATCGATGCCGCTGCCGCCGACGAAGACACCGTGACGGCAGTAGTCACGGACGCAGCCGGTGAGGGCGTGGTCGGTGGCGTCTCCACCGCAATCCCGGCACGGCTCGGTCTCGCGTGGGCTGCTCTTGGTGATGGTCATCAGAACCTCCTATCTTCCACCTTCCGGTGGTCCTCCTCTTGAGAACATAGGGCTACACACACACCAGAAAAATGTTGGACGGCAGCCGCACTGGTGCGGCAACGGCCAATGACGCTATGGTGACAAAGGACACTGGCTGGGGGGCCCTAGCACGACAAGCCTGCGCAGTCGGGCTGGGGGTGTCCGACGATCACCATTTCGGCACAAGCGAGGCCACGCTCGACCTGATTGGCCCTATGTGGCGTGGCCGAGCGCAGCATTCAATCGAGACAACGATCTCGATTGCCGAGGCGCAAGCCGAGGTTTCGCAGGGTGTTCACTTGCAACAACTAGCAATGTCGGGAGCGCGGGCCCGGGAGGGGTGCGGGCTGGCCCGCCGCTGCCCCGCAGGGCTCACATTGCGCCTGTGGCGCAAGTAGAGCCGACCGTATCGTGGCTCTCCGGCCCCCCACGGGGCGAGCCCCTTTGGGGCGAGAGGCGCTAGGGTTCCCGGCCACCCCTCAAATCCATAGCGGTGAAGAAGATACCTCTTCGAGCCGCGTGTGCAGCGCTTTGCGCTCACACATACAGATGAGGGGTGGTGGGGACAGCGTCGCGAACGGGGCTCCGGTGGAGCGCCTGAGCGAAGAGACCCGATCGGGAGGGCAGCACTACGCGCCGTAGACAGCGGCGCTCTCCATGCGGTGGTATCAACCTAGTTGATCATCATTCCACCTTCCTCCGGTGTCACGCGTCCGTTGCGTGTACTCCCCTCTTTGCGAGGCGTTACCACGCATGACGGGGCAGTACGGGGGACGAGGCCCATCGGTACTTCCACTCTAGCCTGTGCATTGCGGGTCTGACAGGGTAATGCCACGCATTGGGTGGTAATGCGTCGGTTTACCCCGGTATACCCCGGGGCAGGGGGTAGTGGTGGTGCTTCGTGGTGGTGGTGGTGTTGTGGTTGGTTAGCCCCTGTTTGAGCACGAAAATCGGCCCGGATAGCCCTATTTTGGGTCATTTTGGGGGTACTTTCGCCCCATTTCGGGCACTGGTTGGAGGCCTTACCGGCAATGCGTGGTAGCCCGGAAATGCCGGTTGGCGCTTGTTGGGTGGAATTGCTCGGAAAGCCGGGTAGAGCGTGGAAATACGTCTGGATCGCGCCAGAATGCCCAAGTTGGGGCGGAATGAGTGGAAGTAACCGCTTCTCGGGGTCTAATAGGTTACGTTTTGGCACATTTGGCACACTGTCACAGAACTATTTTTTCGTAATTGTTCACACACTCTCAGAGACTGTGGTAGAATATCAGCCATGAGAACTCTCGAAACGTGTGCCAAGTGTGCCAGTTTGCCTCAGCCGAGGTGGTGGCCGTCAGATACCCCATGGCCGACTGTCCCCGAAGATGGTTGGATGCGGCTGCATGAGGCTCCGCAGGCGTGGTGGAATGGGTTAGGGCTGTTGGTCCCTGTCGAATGGCCCGACTGGTTGGACGAAGAGCGACTTTCGTGGGTGAGGCGCCAACTGGAAATTTTGCGTCGCCCGCATAGCCCGTCAGGCCGGGATCACCAGCGAACCTTGCAAAACCTGCGGAATACGTTGTCCATGCGAATCAGCCGGGGGGCTGCGGCGGTGGGCTTGGCGGAAATCCGTGAGTCCGTATTGGTGGCACAGGCTGGCAAATGCGCCATCTGTGCTGATCCGGTCGTCGGGCGCGGTGGAACCCTGTACCACGACCGGACGTGCTGCCCCGGCCCTGCGTTGACAGCGTGCGGTGCGTGCTTCCGGGGGGTCATCTGTGGCCGCTGCTCGTTTGTGATCAAGATGTCTGGTTCCCGACAGGATTTGCTTGAGGCGGCAGCGGCGTTTGTGGCCCCTCGGACGAGTTGACGGAATCCTATCGGCTGGGGTAGAATTGTGGCTCGCTGCTCCCCCGGGATTTTGCGGCGACTTGGGTGCTCCGGGGTGGTCGCTGGCTTCTCACGAGGTCTACTTTCCGCCCCGGGGCCCTTTCTATAGAGGAGGCCAGAAATGGCAAAACCCACCAAGAAGGAATCGGGCTACAGTTCGACTTCCTCAGTATCCGTCACGAGGACGGCCCCCGCCCGCTCGAATGCGGGTGGTGCAACGCGCGGCAAGGCCCGCGCCGCTCAGGTGCAGGCGATGAATGTCACCAAGAAGGCTACTCGCAAGAAGCCCGCATGAGCCTCGAACGCGCTCTGACCGTCCTGATTGTGGTGGTCATCGTCATTGTCTTGCTCCGCGCTGTCGGAGCCATCTAACCCTTCAGGAGAACACATGACACGTTTCCGTAAACTGATTTCTGCTGCCCTCGCCCTTGCTTTCGTTTTGGGCCTACAGGTTTCAGCCCCACCGCCGATATCGGCGTACAATCCACAGGGTTCCTTCTCGTCGGGCGTCATTGATGATGGTGAAATCGCTGTCAACTTTGAAGGGCTCACCCCGGTTTCAGATCACAAGGATATTATTCTGGCCGGGATGAATTCATGGAGTCAGGCGCTCAATCTGACGTTCGTGGACACCCCCTTTGCGGCCTTTTCTGACATCCGTGTTCTTTGGGCCGATGATAATGATGTTGATTTTGGCTCCGCTTGCAATGATTTCGCGACCACGAGCACATCACCACCGGGGCCGTGGGATGATGCCACTATCTACTTCAATAGTTACTGTGGTGAATCTGCGTTCAATTGGGACCTGAACGAAACAACGAATGAGATCGAGCAGCCGGATGCCTTTGAGGTTGCCTTCCATGAATCAGGCCATGCTCTTGGCCTCGGCCATGTCAATGACGGACCAGCCACTACTGATGGTAAGTACGTTGAGTGGACGTTCGACAACTCCGACAAGAAAGACCTGACGCACACTTGGCCCGGTGCCCCTAAGTGGTACACCGGAAAAATCTATAGTGCATCACTCGATGCGAGCGTAGGCAGTTATTCGTCTACTCCGCGACCAAACCTGATTGTCGGGCACAACTATCATTTCACGGCGACTATTGCGAATAACAGTGTGACGCGCAATCCGAGCGGCGTGAGAATCGAGTTCTTCTACTACAAGAATAGTACGGTCACATCGTTCTTCACGTCCGGCTATGTTGGCACAACCCCAACGACTGTAAGCACTGATTTCACATGGCCGACCGGGGCAAGTGATTTCCGGTTCCGTGTGATGTACTCTCTTGCAAGCATCTATGATGTGGAAGTCACCATCAACAATACCCCGTGGGATCAGTTGATGGAAACAACTCTCACCTGTTCCGATCAGGGTGCCCCGACTGAGCGTATTACGCTGTTGGACGGCGATACGGCTGACGGTATCCGATCGGTCTATCCGGCATTGGCCGTTTATGGTCCGTTCCCAGAGGCCGTGACTTGCGGCTAGGTTACTAATAACGGTTAGGCCGAAAGCCTAACGACGCCAGTAGCCCAGCGTTAGAAGGACTACACAGAAAAGCCCCCGGAATGATCCGGGGGCTTTTCGCTATGCGGTCTACCTAACGGCTTTACTTTACCACAGTCAGGATTGCGTGCGTTGCCACGGCAGTCCGGTAGAGCGCCAGCAGTTGGTGGAATTCGTTGAAGCGTTCAGGGCTGCCGAATGGTTGGACGAAGCGCCGCAGTGCCGCTTCAGCCTCTAGGATTTTTTCGAATGCGTCCTTTCGGGCTTGCGGGTTTGGCACGCTGTAGGTCTTTGGTCGCCGTGATGGTAGAGCGTGCTCCCTTGACCCCTCGAACATATCGCTTGACGTGGTTGACGCACTTCCAGACTCGGTACTGCTTGCCATCTTCGATGCTCTCTATGTCGAGCCGGTAGACGGCTGGTTTGCCGCATACGAGGGCTAGGTCAGGATTATACTCGTCGCAGGTGTGGTCTATGGCCTTGGGCACTTGTCCACCTCTTTCAGCAGGGGTTCGATGGTGACGGTCCATGTGTCGTGACCGGAATCCGTGAAGTGGATGAAGTGGGTGTCCCACGGGCGCGAGTGCATGAGATTCACATGCATGGTGAGTTGGCGCATGCTGACTGCCGTGATCTGGCAGAACCAGCAGTGGTAGGTGTTATCCATTCCGTACCTCTGGATTGACTTCCCAATCGGACCGACTGGGGGTGAGCGACCGTTCGCGGATCATGCCCGTGCGCTGCGCGATGTCGCGCAGGATTTCCTGCAACTCACGGGGTTCGAGGCGCTCTGTTCGGAGCGTGCGTCGCAGATCGCGGGTGGTGAACGATTCCCACCCGGCACGGGTGATCCGCCGGATGATTCGGCTCTGGATCGTGTTGTCGTTATCAGAGAGGCCCATCAGCCCGAATGCCCGCCATGCGTGTGCTTCGAGGTAGGGCGCGAAGGCGAGTCCAGCGATGATGTCCTCTTCTTCGATCTGGGCGGGAATACCGCCAGCCCGGGCGCAGCCGATGAGGGTGGCGATGCGCAGCAGGGCTCCGGCCAGTTTGCTGGCCCACTCGATGATCGGGTCCAGATCGCCCACTTCGGGCGTCAGTCGCGGCTCCAAATCACGCTGGTAGGCCATGAAGACCTCATCGGCCTCAGGGCTGAGCGGTGCGACGATTGGCTGGTCTAGGCTGTAGGAGTGACCGGCGAGCAACTTCATCCGACCGAAATACTCGTTGCGGATCGGCTGAGGGATGCCATCGGCAGTGATGTCCCGCCCGCCGATGAGGGTGGTGGGCACCGAATACAGGAATCGGGCCAGTAGGCCTCTGCCGTGCATGTCCTTGGACTGACCGATGGCTTGGAACACGGCTGGCTGGACGGCGAGGCCAAGGCTGATCATGGGGCGGTGGATGATTTCGGATTCGCGGCCCTTGCGGTCCACGCGGTAGGAGTCGGCGGCATGGCCCTTCAAGAAGATGTCCAGCGCTGGCTTGTCGCTGTATCGCCCGCCCAAGATGTCGAAGATGCCCCCCTCAGGGCTCAGGATGCCAAGGCGCTCTCCGTTTTGGACGGATAGCGCGGTGGCGACTGCTTCGGGCGTGATGTCGTCGAATAGGAGTCTCATGGGGGCGATTTCACGGTGGTTGTCGTATTCGAGTTGGGCTTGCACCGCGATGTCGCGGGTGCGCTCCAAATCGCCCCGACGAGCGAGGATTGCGTCGCCTGCCGCGAGAGTGACGGTCATATTGCGGATTTCCGAGTTTGCCTTGTTGACTTCGCGGTTCGTGTTCTCGACCTCTTGCTCCAACTCGCGGTAGCGCTGGCGAGACGCGGCAATCTCCGGTCGCTCGATTTCCTGTATCTCCAACTCCCACTCTTCGAGCGGTGCGGTGATCGCCTTGAACACGGCAGACTTCCGTTCGCCCGGATTCATGGCAATGGCGATATAGAGGCCGATCGGCTCAATCCATGTGCCACCGTTGGCAAGCGCGTTGATGCGCCCCTGTACGGCGGTGGAGAGCGCGGCCAACGCGAGCATCCCGGGCAGGTCTTCCGGCGTCTGGCTGGCGATGGCTTCGGCTTCGATGTAGTCAGCCAGCCATCCGGGGAGTGCGCGGGTCGGGAACGCAGGCGGCTCGATCTCTTGCGAGAGAGGCGTGATTGCGGGCCACGGGACCGTAGGCGTGTGCGGGGACATCATATTGGCTGCTCCTGCTGCTGACATCGCTGCTGTAACCCCCCGAGCCCCGGCGACAGCAGCCGCGCCGGAGCCCGGGGGATGCGGAGAATACACCTGCATCGCGGGACTTGTCAATTCGGGACCTCGTGGTAGTTTTGTTCGGTGGTATACCGAAATGAGTTGCTGTGGCTAATGACCCTCGGGGACCCGCCAGACGAGTTGATCTCGATGCTGGTTGAGGTCACGCGGGACGGCTTTTTGAACTGGGTGCTGATCCCCGTTCCCGAGAGGCCCGACATTACCAGCCTCCGTGAGCCGACGCCAGTGGCAGGAGATTTTTCGTGACTGACGAACGGGCGCGTAATAGCGCCGGTCATTTTACTAGTCCGCCGGATTCGGAGGCTCTGCTTGCGCGAAATCGTGAGCGGCGTTCTGGAACCTATGTTGTTACCAAGTGCACCCAGCGCTGCAGTCTGAGTGCGGCCAGCCTGCCTGCTGGCCTTGCCAAAACGGTCCACGGCTGGTTCGAGGCGGGCGACAATGATGTGACGATCGTGGAGAAGGCCCATACGGTCGGGATCGAGGTTGCGCGAAGTTCTGTCGGCAACCACCGAGCGAAGCACCTGCAAAAACTGTATGTCGGCATCCCCGAAGTGGATGCCCCGCCGGTAGAGCGCAAGAGCGACCTTGAGGTTCTGGAACTGGTGATTGGGCGCGGGGCGGAGCATCTTGCGTTGGCGAGTCAGCGGATCAGTACCGAGCAGTTGCTCAAGGCCATCGAACTGAAGCACAAGTTGACCGAGGGCAGTGTCTTCGAGTCGTTCTTTGGCGTGCTAGAGGCCGAAGGCGAAGATGCTATGGCGGCGAATACTGAAGTTCCCGAAGCGGTGAGTTCAGAGGAAGAGCAGGCTCAGGCAGGCCCCGATGAATCCTGACCAGATCAAAACGCGCTGGGCCCAGATGCGTGATGATCCGGTCCTGTTTGCGGACATCATGCTGGCAAAGAGCCCCCGACAGAAGGGGAAAGAGCATGCCGGGCAGATTCGCTGGCTGACTGAGGCTAACGCGTCGATCAATGTGCTGGTCCCCGGCAACCGATTCGGGAAGTCGGTGGTCGAGGCCATGCGCCATATCCACCATTGCGTCTTCAAGATCGGTGCCCAGCCGGATGGTCGCCACTCGTGGCGGACGATGCCGTACGAAACGATCAATGTGTCGATCAGCGCGGATCAGGCGGGCATTGCCATGGACGAGGCGGTTCGGCTCTGCGAGACGCCGCAGATGAAGCCGCTAGTCAAGCGCATCTACTCGACGCCTTTCCCGCGTATCATCTTCTACAATGGGGCGGTCTTTCACTGTCGAAGCGCCCATGAGGACGGAAAGTTCATCGACGGCCATGCCTACCGGCTGGTGAGCGTGGACGAGGCGGGCTGGCTGAAGAATGACCTCAAGCGCCTGATGAATGGCGTGATCATCCTCCGGCTGGCGGGCGGCGGCATGATCGACCTGATCGGAACCCCGAAGGGCTACACCGACCTGTATTGGTACGCGAACCGTGGGCTGCGAGGCGTTGAGGGTTACTACACGCAGCGCGGATCGATCTACGACAACCCCTTCCTGAGCAAGGAAGACCTGAAGATGCGGGACGAACTCCTCGCTCAGGCTGATCCCCGGCTGCGCGAGCAAGTCCTGTACGGCGATTTTGTCTCTGAGACCGGCATGGCCTTCACGCAGGACCAGTTGGATCAGACGTTCCGAGCGGGTCTGCCAGCCCATGTGCCCTACCGCAAGGACCACCGCTATGTGCAGGCGTGGGACTTGGGGCGGCGGACTGACTGGACCGTAGGTGCAACCTTTGATGTGACGAGTGCCCCCTATCAGTTGGTGGACTTCCAGCGCCTACAGAAGGTGCCGTGGGAGCACATCTACAATCTGATCATCGCCAAGTCCAAGGAATACGATATCTCGCTGCCCGTGATCGATGCGACTGGCCCGGTGGGCGATGTGATCGAGGAGGAACTGGCGAACCGAGGACTGTTCGTTGATGCGCAGAAAGTCTCCAACCAGCAACTCAAGACCAATCTGGTGAACACCCTGCAGTCGGCCATGGACTATGGCCGGGCCACGATTGGCGTTCGTACCGTTCTCGATGAGGCTGGGTTCGCCCGGGAGGTTCCGAGCATGGACCCCGTGGGCGGCGAGTGGGGCCTGCTGCGGATGCCCCCCATCCCCCAACTGCTCGACGAGTTCGGTGGGTACGAACTGGATGACAAGAAACTCGTGCAGGACAGCGTGATGGCGGTGGCGCTGGCGATTCAGCAGATTTACGACGGTTCCGTGCTGGACCGGCCTCTCTCGGGTGGCCTGTATGGCGGCGGCGCTGATCCGCTTCCCTCGAACGAGCGCATGGATGATAGCGGTACTCGGCTCAAGCGATGCGCCGGTTGCTGGAAGGAAAAGCCTATCGGCGTGCTGAGCACGCACAAGACCGAAAAGGGGAATCTCGATCTTTGTCCATCTTGCGCCAAAGATCGCCCGCTTACCGCTTGACACTGCGGACTTCTGTGAGATCGTTGCGACGCAATGACCCCCGCTTTAGGAGGCCTCCATGTCTACCAGTAATATCCCTTCGGTCGCCGCTGAAGATTTCTATTTCGTCGAGAATGGCGCCGCTGGCGTCTACAGTGCTTCGTTCGTCCTGCCCGCCGGGGCCACTCTTCTTGATGTCATCGTTCACGGCGAAGCGCTGGGGACCGCTGGTACCTCTGCCACTCTGATTGTCGGTGATACGACTGATGACGATGGCATCTTTACTGCAGTGAACCTGAAGGCGACCGATCTTCTGGCCGGTGAGTCGATCAGCATGAATGGTCTTGCCGGTGGCAAGCATGGTGCTGATGTCGCTCTTGACTATACCTCTGTCGCCACGATTGGCGCCCAGCAGGTCAAGCGGCGCGAGACTTCTCCGACTGCGGAGCGTACCATGTCGTGTAAGGTCACGACCGTTGGCACTGCCGGTTTTGCCGGTCGCACGCGGGTACTGTTCGTTTACGCCAAGCCAACCAATACCAAGATCATCACCCAGTAGCCTAGTGGCGGGGAGGCCCCTTGCCTGATAACGGTAGTCGCGAGACTCCTTCACCGCTTACCGCCAATGAGGTGCGTGCACTCTATCAAGAGTTGCGCGCCCTCAACGGTGGGCGGAATCAGGAATATTCCGTCTCCCGGGATCGGTATATGGGCCGACACTGGGGGGATACGGACAATCCGACCCCTGAGGGGCGGCGCTATACGCTGACCCTGAACTACATCCGCACGACCGTCGATAAGGCCGTGCAACTTCTACTTGGGCAGATGCCTGCCATTCAGGTTATGCCGCCGGGTGCCGATGACGCGGCCCGGCGCGTGGCCGAA
>Ga0137457_1000409_pt1 | contig 11468 bp, 20 predicted proteins | sample EasRivERMGT630_2_FD_102321 | JGI IMG/M metagenome (GOLD analysis project Ga0137457, IMG submission 102321) | Soil microbial communities from meander-bound floodplain in the East River, Colorado, USA - East River MetaG ERMGT630_2 | ecosystem: Environmental > Terrestrial > Soil > Floodplain ...
CCCCTAGGTGCTCTCGTGCGGGGTGTCAATAAATCTTACACTCTAAGAATTAACAATTGAACGCTTGCAATGGGGGATAGCGGCGGTGTAGATTGCAGCGTCACCAGTAATCGGAGGGTTTAGACATGAAAGGGGGAGCAGACAGATACACAGTAACGGAGTTAGCTATTTTCTGCCTTTTAGTTTCAATCCTCTGTATTCACTGCTAACCAAAAGGAGTAGACATCATGGCCACCAAGTTTAAGAAGCTTCCGGGCCGGTCGCGTGGTACTAAGGACGAGTCCGGTAAGGTTCGTGTCGCTATTATGCGCGTTGGGGAAGGTAGCGAGGGAAATATTACGGGCAGTATTAGCATTGAAGTTGCTAAGGTTTCCGAAGTCATCAAGCTTATCGAAACTGCTCTATTCGGATAAATACCGCGCTACCGCTAGGCGCGGGAGTAGGGGCTGATTATCCTACTGTTAAAAGAGCGGAGAATAGCTAACAAATCCTAGGTGTTAGTGATAAGAGCGGGCCCGATTGCAACGGGCCCGCTCTTTCTATTTTGTGCCTCTAATCTCACAAGCTGAAATGTCGAAACCTGCCGCTGGTGGCGCGTTATCCCAGGTTAGATCGGTACTAGCGAAGCTTGACCACTTATCAATTACGCTTCCGGTCACGAATGAAAACGCGCTAGAAGCTTCTCCGTTAACCAGCTCGTTAAGTGTTGGGTTATCTTCCGGTGTAACTATAACCCCACCGACCGGACTATTGAATCCGCCTACCGCGAATATAAGTCCATTCTTGCTAAGTGTTGGGCTTACGATTCCCGTAGCTGGGGACCCTACGCCGAAAGAGTTAACAGGGGACGCGAAGCTAGCGGCGTTAGCGTTTCTCAATCCAAGTGTAGCGCCAACAAAGTTAACTTCAATATCAAAGAAAACATCTATCGCCCTTGTTGCTGGCGGTCTTAGCGCTGGAACGCTTTGCAGAGCGGTTACAGGCAAGTAGTAAATTGCACTAAAACCGCTAACCACAAACGGGGTCATAGAAAACAGACCCCCGACCACAACATCTAAAATCGTCGCCACAGTAGTAACTTCATTCCAACAAAATCCTACTACTATCACATCTTCCGGCCAAAGCGATTCATGGAACCATGACGGATTAAGCGTATTAGACTGAATATGCCCACTAGAGCTAAGTCTAAGTCTAATGGGTCTATGACGCCATCGCGGTATTCCGCTAACCAAATCTAGAATGCAGACATCATCATTCGGGCCATGAATCATTAGGCGGGTCCTTCATTCTCTTATAAATTACGTAATTCACAATCCAGAAATACATAGTCAATACCCAAGCTTGTCTCTCATCCCCAATCTCCAATCTCTTAACCAACATCCTAAACACGAAATGTGAAAATTCCGCGACCAGTCCCTTAATAACTTTCTTCATTGGAAAGAGATATACCCCGTCCGATCGCTGCAAACCAAACTCATACTAGAAACGAACGCCGTAAGATTAAGTAGATACAGACTCTTAAAGCTAAAACCCGGATAGATGTAAACACCTAGCACCGGGGGAGTCAAAATCATATGATTATCACTAAGCACAAACTTCACACCCGTATTTCTAACAAACGACATTAAATAAATCCACTTCGCGTCCCCAACATTAACCTGTCTAATCTCATTAGCTGTCAACGTAATATTAAAAACCTGCAAACTAGAGTCTTGCGTTTCTGGCACCGGCCCCATTTTGGGGGGTGGCAGTATTACGCCACGCTGCTTAGACTCCATTTTTGGTTTTCTGAATTCAGTATCCTTACGCACTTCTCCCACAATGCCCACAGTAGGGGCTTTCGTTATTCCTACTCTGTCCACAAACGCAAACGAAATTGCTACTAGTACAAACTTCCTTAACAGTCTTAGCCTTACGGCTAGGCTTAGGCCTAGGTGTTACCTTCTTAATAGCCATGTTATCCCTTTCTCATTGCAAAAATCAGAATCCCCACCACAACAACTGCGCCTCCGACTATCAACATCATCTTAGTATTATCTTTGCTAGCTACCGCTACGCCTGCGGTACTAACCTTGTCCACACTAAGGTTAATCGGCACGGGTTCTGTAGCAACCTGCGCTTGCGCTTGCAAGTCAAGCTTAGCTTGGTCCTGTAATGCCTTATAGTCTTGCGCTTGTCCTACTACGTTTTTCGCTGCTCCCGCTACCGCGCCGATGGGGCCACCGATAACGAAACCCTTAGCGGCAGAAACTATAGTTTTGCCGACTTTCAGCTTCTTAATACTTTTCGGTATCTTAGTTGCTCTCTTAACAAACTTCTTAAGACTGAACCCCATCGGCTTCACTCCTATTCGCTAGATCGTCTAGTATATCTGCAATTCTCCTATTATTCTTCTCAATCTCCTCTAGACTGGTAGCGATTCTTTCTAACAGTTTCACAAAAGGTCTAACATCTATCAAACTCATGCAATCCCTCCAATGGCGAAAGATTGCCAGTGATACCAAACACTAGAAGTGTAAGAAACATTTACAATCTTCCCCTTATTCTTAACCACGGTAGGGGACCCAACATTATAAGCGCTAATCAGTGTAAATGGGTTGTAATACTGCCCTAGCTCTGACTTCATAGCTCTAAGCAGCTTGCCGGCGGTATCAATACTAACCCTAGGGTTAAGCAGATCGTCAATAGCAACCTTCATTGCCTTTGCGGTTCTCTCATTTATCTGCATTAACCCATAATCCTTAGTCCCATTAGTATTAATCCCTGAAATCGCCGTGGGACGCATACCGCTTTCATGCTTAGCAATGGCTCTTAGTAAGTTAGGGTCAACCCCATACTTTGCCGCACTTTCCTCAAACAAATCATCATAAGGGGTCTTGCGATGCTCCCCTATGCTAACAGCTATAGCCGCTAACGTTCCTGCTATTATTAGCGTCCATCCTTCATTATCTTTCATTACGCTTATCATCCCGTCACCGGGAACGTGCCCGCCGGGAAAGTGCTAGCCAAATCTATATCTGTGCCGTCTCTCTCAAGTGCTGAATACAAAACCGTATATTGACAAACTCCGGCTGCAAAAGCTACAGGTGGCGCAGTTAGAGATGCAATCTGTAAAGCTTCAACTGCTCCATTAAGTTGCGACAAAATAGGAAGCTCTATCACACCCCCAGGCGGTAGCACATAACTATTAATCGCTGCCAAAACCGCACTAACACTTCCATACTGCAAACCAAGATAATTAGCTGCGTCTAAATTCCTAAGCACTAGCCAGCAATTACCGCTCTTTCCAAAAGTAGAAACTGCTAGCCCCATATTAGCGTCTAGCGGTTGGTAAGCTGTGGGCGCTTGCCCCGCTCTAGCTACGAATCCCCTGCTAATTCCTGGAGTTATACTTTGGCGAAAGATGAAGTCACCGCGCGAAACATATAGTGTAACATTTTGCAATGTACTAGTATCTTGTAGCAAACTAGCTTGTCCATTCTTAATCGTAATTCTTCTAAAGTCTCTCTTATACAAATCTCCAACACGCAACCGAACCCAAGGGTTTCGTCTAGTACCAATGCGAATGAAAATAGGGTGCGATGCGTTAATTTCAGCAACAAAAATCGTATCTCCTGAAACTTCGTAAATCTTTTCTTCTCCTACAACACTAGTCTTATGCGTTATAACCTGATAAGCCGCCAAAGAATCCTGTTCAGGTGTCCGAATACTTCTAGATTCAAAATCCTTAACCGGCATTCTTATCTCCTAAGAAACAGCCAAAACCCCAGCAAAACTGCAACAATAACCCCAGGATTAAACACTGTCTCTTTAAGCGTGTCTCCTACGCCCTTACCAATCTCCTTAATATCCTGAACAGTCATCTTGCTAATAACAGTAAACGTGACAAGGAAAGCCAGCGCTACCCCGACAATCTTAACCGCATCGGCAACGGAAGCTTGTCCTAGATTATCGTTAGTCTCGCTAATCTTTTCCCATTGAACAAAGAAAACCCAAGGTTTACCCCTACCAACATTAGCCTCTGGGGGGATAGGAAACTGACTCTGCCCCGCAGTTTCTTCCGGTCCCCACCACCCTGCGCTTAGCACTCTGTAATCACTATTAAGCTTTGAACCCTTCAACGCCCAAGGCACGCCAATAACGCGCATGAAGTTATCGCCCGGAAACGGCGGATATCGCATCATGAAAAATGATGTGTAGGGTGTATGCAATTCAACTGGCACACTCATGTTAACGGAAGGCTTCATATCTTACCCCTTCCTCAACATTAGAAACCCAAGCGCGCCGACTACAAGCAAGAAAACCAACCTTCCGCCCCCGCTAGTATCGAACATGCTAGCGGTAATCTGATTCTGCGGAGCGGGTCTAACTGGCGGGTCCCCAAAATCCGGCTGATTACCAATGCTAATCGGGGTTTCGCCCATTTGCTGTATATCACTATCGCTAACAGGCTCGGGCGCGGGGCCCGAATTCTGGCGCCCGGCAATCGAGCGCATAGGCCCCAGCACACTAAGACCCATGCCGTAATTGCGTAGCATTCTACCCTGAACCAAATTATTAAGAGTAGATGCCGGAGCCGTTTGATTCTGTGAGAGTGTGCCGATTAGTGACTTAATCCTGATATCGCGCAGGCCGGATCTTAGTAGCGGGGTTCCGGTGTTAAGATCGGATTTCCCAGTCCCACGAATGGCGATTTGTAGAGCAGACAGACCGGGCTTAATCTTAAGACGCGGTTTTTCTGCCAGACGTTGCACATTGATTTGCTTCTTAATGGATAGCATAAGGGTTTTAGATGTTCCCATTGACACCTTAGGCAATTCCATTTTTTGCAAACCGTCTAGCAGCGGGGGCGGGGTTCTTGGAATTCCACCATATTCACCGTTTGGCAGACTAACAGTCAATCCACCAACCGGAGTAAACCCCCCACGATCCGGCATTCTAATACTAACAGCCTTGTCTCTCTTAGGAATAGAGATAGACAGTTTAGAACGTGGGAGGGTAGTAGTAGCGAGACGAGGATTAGCGAGGAACGATCTCACAGTTAACCCCGCTTTTTGAAGTAGACGACGATTGCTAGGACAACAACAATACCGATAGCGAGCGGAATGTAATTCTTAGGATTCTGCGCCGCGTTAACCTGCGCCCGCGTGTCCTGAACACTCCCGCTACCGGAAATATCACTAGCAATCTTGCCGAAAATCTCCTTACCTGCTGCTTTAATATCATCCCCTAGCTTTATCTTTTTAATGGATTTGGGGAGGCGTGTAGCCCTCCCCACCCAAGACTTAAGACTAAATCCCAATGTGTCCCTCCGGGTTAGATTACCGTATTAAGCGGCGGTAATCGGCTCGTAAAAGATATAGGTAACGCGGAGGGTAGTAGGATTCGGAACGCCAGAGCTAGCGGAGCTAAGAATCAGTTGCAGCACGTTAAGGTCGAAGGTGTTGAGAAGGGAGGTCATTAGACCATCTTCCGTAAGGTCTAGATAGTAGTAACCCGCAACGGAAGGGCCAGCGACTAGCGTTGAGTTAGCCGGAGCAGCGGTCTGGCCGGAATCGTTAGCATAGTCCAGAGTGTTAGAATTCTGGAGAGTTGTAGGATTCAGGGAATCAATGTGAAGAAAATTGTTATCAGACTTCAACGTAATACTACCCGCCGTCCCTTCCGATCCAAGCGTGGCAAGCTGAAAGAATGAATTAGTAGGGGCCATAGCGGCAGTGCTAGCGTCAATGGTCTTAATAAGCAGACCCGCAAGCAAACCCGAACGAGGTACGTTAATCGTGAAGTTAGTTACGGACCCGGTGAAAGTGAATTCATCGAACGTAACTAGACGATTAAATGCAATCTGCTCCGCGCCTTCCGCAGACTGAACCGCCTGAATATCAAGCGCAGTGACAGCATTAACGCTAGCGGTGCTAGGAGTGAGGAACATATCCGCGATGGTTCCCCATTGCACTCTTAGTTCTACCTTTTCATAAGGACGCGGGTCAAAATACGACATGATAGGTGACAGCATCCTAGCCGCTTCATTATGGAGCACGAAAGTACCGGCAAAAGATTCAGTAGCAGCAACACCAGCGTTAGGGCGAAGATGCTCGCCCGCCTTACCCTGGAATAGATTACTAAGACGATAGGCGTCCTGCCCCGAAAGCGACATGAGAACCTTACGGCCATCGGCGATAAGGTCAATGCGCTTAATCAGAGTAAACGGGGACTCAGGATTAACGGTCGCCGTTCCCACCGCGTTAGCAATAGAGCCGCGCAGGCGACAACGGAGCGCCTTATAAAGAAACGATCGCGGAAGCTCAACACTTCGCGTGTTACCACTATCAAATGGAATGCCAGCAGTTGAGGATTGAATCGTGCGAAAACGCGACCCAATCTCAACCGGAGCCGCTGCCACAGTAGGACACATTTAAGTAATTCTCCTAAGGTTTGGGGTTTGGATTTGAATTTTAGAGTTAGGAGAGTTACTCGTTATAGACAAACTTCTTAAGAGCCGGAATGCGCGAGATGATGGCGTTAGTAACAATAGTCATGACAAGCGCCGTCAACACAGTCTTAATGCCGATCCCCTTCATTGTATTAACTCCCAAGGTTAGAGACTAAAAGGCCGGAGGGACCGCTAGAGATGCGCCCAAAGCGAGGCAAGGGCGCTTCTAGGGTCCCTCCCCTGCCCAACCCACAGAGTGAGCACACCCATCCACAGTGTCAAGGGGTTTGTTTAGTTATACGCTCTAGTACCGCAGACTGGGATTTCTTCATATCACCATAAACTTTTATGTGGTAATCTGGCAGATTTTGTAGAGTTAGCGCGTCATCCCCAAAGAACGATTTTAGATATTGAATGTCGCGCGGTTCTTGTTGGCGGAATGTTACTACGTTATCGGCGTTAGCTGTTATATCACGATGCAATTCGCTTGCACGCCGTGACACTAGCACTAGGTCTAATTCTTTGTGCCTACCGTACCGAATCAAACGCGCTAGCTCGGACGGTAGATTAGACGGAGAGCAATATAGAGATGTTTCCTCTATCGCTATAAGAATACCGGGACATTCGTATAGCACTCGCATTAGCGCTAGGTTATCTTCTACTTCGATACAGCGGCATGAGAGTTTGAATTTACGGTTAGATCGGTAGCGCTCAACAATTGCGTCCACACAATCTGATTCCCAGAGTACTGTGCAACCTTGCTTCATGTCGTATTCGGCTAAGGCGTCTAAGACTACCACTCGGCGGTTAGACTTTATGATTTCACCGACAAGAGTAGATTTGCCAGAGCCTTTTTTGCCTAACACTACTGTTATACTGTTTTGCATTAGTGTTAACTCTCGATAATTTCGGCAGACGACTTTAGATCGGGAGTTTCAAATTGTACTTCTGTGGGGGTAGTTGCAGTCCATACCATGTAGACGGTAACAACAAACGCGATTTCGATTGAATAGTCAGAAGCCATCGGCAAATACTTATGCAAAACAGGATCTAGCGCCTCACCTATCTGCTTAGCTTCCGGTTCGGTTAGCTCGCGTCTCTTAGTGAATATGCGCGAGACGTTCCATAGCGTGTTTGCTAGAAGGGTGGACATTAGTACACCCTCCGCCGTCTTTACGTATGGAGCGCGCTCCGTTCCAGATTCCGCACTAGCAACCTTGGGCTTATTCTTAGACCCTGGCGGGCGACCGCGTTTCTTCTTTACTGTGGGCTCTGGATTTTCGGAGTTTGTTTTTACTTCCTCCGCGACTGATTCTAGCGATGATTCGGACATTACCAACCGTCGCCGTCCGAGTCATCATCGTTATCATCATTCTTCGGTTCATCCTTGGGCTTAACGGCGGGATTCGGACTAGACTTTGATTCGTCCTTAGCAAGCGATTCCCTAAGAGTCGAAAGCGCTTCCGCCAAATCTTCCGCGCGAGACTGCAAACGCCTAATCAATTCGAGTGTGGCTTTGCGAGACTTTCCCATTAGAAGTTACTCCTAGGATAGATAGCTCGGGGGGTTTCGCACTGGCGTCCCCGATAGTTTTTCGCGTGACACTATCTATTTTGGGGTTAGTGGTTAGAATCCGGCCGGAAGGTGATCCTGCGAATGAACCTTGAAATTCCACGCATCCCCGCGTTGGGTTTCAATCTTCCCGAGGCATTGAATACGAATTGCACAACCGATTTTGAGTGATTCAACCTTACCTTTCAAAATCGTAGGACAACCGTAAGTGAGGGGTTCGGAATTTTTATCTTCAATGTCAATGAGGAACCCCATAAGACCCTTTCGGATTCCGCAGAATCGCCCCGTTACTATCGTTCCGGTTTCCCATTTCTGGATTTCGGAACCCCCACCAATGGGAACCCACCCCGCTTGCCGTAGCATAGAATCTACTTGCTTTTCCGCAACTTCGGGGTTATGCATTACAATGTTCGGATTCGTTTGCGTGTCCATTGTATTAGCCTCGCTTTACTAACCGGGTTTAGTTACTACTCGCTAACTATTAGCGGTAGTAGGGAATTGTCCGGCCCCAATCCCCTCTTAAGACCTAGATTTGATTTTCTCTCCTTTTCTACTTCTCTCCATACGTTCGCTTTTTCACCCGAACGTGCCGACCCGCGAATCTTATAGGGCAAGCTATACCGCGCCTTTCCCGTGGTCAAGTATTTTTCTCGTTCGGAATAGGGAACACCCTTACAATGAAATTCCCAGACTCCAGATGAAGTGCATAGACCGTACTCCTTTTTACCTACTAAGAAACATTCGCTATATTCTCCTCTTAGCTCAAAATCGCCTATGGATCTAGCTTTGACGGTGTAAGATGATACGTCACCGGAATACAGAATAGAGTCTGTGTCGCAGTATAGAATTCTGCAACCGTTCAACATTAGATTTCTCATTTCTAGCCGTAGCTTGACTCTAGCTCTAGCGGTTACTATCGCGGCCCATATGAAATTCCCCCAAGGGGGCGGTTTTTTCGTTTCAGTCCAGATTGCTAGACCTAACCATATACGATAGTTTTCTGGACGTTTACCTTTACGGTCTAGAAATTCACCTAGCGGCATAGCTCGGACGTTCTCACCCTTTTGTCCGAATTTTCCGTATAGAGAATTACCTAATAGTTTGTACATTTCGCGCGCTGGCCCACGTGAAGATTGCTTCAACGCAAACATGCGGGATATGTAATCGGTAAAGGGGTCCGCTTCCTCTATAAAGGTGTAACCGGATAACACTTTGATAGATACCCCTAGCTCTTTTGCGGCTAGTAATTCCTCGCCGATATACCAACCCTCCCATGTTCCGATAGGGAAGTCTAACCCTGACTTACTACGATGCGGGAGAATACCGGGATAGATGTCTGATTTTACTCGCACTCGATATAATCCTAGTGGCTTAATTTCATCCTTTGGAGATATACGCTTGAAGTTTGACCACGGTATCGGAAACTTACCCGCTGTCATGGCCCACGGATACATTGACGCAACGTCTAGCATTTTCACGTTATGGAATTGCCCTAGGGAAAAAGCTTCTGTGCGTCCACCGTAATAAGCATGTTGCGCGGATTCTATGATTTCGTCAGGAGGGGCGAACACGTTCTTAGCCCAGAATTTATCTAGCCAGATTTTGTAGCTTGTGGCTGGGAGTGTTAGCTTCGCATTTACTTCAAATTCGTTATAGCTGTTACGTATGAATTTAGCAGCACGATATACGATTTGCGCGTCTCGCATGCAATAAGCGATAGAATTGTCACGATGCATTTTCGGTAAACCTACTAACTCCCCTAGCTTTGCTGCGCTGGCTGGAATGTGTCTAAGAGTGTCCCTAAAATCTATCTTTTCCCACTTCACACCGTATAGCGCCGTGCGGCCAAATTTTAGGGAACATTCCGAAATCCTATCCCCCCACAAATTCACAGCATCGTATTCTAGATTTAGAGCCCAAATTTGGAGTTTAAGCGGATAAACCTTATCACGCAAGCGCTCAAAGAAACGTAAGCACTGATTTCCTGTCTTACAGTGATAAGTGCCCTTCTCGTGGACAATGCAGAATAGGAATGGGTTTCCTTTCCCATCATCTTCCGAATCAAACGCCGCAAGATATATCGGCTTTTCCGCCATGCGCTATCTCTTAACACGCCGAAACCTAATAGTGAAGTTAGTAGAGCGCTGCGCTTTCATTTCCCGAATAGCCTCCATGCGTTGTTCAGGACTAGCAGCTTTGATAATAGCGGTAGGATATTGCGGCCAGATTGCAGAATTAGCGCTGAAAGCTGTTACTCGGATTCGGTTTTGAACACTACGAATTAGTGCCTCATCGGGGGTTTCAATTCTGAAATTTGGTTTTTTGGTTTTGGAGACATGACCTTTTTCGTTAACGTATAAGCGCGCAATATCCTTGCGACGAGGAATAGCAATACCGGATTCGTCGTAAGGAGATATCCATTCGCCATCTTGGTCCCTAACTTTAACTTCTAAATCATAGACCCATACGCCTGTCTTGCCCAAATCCGGGAGACTAGCTAGCCGTCGCTTAATTGCTGAAAACCCGCGCTTAGTGAGAGTTAAATTCCTGTGGATCTTAGATTGTTGGCGTAAGAGTATAAATAGATTACGCTCGGAGTCTAAGACTCGTTCGTCTATGGATTTGGGTTTGCGTTTGGGTTTTGGTTTTGATTTTGGTTTCCGTTTCATCTGTGCCTAGGCATTCGGGGGAAAAATGAACGTATTAGACCGCAATCGTTAATGCGCGAATTGTCCCTAAACATTTCGGCACGTAGTGATAGCTCGTTATCGGTATATTCTGCGCGATCGGTACCAGACCTAAGATGCGCGGTTTTAGTTAGGATGAATAACATTAACGGAGCAGAGTCTAGAGAGTCCCAATCTAGATCGTCGAATTGAGTTTCAAGGCGGAGGGGGGTGGATGGGATAGCGCGATACCAGCTAAGACGTAACATCGGGCTTTGGTTCTGTAGGCATATGGACACACAACCCACGCTTGTTGCATTCCTCTTTGTATGTGTCAATCATAATTGCAGACCGCTCAAGTTTAAGCTCTAACTGTTCAAGTTTCTTGGCCTTGTCCAATATCTCACTCCTCAATTCTAGATTCTCGGTCGAAAGCTCTAGGGGGGGAGACAAAGCGAGTAGAATCCCCGCTTTCCAGAATGCGTCTATAGCACAGTCTTTAGTTAGTTTGCTAATATGGTCCGCAATATGAATGTGAGAAGCCGACACTGGATGTGCGACTGACTTTGCATGCTGTCTTAGGAGGTTTGCTAGGGTTACTATTTCTGATTCTGTGGCGGCTCGTTCCTTGGGCTTGTGATGGGTGGACTTTTTCTTTAAGAAATCGAACGAGTGTCCCATTGCGTTAGCCTCCTGGGGTTAAGAGTTAATTCATATACAGCTAGAGTATCAATATCACGAGCTGAAAGGCAGGTCAATAACTATGTTTCGTAAAGTGCTTTACAGCGCAAAGCGAC
>Ga0137457_1000412_pt1 | contig 11424 bp, 18 predicted proteins | sample EasRivERMGT630_2_FD_102321 | JGI IMG/M metagenome (GOLD analysis project Ga0137457, IMG submission 102321) | Soil microbial communities from meander-bound floodplain in the East River, Colorado, USA - East River MetaG ERMGT630_2 | ecosystem: Environmental > Terrestrial > Soil > Floodplain ...
CGATCACGGTCGACAACGGCGGCACGTTTGCCACGCAGGTGGACGGCGCAGCCCTGACCGCGTTGCAGTTGATTGACAACCCGGTGCTCGTGGATGACGCGGCGTTCACCCCGGCGACGTCCTCGGTCATGATGGCCGGCTTCGAGGCCGACGAAGCCTCGATTGATTCGGTCGACGAAGGGGACGCGGGCGCGGCCCGCATGACGCTGGATCGCAAGGTGATCGTCCAGCCGCAGCCGCACACCGCGGGCGGTTTGAGCATCTTCCGTTCGCTGGATCTGGACGAAACAGAAGAGGACGTCAAGACTGCTGCCGGGCAGGTCTATACGCTGTGGTTTACGAACACGGCCACGAGCACGCGCTGGCTCAAGTTCTACAACGCGACTGCGGCGAACGTCACGGTTGGGAGCACCACGCCCGTGCTGACAATCGGTCTTCCCGGCAACAGCTCTGATGATATCTCCGGTGTCTTCTCGACCACGATGGGCCTCGCGTTTGATACCGCGATCTGCGTGGCCGCGACGACAGGGTTTGCCGACGCAGACACGGGCGCCCCGAGCGCCAACGACGTTATTGTGAACATCGGGTACAAGTGACGCGATGTCGCTGCTGCTGCTCTTCGCGGGAGCCACGAACGGTCAAGTCGTGGTGTCCTTCCCGACGATCGTCCGCGCGACGACGGATAAGTTGACGCCGACGAAGACGACGGATCGCCTCACGAGTCAGAAGACGATGTCGCTGTTGGAGGACTAATGGCTGAGGTCACAGAGATCGTGGAAGGGACCACGATGCGGATCTCGTTCCAGCTCAAAGAGGACGGAGACAACCTCGTGGGGACCGGGCTCACCGTCTCGGCGCTCGATATCGTCGGCAACGACGGGGTCGCCGTGGATACGACCTCGGACTTCGGCTGGATCACGGCGGCCTCCGGAACCGTCTACTACGATCCTGATTCGTCGGACTTCGTGGCCGAGAAGAGCCCTTACCGGATTCGGTATCAGCTCACCGACGGGAACGGGAAGGTCGCGTGGTGGCCGGATGGCAAAGCGGATGAGATCCGCGTGCGTGGGAGGTATGCGTGACGCTCGTGCTGCTCTTCTTGGTGCTGGTGGCCCTTGGCCTTGGCGCGTGGTCGTGGATGGAAGCGGATAGCCTTCGGGACGAACTCGACCGCGTGACACGGAGCGGAGACGCGAACCGACGGGCGGACATGCTGAGCGTCTCGGCTCGGTTGCAGGCCCTCGAAACGGATGAACACCTGAGTGATCGCGTGCAGGCGTTAGAGGACAGGCACACGAAGACCGATCCGTTCTATGAGGATCTGCTGTATGGACCGGCACGGCTAGGATCTCCGTTCGAGATGGCCAAGCCGGCGAAGTCACGGGCGAAGGCGAAGCCACGACGCCAGAAGGTGCGCTAGATGCTTCTCCTCTGGCTCGCCCTCACAGCCGTCGCCTTGGCCCTCTGGGTCGCCTGTGGGGCCATTGTCCGACTCCGGGCGGATCTAGAGACGTGCCGCACCAGAACCGCCGAGACGGCCGTCATGGCGGCTGAAGCGCACATCTTAGCGACGCAGGCGCACACGCTCACGGGGAGTGTCGCCCGCTACGTCATCGCCCCGTTGGGGAACAAACCGTCGTGACAGGCATGGAGCCAACGGCCAGAGCCGACGCCCTGCAAGTGCTCCACAACGAACTCCTGACGGTCAAGGAATACGCCCACGTCACCCGCCGGAATCCGGAATACGTGCGACAGCTCTGCCGACAGGGCAAGCTCCACACCGCTATCAGGGTCGGTGGCCAGTGGCGGATCCGATTCACGCCTAGTATTTCCTAGTCTACCAATCGGTTAATTAAGCTAGCACACTAAGCCTGTCGGTTCAGGGCGGAGCCCTACAACCACATGGCTGAGGCTTTTACTAAAGGCGGAAAACCCGGGCCGGGCCGCCCTAAAGGGTGCCTGAATAAGACCACGCAGGAAGCGCAGGCTTTCGCGCGTGGCATCGTCACGTCCCCGAAGTATCGCCAGACGCTCAAGGAGCAGGCCGAGGCGGGCACGCTCGCCCCCGCCCTCCAGCAGATGCTCTGGGCCTACTGGGCTGGCAAGCCCCCCGATAAGGTGGAACTCACTGGGGCCGATCAGGGGCCGCTCAATGTGATCTTCGGTGGGCGGTATCGATCGGATGCCGCGTGAGCTGGTCATTCGCTGGGGGCCGATTCCTGGAACCGCGCAAGAGCAGTTCTTCGACGACGACACCCCTGAAGGGACGCTGCTCTTTACTGGCGGATGGGCGAGCGGCAAAACCATGACGCTGGCCGCGAAGATGCTCAAGCTCTCGGCCATGAATGCTCCGCTGCCGGGGATCTGGTGTGTGCCGGATTACGGGCATATCCACGACACGATTCTCCCGACGTTGACCGATACCGATCCGGACACTGGGGAACCGTGGTTCCTGGGGCCGAGTCAGATGCACTACCACGAGACGCGCCATGTGCTGTCGTGGGAGGGCGGCGGCAACGTGCTGTTCGTGACGGCTGAGAACCCGCGCAGTATCGCCGGGCCGAACGTGGCGTTCTGTGGGACGGACGAACCCGGCAGCATCAAGCAAGAGGCGTGGCGCAACACGATTGCCCGTGTCAGACATCCGAGCGCGAAGCTCCGCCAGAAGGTGGCCGCCGGAACGCCGGAGGGCTTGAACTACTTAGCGGAACAGTTCGGGCCAGACATGGCCGAGGGATACCGCAAGTACGTGATGCCCACCAGGGACAACGTCGAACTCTTGAAGCACCACCCGGAGTATCTCGAACAGGTCAAGGCGAACGCGACAGAAGCCGAACTGGCCGCCTATCTCGACGGCAAGTTTGTGAACATGACCGGGGCGCTGGCGTATTCCGCGTTCACTGCGGAGCGGCAGATGCGTCCGATTGACCTTGACCCGACGCTGCCGCTGCGGATCTCGTTTGATTTTAACGTTGATCCGATGTCGGCGGTCGTGGGTCAGCAGCGGATGGGTCCGTATGGCCCTGAGTTTGCCGTCTATGAGGCGATTGCGATCATGGCCTCGACGGTCTTTGACGTCTGCGCGGAGGTCATCAAACGATACCCGCGGTGGACCCCTGGGGTGGTCGTGTATGGCGACGCCTCGGGGAAGTCTCGGACGCATCAGAGCTTGAAGAGCAATTACGACCACATCCGGAGTGCGCTGGGGCAGATTGGCCCTGTGACGCTGAAGGTGCCGACCGCGAATCCTCCGGTGGCGCTCCGGCTGAACTCGGTCAATCGGCTGTGCATGGACGCCCGCAACGTGACGCGGCTCTGGCTGAACGGCGATCCGCAGACGCCGCGTTCGAGTCCGTGCCGGGAACTCGTCAAGAGCTTGCAGCAGACGGTCAAGAAGTCCGGCACCGATGACGTGTGGAAGAAGCCCGGCGAGACGATCACGCACACAGGCGATGCGTTGGGCTACTGGCTAACGATGGAAGCCCCGGCCCAGACGATGCGGCCGTCGGTGGCCTCAATTACGGCCAAGCATGGCGATCCGTCGAAGCCGTCGCAGACGTTGCAGCTCTTGAAGTCTGAGAAGTCCAGGAAGCTGGCGGAGGCGCTCGGCCGTGGCGTTTAGTCTGCCCGCGAACGTCACGCTGAAGGCTCTCCTGGAGCAGAAGCATCCGGCCGTTGATGCGCATACCAAGGGCTGGGAAGTCTCCCTCGACGCGTATGACGGGGAGGGTGGGTTCCTCGACGGCAAGTATCTGAACCAGTTCCAGCGCGAGAACGCCGACGACATTCTCCGCAGGCGGGATCAGGCCAGGTACCACAACTATTGCCAAACGCTCGTCGATTACTACGTGCGCAAGGTGTTCTCGAAGGTCACGCGGGACACCACGAACGAACTGCTCAAGGCGTGGTGGGAGAACATCGACGGGGCCGGCACGGACGCGACCACGTTCATGCGGTCGTGTCTCGCCAAGGCGTTGGCCGCTGGGCATATCGGGATCCTGGCGGACAAGACGCAGAGCGTGCCGACTGGGCCGAGCGTGGCGGACGAACGCGCAGAGGTGTTCGTCACCCGCTATCTGCCCCAGGCCATTCTCGATTGGCGGCTGGCGAAGGACGCCAAGATTACCGCGGTGAAGCTCCACGAGGACGTCGAGAGCGACGATCTCCTGGCCGGCGGTTCAGAGGAACGTTTGCTCCTGTGGGACGTGGACGAATGGGTGCGCGTCACCGAGGCTGAAGGCGACGACCAGCAGATCGAGGTCGAGCGGCAGACGCACAACCTCGGGCTGGTGCCGTTCGTCGTGCTGAGGCCCTTCCCGAGTGCGCGCTGGACGCTGATTGGCAAAGCCCTGGTCGAACCGTCCGTGCTGAAGGCGCTCTACAACCGCGGGTCTGAGCAGGACGTGGTCCTGCGCGATCAGGCGTTCTCGGTGATGGTCGTGCAAATGAACGACCCAGAGGGCGACGTCGAAGAGGCGAAACGCCTTCTCGGGAATGAGATCGGGCCGACGCGGGCGCTGTTCGTGAAGGGCACGGCGACGTATGAGACGCCGAGCATGGAAGTCCCGGCGGTGCTTGAGGCGTCGCAGAACTACCTCGTGGCGTCACTCTACCGCATGGCGCATGTCCCCTTCGACGTGGGGAGCAAGGAATCGCAGACGGCCGAGGCGATTCGGTTGCAGCACGAAGCCCTCCAGGCGGTGCTCCTGAACGTGGCGGCGGAATGCCAGAGGGTGGAACTCGAACTCGCCAAGCTCTATTTCGCGTGGACGTCAGCGACTCCCGAAATGGCACAGCAGGCGTTTGAATCTGCGGACGTGCAGATTACCTACCCAGAGACGTTCTTCGAAGCCGATCCGCAGGTCGAGCTGGAGATGCTGTCCGCGGCCATGAATGCGGTTCCGGCGCCGACGTTCGAGAAGGAAATCCAGAAGCGGATCGTGGCCATGGCGGCGCCGAGTCTCGACGGCTCGACGCTCGACGCGATTCATGCGGAGATCGACGGCGGTCAGGCCGAAAAGACCGATCCCGTAGAGGCGATGGCGCTCCGTGGCGGGGCTGAGGCGCGGTTACAGGATGCGATGGCGGAAGAGAACGAGGTGGCCGCGTAATGGCGACTGCCAGAGAGTTGCAGCGTCAGGCCGTCCGTGAGGCCGCGATTCAGGATGCGGCCGTGGTGCGCTTCGACGCGGAACTCCGTCGCGTGTTCCGGCGACTGACGGCGCTCCTGTCCGAGGCGTTCGAGTCGTGGGATGCCGACGAGACTGGCCGGCTGAAGTCTACCGTGATCAACCTGACGCGGGTATTTGCGCTGAGACGGCAGGCGCGGCGGATGCTGAAGGACGCTGGCTTCGATGCGCTGGCGGATGAGGTGCTCGGTTCTACTCTTGAGGCGCTGTCTGCCACTGCGGTCAGGAATGCGAAGCAGTCCGTGACGATGGGGCCGAAACTCCAGCGTGTCATGGAGGCATGGCGGGATCTGCGGCTGGCGGATCTGTTGGGGCTGGCCGAGGACGTGGCGCGGTCGATCCAGCGCGTGGCCTTGGATGGGACGTTGGGGCTGCGAACTGCGGATCGACTGTCGCTTGACGTTGCGAAGATGTTGCAGCGGTCAGAGCGTCAGGCGCGGACGGTCGTGGATACCGCCGTCTCGACGTTCTCTCGGCAGATGGAAGCGGCGCAGAGCACGGGCAAGCCCGACGAGCTGTTCGTCTACGTCGGGCCTGTGGACACGCGCATGCGGGAGTTCTGCGGGGATTGGGTCGGCAAGGTCCGCACCCGCAAGGCGATTGACACGCTCGACAACGGTCAGATCCCGAACGTGTTTATGACGGCTGGTGGGTGGAACTGCCGACATTTGTGGAAGCGCGTCAGCCTTCTTGACGACGATCTGATCGCCATTGCCGGCACGGATGAGCGGGCGCCGGGGATTGCCGCTCAGGTCGAGCGCGTGGAGGCGGCGGCCTAATGGCTATTCAATCCAGTGTGTCCCACGCCCGCTCGCGAATGATGCGCTTGGCACTCCGTTCCAGCTTGGAAGACTCGTCTACGACCATGCCGCTGGTGGCGAACAGTTCCTCAACCTTGAGCCCTAGAGCCTTGGCGATCCGTTCTCGCCTTGGCTCTGTCGCGACCAATCGTCCAGAGAAAATCATTGATAACTCTGCTCTGTTGATGCCGATCGCCTTCGACATCTCGGCGACCGAATCGTACCCGGCGAGCGTGATGGCAAGCCTGACAGCCTTAGTCATGCCGACAGTGTATACGAACACGCTGTATGTCGCCAATGTGCGGAGGACGGCATGAAGGACGAGCCAGAAGTGCTCATCGGCGGCGCTGAAGGCCTACTCCAGAAGGCTATGGAAACGCCAGAGTTTAAGGCCGAATGGGAGGCCTCTCGACCAGAGCGAGAGGCTCTCAAGGCTGCTGCCGACAAGAAACGGGCCGACCGTATCTTTACTCGCTGGCGATCGTTGCTGGAGAGGCTGGCCGACTAATGCCAGTAACGGTCAAGGTCGCCCCGATCGGCTTCGACAAGTTCCTGCCCGTTGACGAAGCGGTCATGCGGGACGTCGGGGATCTCGCCATCCGCATGATCCGCACCCGCACCGAACAGGGCAAGGACAAGGACGGCGGCGCCTTCGTCGCCTATACGCCGAAGTATGCGGAGCTCAAGGCGAAGGAACTCGGCGCCGGCCCGGTGAACCTCACGGTGTCAGGTCGGATGTTGAACGACATGGAAGTCTCCGACACGGGGCCGAATCGGGCCTCGATCGGGTTCCGGTCGTCTGGCGGTCGAGCCACGGGGAAAACGTTCATTCAGCGCAGCCGGTCGGTTGGGGCTGAGGACAAGGCTCGCTGGCACGACAGAGACGGGGCCGGCAAGAGCCGGATTAAGCGCCCGTTCATGGGTTTGACTGACGCCGAGACGGCGAAGGTGCAGGACCGGGTCGAGAAGTATCTGGCCGAGCGGGTCGCCAGGTTCAAGTGATGGCGCAGGCTTCTAGGGCGAGGTACGCGGTTCGGGGTGGTGAGTGCCCGTCGTGTCGGTATTGGAAATCTGAAACGGAACAGGCGATCAGGCAACGGCAAGAAGTCAAGGCGCTTCTGGATGCGGTGAATTCGCCAGAAGGCATTGACGGTGAGTGGCGGCGCCGGGCGAAAGCTGCCGAAATGAGAGCCGCGCACGCTATCAATCAGGCTAACACCATCCGTCATCAAGTGGCCGAGTTGAGAGTCGAGATCGTGACGCACAGGGACGAAGTTGAGAAGGAGCGTTTGCTTCGCAAGTCAATCGCTCGTGAGCTGTGGGACGTGTGGTCTGGGCTCTCGGATGACGAGCCCGTGAAGGCGCAGTTGTGGGCCGTCTGGTCACAACTGGCATAGGAGCGGAGATGGCTGAAGAGACCGTGGTCGCGGCGACGAATGACGAGAGCAAGCCGGCTGTCGATCCGTCGAAGCAACTCGTATTCGAGCGCGATTCGGCTGCGGCTAAGGCGCTGAAGCTCGAAAAGGAACTCGCTGAACTTCGGAGGCAACTGCCATCGCCCGATCAGTTGACGAAGTGGCAAGAAGCCGAAGTCTTCGTCGCGAAGTCGCTCGAAGACAAGAAGCGAAAAGAGGGCGAGTTCGATTCATGGCGCGTGGATATCACCAAGAAGCACGAAGACGCGCTCAACGAAGAGCGCAAGCGAGCCGCTGACGTGGCCACTCGCCTGCATACCACGCTGAAGGATCACGCCTTTGCGAGTGCCTCTGACTGGTTCGGCGGCAGTGACGCCAAAACGATTTTGACGCCGGCCATTGCGTCGGCGTACTTCGGGAGATACGTGGCGGTGGAGGAGCATGACGGCGCGGAGCGCGTCGTGGTGCGAGATCCGAACGGCCACGCCATTCTCGACACGAAAACCGGCAAGCCGGCGGCCTTTGCTCAGGCCATCGGCGAGCTGATTGGGATGCTGCCCGATAGGGATAGCGTCCTCCGCGGAAGCGGGAAGACCGGCAGTGGAAGCTCCGGCGGGTCGCACGGCACACAGACACCAGACCTCGCGGAACTCACCAAGCGGGCCAGCAGGGGCGACAAGGACGCGATCACGGCACTGCGCCGTCAGCAGTCCAGCCTCGGCGGGATCACGTTTGGCGATGGCCGCATGGTGTCATAACCCCCAGGAGTAAGAACGGTCATGGCACAGGAAACGACGACTACCACAGTCACGGAAGTCATTGAGCGCAACGCCTACGCGGCGTCGGTGCTCTATTTCGCGGAGAAGCCCGGTCTGAGTTCGCGCGTGGCGCGGCAGGATCTCACCGGCCAGAAGACGCTCGTGGCCCGGTTCCCGATCTACGACAAGGTGAGCGCGCTCGCCATCTCGGAAGGCTCGGACTTCACCACGAACTCGCAGATCGATACCACGGGCTCGGTGGACGTCACCGTGTCCGAGCACGCGATCAAGTTCACGATCACGGACCTGGCAGACGACGCCACGGTGGACAACCTCGCCGAGGCGGCCTCGCAGGGTTCGATCTCGGGGCGCATGGCGGCTGAGGCGATGCAGCGCCGGCAGGACGCGGACATTGCGGCCCTGTTCGCGGGCTTCGATTCGTCCACCGGTTCGAACACGTCGGTGATCACCTCGACGCTCCTGATCACGGCGATCGGGCAGCTCGATATCGACAATATCCCCTCGGATCCGCGGCACACGGTGCTGCATCCGTTCCAGTGGCGCACGCTGATCCCGGCCTACGACGACGGCTCGGTCTACGGTGCGCAGGGCCAGCAGGTCGTGACCAACGGCGTCGTGTCGAGCAACTTCTACGGCACGCAGCTCTTCGTCACCTCGAACGTCGCCACCGCCACCGTGTCGTCTTCGACCGTGTGGGCCGGTGCGGTGTTCCACCCGTCGGCGGTGGCGCTGGCGGTCAAGGGGCCGATGCCGAAGATGGAAGTCGAGCGCGACGCCTCGCTGCGTGCGTTCGAGCTCGTCGGCACGGGTGTCTGGGGTGAGGCGGAGTACCGCGGCGGAGCAACCACGAGCGGTCGCGGCGGCGCTGGAGTTTACCTCTATAGTAATTCGACTACACCTTAACTCCCGTTCTGTTACAATGACTTACGGGTTGTATTACTCGTGAGGAGTTGTAATGGAGAAGTTCTGGTCGAGAGTCGAACGGAAGGACGAACAGGAATGCTGGCCGTGGTTGGGTTGGGTGCATCAGTCGGGATACGGGCACTTCAAGCACCAGGGCCAGTGTTTCAAGGCGCATCGCGTGGCGTATGCGCTCACGTATGGCGAGATTGAATGGACAACGGGCAGGCGCGGATCCCGTGGCCTGCTCGTTCTCCACAAGTGCGATAACCGGAGTTGCGTGAACCCGAACCATCTATTTCTCGGCACACAGCGGGACAACATGAACGACTGTGCCCGCAAGAACAGAATTGGCCGAGGCGAGACGAGTGGCAAGGTGAAGCTCACTGCGGCTGCGGTGGCTGAGGTCAAGGCCATGCAGGCGCAAGGGGTGATTGGTCGCCCCGGGCGCGGCTGGTCGAAGGAACTGCGCTCTGGCGAGACGATGAGCATGGCTCAGATAGGCGCCAGATACGGCGTCTCTGGGAAGACGATCGAAATGGTGCTCAGGCGCAGAGCGTGGGTCGGCGTCGGTGAGCCAGGAGAGATGGTGAGTTAAATGGCGAAACCTTCGTTCATGGTGGATGACAAGGCGCCGAAGGCTCCTGTGGCGGCTCCGCTGCTCAAGGGGTTCAAGGACGCCGAACTTCACCCGAACGCCGTGGAGGCGTTGAAGGTGATCAGTGAAGCGCGCGACGTGTTCGCGCACCGGATGCAGACCGTGGAAGCGCAGTATCTGTGCGTCCTCGACGGGCTGGGCAAGACGAACGCCGCACAGGCGGACGCTGTGCGCGCGCTCATGGGCTGAGACTCGGAGGAGTCATGCTGAAGTGCGTACCGTTTGTCGAAGGCTGGACCGGGGGCGAGACTCGGTTGGATCTGAAGGCCGTCTATGCGAGACGGAAACAGGACAACTGGGGCAACCCGATCCTCGATGCGGAGGGCAAGGAACAGTGGGACACCACCGGGCCGCTCCCGATGCGTCGGCATAATGCGTGGGCGAAGAAGGGGTGGAAGTACATCACCCTGGCCGACTATGACTCGCTGGAAGCGGTCAAGGACGCCCTCGGGCCGGATTGGATGTCGTATATCCAGGATCGGCGCACGCGCTCGCCCTTCAATGTGACGCTCTGGCAGCAGGGGCTCGCCAAGGAACAAGCCGACGAACTCGCGGATCTGAAGATCCTCGTCGAGAAGTTCGGCGAAGAGGCCGTCACGGAGATTCGCCAGAAGGACGATCCCAACTGGCGGATGCCCGCTGGCGTGGTCCCGGCGAAGCGTGGGCCTGGCCGTCCGCCGAAGGAACAGCCGGCGGCATGAATCTCGCCATTGGCCTGATCGTCTCGCACGGCTTCCCCGCGCCCACGAGGTTCTGGGGGAGCTACGAAGCGGTCAAGCTGCACGTGAGTGAGGGGCTGGCGAACGCGGCCCTCCCTGACGATCTGAAGATCTCCGGCGTGACGGTGCTGAAGAGCACGGCGTTCCCGATTGACGTCGCTCGGAATGCCGTGGTCAGGGATTTTCTCGACACGCGGAATGAGTGGCTGTTCTTCATGGACGCCGACATGACGTTTCCAGAGGACGTGATCCCTCGGCTGCTCAGTCGGCGCAAGTCGGTGATCTCCGGTCGGTATCACATGCGCAAGGAACCGTACCACGCGGTCGCCTACGTCAAGCATCGAGTGGTGGACGGGCCGAATACCTACGCGCCGATCCATTACGGGCGCGGGGTCATTGAGATTGAGCGCGGCGGGGCGGGGTGTCTGCTGATTCACCGTTCCGTGTTGGAGCACATTCGTACCCGGATCGGGGACAACTGGTTCCGGTACCAACGTGGGCCAGAAGCGCCGCACGATTTCACCGTCTCGGAGGACTTCTGGTTCTACCGCCAAGCGCGGGAATCTGGATTCCCATGTTTCCTCGATTGGGACTGTGAGTGCGAGCACTTGCAGGAGATGGGGATTAATCGGAGTTGGAACGAAGCGTACTTGGATGCCCAGGTGCGCGAGATGGCCGCCATGAGCCCGGAGGGGCGTGACGCCATTCTGTCGAGTTTAGTTGCGTGCGGGTTTCCGGACGGATACCGCCTGGCCAATGGGGCGACGGTGCCTCAGTACGAATACACAGCCGGTGAACGGTAGGAGACTCTCAACATGTTTGCAGATCGACTGCGTCAGACGCTCAATTTCTCTGAGACCCTGTCCGCCGATGCCACGCGGGCGATTGCCCGCGCCGACGGTGCGCTGCGCGTGACGGGCGTGGACGTGTTCAACGCCTCCGCGGTGGCGACCCACGCCGAACG
>Ga0137457_1000413_pt1 | contig 11423 bp, 8 predicted proteins | sample EasRivERMGT630_2_FD_102321 | JGI IMG/M metagenome (GOLD analysis project Ga0137457, IMG submission 102321) | Soil microbial communities from meander-bound floodplain in the East River, Colorado, USA - East River MetaG ERMGT630_2 | ecosystem: Environmental > Terrestrial > Soil > Floodplain ...
GGAGCTCGTGATCCAGGCGGATCCCCTACAGATCTTCAGGCCCGAGGCGAACCCCTATCCGGAGCGGTGAGCTCCGTGCCTCAGGTCGCCCGGTTCTGGCCGTCCTCGCCCAGATAGCGCCGTCGCACGCGCTTGGTCAGCGTGGCGAGGAGGTACGCGATCGAGGCCGCGACGACCAGGGGGAGCCAGAAGGTGAGCTGCTGGAGCGCAGCCTCGGAGAGGCCGGTTCGGCCCTCGCCCGTGAAGTGGTTCAGGCTCGACTCGAAGCGCGAGCTCGAGTAGTGCTCGGCGATCCACCAGGCCGCCGCCAGCGCCGCCAGGGCGGGCAAGCGCAGGAGCACCTTCTTGCTGAGCTCCTCCTTCAGGAACGAGACGAAGGTCTCGAGCTCCGATCGCGCGCTGCGCAGCCAGGCCGGCAGGGCTTCACCGCCCCAGGGCGCGAGCAACGCGGCGCGCTCGCTCCGCGCCCGTTCCAGCGCGGCGTGGGCTTCGAGCGCGCGCTCGCGGTCCTCGACCGGCAGTCGCTCCTGGGCCGCGTCGTCGGCCATGACGCGCGCGCCGAGATCGGCCTGCCGTCCGGGCAGCTCGTGGCGCGCGCGCCAGGCCTCGTCGCGCAGCACCAGGCGGTCGAGGATCCCCCGTGCCACGATCAGCCAGCGGCCGATGCCCGAGCCCGCGTCACGGTAGTCGCGCCGATCGGTCTCGAGGGAGGCCTCCAGGCGTTCGGCCAGGGCCCGCGCGTGCTCCTCGAGCTCGGCCACGCGGGCCAGGGCTCCGGTGACGGGCTCGGAGGGGTCGGGACCCGGCTCCAGCGACGCCGTGCGGAATCTCCGGCCTGCCTGGGTCAGGGCCACCTTCTCCTCTCGGCGAAGGCGAGCGATCGAGCGATCGAGCGCCCAGCTCGCGTACAAGGCCTGCCAGCGTGCCCACATCGGGGGCTTCTTGGGAAAAGGGCTGCACGGGCTTTCAGGGGGGAGGCCGTCGGAAGAGCCACGCTGGTGCGTGGCGAGCCCAGGGCCGGGCTGGAGCCCGGCGCTCCAACGGAGCCGGCGCTCCAACGGAGCCGGCGCTCCATGGAGCGGGCGCTCCAAGGGGTCCTACGGCCGTTCGGTGCTTTCGCGGCGGCTTCCGACCGAACCGGTGAGGTGATCGACGAGATCCATCTTGGTCAGGATCCCGAGCAGGCGCTTCTGGTCGTCGACCACGAGCGCGACCAGGTCCTTGGCGAAGAGCTCGGTCAGGACGCGCGCGTCGTCGCTCGCGTTCACCGTGCGCACGTTCCGGAACATGACCTCGGCCACGGCCGAGGAGAGGCTCGCGCCCTCGACCAGCTTCGAGAGCAGGTCCGACTCGGTGACGATGCCGACCAGGCGTTCCTCGTCGAGGATCGGGAGCTGGCTGATGCCGTGCTCCTTCATCGCCATCACGGCGTCGGCCACGGTGTCGGCGCTGCCGGCGCACACGAGCTCCTTCCTGGCCGGCATCGCGCGCAGGAGCTCGCCCAGCGTGTTCGTCTCCCACGATGGCTCGGTGAAGCCGTTCTCGCGCATCCAGCGGTCGTCGATGAACTTGGTCATGTAGTTGCGCACCGAGTCCGGCAGGATCGTGACGATGCGCTTCTTCGGGCCGTACTTCTTGCCGATCTGCAGCGCGGCCCACATGGCCGAGCCCGAGCTGCCGCCGACCAGCATCGCCTCCTGACGGATCAGGCGGCGCGCCATCAGGAACGACTCGCGGTCCTCGGTCTTCACCCACTCGTCGACGAGCGAGGTGTCGAGCACGTCCGGGATGAAGTCGTAGCCGATGCCCTCGACCTTGTAGGTGCCGATCGGACCGGGACCGGCCAGGATCGAGCCCACCGGATCGACGCCGATCACCTTGGCTCCCTTGACGTGCTCCTTCACGTACCGCGCGACGCCCGTGACCGTTCCGCCCGTGCCCGCGGTGAGCACGATGAAGTCGAGCTTGCCGTCCGTCTGCTCGACGATCTCCTTGCCCGTGCCGTGGTAGTGCGCGAGCGGATTGTCGGGGTTGGAGTACTGATCGAGGATGTGCGAGTTCGGGATGATCTTCTGGAGCTGCCTCGCGACGCCGATGTGGCTCTCGGGCGCGTCCCAGGCGGCCTCGGTCGGCGTGCGGATGATCTCGGCCCCGAGCGCCTCGAGCACGACCTGCTTCTCGCGGCTCATCTTCTCGGGCATCGTGATGATCATGCGGTAGCCGTAGACCGCGGCGGCGAGCGCCATCCCGATGCCGGTGTTGCCGCTGGTGGGCTCGATCAAGGTGTCGCCGGGCTTGATGCGGCCCTTCCGCTGTGCCTCCTCGACCATGCGCTTGCCGATGCGATCCTTCACCGAGCCGCCGGCGTTCAGGTACTCGCACTTCGCGAGGTACTCGCAGCCGGTGTTGCGCCCGATGTTCTTCAGGCGGACCATCGGCGTCTGGCCGATCGATTCGAGGATCGATGACTGGATCTGGGTCACGTCGGGCTCCTGGGCTGAGAGGCTGAGAAACAATGCCGCGCAGCGGCATTGTTCTCGGGCTCGAGGGATCGGCCAGCGCGCGATCCTCGCGCGCTCGTCTGGTTTGCGGCCGAGAGTCTCACGTGTGCGCCACGCCGGAGCAACCCGTGCTTCCAGCGGAGCTCCGGGCGAGCGAGAATCACCTCGCCATGCCGCAGGAGACCCTGGTCGTCCAGCTCGCGCCGGCCCAGGGCGCGCGCATCGAGCGCGAGCTCTCCGGGCCCGAGTTCGAGCGCCGGACGGTCGAGCACGCGCGCTTCAGCGTCAAGGGACCGGGCTTCGTCGCCACCCTGTACCGCTCGGGGAAGCTGGTCGTGCAGGGCAGCGAGGTGCAGCTCTTCGCGCAACGCTATCTCGACGGGGCAGACGGGGCCCAGGCTGGCGGCGGACCGACGGAGCCAGGGCCGATCGAGGTCGGTGAGCGCACCCTGATCGGCAGCGACGAGGCCGGCAAGGGCGACTACTTCGGTCCGCTCGTGGTGGTGGCCGTGCGCGCCGGCCCCGAGGAGCGCACGGAGCTGGTGCGGGCGGGCGTGGCCGACTCGAAGACGCTCTCGGACGAGCGCGTGCGCGTGCTCGCCCCGGCGCTCGAGCAGCGCTACGCCTTCGCGTCCGAGGTGCTCGAGCCGGCGGACTACAACGTCGAGCACCCGCGCTTCAAGAGCCTCAACCCGCTGCTGGCCGAGCTGCACGCGCGCTGCATCCGCCGCCTGGCGCGGCCGGGCCTGCTCGTGCTGGTGGACAAGTTCGCGCACGAGAAGCTGGTCGCGAGCCGCCTGGAAGGCCTCGACCTCGAGCTCCACCAGGAGACGCACGCCGAGCGCGAGCCCGTGGTGGCCGCGGCCTCGGTGATCGCGCGCAACCTGTTCCTCGAGGGCCTGAAGAAGCTCTCGGAGGAGTTCGCGGTCGACCTGCACAAGGGCGCGGGCGAGCCGACCGACCGCGCGGCGCGCGAATTCGTGAAGCTGCACGGGCGCGCGGCGCTCGCGCGCGTGGCCAAGCTGCACTTCAAGAACACCCAGAAGATCCGTGGCTGACCGTGGCTGAAGTGAGCTTCTATTCCGCCGCGGGGAACCGCTTCGCCGTTCTGGATGCCTTCGAGCGCGAGCCCGCCGATCCTTCCGGCCTGGCGCGCGAGCTGTGCGCGCGCCACGGCGTCGATGGCCTCTTGCTCGGCGCGCCTCCGCTGGCCGGCGGGGATTGCCGGATGCTGGTCTACAACCGCGACGGCAGCCGCGCCGAGGCCTGCGGCAACGGCCTGCGCGCGCTCGCCCGCTGGGCGGTCGAGAGCGAGCACGCCGGCGATGCGCTCGTGATCGAGACCGATGCGGGGCCGCGGCGCGTCACCTGCCTCCGGCACGGGAAGGAGATCGTGGGCGCGCGCGCCGAGCTCGGAGTGCCGCGCGTCGTCGAGCGTGAGGCCGTGCTCGAGGTCGATGGACGATCGTTGCGCGCGACGCTGGTCGACATGGGCAACCCGCACTGCGTCCTGTTCGTGCCCGAGGTCGGGCGCGCCGAGGTGGCTGGCATCGGCTCGGCCGTGGAACGCCACGCGCGTTTCCCGCGGCGCACGAACGTCTCCTTCGTCGAAGCCGGCGGCGGGCGGCTCCTCGTGCGCACCTGGGAGCGCGGCGTGGGCGAGACGGCGGCCTGCGGCACGGGCGTCGGTGCTTCGGCCGTGGCAGCGCTGGAGCACGGCCTCGCGCGCTCCCCGGTCGAGGCCGACACCCGCGGCGGCCGACTGCAGGTCGATTGGAACGGCGGCGCGAGCGTGCTCACGCTCGCCGGCCCGGTGGAAGTGCTGCGTGATTAGCTCATCCGGGAGCGCCGGGCTCCAGCCCGGCTCTTCCTCTTCCTGCCTTGCATCCTGCGGCGCCGGAAGAGAACGAAGAGAAGAGACGGAGCCGGGCTGGAGCCCGGCGCTCCCAGGGCCGCGCTGGAGCGCGGCGCTCCGGTGAGCTACGTCTTCGAGATCCTGTTCGCGCTGGGCACGCTGGCGCTGCCCGAGCTCGGCTGGTCGGGTTCGGGTGTCCATCCCTGGCTGGTGGCGGCCCTGGTGGTCGTGCCCTACGGGCTCGGCTGGTGCACGCGGCGCGTGCTCCTGGCGGGCCGCTTCCGCCTCGGTGCCGTGCTCGAGCGCGCGCTCTGGATCTCGCCCATCCTGTTGCAGGCCGTGGCGATCGGCGAGCTGGGGTGGCTCACCTTCCTCGAGCGCCGGGAAGTGGAGATCTCGACCCTCGACGGTTGGCTCGGGGTCGAGCTCCTCAATGCCCTGGCCCCGTATCTCGTGTACCAGCTCGCGGCCATCGACGCGCGCGCACGCAGCCTGGTCTTCCCGCCGGACTCGATCGGCAAGCTGCGCTCGTTCCAGCTGCGCCTGTTCATCTCGGCCTTCCTGCCGTTCCTGGCCTACCTCGCGGGCTCGAGCCTGCTCGCGCGCTCGGCAACCTGGCAGGTGCGCCTCGAGGAGGTCGGGCTGCTCGGCGGCTGCCTGGCGTTGCTGCTGCTGGCCCTGTTCCTGCGCGGGATGCCGTTCTTCCTGCGCTACGCCTGGGACACCGCGCCGCTCGAGCGCGGCTGGGCGCGCACCATGCTCGAGCAGGTCGCGCGCAGCGCCGGCTTTCGCTACCGCGAGCTGCTCGTGTGGCGCACGGGCCAGCAGATGTCCAACGCCGCGATCGTGGGCCTGACGGAGCGCTCGCGCCTGGTGTTCTTCTCGGACCTGCTCCTGCAGCAGCTCGGTCCGCGCGAGCTGGCCGCCGTCTTCGCGCACGAGATGGGTCACGCGCGCCGAGGCCACACCGTCACGTTCGGGGCCTTCGCGCTGGCGTTCTTCCTGCTCGCCCACCAGCTCATGGAAGGGCTCGTGATCCAGGAGCCGCTGTGGGAGGGCGCCCTGTTCGTCGCGCTGCTCGCCCTGTGGTACCTCACGTTCGGCTACCTCTCGCGGCGCTTCGAGCTCGAGGCCGACCTCGAGAGCCTGCGCGTGGTGGGCGAGAGCGGCCCCCTGATCCACGCCCTCGAGCTCGTCACCGGCGCGCACGCCCACAAGCGCTCCTCCTGGCGCCACTTCTCCACCCGGGACCGGGTCGCCTTCCTGCGCGCGGCGGAGGTCGATCCCCTGGTCGGCGTGCGCCTCAAGCTGAGGCTCGCGCGCTGGCGCAAGCTCGGCTTCGCGATCTTCGCCGTGGCGGCGCTCTTCCAGGTGTGGGGCCTGGTGCGCTCCTGGAACCAGGACTGGCTCGTCGCCGACCTGCGGCTCGGACGTTTCGAGGAGGCGGCCCGGCGCGCGGACTCCTCCGGCATCGACGGAGAGGTGGCCTCGCTCGCACGCCGCGCCGTCAGCTCCCCGAAGAAGTCCCGGGAGCCGAAGGCCCTGTGCGGGAACGCTCTGTCGGCCTGGATGCGGGGTGATCGTGCGGCGGCCCGGGAATGGCTGGAGCTGGCGCGCCTGCGCGGCGGCCGGAACCTGGAGCCGTTGATCGATTCCCTGCAGGAGGGCGGCCAGGGCGTCGAGGGTTTGCCCATGCCCTGGCGCGAGGCCCTGCGGACACTCTCCGAACGCTGAAAAAAACCAGAACGAGCGCGGGGAATCGGCCCGGAATCGCGTTCAAGGGGGTGAGCTCGTGCGACTGACCATCGACGAGCGCACTCCGCGGTGCCTGGGACCGCGCTAAGGGATGATGATGAAGGGTGAATGGCTCGGCCGGCCGAGTGCGTAGGGAACGCACTGACCGGCCGGAGCTGTTTTCGGGGAGTGCCTCAGCTGGGCTCAGCCCCGACGCGCGCCCTCGAGCGTGCGGTGCAGCAGGAAGAGCTGGCCGAGGTGGTAGGAGTTGTGGCTCGCCACGAGGCAGAGCTGGGCGAACCAGCTCGTGATGGTGCCGGGGATGGGGGCCGCGAGGTCGTGCCTCGTCCGAGCGACGGCCTGGAGCGCGCGCAGATCCTTCAGGAAGGCGCGCACGCTCCTGTCCCAGGCGCGTGCATCCGGTGGGGTCGCGCTCGCGGGCCAGAAGCCATCCGGCCAGGGCGGCGAGGGATGCTCCGGGTCGCGGCTGAAGTCGAGGATGTCCTTCTGCGCGATGCGCAGGTGCTCGAGGAGCTCCCAGGGCGTGTGCGGCGCACCGCGCGGCTTCCGGCCGCGCAGCGCGCGCGGGAAGGCGAGCAAAGACTTCGCGAGCGGCGCGTGCGCGCGTCCGCCCTCGAGCATGCGGACGAGCGTCCGGCGTTCCTCGGCGCCGTGGCGGCGATGACGCGTGTGGGTGCGGGGCATGGGGCCTCCTGAAAGGAGTTCGTTCAGCCAAGCTACCGGCGCTCGCTCCCGAATGCCCGCCGGCGAGCGTGCGTGATACGCTCCGGTGCTCCCGGAGGATCTAGCATGAAGCCGTCGGTCGCCTCGCTCTCGTCCGTCGTCATCCTGTGCGCCTGTGCCGCGCCCGAGACCGCCGGCGCGCTCGCGGTACCCTCGCCCGCCGGCTCGGCGCGCGCGACCTCGGACGCCGGCAAGCGCGCCTTCGAGCTGGCCGACGTGTACCGCGTGAAGCAGGTCGGGAGCCCCGCGCTCAGCCCGGACGGGAAGCTCGTCGCCTTCCAGGTGCGCCGCACCGACCTCGCGGCCGACAAGGCCTGGAGCGAGATCTGGCTGATGAGCGCCGACGGCACGAATCAGCGCCAGATGACGCGCGGCGAGCACATGGACACCGGCCCCAAGTTCACGCCCGACGGCGGCGCAGTCTTGTTCGGCTCGAACCGCGCCGGCGCGGGGCAGCTCTACCTCATGCCAATCGATGGCGGCGAGCCGCGCCAGCTCACGAAGTTCCCGACCGGCGTCGCCGATCCGGTCTTCTCGCCCGACGGCAAGTTCATCGCCGTGAGCGCGGACATCTATCCCGAGGCCGGCATCGACGCGGAGAAGAACGAGGACAGGGAGGGGAAGCTCGAGGTGCACGTCGCCGACGAGCTCCTGTACCGCCACTGGACGAGCTGGCGCGATGGACGCGTGACCCACGTCCTGCTGGTCGACGCGCACAGCGGCGAGGTCCTGAAGGACATGACGCCCGGTCCCTTCGATGCCCCGACCTTCTCGCTCGGCGGCGAGCGCGGCTACGCCTTCTCGCCCGACGGCAAGGAGCTGTGCTTCGTCTCCAACCACGACGAGGAGCAGGCCGAGTCGACCAACGCCGACCTGTGGGTCGTGCCGGTCGAGGGCACGATCACGGAGGGGAGCGCGCGCAACCTGACCGACGCCAACGACGGCTGGGACGGCGCGCCGCTCTACTCGCCCGACGGACGGCACATCGCCTTCGTCAGCCAGGCGACGCCGGGTTACGAGTCCGACCTGCGACGCCTGGCCGTGCTCGAGCGCAAGAGCGGCAAGGTGCGCTACCTGACGAGCCGCGACGGCTTCGACGACTGGGTCGGCGAGCTCGCCTGGGACGGGAACGACGCGCTCGTCTTCAGCGCCGACCAACGCGGCCGCAACCCGATCTACCGCCTCGCCCGCGAGGGCGGCCAGCCCGAGCTCCTGCACACCCACGCGCAGATCGACCACTGGGAGCTGAGCCCCGACGGCACGCGCCTGGTCTACGCCGCGCGCTCGGTCGGCGACCCGCACGAGCTGTACGCCGTGAGCACGCGCGGCGGCGCGCCGGTGCAGCTCACGCCGTTCAACGAAGAGCTCCAGGCCGAGGTCGACATCCGCCCGGCCGAGGAGCTGTGGGTCGACGGCGAGGACGGTACGTCGCTGCACGTCTTCCTCGTGAAGCCGCACGGCTTCGACCCGGGGAGGAAGTACCCGCTCGTGCTCAACGTCCACGGCGGCCCGCAGCAGCAATGGACCGACGCCTTCCGGGGCGACTGGCAGGTCTACCCCGGCGCGGGCTACGTGGTCGCCTTCGCCAACCCGACCGGCTCGAACGGCTACGGCCAGCCCTTCTGCGACGCGATCGGCCACGACTACGGCGGGCGCGTGTACCGCGACCTGATGCGCGTGACGGACGCGCTCGAGAAGCTGCCCTTCGTCGACGCCGAGCGCATGGGCGCGATGGGCTGGTCCTTCGGCGGCTACATGATGATGTGGATGCAGGGCCAGACCGACCGGTTCAAGTGCCAGGCCGCGATGATGGGCATCTTCGACCTCGACTCGTTCTACGGCGCCACGGAGGAGCTGTGGTTCCCCGAGCACGACCTCGGCATTCCCTGGAAGGACGAGGAGAGCTACGCGCGCTGGTCGCCCTCGAGCTACGTCGAGAACTTCAAGACCCCGGCGCTCGTGATCACGGGCGAGCTCGACTACCGCTGCCCCTACACCCAGAGCCTGGGCTACTTCACCGCGCTCCAGAAGCGCAACGTGCCCTCGCGCCTGATCGTCTACCCGAACGCCGGCCACTGGCCGAGCTGGCGCGAGATGGCCTTCTACTACAACGCCCACCTCGACTGGTTCCACCGCTGGCTCGGAGGCGCGCCGGCGCCGCAGGACGTGAAGGCGTACCAGCGCGAGAAGGGCTGGCCGAAGGAGCCCAAGGCCGTCGGCGCCGCCGGACCGTGACCGCTGCGGGGCTCGTCCCGCGCAGGCGATCCCGTCAGCGCGGCAAGTGCAACGTGTGGCGCCGTAGGGGCGAGGTCAGGTACAGCTCGAGCACCCGACGGGGTCACCAGCGGATCCGTGCTTCCCGCCCGTAGAAGATGGTAAGCGGCTTGCGGGTGAGCTCCTGGCCGTCGCGGAGGAGGACGAGCCAGCGGGCGAGCTCGCTCACGCTCGCCCGGCAGGTCCCCGTGGGCGAGAGCGCGAGCTGGCGCGTCGTGTTCGTGCTGCCCTCGCCGGTCGAGTACTCGATCCCCAGCCGCTCGCCCGAGTCGTCCAGCACCCGCAGGGCCTCGGGGCCGCGCCCGGGATCGCTGGCCTCGAACACGAACACGCCGCTGCGCACGAGCTCGATGCGGAGATCGCGGCAGGGCCCGTCCGGCGGCAGATCGACCTGGGTGCCCGAGCCGGAGCCGTCGTTGAAGCGCAGGAAGACCTCCGTCGGCGGCACGTCGGCGAAGGCGAAGCGCCCGCTGGCGTCGGTCCTCACCTCGTTGCGCGAGTTCATCCAGGCCCCGCCGTCGCTCCTGTACTCGTCCATCGACAAGCGGCAGCGCACGTCCGCGAGCGGCGCACCGTCGAGCCCGACCACCACGCCGTCGACGATCGGGCGCCAGGGGTCGCGGGACGCGCGCAGGACGACGTCCTCCGTGCCCGCCGCGATCGGCTCGCTGACCAGTTGCTCGAGCGTGTGCTGGTTCCAGGCGCGCACGCGGTAGCTCTTGCCCGCGCCGAGGCCGCTGAATTCGAAGCGTCCATCCGCGCCGGTCTCGACGTGCGTGTCCGTCCCGGAGGCGAGCTCCTCGACGGTGAACGGGCGGTATTCGTCGCGGTACGCTGGCGTCCCGTCGAGCAGGGCGATCCGCCAGCCCTCGGCAGCCACGCCCGTGCGCTCCAGCAGGGTCCCGGAGATCTCGAGCGCGAGATCACCCAGGACGAGCTCGACCGGCTCGAGATCTCCCTGCGGGCGCCGCGAGAGCGCGCCCTGGACACGCGCGCCGGCCCCCGCGAGCACCGCCGGGACCCGGCCGTCGAAGAGAGCCACGAGCGCGGTGTCGCGGTCGATGGGTTCCATGCCCGACACCGGCCTGCCCGCGCGCAGCCGGCGTTCCGCGTAGGCCGCTTCGTCGAGCACGAGCTCGAAGCGTCCACGCGCGTCCGTGCTCGTCGAGAACGGCCCGAGCACGACGCGCGCATCCGCGGCTCCGCTCGAGTCCGGGAAGAGCACGCGGCCACGCAGCACGAGCGGAGGATCCTGGCTCCGAGCGGCGGCCAGTGCCGGGGGCGCGGGCTCACGGCTCTCGGCCCGGACGCGCTCGGCCTCCGCGGTCTCGCTCTCCGCGACGGTCGCGCGCGGCGACCGTACCGGCGCTTCCGGGGCGCTCAGCACCGCCGCCGGCAGCTCGGCTTCCGCGGCCGGAGCCGCGAAGGCCGCGAGCTCTTCGGACCCGGCGCGCTCCACCGGCGAGCCGCGCAGCAACCACACGGTCGCGCCGGCGAGCACGACCCCCGCCGTCAGGAGCGGAGCGGCGAGGGGAACGGCCGCGTGCTCGGGCCGGGCCAGGCGAACGAGCGCCAGCGCCCACGAGTGCTTGCCGTGGGAACGCGCGAGCCCCTCGCGCAGGAGCTCGAGCGCGCGCCGCAGGCGAGTCTTGATGGTTGCGACCGGCAAGCCCTCGCGCGCGGCGATGGCGCGCGGCGAGAGGCCCTCGAAGTAGCGCCCGAAGATGGCCGAGCGATACGGCTCTCGCAGGGATTCCACCGCGCGGACGAGCTCGTGCTCGAGCGCGAGACGCTCGCCGATCTCCAGCACCGACGGTTGCGCCTCGACACGCGCCGCCGCGCGCTCGCGCTCGCCGCGGCGCTCTTCCTGGCGTGCCCCGCGGCTGGCGAGGTTGCGCACGACCTTGCCGAACCATGCGCGTGCGGCTTCCGCGACGCGCGGCGGATGCCGGAGCGCCTGCACCCAGGCGTCCTGCACGAGATCGTCGGCCCGCGCGGCGTCACGCACCAGCTCCTGCGCCAGACGCCGCACGAAGGCCTGGTGCTGCAGGAGGCGCTCGGGGCTGGCCGGCCGCACGGATTCCATTCCCATGGCTCTATCCGAGAGCCCGGGGAACGCCACGCGGATTCAGGATTCCGCTGGAGCGCCGAGCTGGAGCCCGTGGGATCCAGGCCACGCTGGAGCGTGGCGGACCCAGAGATGGGATGAGAAGGCCGTCCCCCGTCGCGGAGTAGCGGGTTGCTAGAACCCACGACCGGAGGCCGATGGCCTCGAACGCACTCGTGTGGTGCAAAGGAAGGACGAAGGACGGCCC
>Ga0137457_1000414_pt1 | contig 11418 bp, 7 predicted proteins | sample EasRivERMGT630_2_FD_102321 | JGI IMG/M metagenome (GOLD analysis project Ga0137457, IMG submission 102321) | Soil microbial communities from meander-bound floodplain in the East River, Colorado, USA - East River MetaG ERMGT630_2 | ecosystem: Environmental > Terrestrial > Soil > Floodplain ...
CGAACTCGACGCCGTCGAGCGTGTAGACCTGCCGACCGAGCGTGCTCTGGACCACGACCGAGTCCACCTCGCCCTTGCGGATGGCGCTCAGTTTGGCCTGCGCCTCGGTCAGGGGCTCCCGGAGTCTGGCCACTTGGCCGGACGCGCCGAGCCGCGCCAGACGAGCGGGGCGATTGCGGGACTTGACCTTCATTGACGGGACTTGTCAGGCGTGTCGAGCCCCAACCCGACGAACAAGCGGCTGGAGTTGGTCAGGGTGCCGATGAGTCGGCGCACCGGCAGCGGGAGTTCCTTGACGAGCGTGGGCGTGGCGACGATCTGTCCGTTGCGAGCGCGGATGGGATCCTGATAGATGTCAATCACCTCCAGCTTGCAGCGGCCTTTCAGCTCGCCCCCGCACAGAGCGCGGGCGCGCAGGATGGCCTGGCGCGAGCGGACGCTGGTCCCCGCGACGTAGAGTCGCAAGAGGTACGCGTCAACAGGCCCGGGGACCGCCGCCTTTCGCGGGGCCTTCGTCGAGCGCTTGGTCCTGGGGTGCTTCACGGATCGTTCATCCCGCCTCATCGGCGTAGCGCAGGTCCAGCCCGATCAGCACCCGCTGGGTGTCGGGAACGCGCGGCAGCCCGCCGCCAAGGCCGAGCGGCGAGCCTGACTTGGTGCGCTCCTTCGCCATGCAGCATTTCCCTGGCCGACGTCGCGAAGAGCATGCGGGTCCTCTAGCCCATGCCGAAGTCTCAACCCGACATGCAGAGCCTAAAACCTTTCTGTCATTCTTGGAGCTCCGCAATCGGGCTTGGCGCTACCTACTTCTACCGGTTCGGCCAACCCGCTTGTCGTTCGCAGCACCGAGATCGCACGGCCCATCAGCGAACGCTTCGGCGGATACTTCGAACCCGGCGTGGTGTTCGAGATCGCGAAGTCGTCGAGTGCGCGAACCAAGCCGACCCGAGTTGTAGGTCGAGGAGGCGATCGGCCTCACGGCGGGACGACAGGCAGGCCAATCCATGCCGGGGCTGTTGCAGGACTGAGCAGATCGCCGCCAGCACGTGCAGCTCGACGAGGTTCCGGAAGAGAGCGTCTTCGACGGGCGGTCGGCGATCTCGACCACGGGCTCGAACCCACGCTGCCCGAGGAGCCACGCCCGGGTCGTGGACAGCGGAACTCTCACCCACTGGGCCGCATCCGCGATCGTGTACGCCGGGATCTCGACCGGGTCGCGACCCCCGTAGATGTCTGGCCTACCGCCCTCTGCGCTGGTCTTCACGAAGTCCACTACGTCTCCAGAGGACGATAGCGAGCGGCAGACTCTCCATCCAAGGCCGGATCAGGCCCCGCGCTTGCCACCCCTGCGCGACCTCACCAAACTCTGGAGCCGCAGGGTCTACCCAGATTCCCGAGTCACCCACAGGGAGACGCAGCGTGCCGCGAGGTCCGAAGAAGCTGAAGGAGGCCGCGGTCGTCCGCGAGACGCCGTCGTACACCCATCCGGAGGCGGAGGTCCTGCTGCGGCCGGAGGTCGGGACGCAGGCGCAGTTCCGGAAGAAGAAGGAGCCGCGCCAGTACCGGTACGACTCGTCGCTGGCGCCGCAGCTCTCGTGGGATGGGAAGAACTGGGCGCGCGAGACGGGTGAGTGGCTGCTGCGGCTGATCGAGGAGGCGGCGAAGCTGCCGGCGCCGCACGAGTTCATCGAGAAGCAAGTCCTGAGGCGGCCCGACGGAGCCGAGATCGTCGTGCGCGGCCTCGCGGACGCCGTGCGCGAGCTCAAGGCGCTGAGCCGTCCATTCCTGGACTGGGCCGGCAAGGCCGAGCGGCTCTCGTTCCAGGTGCCGAGCCTGCCGCTCTTCGTGCACGAGCGGCTCTCGACGCGCGCGATCCTGGAGACGCTGAAGGGGCATCGGCGGAGCAAAGAGAACCAGCACCAGATCTTCGAGCTCTTCGCCAACCCGAAGCACTCGATCGCCGACCAGGTCCTGAAGGCGTACGAGCACAAGGACGACTGGGTCAACCGCCTGATCCTCGGCGATTCCTTGGTCGTGATGAATTCCTTGCTCGCCTACGAGGGCATGGCCGGGCAGGTGCAGATGATCTACATGGACCCGCCCTACGGCGTGAAGTTCGGCTCGAACTTCCAGCCGTTCGTGCGGAAACGCGACGTCAAGCACAACGACGACGAGGACCTGACGCGCGAGCCGGAGATGGTCAAAGCGTATAGGGACACGTGGGAGCTCGGGCTGCATTCGTATCTGACGTACATGCGGGATCGGCTGCTGCTGGCGCGGGAGCTGATGTCGCCGAGCGGGAGCGTCTTCGTGCAGATCAGCGATGAGAACCTGCACCACGTCCGAGAATTGATGGACGCAACATTTGGATCGGAGAACTTCGTGGCGAACATCCAGTTTGCCAAGACTTCCAGCTCGACAGGTGAACACTTGCCGGCAACAAACGACTACTTGCTGTTCTATGCAAGAGACATCGAGCGCTTGAAGTTCCGCGATGTGTACTTGCCGAAGACTCTGGAGACCGAGATCGGCGGCCCTTATGGCTGGGTCGAATTGGACGATGGATCGAGGCGACGAATGACGCCGGAGGAGCGCCTGAATCCCAACGCGCTGCCTAAGAAGGCAAGGGTTTATCGCCTTGACAATCTACAGAGCCAGAGCATGGGCCGTGAGAAGGGAGAGGGAGCTGCCAGTTGGTTTCCTGTCGAGCTTGATGATCGAGAATGGCGGCCCAGCATGCGTGCACGATGGAAGACCAACGAGGAAGGCATGACCCGGCTCAAAGATGCACGCCGACTCCAGGCCACGGAGACGGGCCTGTACTACGTCAGGTTCATTGATGATTTTGCAGCGCAACAGGTCAGTAGCTCTTGGACAGATACCGTCATAGCTGGTTTTGCCTCGGACAAGTTGTACGTCGTGCAAACCAGCTCCAAGGCCGTCGAGCGATGCTTGCACATGACAACGGATCCGGGCGACCTGGTTCTGGATCCAACCTGCGGCTCCGGCACGACGGCCTTCGTCGCTGAGCAGTGGGGTCGCCGCTGGGTCACGATCGACACCAGCCGCGTGCCTCTCGCGCTTGCGCGCCAGCGCCTCCTGACCGCGACCTTCTCCTATTACCAGCTCACGGACGAGAAGCGCGGACCGGCCGGTGGCTTCGTCTACGAGCGCAAGCAAAACAAGAAGGGCGAGGAAGTCGGCGGCATCGTCCCGCATGTGACTCTGAAGTCCATCGCCAACGACGAGCCGGCCGACGAGGAAGTGCTCGTCGACCGACCCGAGGTCGAATCCAAGGTCACGCGCGTCACCGGCCCCTTCGTGGTCGAGGCCACGATCCCGACGCCGGTCGACTGGGAAGGCGACGGCATCGAGGACTCCGGCGTCGACCCGCGCTCCTACCGCTCCTTCGTCGAGCGCATGCTGGAAGTCCTGAGGCGCTCGCCCGTGCTCCAGGTCGGCGGCGGCAAGACCGTGATGCTCAAGGGCGTCCGAGCGCCGGCGAGGACCCTGTCGCTCTCGGCCGAGGCCTTCCTCGCGGTGACCGAAAGGCCCGTGGCCTTCGTCTTCGGCCCCGAGAACGGCGCCGTCAGCGAGAAGCTCGTCTACGAGGCCGCCAAGGAGGCAGCGGCCAAGAGCTACTCGCACTTGTACGTGATCGGCTTCGCCATCCAGCCCAACGCGCGCCAGCTCGTGGACCAATCCGAGGCCGCGATGGGCGTCGCCGCGACCTACGTGCAAGCGACGCCCGATCTCCTGATGGGCGACCTGCTCAAGAACATGCGCTCGAGCCAGATCTTCAGCGTGTGCGGCCTGCCCGAGGTGAAGCTGCACCGCGCCGCGCCCAAGGACGGCGCTGCGCGCTACCAGGTGGAGCTCCTCGGCCTCGACACCTTCGACCCCACCACGATGGAGGTCGACCACCGCCACGGCGACGACGTCCCTGCCTGGTTGCTCGACACCGACTACAACGGCCTGTGCTTTCACGTCTGCCAGGCCTTCTTCCCCCGCACCGCCGCCTGGGACGACCTGAAGCGCGCCCTCAAAGGCCAGTACGAGGACTCGGTCTGGGATCACCTGGCCGGCGCGAAGAGCGCCCCGTTCGAGGCCGGCGAGCACGGACAGGTCGCCGTGAAGGTGATCGACGATCGGGGGAACGAGCTCCTGGTCGTGAAGAAACTGGAGGAGGCCTCGACTTGATCCGCAAGGTCGTCCTGCACCGCTTCAAGCGCTTCGACAAGATCACGTTCGACCTGCCGGGACACGTCGTGCTGGCCGGGCCGAACAACTCCGGCAAGACGACCCTCCTGCAGGCGATCTCGTCGTGGGACCTGGCCGTTCGCCGGTGGCTGGAGCTGTACGACTTCGAGAAGCAGGTCGGGGGCGAGAACCTTGCCCCCATCGCGCGCCAGGCTTTCCTGCCCGTTCCCCTGCGGACCTTCGATCTGTTGTGGCACGAGCGCGCCTACGACAACGTGATCTCGATCGAGGTCCACGGCACGGCAGGCTGGTCGATGAAGGTGGATCTGATCCCGGACACGACCGAGCAGGTCTTCATCCGCATTCCATGGGCCAAGGGCGCGAAGTCGGTGTTCGAGACGGGGTCGCGCACGGTCTTCGTTCCCGCGATGAGCGGCGTCGCGATCGAAGAACCTCTCTATGCCAATCCGGCCACGCTCGAGGCGATGCTCGCCCGCGTTCGGGCCGGCGACGTCCTGCGGAACCTGCTCTTCCAGGCGAGCCTGGACGACACGGCCTGGCGGGCCATCTTGGCGTCCGTCAACCGGTTATTCGGGTACGAGCTCCTTCCGCTGGAAGCCTCGGCCGCCTTCATTTGGTCTGGATACAAGGAGCGCCAGGATGGACCGACTCTCGACCTGATGGGCGCGGGGAGCGGCTTCCAGCAGGTCCTGATGCTCCTGTGCTTCCTGCACACGAGGAAGAACTCCATCCTGCTCCTCGACGAGCCGGACGCGCACCTGCACGTCATCCTCCAGGACGCGGTCTATGACGAACTGAGGGGCGTGGCGGCGCGGAACAACTCCCAGCTCGTGATTGCGACGCATTCGGAGGTCATCGTCAACGCCGCCGAGCTGGACGAGATCCGCGTCGCGTTCAACCCTGAGAAGCCTCTCGCCGACCAGAAGAAGAAACAGAACGTGGTCAAAGCCCTGCGCTGGGTGACCAACATCGAGATCACCGAGGCCAGGACAGCTCCAGGCATTCTCTACCTCGAGAGCTACTCGGATCTGCAGATCCTTCGAGCCTGGGCGAGGGTCCTCGAGCATCCGAGTCTCCCCTTGCTCACAACGGAGCTCTTCTGGCGAAAGACAACGGTGGAGACTCCATCCGGGCAAGAAGGGATCTCCGCAAGGGAGCACTACGACGCCCTCACACTCGTGCGGGCACTTCCCGGTCTCGTCCTGGTCGACGGTGATGCCAAAACGACGATCAAGAGCACCCCGGTCACCGGCAAGGGCCTCCAGCGTCTTCGCTGGCGGCGGTACGAGATCGAGAGCTACTTGGTCCATCCGGTTGCCCTGGCACGCTTCGTCGAGAAGATGGCCGGCACGGACACCGCGCGAGGCCACGTCGAGGCTCTCGAGACATACCTGCGAGAGAACCTGCCCCCTGGCGTGATTCGCGACCCATTTGTCGACCATCCGTATCTTCGCAACACGAAGGCGCGCGTGGAGATCCTTCCGCCCGTCCTCGCGGCTGCCGAGCTGCCGGCTTTCCCCGACTACCGTTTCCACGAGATCGCGGCGGTGATGAAGCCCGACGAGATCCACCCCGAGGTCGTCGAGAAGCTCGACGCGATCTGCAAGGCCTTCGGACGATGAACCAGTTCGAGGTCAAGGAGCCGATCCTCAACTCACCCTTCGGGGAGCCGAAGGAGCACTGGTGGATCGAGGAGGGCAAGGAGCCGGTGCGGCGCGCGGGTCGCCGGCGGGCGGTGTACTTCTACCGGCCGCCGTCGAAGGGGCTCGAGGCCGAGAAGCAGGAGGGTGCGGGCACGGCGATCGGGCTCCTGATCGTGAACTTGATCCGGGACCGCGTGCGGGCCTGGCGCGAGCAAGGGTATCCGGGCGTCACGCGCACGACGTTGGAGCTGCTCCAGTACTGGCAGCGCGAGGGGCGCAAGCAGCGCCTCTTCTTCGCGCAAGTCGAAGCGGTCGAGACGATCCTCTTCCTGAGCGAGGCGCGCGCCGACCTTCGACAAGGGATCGAGATCCCGTGGGACAACCCGAGCGCCGAGCGGCAGGCCGAGGGGATCAAGCCTTTCCGGCGCTACGCCTGCAAGATGGCGACGGGCAGCGGCAAGACGACCGTCATGGGGATGCTGGCGGCCTGGAGCATCCTCAACAAGGTCAACGACCGTTCGGACGCGCGCTTCTCGGATGCGGTGCTCGTGCTGTGTCCGAACGTCACGATCCGGAGCCGCTTGCAGGAGCTCGACCCCGGCCTCGGCGAGGCGAGCCTGTACCGTACGCGCGACCTGGTCCCGGCGCACCTGATGGCGCAGCTCGCTCAGGGGAAGCTGGTGGTCACCAACTGGCACGTCTTCGAGCCGCAGACGACGCAGGTCGCCGGCGTCAGCGCTCGGGTGAACAAGGCGGGGAAGCCGGTGCGGACCGTCGAGACCCTGACCATCGGGAGCAAGACCACGACGGCGCGCGGGAGCCGCTACATCACGCTGGAGGACCTGAAGCGGCAGGTCTCCGCCGACATGCTGAACGTGATGGAAGAGATCAAGGACAAGCTCGGCAACCTGACCAAAGTCAAGGTCGAGTCCTGGCGCTACGTGGAGAGCGACACGGCGCTCATCGAGCGCGTCCTCGGGCGCGACATCGGCGGCAAGCAGAACCTGCTCGTCCTGAACGACGAGGCGCACCACGCCTACCGCACGCAGCCCCGGACGGCCGACGAGGACGGGAACGAGGAAGAGGAAGAAGAGTTCGAGGAGGAGCTGGAGCGCGAGGCGACAGTCTGGATCGAGGGCCTCGACCGCATCCACAAGCTGCGCGGCATCAATGCCTGCGTCGACCTGTCGGCCACGCCTTACTACCTCACGGCGGCTGGCCCGCAGGCCAACCGCCCCTTCCCCTGGATCGTCTCGGACTTCGGGCTGACCGACGCGATCGAGTCTGGTCTGGTCAAGATCCCGCAGCTCGCCGTGCGAGATCCGAGTGGCGCGGCGATCCCAGGCTACTTCAACATCTGGCGCTGGATCCTCGACCACCTGACGACCTCCGAACGTGGCGGCAAGCGTGCCAGCGCGAAACCCGAGGCGATCTTGAAGTGGGCACACTCGCCGATCGCGATGCTGGGCGGCCTGTGGGAGGAGCTGCGCAAGGAGTGGGAGCAAGACCCCTTCAAGGGCGGCCGGTCACCCGTCTACATCCTCGTCTGCAAGAACACGAAGATCGCCAAGGTCGTGCACGAGTGGTTGGCGGAGGGCAAGGCGCCGCCGGGGATTCCGCCGGCGCGTATCGAAGGATTCAAGAACAGTAACGGGCAGCTCAACACGATCCGCGTGGACTCCAAGGTCGTGAGCGAGACCGACACGGGCGAGGCCAAGAACGACGAGTCGGCCTGGATGCGCGCCACGCTCGACACGGTTGGGCGGCGCGACTGGCCGCAGGATCGCCAGGGGCGCCCGCTCTACCCGCAAGGGTTCGCGGAGCTCGCGAAGAAGCTCGGCCGGCCGCTGCACCCGCCGGGACGCGACGTGCGCTGCATCGTCAGCGTCGGGATGCTCACCGAGGGCTGGGACTGCAACACGGTGACGCACGTGATCGGGCTCCGGCCGTTCATGTCGCAGCTCCTGTGCGAACAGGTCGTCGGGCGTGCGCTGCGGCGTTCGAGCTACGAGGTCGGCCAGGACGGCAAGCTGCCCGAGGAGGTCGCCAAGGTCCTCGGAGTGCCGTTCGAGATCGTGCCCTTCAAGGAGAGCAAGGGGGAGACGGCTCCGCCGCCGGAGAAGCGCTACCACGTGCAGGCGGTGGCCGAGAAGGCGCGCTTCGAGATCCGCTTCCCGCGCGTGGAGGGCTACCAACAAGCGGTCAAGAATCGCGTGACGGTGGAGTGGACGAGCGTGCCCGAGCTCGTTCTCGACCCCACGAACATCCCGCCCGAGATCGACATGAAAGGGCTGCTCGCGAACAACAAGGGGCGCATCTCGCTGATAGGTCCGGGGAAGCTCGAGAGCGTGACCCTGAGTCCGTATCGCAAGAACCTCCGCAAGCAACAGGTCGCCTTCGAGCTTGCCCAGTCCCTGGCCAAGGACATCGGCACGCGGCCTTCTTGCGCCGTCCCGATGCACGCGCTCTTCCCGCAGTTGCTCGCCATCACGACGCGCTACCTCGACCAGAAGGTGCTGCCCGTGAAGCCGGCCGAGCTGGTCGACGTGGCTCTGTCGCCCTACTTCGGCTGGGTGATCGAGAAGCTCCAGGAAGCGATCCACCCGGATGCATCCCAAGGCGAGATCCCAGAGGTGCCGCGCTACGAGGCCAACCGCGGTCCGGGCAGCACGGCCGAGGTCGACTTCTGGACCAGCCGCGAGCCGCGTGAGGTCGTGCGCTCGCACCTCAACTATGTGGTGCCCGACACGAAGAAATGGGAGCAGTCAGCGGCCTATGTCCTCGACAAGGATGAGCGCGTCGAAGCGTTCGTCAAGAACGCCGGCCTGGGGTTCACGATCCCGTACCTCTTCAACGGCGAGCCCCACGACTACGAGCCGGACTTCATCGTGCGTCTGAGGGGCGAGCCACGGGTCCACCTCATCCTCGAGACGAAGGGCTACGACCCCCGCAAGCAGGAGAAGAAGGCCGCGGCCGAGCGCTGGGTCCGCGCGGTCAACGCCGAGGGCAGCCACGGGCGCTGGAGCTACGCGATGGTCGGCAAGATCGAGGACATCCCCACGGTGCTGGAGCACGCGATCCCCTAGCCGGTCGCCTGACCGACGGGGAGGAGCGCGCCCTGCCTTCACCAAAGGCCGCCGAGCTCTTCGAGTGTCTGTACCTCGCGCGCGGCGCGCTGGCCGAGCCCGACCAGGCCCGCGTCCTCGCCGCCTGGTCGCGCGTCCTCTCCGACCGCGTCGGCCTCGAGGCCGCGCTCGAGGTCCTCGCGAAGGCGCGCGCCAGCTTCGAGGACCCGTTCGCCGCCCGCACGCTCGACCTCGCCGCCGCCGCCTTGCTCGAAGCAGAAGGCCGCTTCGACGACGCGGCCGAGGCGTATCGCGGGAACTACTGACCCGAGTTCGGAAGCTGCGACCGCAGCTCCCGGCTAGAGGAATGCCTCGGTGATCTCGAGGATGCGTCCGCGCTTCGCCAGTAGCGTCGCCATGTGCTGCTCTGAGAGACCCAAGGCGGCGATCTGCGGCAGCTCCGCTGAGAAGTCCTTCTTCTCCTGAATGTCGTCGAGCGCCCAGTAGGCGAGCTCATCGGCGAGCGAGGTGACCAGGACCTCGTGCTGGTGAGTGGTCGCCTTCAGGGGATCGTGGTGAAAGCGGATCACGGAGGCGACCCATGGCCCGAGCCGCCAGTTCTGCGCGATCCTGGTGCCGAGTTCGCGGTGAAACTCCATCATGGCCGCTTCCATGATCGACGGAGGAACGAGGCTGCCGCCGCTCTTCTCCTTCCCGAGGTCGCAGAGAACCTGCATCGTGATCGGCATGCCCACGTCGTGCAGGAGGCCGCAGAGGAAGGCCGATTCAACGTCCTTGCGCAGGAGAGTGGCCACTTCCTTGGCGTAGGCGCCAGCGGCGGCGGAGTGCATCCAAAGGTCGCGCACACGGGTCTGGTAACCGGGCACGGCGAAGACGCGCCCCTTGAGCGACACGGCGATGACGATCTCGCTGACGGTCATGACACCGAGACGACTCAGTGCTTGTTGGAGGGAGACGATCGGCTCGCGCGGGGCGTAGGCGGCGGAGTTGGCCACGCGCAGGAGATGGACCGCGAGCGACTGGTCACGGGTGATCAAGCCCGCGAGCTCCTGGAGGTCGGAGCGCTCGTCCTGGCAGGCCGCCATGACCCGCGCGGCAGTGTCGGGCAGCAGGGGCAGCTCGAGCTCACCTGCGATGCGAGCCTGGAGCGCGGCTCGGAGGGAACTGGGCAGCGGGGCTGCAACCCCGCGCACGGACTTCAGAGACATGGCAGCTCGGCTTTCTGCGACCCGCTCCAAGGGTGAATGGGCATCGGCGAGCCTTGGGGCGGGTCCGCCGCTGCTCGACTGGCCCCGAGCTCCATCGCCCTTGGCCCGAGTTCGAGCCAGAGGCCGCCCCGAGGACCGCGACGTCTCACGTCATGAAGCACTCTCCCTCTCGACACCCGAGCCCATCCGCCGGTCGTTCACCGACCAGCAAGAGGACCAAGGGCGCCTTCTGTCTCGGGGTTTCCCCATTGCTTCACCAGAAACGACGTCCTCCTGGAGAGGCCGCCAGGAATCCGTGAACTCTCGGGGTTCGCGGCCCGGTCTCGAACGGTTTGGATGGCCGGCTTCACCGATGGCAATGCCAGGGGTGGGAATCCTCAGGACTTTCCTCCCGAAGGTGGCGGACGCGACACGCCAGTGTCGTTTCCCCGCTGTCGCTCTGATGGAAGAGCTGTCCTTCGCCATCACCTCCCGCTTCCAGGGCGGCCCATTGATCTCTGAGAATGGCGACAAAGGAGCGGGGGGTGACCTCTCCCCCGCGCATCTTGTGGGGTCAGACGAGCCGAACCACCTGCTAGTCGAGCTGTACTGCGATCTGCGCGCGTTGGCCGAGCGGCTCATGCGCGAGCAGCGCTCCGATTCGCTGCTCCAGAGCACCGCGCTGGTCCACGAGGCCTGCCTCAAGCTCTTTGGACGCGAGAGCCTGGAGGGCGCCACCCGCACCGATGTCTTGGCCATGGCGTCGGTCGCCATGCGCAACCTGCTGGTCGATCGCGCCCGGACGCGCAACCGGCAGAAGCGCCGTCCCAACGGCGAGCGCGTGTCTTTCGAGAGAATCTCGCTCGCCTACGAGAACCGAGCCGTCGACCTCCTGGCGCTCCACGAAGCCCTGAGCAAGCTCGGGCAGTTCGATCCCGAGATGGCCCAAGCCGTGGAGCTGCGGTTCTTCGGTGGGCTATCGATGGAGGAGACCGCCCGCTGTCTGGAAGTCCCGCTGCGCACCCTCGAGCGTCGCTGGGAGGCCACCCGCTTCTGGCTTCGAGCGGAGATCGAATGAGCCCCGAACGCTGGAAGGAGGTCCAGCGGCATCTTGCCGTGGCGCTCGAGCAGCCGGAAGCCGAGCGCGAGGCCCTTCTGAGGCGCGAGTGCGGCGAGGAGGCGCTCGTCCAGGAGGTCCTGCGTCTGGTCGCCGCCCGCCCACCGAGCGAGTTCCTCGTGCCGCCGCGCGTCGACGAGGGCGCCGCGGGGAAACAGCTCGGC
>Ga0137457_1000415_pt1 | contig 11417 bp, 10 predicted proteins | sample EasRivERMGT630_2_FD_102321 | JGI IMG/M metagenome (GOLD analysis project Ga0137457, IMG submission 102321) | Soil microbial communities from meander-bound floodplain in the East River, Colorado, USA - East River MetaG ERMGT630_2 | ecosystem: Environmental > Terrestrial > Soil > Floodplain ...
GCCTGCGGGCCGCGCGCGCCTGGGCCGTGTGGGAGGGCACGACCAGCAAGCTCCTCACCGACCCCGCGCTCGTGAAGAAGTTCTCCGCCAGCCGCTTCGCCGAGGCCTTCGCGCGCATCGAGGCGCACTTCTTCGTGAACGACGGCTTCCTCGAGCGCGACGACCAGCTCCTGCGCGACGTCAAGAAGATCCGCCACATCCCCGGCGTCATCGTGCAGGGCCGCTACGACGTGGTCTGCCCGATGCGCTCCGCCTGGGACCTGCACCGCGCCTGGCCCGAGTCCAAGCTCGTGGTCGTCCCGGACGCGGGCCACTCGATGACCGAGCCCGGCATCCGCAGCGCGCTGATCGCCGAGTGCGAGCGCTTCGCGCGGTCGAGCTAGCTTCCTCTGCTCCTGGGGGAGCCTTGCTCGGCTCCCAGCGAGCCGAGGTGGTGCCGCATGTGTGCGACGTAGTCGTCGGCGAAGTACTCGAGTGTCGCAGGCTCGCCGGCCGGCACCGTACGCCAGGCGATCCGATCGAGGTTGTGGCGCGTCCGCGTGCGGCGGGCGAGCTCGGAGGGGATGGCCTCGATCACGCGCGCGAGGTGCAGGTTGTAGAGCCGCCACAGCTCGACCAGCTCGCGCCAGGGAGCCTCGCGGTAGCGCTGCACGCTCACCCAATCATCCTGCTCGTAGCCGGGGAACACGAGGTCGTCCTGGAAGCATGCGCGCACGAAGCGCTGGTGGTTGTTCGCGGCCGAGTCGATCAGGTGTCCGATCACCTCGCGCGGGCACCACTTGCCGGGAGCGGGTGAGCTCGCGCTCGTCTCCTCGTCGATCGCGAGGAGCGCGGGTACGGCCGCGTTCACGGCTTGGCGCAGGTCGGCGGCCACGGTCTGCATTGCGGGGATCGTAACGTCGGGACTCTATCCTCTGGGCGCGTGCCCGAGCCCCCGTCCACCGCGCGCACCACGCTGGTCACCGCCGCGGCCTTGATCGGCTTCGCGGCCAACTCGCTCCTGTGCCGCGCCGCGCTCGGCGCGGGAGCAATCGATGCCTGGTCCTTCACGGCCATGCGCATCGGCTCTGGCGCTCTGGTGCTCGGCGTGATCGCGCGCGCAACCCGCGCGAGGAACGCGGCGAGGCCGGTGAGCGGGGCGGGCAACTTCGCCTCCGCCCTCGCCCTGTGGGGTTACGCCGCCGCCTTCTCGCTCGCCTACCTGCGGCTCCCGGCCGGGATCGGCGCGCTCGTCCTGTTCGCCAGCGTGCAGGCCACGATGATCGGCTGGAGCGCGTTCCGCGGAGCGCGTCCGAGCGCGCGCGAGCTGTGCGGCTTCGCACTTGCGTTCGCCGGGCTGGTCGTGCTCACCCTGCCCGGAGCGACGCTGCCGGATCCACTCGGTCTGAGCTTGATGGCGCTCGCCGGAGTCGCCTGGGGTGTCTACTCGCTGCGCGGACGCGCGAGCACGGCGCCGCTCGCCGACACGAGCGACAACTTCGCGCGCAGCATCCCGCTCGCGCTCGGCGCGCTCCTCTTCGCGCTCGCCTTCACGTCGCTGCACGCGAGCCTGCGCGGCCTGCTGCTCGCCTCGGCCTCGGGCGCGCTGGCCTCGGGTCTTGGCTACAGCCTCTGGTACCTCGCCCTGCCGCAGCTCGGCGCCGTGCGCGCGGCGCTCGTGCAGCTGCTCGTCCCCGTGCTCACCGCCGCGGCCGGGATCATCATGCTCGACGAGCGCCCGACGCTGCGCCTCCTGCTCGCCGGACCGCTCATCCTGTGCGGCGTCGGGTTCGCCGTGCTCGGGCGCAGGGCGCGCTGAGGATCACGAGGCGCGCGGCACGGCGTACACTGGCCGCCCGGAGGTCCACGACATGCCCAAGAAGATCCTGATGCTGTGCGGCGACTACGCCGAGGACTACGAGACGATGGTGCCGTTCCAGGCGCTCACGATGATCGGCCACACGGTGCACGCGGTGTGCCCGAACAAGAAGGCGGGCGAGAAGATCCGCACCTCGATCCACGACTTCGAGGGTGACCAGACCTACTCCGAGAAGCGCGGCCACGACTTCGCGCTCAACGCGAGCTTCGCGAGCATCGACCCGGGCGCCTACGACGCGCTCCTGATCGTCGGGGGACGCGCGCCCGAGTACATCCGGCTCGAGCGCAAGGTGCTCGACGTCGTGCGCCACTTCGCCGACAAGAAGAAGCCCATCGCCGCGATCTGCCATGGCGCTCAGGTCCTGACCGCGGCCGACGCCGTGCGCGGCAGGAGCCTCTCGGCCTACCCGGCTTGCGCGCCGGAAGTGCGCATGGCGGGCGGCGAGTACGTCGACGTGCCGATGGACAAGGCCCACGTCGACGGCAACCTCGTCACCGCTCCGGCCTGGCCCGCGCACCCGGACTGGCTGGCGAAGTTCCTGGTCGTGCTCGGGACGAAGATCACGGCGTGATCGGGACCTGGATCCCGGTGTTCGCCGGGCTCGCGGTGTTGCAGGCGGACTCGTTGCTCCCGTCGCCGCCGCCGGGCTGGCGGCACGAGCGTCTGACGTTGCCGCCGGAGTTCGCGCCCGAGCTCGAGTGGCGCGGCGTCGAGGACCTGCTCTTCGCGCCGGGGATGTTCGCGCCCGAGTCGGACTCGTACTTCTCCTACGTCCTGGCCCTGCGGATGGAGGAGGAGCTCGAGGTCGACGAGCGTTTCGTGGAGGACTTCCTCGAGAAGTACTACCGCGGGCTGTGCCGCGCGGTGGGGGAGGAGCGCAAGCTCGCGCTCGATCTGGCGAAGATCGACGTCACCGTGCGCCGCGCGCGCGCCGGATTCCACGCCGAGGTGGGGATGTTCGATCCGTTCACCACGGGCGCGCCGCTCGAACTCGCGCTCGAGCTCGAGGTGCACGCGGCGCCGCGCGCGACCGAGCTGCTCGGCCTGGCCTCGCCGCTCGACCGGGAGGCGCCGATCTGGAGCGAGCTCCGCAAGCTGGCCGACGCCTGGCGCGCTGCGCGGCCGGCGCTGCTCTTCCTCAATCACATCTACGTCGTGCCCGACCGCGAGACCTTCGATGCCATCGCGGGCTCCGCGTTCCTGCGCGAGTCGTTCGCGGTCTTCGAGGAGCGCACGACCGTGCGCACGGACGTCACCTACACGGGCCTGTACCTCTACGGCAAGAACACCTACTTCGAGTTCCTGCCGCCAGGCGCGGCCGGGCTCGCCGAAGGGTCGACCGGCATCGCCCTCGGCCTCGAGGCCGCGGGCGCGAGCGAGGTCCTGGCGCGCGCGCTCGAGGAGCGGCAGGTGCGCACCCAGCTCGTGCCGATCACGCGTCAGCTCGAGGGCGCGCAGGTGCCCTGGTTCCGGATGCTCGGCGTCGAGATGCCGTCCGCGCCGCTCAACCTGTTCGTGATGGAGTACGACCCGCGCTTCCTGGCGAGCTGGCACGCCACGCTCCCGCCGACGACGGGAGGGATCGAGCGTTTCTCCGTGCTCGAGCGCTATGCCGCGTCGCTGGATCGCTCCGCATGGCGCGCGAAGGCTCCCCTCGCCGACGTGACCGAGGTACGACTCGCCCTGGACGGGGCGCAGCGCGAGCGCGTGCTCGCCGTGTGCACGGCCGCCGGCCACGAGGTGACGCAAACGGGAGACGAGTGGCTCGTCCACGCGCCGCAGTGCAGGCTCGTGCTTCGGACGTCGGAGAAGCCGGGCGGCGTCACCGGCTTCACGATGCGCCTGGGCGAGCCGCTCGCGCGCGAGCCGCTCCGGCTCGGCAAGGCAGTCTTGAGCTTCCACGGAGGAACGTCGGAGCTCGAGCTCCATCCTTGACGCTTCGTCCAACGCGGATCATGCGTTCCCATCGTCGGCACGTGGATGGCGAGGGCAGGATGCCTCCCGACCGAACTGGAACGTGGTTGACGCCTCCGGCAGGTCGCTCACTGCGTGCTATCCTTGCCCCGCCGTGGAGGTGAGCAGGAGCGGGCACGTAGAGCAGAGCGTCCATTCGACTCGCCTCGTGCCCGTTTCCGCGCTGAACGAGCCGCTCAAGCGGCAGATGGCGAGCCTGTATCTCGCCAGCTACGACGCGACGAGCGAGGCGCTCTTCCTTCACGACCTCGCGGAGAAGCATGAGGTCCTGCTGCTCCACGCCGGAGACGAGCTCGTCGGATTCACCTCGCTGAGGATCCTGGAGCGCGAGTGGCAGGGTCGCCCGATCCACGTGGTGTACTCCGGAGACACCGTCGTCGAGCGCGAGCACTGGGGTCAGCAGGCGCTCGCCTTCTCGTGGATCACGCGCATGGGCGCGCTCAAGCGCGAGCGGCCGGACGTCCCGCTCTACTGGCTGCTGCTCGTGAAGGGGCATCGCACGTTCCGCTACTTGCCCGTCTTCGGGAAGTCGTTCCATCCGCACTGGAGCATCGACCGCAGCGACCTGAAGCCGCTGGCGGACGCGCTCGCGCAGGAGCTGTTTCCCGACGACTACAATCCCGCGACGGGCATCGTCGAGTTCAGCCGCTCGCGCGGACACCTGAAACCGCACATCGCGCAGCCGGCGCCGGCGGAGCTGGAGCGCGAGGGCGTGCGCTTCTTCCTGGAGCGCAATCCGGGCTTCCGCCGCGGCCACGAGCTCGTGTGTCTGTGCGAGGTGGAGGAGCCGAACATGAAGCCGCTCACGCGGCGGCTCTTCCAGAAGGGCGTGCATGCGCAATAGCGCGTGGGATCGGCTGGTGGCCGCGCTGCCGGACGCAGCGCGCGAGCGCTGGCTCCCGGCCGTCCTGGCGCGAAACGTGCACACGGCGTACCTGCGCCGTCACGGCTCGCCGCGGACGCTGGAGTCCTTCCGGGAGAGCGTGCCGGTCGTCGGCCACGAGCACCTGCTGCCCTGGTTGGAGCGCATCCAGCGCGGCGAGCCCGACGTGCTCTTCGCCGGGCGGCCGGTCGCGTACGAGCGCACCGGCGGGAGCACGGGGGGCGCCAAGCTCGTTCCCTACTCCGAGCAAGGCCTGGCCGACTTCCGGAGCGCTCTCTTGCCCTGGCTCGTCGGCGCCGTGCGAGCCCACGGCGTGACGGGGCGCGCCTACTTCTCGATCAGTCCGGCCACGCGCCAGCCGGAGCGGATCGGCGGCGTGCCGGTCGGGCTGCCCGATGGCGCCTACCTCGGCGGAGCTGCCGGGGTGCTCGACGAAGTGAGCGCCGTGCCCCTCGAAGTGGCCTCGATCCCCGACGTCGCACGCTGGCGCACGGAGACGCTGAGGCACCTCGCCGCTGCGGCCGATCTCGAGCTCATCTCGGTATGGAGCCCGACCTTCCTCCTGCGTCTCCTGGAGGACCTGCCGGATCCCGTCTCGCTGTGGCCGCGCCTGAAGCTCGTGAGCTGCTGGGCCTCCGGCGCGTCGCGACCGTTCGCGGAGGCGCTGGCGGCGCGTTTACCGCACGCGCACCTGCAGCCCAAGGGACTGCTGTCGACGGAGGGCGTCGTCACGGTCCCGGACGCGGAGGATCGCCCCGTGCTGACGGAGCACGGGTTCTTCGAGTTCGAGCGCGAAGGAAAGCTCCACCTCGCGGGCGAGCTCGTGCTCGGCGCCGTCTACGGGGTCGTGGCCACGACCGCGAGCGGGCTCTACCGCTATCGCACCGGCGACCTCGTGCGCTGCGACGGCTCTTCCCCGGCGGGCCGGCCGTCGCTCGAGTTCATGGGTCGCGGCGAGCTCGCCTGCGACCTGGTGGGCGAGAAGCTCGGCGAGTCCTTCGTCGAGCGATGCCTCCAGGGCATTCGCGGGTTCCGCATGGTCGTGCCGGGAACGAGAGGCGACGGTTACGTGCTGCTGGCCGAAAACGGTTCTCGCGCCGACCCCGGGCGAGTCGAGCGGCGCCTGTGCGAGAACCCGCAATACGCCTATGCGCGCCGGCTCGGCCAGCTCGAGCCCCTGCGTCTGATGGAGGTCGCGCACCTCTTCGAACGCTACGTGGACTTCCAGCTCCAGCAGGGCGTGCGTCTCGGGGACGTCAAGCCCGTGGCGCTGCGCGCCGAACGCACGTGGGCCGCGAGGCTGGGGGGTACACCATGAAGGGGGGAACGCCATGAAGATCGCCTTGCTCTCGCCGAAGGGGCCGCTCTACCGTCACCGCGGCGGCATCTTCCGCAAGTCGCTGCGCTACCAGCCGCTCACGCTGACCACGCTTGCGGCGCTCGTGCCGCCCGAGCTGGAGGCCGAGGTCCAGCTCTTCGACGAGGGCATCCAGGACGTGCCGGACCTGCTCGACGCGGACCTCGTCGGGATGACCGTGATCACCGGCACGGCCCGGCGCGCCTACGAGCTCGCGGAGCGCTTCCGCGCGCAGGGAAAGGCCGTCGTCCTCGGCGGCCCGCACGTCACGTTGCTGCCCGAGGAAGCGACCGAGCATGCCGATGCCGTGGTCGTCGGCTACGCCGAGGACACCTGGCCCGAGCTCTTGCGCGACTTCGTGCGCGGGAAGCTCCGGCGCGAGTACCGGCAGGCGCCTGGCTTCACGCTGGACCGGACCGACATGCCCTTCGCGCGACGCGAGCTGTTCGACTCCCGGCGCTTCCTGACGCAGGCCGTGTTCGAGGCCACGCGCTCCTGCGGCCACGACTGCGAGTTCTGCGTCGCGCCGAGCGCCTGGGGACGGAAGCAGTTCCAGAAGCCTGTCCCCTGGGTGGTCGAGGACATCCGCCGCGTCGGCGAGAAGCGCATCCTGTTCGTCGACCTCAACCTGATCTCGGACAGGGAGTACGCGCGCGAGCTGTTCTCGGCCCTCGTTCCGCTGCGCGTGCGCTGGTTCGGGCTCTCGACGGTGCTGATCGCGCACGATCGGGAGCTGATGCAGCTCATGGCGCGCTCGGGCTGCCGCGGGCTGCTCCTCGGGCTCGAGACGATCACCGCCGGCAGCCTGCGGGACGCCGGGAAGAGGTTCAACGGCTCGGTCGACTACGCGCGCCTGATCGCGGACCTGCACGAGCTCGGCATCGCCGTCCAGGGCTGCTTCGTGTTCGGCCTGGATCACGACCAGCTCGGCGTCTTCGATGCCACGGCGGAGTTCGCCATCGATACGGGCATCGACCTGCCGCGCTTCGCGGTCTTGACGCCCTTCCCCGGGACGCCGCTCCACGACCGTCTCGCGCGCGATGAGCGCATCCTGACCCGCGACTGGGAGCGCTACGACGGCCAGCACGTGGTCTTCCAGCCGCTCCACATGAGCCCGGAGCAGCTCGCCGCCGGCCACGAGCGCGCGTGGAAGAAGGTCTATCGCTACGGAGCGATCGCGCGGCGCCTGTGGAAGGCGCGGGCCTTCGAACCGCTCGCGCTCGCGGCCAACCTGGGCTACCGCTTCTACGCCCACAACCTGCAGCGCTTCTACACCTGCGACTGGCACCTGTCCCTGTCTTCCCCGTCGGCGAGTGGAGCGCGAAAGAGGGCGAAGGAGAGCGAGGTCGCTTGCGGCTGACGCTGATTCATCCGGCCATCGGGCACCGCGCGGGCGAGAGCTACATCCGCACCTGGCAGATGGAGCCGCTCCCGATCGCGGCCCTGGCGGGACTCACGCCGGCGGACGTCGAGCTCGTCTTCCACGACGACCGCATGGAGGCGATCCCGTTCGACGCGCCCACCGACGCGGTGGCGATTCCGGTCGAGACCTACACGGCTGCGCGCGCCTACCAGATCGCGAGCGAGTACCGGCGCCGCGGCGTGCCGGTGGTGATGGGCGGATTCCATGCCACGCTCGCGACCGAGGAGGTCTCGCGCTTCGCCGAGGCCGTGGTCACGGGCGAGGCCGAGGGCGTCTGGGCGCACGTGATCGACGACCTGCGCCACGGGACGCTGCAGCACCTCTACCGTGGCGAGCCGCGCGCGCTCTCCGAGGTCCGCTTCGACCGGCATCTCTTCATCGGCAAGCGCTACCTGCCCATCGGACTGGTCGAGACCGGACGGGGCTGCCTCTTCCCCTGCGAGTTCTGCGCGATCCAGACCTTCTACTCGCGCACGCATCGCTCGCGGCCGGTCGACGACGTGATCGCCGAGCTCGCGGAGCTGGCGCCCACGAAGCGCTTCTTCTTCTTCGTCGACGACAACTTCGCCGGGAACCTGAAGACCGGCAAGCCGCTGCTCTCCGAGCTCGAGAAGCTAGGGCTACGCTGGATCACGCAGATGAGCATCGACGCGGCCCACGACGAGGACTTCCTCGCCGCGCTCGCTCGGGCGGGCTGCCGAGGCGTGCTGATCGGCTTCGAGAGCCTGGACGAGGCCAACCTCCGGATGATGAACAAGCGCTTCAACACGATGCGCGGCGGCTACCGGGCGGCGCTCGCCAACCTCCGGCGCCACGGCATCTTCGTCTACGGCACCTTCATCTTCGGCTACGACCACGACACGCCGGAGTCCTTCGACGCGGCGGTGGACTTCGCCGCCGAGGAGGGCATGTACATCGCCGCCTTCAATCACCTCACGCCGTTCCCGGGCACGCCGCTCTACCGCCGGCTGCAAGAGGAGCGCAGGCTGCGCTACGAGGCCTGGTGGCTCGATCCGGAGTACCGCTACAACGCCCTGCCCTTCGTCCCGCGCTCGCTGACGCCCGAGCAGGTCACGGCGGGTTGCGTGGCCGCGCGCCGTCGCTTCTACGCCTGGCGCAGCATCGTGCGTCGCAGCACGCGGCACTGGCGCGACGGATTCGTGTTCCGGAGCTTCTTCCTCGTCAACGCGATGCACCGCCGGGAGATCTCCCAGCGCGACGGCTATCCGCTGGGCGACGAGACCTGGCGTGGCGAGCTCCTGGAGGCCCTGGGCCCGACCGGCCATTCGCGGCGTTTCGCTCGAGGCCTCGTGAGGAGGTCGGGCTCGTGACCGATTTCCGGCTGGCCACCGCGGCGGACGAGGAGCTGCTCCGCTCCCTGATGCGCGAGAACGGCATGCCGACCTGGGTCGAAATGGCGATCGAGCGCGAGCCCTCCTCGTTCGACGGCCACGTGTTCGGCCGGGACTGGGCCGTGATCGCGGAGGAAGAGAATGCGGTGGTCGGCATGTACACGGCGGCCGTGCTGCCCGTGCACGTGAACGGCCGCCCCGAGCAGCTCGGCTATCTCGGCGGCATGCGCCTGAGCGCGCCGCACCGCCACCGCATCCGTCACGTGCGCGAGGGCTACGCCTCCATCCGGCGCCTCGCCCCGCTCGGCGGCACGCTCCCCTGGTGGTTCACCGTGGTCGCCAGCGAGAACGCGATCGCGCGGAGATTGCTCGAGTCCGGCGTGCGCGGTCTCCCCTGTTACCACCCGGTCGGCGACATCTGCACGTTCGGCTTGCCGACGGCGCGCGGCAAGCGCGGCGACGCGTGGCGCACGGCCGGCGAGGCGGACCTGCCGCGCCTGCTCGAGTTCCACGCTGATTGTGCCGCGCGGTTCCAGTTCTCGCCGGTGCTGCGCGAGGAGCTGGTGCGTCGCATCGGGCTCGAGCGCTTCCTCGTCCACGCGCGCGGCGGCGAGCTCCGCGGCGTGGCCGCACTGTGGGATCAGCGCGCCTTCAAGCACATCGTCGCGCGCCGCTACCGCCGGCCTATCGGCGCGCTCGTGCCCGCCTACAACGCCTACGCCCGCGTCTTCCGTCGCATCCCGCTCCCGCGCCAGGGGCAAGCCCTCGACCAGACCTTCCTCGCCTTCCTGGCGCTGGACGAGGGATCCCTGGAGCACGCCGACGCGCTGCTGCGAGATCTCTTGTCGCGTTGCACGACGCCGGTGGCGAGCATCGGCCTCTCCGCGGCCCACCCGCTCGTCCCCGCGCTGGAGCGGCTGAAGCCGATGCGCTATCCCGCGCGCGTCTACGCGGTGAGCTTCGAGGGCCGGCCGGACGTCGGCGACCTTCCTGTACAGCCGGAGGTCGCGCTCCTGTGAAGCTCTCTCTCGTCCGGCCCAACCTGGGCGACTTCCGCTCCTCGGATGCGATGCCGCCGCTCGCCATGGGCATCCTGGCCGCGCGCGCCCCCGGCTGGGACGTCGCCTTCTTCGACGAGAAGGCGGAGGCGCTGCCGAGGGACGACCGGCCGGACCTGGCCGCGCTCAGCGTCGAGACCTTCACCGCGCGCCGGGCGTACGCGGTGGCTGACGGCTATCGGGCGCGCGGCGTTCCGGTCGTGATGGGTGGCTATCACCCGACCTTCCTGCCGGACGAGGCGCTCCAGCACGCCGACGCCGTGGTGGTCGGCGACGCGGAGGGGGCCTGGGAACGCTTGCTCGCGGACTTCGAGGCGGGGCGGCTCGCGTGGCGCTACCAGAGCGACCACTCGGGGCCGCTCGTCGACTACCGCCTGGATCGCTCCATCTACCGCGGCAAGCGCTACGCCCCGATCGAGGTCGTCCAGTTCGGGCGCGGCTGCCGCTTCGCCTGCGACTTCTGCTCGATCCACAGCTTCTACGGCACGAGCATGCGCGCGCGTCCGCTCGATGGCCTCGTGGCCGAGATCGAGAGCTTGCCGCGCGGGCGACTGCTCTTCTTCGTGGATGACAACCTGTTCGGCAAGAAGTCGGAGCTCCTGGCACTGCTGGCGGCGATCGAGCCGCTGCACCGGCGCTGGACGTGCCAGATCAGCATCGACGTCGCGCGCGACGAGGATCTGCTCGACCGGATGCAGGCGGCGGGTTGCTGCTACGTGACCATCGGCTTCGAGTCGCTGAACCCGGCCAGCCTTGCGCAGATGCAGAAGGGCTGGAACCGCTCGAGCGGCTCCTACGAGCGCGTGGTGCGAGCCCTGCACGCGCGCGGCATCGGGGTCTACGGCACGTTCGTGTTCGGCTACGACGCGGACACGCGCGACACCATCGCGCGCACCCTCGACTTCGCGCTCGAGTCCCGGCTCGAGCTCGCGAACTTCAATCCGCTCACGCCGACGCCTCGCTCCGCCCTCTACGACCGCTTGCTGGCTGAGGGCAGGCTGCTCTCACCGGAGTGGTGGCTCGACCCGGGCTACCGCTACGGCGACGCGATCTTCGAGCCGCGCGGGATGAGCGCCGAGGAGCTGGTCACCGGCGTCTTCGAGGCGCGCAAGCGCTTCTACAGCTGGCGCTCCATCGGCCTGCGGGTGCTCGACGGCGAGATGCGGTTCTCGCCCTTCCACCTCGCCACCACCGCCATCGGCAACGTCATCTCGCGCCGCGAGATCCACAAGAAACAGCACCGGCTCCTCGGGTGCTAGCTGACACCGTGAAGATCACCTTCATCAAGCCCAACATCGGCCGCATGGAGCACAGCCTCTACGTCGACGAGGGGCGGATGGAGCCGCTGATGCTGGGCGTGCTCGCCGGCCTGACGCCGCCGGACGTGGAGTGCGCGCTCTACGACGACCGGATGGAGCCGATCCCCTTCGACGAGCCCACCGACCTGGCCGCGATCACGGTCGAGATCTACACCGCGCGGCGCGCCTACGAGATCGCCGCCGAGTACCGCGC
>Ga0137457_1000417_pt1 | contig 11378 bp, 9 predicted proteins | sample EasRivERMGT630_2_FD_102321 | JGI IMG/M metagenome (GOLD analysis project Ga0137457, IMG submission 102321) | Soil microbial communities from meander-bound floodplain in the East River, Colorado, USA - East River MetaG ERMGT630_2 | ecosystem: Environmental > Terrestrial > Soil > Floodplain ...
CATGGGGACACCGGCGTACACGTCGCGCTCGAAAGCAGAGTCGATCTCGGCGCGGTGCCGGGCAAAGTCGAGCCCTGCCGCCGCGTTCCACGGAGCGAGCATCACGAGCAGCGCGCACATCGCGGCGCAGACCAGGCCGCCCGAACGGCCAGGACCGTATCGGCGCCAGCTCAGATAGACCGCGCAGAAGAAGGGCGCGGCCAGCACCGGATAGCGGTTCGACAGCGCCATGTCCCGGCGCCCCCAGGCGATGCCGAGCGCGAGCCCGAGGAAGGCCAGCAGGAAGAGGCCGAGACCGACGGCGCGCAACCGTTCGCGGGGCTGCGTTCGTATCACGTGCAGCAAGAGCGCTCCGGTCGCGAGCATCAGGGTCGCCGCCACGACGGGCAACAGCACCAGCGCGAACGGGGACACGCGCTCGGTCATGCCGAAGGCGGTCGAGAGCATGACCGCGCTCCACCACAGCACGCGCGTCGGGTCTCCCGCGGTCTCCCAGCGGGGAGGCACGTAGGCGAGAGCGGCGAGGACGATCGCGGCGGCGGCCAGGGCCAGCGCGGCCCAGCCGGCGCGGCGCCTGGCCGGCTCGGGCGAGCGGAGGCCGAGCACGCCCACCACGCCACACCACGCCGCCAGCAACGGCGCGAGCGCGATCCCGGCGGCCTGACACAGCGGCAGCGTCAGGAGGCCTGTCCCGAAGGCGATGATGGACCGCGGGGGCGGCGGATCCGGGCGCCGAGAGAGGAGCGCGAGCAGGGCGCTCGCGATCAGGACGAGGAGCGCGGCGTGCACCTGGTACGACCACAGGATGGTCACGTACTGGCCCCAGTGCAGGAGCAAGAGCGGCAGCGCGCAGTCGGCCAGTCGCAGCCGGCCGTCGACGTTGCGCGCGCTGCGCAGCAAGAGCGCGCTCGCTGCGCTCAGCGCGACTGCATTGAAGACAGCACCCGCGCGGAGATCGTGATCTGTCGCGCGCGCCAGACCGATCAGGATCAGCCGGGACAGCGGGATGTGGTGCTCGTTGTGCGGAAGCCACAGCGTTCCGGCATCGACCGGCAGGACGCCCGCATAGAACGAGACCATGTCGCTCCAGTCGTCCCAGAACGGCAAGTTCGTACCCAGCGCCAGGATCAGGCCGATGGCCGCGACCGTCAGCGCCGCCCAGATGCCCCACACGAGGCGCGCGGTCCAGGCGTCTCGCCGCGAGGATTGGTCGCGCAGCACGGGCGCAAGGCTACTGTCCTGAACGGGGGGCGACGAGCGCGCGAGCGGACGCCGGATCTGCGCGCCGGGATCGTCTGGAGGAGAACGTGCGCGAGTTCGTGCGCACGCAGAGCCACTGGAGCATCACTTCGCGCCGGTACGCCGAGTACATGCGCTCCTTCCCGCGCACACGCGCCTCGATACCGCAAGCTGATCGCGTTGCGCGTGGGGCTGCAGCGTTCTGCGATGTGAGCCCGGGGCGTATACTGGCGACCCGCAGCCTGAGCTCGCCGCGCGCGAGCCGAGCATGAGCCACAACCGCGTCGCCAATGAGATCGCGCACGGCAGGCACTTGACCGCCGGGGTTTCCGAGGACCTCGTCCCGGCGCTCGATCGGGTCATCGCCCTGCTTGCGCCCGGCGGACGGTTGAGCTTCGCCGAGCCGAACGTTTCGCTCGAGGCCGCATGAATAGGTCGGGGCTGGCAAACCCCGAAGGCATGCAGACGGCCCCGGCGGTTCACGACGAGGCCGGCGGCGTCGAGCCTCGTGCGACGCGCGGTTTCTGGCTGGCGCTCGTTGTGTCGCTGCTCTCGTTCGGGGCGTTCTACAGCTTCGAGGCGCCGACCGGTCAGTGGAGGAACCAGGTCTTCGGAACGGACCTGTGGTTCGAGAACGACCCCGGTGGCAGCTACGTCGCCAGCGCTCACGAGTTGTTCCTCTCCGATCAGGGTCCGCTGTACCCCGGGCATCCCGGGACCACGCTGCAGCTCCTGCTTTGCGCTGTGCAGCATGCCTACTTCTGGATCGCGGGAGACGACCGGTACTCGTTCACGTCGTTCACTGCCAGACACATCCACCGCGTCTTCTTCTTCTCGAAGATGCTCGTGGCGGCGTTGCACGCTCTCGGCGTCTACGCGGTCTATCGCCTGGCGAAGGCCCTGCATCAGCGCGAGGGCGCGGCCGTCGCGGCGGCGCTCGGGTACGCGACGTGCTTGCCCTTCCTCTACTACCTGTCTCGGATCTCGGTCGAACCGCTGCTGGTGCTCTTCTTCGTGACGACGTTCCTGAGCCTCGCGGCGTGCCATCGCCGCCTGGAGGACGGGGATTCCACCGGCGCCCTCGTGTCCGGCGGCATGGCCGGCGCTCTCGCGGTTTCGGGCTCCTTCTCCAAGCTGAACCTGCTCGGTCCGCTGCCGTTCTTCGGACTCGCCTACCTTCTGGCGCGCGGAGGCTTCGGGTCCGCCGCGCGCGTCCCGATCTCCCGCAGGCTGCCGAGCTGTCTTGGATTCGCGCTGACGGCCCTCGTGGCCGGCCTGCTCTATTCGCGGCTGGTGGACTGGGGAGACTTCCAGTCCTACTGGCGCGACAACAGCGGCCTCAAGCGACTCTTCCAGGACTGGAGCTTCGCGGCGCTCCTCCCCGCGGCCACGGCAAACGGGTTCTTCCTGCTCAGCGAGCTCGTGTTCCTCTCGCTGGGAGCGGCGGGATGGGTCGTGCTCCTGCGCCGGCCCTCCCCCGTGCGGCCCGACTTCGCGTGGCTCTCCCTCTACTCCTGCTGGTTCCTCGTGCTCTGGTCGTACCGCGTTGCGACCCTGGGCAACCTCCGCCCCTTCCACTACCTCCTTCCCGTCATGGTCCTCTCGGCCGTGGCCTTCGGCTTCGTGACACACGGGATGCTCGCTCGCTCGCGCTGGTCTCTGCGGAGCCAATGGCTCGCGCTCGTCGCCTGGGCCGGGCTCGTGCATCTCGCCGCCATCTGGTCCGTGATGGACTCGCGCTCGCGCGACGCCGCGCAGTATCGGCCGCTGCAAGAGGTCCACGAGGTGCTCGGCGATCTGGAGCCAGGTCAGCGCATCGGCTTGCTGGATCAGCGAGGCCCGGCGCTGGGCCGACGCCTCAAGCACGTGCACGGTCTGAACACGACACACGCCAAGGGGAAGCGTGAGTCTCTCCTGGAGGCGGAGTTCCTGGAGATCTTCGCCTACGCGCCACCCTCCGCGGTGGACGAGGGGACGCCGATCCACCGCTCGAGTCTCCTGGGATCGTTCGCGGTGGTCAACCGCAACGCCCCGAGAGCAAGCCGTCAGTGAGCGGCGACCAAGCCGCGTGGCGTCTGCTTCCGACGCGTCTCTCAGCCGAGGAGCCTGCCCTGGAGCTCGCGCAGCTTGAGCAAGGCCTCGAGCGGCGAGAGGCGGTCCAGGTCGAGACGAGCGAGCTCCTCCTCGACCGCGCTGCGCGTGGAGAAGAGGCCGAGCTGCACGGGTGCTCCCGGCTTCGGCGGCGCCGAGCCGTCGAGGATGCGCTGGGCCAGCCCTTCCTCGTCCTGCTCCAGGTCGGAGAGGATCGCGCGCGCGCGCGCCAGCACTTCCCCCGGCACTCCGGCCAGGCGCGCCACGTGGATGCCGTAGGAGCGGTCGGTTCCGCCCTCGACGATCTTGTGCAGGAACACGATCTCGTCGCCCCACTCGCGTACGGCCACGTTGCGGTTGACGCTGCCCTCGTAGCGCGTGGAGAGATCGGTGAGCTGGTGGTAGTGCGTCGCGAAGAGCGTGCGACAGCCGGTGCGCTCGTGCAGGTGCTCGGCGATGGCCCAGGCCAGCGCCAGGCCGTCGAAGGTCGAGGTCCCGCGTCCGACCTCGTCCAGGATCACGAGCGAGCGCTTCGTGGCGTTGTTCAGGATGTTCGCGATCTCGACCATCTCGACCATGAAGGTCGACTCGCCGCGGCTGATGTCGTCGCCCGCGCCGACGCGGGTGAAGATGCGGTCGACGAGGCCGATCCGTGCTTCGGCGGCCGGGACGAAGGATCCGATCTGTGCCAGGAGCACGATCAGCGCCACCTGGCGGATGTAGGTGGACTTGCCGGCCATGTTGGGGCCGGTCAGGATCGTCAGTCGTCGCTTCGAGAGGTCGAGGTGCGCATCGTTGGGCACGAAACTCTCGCAGGCGCTCGAGCGCTCGATCACGGGGTGGCGGCCGTCGAGGATGCGGATCTCGTCGCCGTCGTCGACCACGGGCGCGACGTAGCGCTGGGCTGCGGCCACGCTGGCCAGCGAGGCCAGCGCGTCGAGCTCGGCCATCGCGCGCGCCGACGCCAGGACGCGCGCGACCTCGAGCGCCACTGCCGTGCGCAACTCCTGGAAGATCTCGTACTCGCGTTCGACCGAGAGGGCCTCGCTGTTCAGGACCTTGTCCTCGAACTCCTTGAGCTCGCTCGTGACGTAGCGCTCGGCCGCCTTGACCGTCTGCTTGCGCACGTAGCTCGCGGGCACGCGCTCGACCTGGCCGCGCGGTACCTCGATGTAGTACCCGAAGACCGAGTTGAAGCCGATCTTGAGGCCGGGGATGCCACTGCGCGTGCTCTCCTCGGCCTGGAAGCGAGCCATCCACGACTTGGCGTCGCCGGCGATCGTGTGCAGCTCGTCGAGTTCCTCGGAGAAGCCGCGCCGCACGAGACCTCCTTCCTTGAGCGTGAGCGGGGGCTCGTCGACCAGCGTGGCGCGGATGCGGCCGCTCACGTCTTCGAGCGGATCGAGCGCGCCCGCGAGGCCCTGCATGGCGGCCGAATGGGCCCCGGCCAGCTTCGCTCTCAGCCTCGGGATCACCGCCAGCGAGTTCCCGAGCGACACCAGATCGCGCCCGTTCGCGCGTCCGGTCGAGATCCGCCCGCACAGGCGCTCGACGTCGTGCACGTCCTCGAGCAACTCGCGCAGCTCCTCGCGCAGGAACGGGGCCCCGACCAGCTCGGCCACGCCGCCCTGGCGCGCGCGGATCGCATCCACGGCGCGCAGCGGGTGCAACAACCACTCGCGCAGCGTACGCGCGCCCATCGGCGTGAGCGTGCTGTCGAGCACGCCGAGCAGGCTGCCCTCGCGGCGGTGCTCGCGCTGCGTCTCGACCAGCTCGAGGCACTGGCGCGTGGCGCGATCGAGCATGAGGAAGTCGTCCGGCTCGACCGGCTCGATGCGCAGGATGTGCTCGCAGGCCGCGCGCTGGGTCTCGGCCGCGTACTCGATCAGTGCACCCGCGGCCGGGACGAGCAGCGATTCGGCGTCGATGCCGAAGCCCTCCAGGCTCTTCACGCCGAAGTGCCGCGTCAGCGTGCGCAGCGCGCCGTCGCGGGCGAAGCGCCAGGCCTCGCGCTCGGTCAGCGTCACGCCCAGGTGCTGCGTGAGCTCGGCCTTCCAGGGCGCGTGTCCCTCCAGCGTCTCGGGGCTGACCAGCAGCGCGGAGGGAGCCAGGCGCGCCAGCTAGTCGAGCACGCGCTCCTTCGCCAGCTCGCAACCCTGCATGCGCCCGGTCGAGAGATCGACCCAGGCCAGCCCGGCCCGCCCGCTCAGAACGACCAGGCTCGCGAGGTAGTTGCTCGTGCGCGCGTCGAGCGCGTTCTCCTCGGTCAGCGTGCCCGGAGTGACGATGCGCACGATCCCGCGCTCGACGATGCCCTTGGCCTCGCGCGGGTCCTCGAGCTGCTCGCAGATCGCGACCTTGTGCCCCTTCCGGACCAGGCGCACGAGGTAGCCCTCGACCGCGCGGACCGGCACGCCGGCCATCGGGATCGGCTGGGGTGAGCCCTTCGAGCGCGAGGTCAGGGTCAGTCCGAGCTCGCGCGAGGCCACGACCGCGTCCTCGTGAAAGAGCTCGTAGAAGTCTCCCATCCGGAAGAAGAGCAGCGCCCCCGGGGCCTCCTTCTTGGCCCGCCGGAACTGCTCCATCATCGGGGTGTCGTCACCCTGGGCGGACGGGGGGCGGGTCGGGGTGCGGGCGACGATCCTGCCGGCGCGAGGCGACACGGGCGCAGTGTAGCGGCGCCTGGCGCGTGAGTTGCCTGTCACGTTTCGAGGCCCCGACGTCCGGTAACGCCGAGTGGGCACGCTTCCGTAGGATCGCAGCCCGTGCCGAAGCCCTTCGCGCGATTCCCCGACGCTCTCCTGGTGTTCCTCGTCCCGCTCGGAACGAGTTGCGCGAGCTACACGGAGCGCACGTCGGGAGCGCTGCATGACTTCCAGAGTGGACACTTCGAGCGCGCCGAGCGGGCCTACTCCGACGAGGACGAGATCGGCTCGGCCTTCCTGTCCGGGGCCGAAGCCGGGACGGTGGCGCTGACTGCGGGCGATTGGGACCGGGCGCTGGAGTACTTCGGCCGGGCGGTCGAGGCGGTGCGCGATGTCGAGGGACGCGCGCTGGCCGGGCCCGAGCGACTGGGCGAGACGCTGGCGAGCTGGGCGATCAACGACACCGCCAAGGCGTACCAGGGCGAGGGGTTCGAGCGCGTGTACGTGCACTGCGGCCTGGCGCTCGCCTACCTCGCCAAGGGAAAGATGGACGACGTGTACGTCGAGGCGCGCCTCGCGAACCAGCTGCTCGAGAGCGAGGAGGAGCTGTACCAGACGAAGTACGAGGCCGGCGGCTGGGGGCACCTGATCTCGGCCGTGACGTACGAGCTGATCGGCGACCGCGACGACGCCTACATCGACTACCAGCGCATGGCGGAGAAGGGCGTTGGCACGTCCATCGCTGGTCGGGCGCTCGTGAGGCTGGCCCGAGAACTCGGGCGCGAGGACGAGCTCGCGCGTCTGGAACAGGAGCACGGCGCCGACATCGCGCGGCCCGACGGTGCTGCCAGCGTGGTCGTCCTGGCAGGTGTGGGGCTCGGTCCCTACAAGGTCGAGGCAGTGCTCCCCATTCCGACCGGCGATGGCCTGTTCCAGATGGCAGTGCCCGGCTACGCCGAGCGACCGCAGCCCGTCTCCGAGCTGCGCTTGATCGACAGGAACAGCGGCTCGTCGGTGCGCACGGACCTGGTCGAGCGGGTCACGAAGGTCGCCAAGGAGAACCTGGAAGATCGTCTGCTCTGGATCGCGGCCAAGTCGGTGGCGCGCGGGCTCCTCAAGCGCGAGCTGACCAAGCAGCTCGAGAAGCATTACGACGAGGTCGGGCTCATCGCCGGCGACCTCTTCACGCTGTTCACCGAGCGCGCCGACCTGCGCGCGTGGCTCACGCTCCCCGACAGCTTCCAGGCCTGCCGCATGTTCGTGCCTCCGGGGGTGCGCGCGCTTACGCTGGAGGCCGTCGGAGGCGAGTCGATCGACCTCGGTACGTACGAGCTCGACCCCGGCGAGACCATGCTGGTCTTCGCCCGCACGATCGGACCACGACTGCATTCACACGTGATCGGGGGGAGCCCGGTCGATCCGCTGGCCCATCCCGACCCGCTCGCACAGGATTCCAGAACGCCATGAAGAACCGGACCAAGCAAGCCATAGCACTGACGCTGGCCGCGACAGGGATCCTCCTGGCCGGCTGTGCTTCGCAACCCCCGCGCGGGACCCCGACCAACACCTACGAAGGCGATGAGGCCGGCAAGCGGGACGAGTTCATCGGCGACCGGGACCTGGCCGCCAAGTTCGTGCTCGTCGGGATCAAGACCGAGCCGCGCGACGACCGCCTGCGGGTCCAGTTCGATCTCAAGAACACGACTTCGGGCGACCTGGCGGTCGAGTGGGCGATCGAATGGAAGGACAGGAGCGGATTCCGCATCAACACGCGCCCGCACTGGCAGCCAGCGATGGTCTCGGGCCAGGGCTTCCAGACCATCCAGGCCACCGCACCGACCTCGGAGGCGGCCGTGTTCCAGCTTCTCTTGCGCAAGCCCACCCCGGTCCGCTAGACCAAGACCCCAACTCGTCCATGGAGAGACAGCCCATGCATCGGCGCTTCCTTGTCACCCTCACCCTCACTCCGCTCCTGACACTGGCCGGGTCTTGCAGCTCGCTGCGCTACGACGACCCAGGCCGGGTCGAGACCCTGACCATCGACTACGGCTCCACCGACCTGCAGACGCTCTCGGCCGAGATGGTCGAGTCGCTGATCAGCTCGCAGGCGCTCAACTACATGGAGAACCCGGGCAAGGGCGACGACAAGCGCATCATCGTGTACACGGGCACGGTCGAGAACCGCACGCGCGAGCACATCGACACGCAGGGCATCACGGACAAGATGCAGACCGCGCTGCTCAAGTCGGGCAAGTTCCGCTTCGTGGCCGAGAAGGCGGGCCAGGGCGAGATCGAGGAACAGGTCCGGTTCCAGCAGGAGACCGGCCGGGTGCGCGAGGACATGATGCGCGCCTTCGGCAAGCAGCTCGGCGCCGACGTGATCCTCTACGGGACCCTGCGCTCGATCGACAAGAAGAAGGGCAGCTCGATCGAGAGCGGCGGGACGCGCAAGGAGGACGTCTACTACCAGTTCGTCCTCAAGTGCGTGAACATCGACACGGCCGAGATCCTGTGGCAGGAAGAGTCCGAGCTGCGCAAGACCGAGCGCACGGGGATCTTCGGCCGGACCTGAGCCGCTCGGCCTTTGAGGGCGCTCCTCGACGAGCTCCGAAAAGAACCGGGAATCTCTCCGTTCGGGTCGCTCCTGGCCCTGGCTGGACCCGGCGCAGACGGACACGTCTGAAACGGACACGTCTGATTCTGATAGGGACAACAGGGACGAGCATCGCGAACCCGCCGAGAGGGTTCGCGATGCTGTTTAATCCCCTTTAATCCCTCCGCATGGCGCCCTGGTCGCCTCGATCCGCGCCAGGCCAGTGGTCGAGGGCGTGGCCCGTCGCCAGTTGGCTTCTTAGAGTTCCGGCCCAGTGGCGCTCTACGTGGTCACCGGCGGGGCCGGTTTCATCGGTTCGCACCTGGTCGACGCCTTGATCAGCCGCGGCGACCGGGTGCGGGTCGTGGATGACCTTTCCTCAGGCCGGCTCGAGAACCTGCCACGGGAACGGGTAGGTGAGGCGGGGAGCGGCGCCCCGATCGAGCTCCATCGCGCGGACGTCGCCGAGCGCCAGCCGGTCCGTGCCGCCCTGCGCGGGGCGAACGGCGTGTTCCACGAGGCAGCGCAAGTCTCCGTACCGGCCTCGATGCGCGACCCCGAGAAGAGCTACCGCGTGAACGTGATGGGCACGCTCAACGTGCTCGAGGCGGCGCGGGCCGAAGGCGTGAGGAAGCTCGTCTTCGCCGCGTCCTCGGCCGCGTACGGGGACGTCGCGACGCTGCCCAAGCGCGAGGACATGACGCCCAGGCCGCTTTCGCCCTATGCGGCCGGCAAGCTGGCGGGCGAGTCCCTCCTCGCGACCTGGAACCGCGCCTTCGGGCTCGAGACCGTGGCGCTGCGCTACTTCAACGTCTACGGCCCGCGCCAGGCCGACGACAGTCCCTACTCGGGCGTGATCGCCCTGTTCGCGCGCCGTGTCCTGGGGGGCCGCGCGCCGACGATCTTCGGCGACGGCGAGCAGTCGCGCGACTTCGTCTATGTGGAGGACGTGGTGCGCGCCAACCTCCTGGCGATGGAGCGGACCGTGGAGCCCGCAGCCGTGATCAACGTCGGCACGGGGAAGAGCGTGACGATCCGCTCGCTGTGGCGGAGCCTCGCGCAGCTCGTGAACTCCTCCGTGGAGCCGTTGCACGAGCCCGCGCGAGAGGGGGACGTGCTCCACAGTCTTGCCTCCATCGAACGAGCGCGCTCCTGGCTCGGCTTCGAGCCGCGTTTCGGGCTGGAGGAGGGGCTCCGGCGCACCCTCGACTGGTACCGCACCCGAGCGTGACGGTTCCCGGAGCGCGCGCTCAGCTCGCCCGGTGCAGGAAGCGTGTCTTTTCCCGCGCTTCGAACTCGGCCGCCAGGTCGCGTGGCAAGCCCTGGACGTGATCGCAATAGGGCTCGGGGCAGGTCAGAGCGATCACCCGACGCTTTGCGCCCTCGACCGCGTGCACGGGGACCAGCAGGTGGTCGCAGCGCGGGCAGACGTATTGGTGTTGGGTCTTCATGTGTTTGGCTGTTCCATCGTCCGGGCGCGCAAGGGACTCAATCGCCGTTGGTCGAGCGGGCGGTGAGCCGGGTCCGATTGCCGCCCGGTTTGGCGCCTTCGTAGGCCGCGTTTCCCGACGCACTGCTCGACACTTCCACGCCTTGCTTGCCCTTGTCGGCCCTTCTTCGGCGCGATGGCGCGGGGTCCTTGATCGACCCACTACGGGATCCGCGAGCTCCGCGGTAGCCTATCGCGCTTCCACCGCGGACTTCGGGCGGCGACTCCGCCCGGCGGTGCCCCCGAGCATTCCCGAAACATGAATCCGACTTCCCAGACCGCCCACCCCGACTTCAAGCTCGAGCTCGAGCAGCTGCTCGGGCTGAAGACAGTCTCCTACAAGCTCAACCTTTCCAAAGAGGAACTCTTCTGGGAGGCGATCCGGAGCGATCGCGGCCGAGTGAAGAAGGGCGGTCCTCCCGATGCCCAAAAAGCCTTCCCGACCAAGCTCGGGATCAAGGGCCCGCTGGTCTACTACACCGACCCCGATTGCACGGGCCGGCGCGTCAAGGACACGTACGCCGTGAAGTGGCCCGAGGTCGCCGACGTGATCTGGTGGAAGGACGACGTCCAGCCCTACGACCCGGACAAGTACCTGGGGCTCCTGAAGCGCGCCGTGGCGCATCTGAACGCCAAGAAGGCCACGCTCTACGTAAAGGACGTCTTCGTCGGCGCCGACCCCGAGTTCGCGCTGCCGTATCGCTTCGTGGGCGAGTACGCGACCCATGCGATGTTCGCCCACAACATGTTCCCGAAGGACCTGAAGGGCGTCCGGGACGTGGCGGCGCGGCGCTGGACGATGCTCAACGCGCCCTCGTTCACCTGCGAGCCCGCGCGCGACGGCTGCCGGGCCGAGGCCGCGATCGTCATCGACGTCAAGCACAGGATCTGTCTCGTGGCCGGCCGGGCGGACTACTGCGGCGTGGTCAAGAAGACCATCTTCACGGTCGGCAACTACCTCCTGCCGCTCGAGGGGCGGCTCTCGATGCACTGCTCGGCCAACGTGGGCATGAAGGGCGACGCGGCGGTCCTGTTCGGCCTTTCGGGCACGGGCAAGACCACGCTCTCGGCCGATCCGGATCGGCGCCTGATCGGCGACGACGAGACCATCTGGAGCGCGATTGGCCTGTGCAATCTGGAGGACGGCTGCTACGCGAAGCTGATCGACCTCGACAAGAAGGCCGAGCCGGTCATCGCCGCGGCGCTCTCCAAGCCGGGCACCATCATCGAGAACGTGCCACCCCTCCCCGGCAAGAAGATGGAGGAGTGCGATCCCCAGGAGCTCGACCTCACCGACAAGTCGATCACCGAGAACACGCGC
>Ga0137457_1000418_pt1 | contig 11375 bp, 20 predicted proteins | sample EasRivERMGT630_2_FD_102321 | JGI IMG/M metagenome (GOLD analysis project Ga0137457, IMG submission 102321) | Soil microbial communities from meander-bound floodplain in the East River, Colorado, USA - East River MetaG ERMGT630_2 | ecosystem: Environmental > Terrestrial > Soil > Floodplain ...
ATCGTTTCGACCCGTAGGGAGGACCCCCGGGAAGGACCCGCTCGACTTTCATGCCTTCCACCTCGCCAGGTAGAACCGAGCTTCGCGCTCGAAGATCTCGGGGAACTTGGCGCGGATCACCTTCACCACCGCGGCGTTGACGCGCTTGGTGTTGAACATCTGCGGCACATCGATGGTCTGCACCGCCTCGATCGGCAGGCGTGCGTCGCCCACTCGACGGAACACGGTGCGCCCCTGATTTGCGATGAACGCACCGCGGATCAGCTTTCGCCCTTGGCCCCTGCGGATCTGCACACTCACGCCGCCGCCTGGCTTGTGGTTCTGGCGCGCGGCGAAGTTGATGACGTTGAGCGATCGACCGCGCTTGCTCCTGGACTGCAGGACGCCCTCGATGGTGAAGCGCCCTGCCCTGAACGTGGCGCGCTTGATGCTGAGCGTCTGGTCGACCTTCTGCTTGGAGAGGTTGAACTCGGCGCGGATGGTCTTGCTCATCGAGGTCTTGGCCTGCTCGAGCGTGCGGTTGACGGCCCGAGCCAGAGTCTTGCTGCCAAGGTCGGCCTGCAGCTGCGCGAGCCGCTTGGCCACCTGGGGGAAGTCGTGCGTGATGGTCAACTGCATGCTGCCTCCTGCTTCTCTTCCTCTTTCCTTCGAAGAAGGGAAAGGGAAGTTGGCACGGACGCGCGCGCGTGTGTGCCACCGTGCCATAGCGCCCATGCGGGTTGGCACGGTGGCACGGTGGCACGACGCGCTCCTATACGCGAAGTGGATTCCTCGCGCGCGCCTGCACACGCATGCGTTTGGCGGCCATCGTGCCATCGTGCCACCGTGCCAACCCGCGCCAATGCTGGCGGCACGGTGGCACGGTGAAACACGTTGTCGTGCCAAGTCACTGGCCATGCCCTCCTGTTTCACCCTCATCCGGGGAACGGGTTCCATGCAGGTACTTACGCAGGTCGATCTCGAAGCCCTCGACGGTCTCCGAGGCCCACTGCGTCTCCGTCACACTAGGCGCATACACGGGGTCGGCGACCAGGAACATCCGGGCCGACTTGCGGGAGTCGACCGTCTCGACCTTCATCGGCTTGACCCGCAGCGGCTTCTTCAGCTGCTCGGAGATCCGCAGCACCATCCGGCTGAAAAGCGCCTTCTGCACCGGGTATCGATCTCCGGTGCGCTGCGCGTACCGAAGGTAGGCACGGTAGGCCTGGTCGACCGAGCAGCTGCCGTAGCGCAGGCCCAACTCGCCCTCCGACCACTCCATCCAGAAGCGCTCGGGCGTCTTCCGGTTGAGGTCGATGAGATCGCCCTTGGCGGCGGTCATGGGAGGGGGTGCGTTCGGATCGAACTCCCTCAGGGGATAGTTGAGAAGATAGTGGTACCAGTGCCGCACGCCGCCGCCGGCGCGCCAGGTCGAGAACGTCTTGTAGAACTCGCGCTCCCGCGCCGGCGGCGTGTAGACGACCAGGTAGCGCCGGTCGGTGTTGTCGAGGGCCAGGGGCGTGAGCTCGTTCGACTGGAAGACCACGTTCATGTGGTTCGCTTCCTCGCGCCTGGGCAGGTTCTTCGGGTTGATCTGCACCGTGGGCGACGTGATCAGCGCCTTCAGCCGATTCTTGTTGTGCACCAGCTCCTGGCGGCTCGAGGCCTCGTCGGCCATGACAAACAGCGTGCGCGATCGCCAGTCGTTGAACTTGTCCTCGAGCTCGTCCTGGCCGACGGCCTTGCCGTACTCGCCGTAGATCTCGAGGTGTGCCTCGAAGAAGAGGTTCTTCCCGGCGCCCTCGTCGCCGTGCATCACGATCGCCGACTTGAGCTTGGCGCCCGGGTGCTGCAGCGGGTAGGCCATCCAGCAGATCAGCCAGTGCAGGATCTCGTCGCAGTCGTCGGCGTGCTCGGACGCCCGGCTGGTGAGGTAGCGGCCGAGGTCGAGCATCGGCTTGACGTCACCCTCCTCCGGCTCCATGGTGAGCCCGCCGTAGAGGTTGACGTGGATGAGCTCGTCGCACTGCTCGGTCGGATCGAAAACGACGTGCTGCTGCAGCACAGTCCAGCGGGCGCGAGGTGTGCCTTTGAACGGGCTGGGAAGCGACCCTTTCCACGCCTTCACCGCTTCGGCGCCGTGTGCATGGGCCATGGCCGCGAGCTTCATGATGATGCGCGTGGCTTCGTCCCAGACGGTGTCGGTGCCATAGATCAGCGCGAACCTGGCGCGCAAGTCGTCGACGTGTTTCCAGAAGGGAGCATCCAGCCCCTTCTTTCCCCCCTTCCCTCCGGCCGAGGCATTGGACTCGTCGCTGGGCGGGGGATCGGGATCGAGCGGAACGCCGCCGATTGGAATGACGTTGTCGGTGGCCATCAGCAGCCCGCGCCTGTTCTTGCACGCGCTGCGAGGCGGCGCTCGTGACCATCACGGCAGGCCGCATCGCAGTACACCGCATGCGGCTGACACCCCTCCCCGCAGTTGTTGCAGACGCCGCGCTCAACCCGAATCGCGGCCGCCCTGGTCCTCTGCTCGGCCAGCGCCGAAGCGAGAAAGGCCGCCTCGGTACGGGTGGCCATGTCGTCGGCGCTGAGCCGTTCGGCCTCTTCGATCACGTAGTGGCCGCCCTCCCCGGCTCGTGCGCCCCGACGATCCCGTCGAGCTTTGCCACGGCGCTATCCCAGGCCGACCAGGCGGTTTCGCCGTCGCTCTCGAAGACGACGACGCCCTCGAGCTCGGGCCGGAAGCGGATCCACGACGAGAGGGCTTGCGCAGCAGCAGGCTGATGCGCCAGGCGGCCGTCGATGGTCAGCGTCATGCGGCGACCTCGACCGCGTCGGCGGCTTGCCAAGCGCCCATAGGGCCGACGCCCGGACTGCTTGTCATTTCCCGCCCACTCCCGGAGATTCCCGGCCATTCCCTGAAATTCCCAGGCGCTGCGTCCGCTCGGCGATCACAGTGGCGGCATGGCACCGTTTCACGATCACCCGCACGAGCTCGCGCTCGACGAACTCGCCCAGGTCGCAGCCGTCGACGTCGCACAGCACGCTCAGCGCCTCGTGCATGTCGGCGTTCAGCTTCGCCCGGATGTCCTTGCGCTCAAGCGCCATGTGTCTCCCAGTTCTCGCGTTCTCGAAGGCCCCGCCTTGCGCTTCCCGGCGCGGTCGGGGCGGGTTTCAGGCAGCCTTGGCCTCGACCGACGCGTCGTCTTGCCCGGCCGGCGCTGCCTTGCGAAGCGTGTGCAGCGCGAGCAGCTTGGTGCCGAGGTCGAAACTGGGCGACTTGATCGTGTTGCGGGCGATCTCGCTGACGGTCGATTGCCTGACCCCGCACTCGGTCGCGATCTCGGTCTGCGTCATGCCGGTTGCGGCGATCTCGGCGACGATTCGGGGCCAGTCCATCCGGATTCCTTGATATCGGTTACCCAGTATTCTGTCACCGGTTTGCCGATTGTCAATATCGGCACACTGTTAAGCGTGGCGAAACGTGAGACGCAGCGCACGGAATTCGGGACGCGGATCAGGGACGCCCGAGAGCGTGCCGGCCTGACACAGGTGCAGGCGGCCGCCGCGATCGGCATCAGCCAGAGTGCGCTCGCCGAGCTGGAGAAGACGGGCCAAGGAAGCAGCTACGTGACCACCATGGCCCGGGTCTACGGCTTCGACGCCCACTGGCTGGCCACCGGCCAGGGGGATCCAGGCCTCGACGTCCGTGAGCCGGCAGCTCGGTCCGGCGACGTGCCGACACCGTCGGAGTGGGACCACCTGCACGAGTACCGTGACGCCGACGAGGAGGCGAAGAAGGAGGCCGACGCGATCCTGGCGAAGAGCGCTGAGCGCATGCGGCGCATGGGCCGCGAGGCGATGGCGCGGCTGGGGCTTCCGCCGGCGTCTCCTGGCGCAGGCAACGGGCTACCGCGAGCTCCCAGGGTCGGCGTCAAGGAAAGGAAGAGCGGGGTCTTCAACCTGGGCAAGTCGGCCAGCCCATCTCCCTCGGCCGCCCACAAGAAGGCGAAGCCGTGAAGCTGGAAATCGTCCGCTCTCCCATTTCCGACGACACCGTGCGGGCGCTCGTCCAGCTGGCCGACGATGCCGCGTCCGGCGCCTACATCGGCTTCGCGATCGGGCTGCTGCGCCCTCGCCTTCGCTACTCGGTCCATTGCGTCGGCGAGGCGTGCGAGCGCCCGACCTGGACTCGCGGCATCGTTCACGTACTCGACGACGAGTTGCGCGCCATCATTCAGTCCAAGAGCTTCGACGCAACCCGGTGACCGGCAGCCGCGCCTGGGCCGTCAACTAGCCGGCGCGCCTGCGACGCCCAGGATTTCACGCCCTTCGCCAAGAAATATCGGCAGACCGTTGACATAGATTAACGGTTCTCCGATACTGCTCCCCGTCGATCCACGGATCAGGAGCAGGCAGATGGCGAACGGACACACCAAGGCGCGGCCGAAGATGGCCACGCTGAAGGCGGCGGGTTACTGGATCCGCTCAGCCCCGCACCGCAACGGCGAGCGCCGACTCTACTGGTGGCAGACGAAGGACGAGTCCGGCGACGATCAGTGGAGCGCCGCGGCGGCCGAGACTGACGCGCTTCAGCACCTCGCAGAGGTGGTCGTGGCTCCGTACAGGGCGGCAGCATGACCGCCGCCCGCACCTCCTACTGGCTGGCCCTCGTAGCCGTCATCGCCCTCGCTTCGCTGCTCACCGGCTGCGGCGGCGGCGACGAGCCGCTCGACGAGCGCAAGGACACGCAGCCCGTCGTCTGCGCGACCTACATCGCAAGCAACCCGGAGTGCCGGCCGTGAGCGCCCTGCCCGCTGTCGCCACCCGCCGCCGCACGCCATCGAAGCTCGACGCCTACCAGCGCGCGCTCGACAACCTAGACACGCAGCCAGGCTACGTGATCGCGCATCCGAGGGAACCGCGCTGCCACGAGGCCTGCGCGCCCGACTGCAACGAGTGCGTCCGGCTGGCGGCCGAGGCGCATCGCTCGGAGGCGGTCGGCGCAGACTTCGAGCCCGCCAGCCGCTTCGACCGCGACACGCGGCCGCTGGCCCTGCTGCTCGTCTCGGTCGTGGTCGTTGTGCTGCTGGTGCTGCTCGGTATCCACCTCGCGGCGAGGTTCGCGTCGTGAACCCGCGCGACAGCTATGCCGGCTTCGGCCCGTACAAGGCGCCGCTCGCCGTGCGCCTCGTCGACTGGTTCGACAAGGCCTGGCCGTGGCTTCTGAGCGGCGTCCTGATCGCCGGGATGGTCAACGCGCCGCGGATCGTTGCCTTCTTCTCGGCGGGGACCCTGTGAAGAAGCCCGAGCCGACCCTGGAGCAGCTGCAGGGCGCCTTGACGGCGCTGCACCTGGCGGCGCCGAACATCTGGCCGCGCCTGCTGGCCGAACTCGTCGACAAGCCAAACGCGCGCAAGCTCGTCCGCGCCCGCGCGCTCCAGGCGATGGGCGAGACGGATCTCCGCGCCCGCGAGCAGCGGCCCTTGCTCTGCACGCGGCCGGACGGCGGGACCTACACCCGCTGGGTCTTTGGCCCACAGACCAACCAGCTCGCGCTCGACCCGGACCTGAAGTGATCGACGCCCTCGCCCTCTTCGCCGCCAGCTTCGTCGTCGTCTTCGCGCTCGGCCTGCAGCAGATGAACGTCTCGGCCGGCTACCAGCGCCTTGCCTTCTGCACGAGCCTGGCGATCGGCGTGGCCAGCCTGGTGCAGTTCAAGGTGCTGCCCGGCCCGACGGGACCGCTGACGATCGGCGCCTACCTGGTCGGCAGCGCCTTCGGCATCGTGGCCAGCATGCGGACGCACCCTGCGCTGGTGCGCATGCTCGCGGACTGGCGACAACGCCGCGGCCTCTCGACGCCGGCGCAGAAGGCGTCCGACGCGCTCGGGGAGCGCCTGCGCCTGGCGCTCGCCATCGCCGAGCCCGCCGCGATCAGTGACATCGAGCGCTTCTGCCCAGCCGTAAGCCTGGAGAGCACGCGCTGGTACGAAACCGCGCTCGCCGGCGAGGACCACGACGAAGGCGATCCCGAGGGCGCCTACGAGCGAGCTGCCGTCGAGATCGCGGTGCGGTTCCTCGACGCTGGCCACCGACTCATCCATCACCCGCACCTGCTCACCCTGGTGCGCTTCAAGCCATGACCAAAAACCCTTTCGCCCAGCTGCACACGCCGGTCCCGCGGCGCCTGCCCGCCTCGACATCGGCGACCCTGGTGATCGACGGCAAGCGCATCACCGGCAATCACCGGGCGCACGCCAACGGCGACGAAGAGCGTGCCGCCGAGATCCGCCGCGAGCTGGAGCGGGCGCGCAGCCGAGAGCGGTACCAGCGCGCTCGCCTCGACCCGGTGAAGGTGGCCAAGCGCAAGGCCTACTACGAGGCCAACAAGGAGCGGATCCTGGCCTACAAGCGCGAGTACCAGCGGCAGCATGCCGAGCGCCATCGGGCGCTGAAGACCGCCTGGGCCCAGCGGTACCGGGCGCAGGACCCGGAGAAGCACCGCGCCGTCTGCCGCGACTACTACTGGCGCAACCGCGAAAAGATTCTCGCGAAGGCGCGCGCGCAGACCGTCGCCCGGCGCGAGGACCGGCAGCAGGAGCAGCGCGCATGACCACCAGCTACGTGCCGCGTCCCGGCAGCGTCGGCGCACGCGCCCTCGAGCTGCTGATCGCCCGCGGGGAAAAGATGCTCGGCCAGGACATCTGCGACGAGATCGACGTCGACAACCCGGGCAGCTTCATGTCGCTGATCGGCATCGCGCTCCGCGAGGGCGTGATCGCAGTCGAGAAGGTCGACGGGCGCAACTGGTACTCGGTCGGCAACGGTGAGCCGTCCGCGCTCCCAGCCGCTGAAGACCCCCCCCCAGCACCGCCGCCCCGCAAGGCCCGCCGCGCCGCCAAGCCGGCCACGAAGAGAAAGCCGAAGGCAACGCCGCCGCTGAAGGCGAAGCGCGCAAAGCCGCGCAAGCCCATGCTGAACCGCGCGACCGCCGGCCGCCGCGCCGGCACGGCCGTGGCGATCGCCGCGCCGCCAGCGCCGCACAGCGGCCTCGAGTGCGCCCTTTTCAACACCGGCGCACTGCACATCGAGATCGGCGACGGCCAGGCGCTGCGCCTTACCCGCGACCAGGCCCGTGACCTGGTCTCGTATCTCAACCGCATCGCCCAGAGCCACGCCGGAGCACTCGCATGACCGAAGCCACCATCACCGAGATCCCGCTCGAGCAGCTGCGCGAGAGCCCGTTCAACGAGCGCAAGACGTTCGACCAGGCCGCACTGGATAGCCTGGCCGAGAACATCAAGAGCGAGGGGGTCATCGAGCCGCTGCTCGTTCGACCGGTCTGGGCCAACGAACTGCGCGTCGCCCTCGAGCCGCCGAGCTGGTACGAGATCGTCGTCGGGCACCGCCGCTACCGCGCCGGGTCGATCGCCGGCCTGGCCACCGTCCCCTGCATGGTCCAGCGCATGTCCGAGGAGGAGGCCAAGCGCAAGCAGGTGAGCGAGAACCTGCAGCGCGAGAAGAACGTCCACGCCCTCGAAGAGGCCGCTGCGCTCGAGTCGCTGCGCGTCGACCACGGCCTCAGCGTTGCCGACCTGGTGGCCCGCACCGGCAAGAGCGAAAGCTACGTCTACGGCCGCCTCAAGCTGCTCACCCTGGCCGAGCCCGTGCGCAAGGCCTTCGCCGCCGGCGAGATCGGCGGCAAGATCGCGCTTCTCTTCGCGCGCCAGGAGCCGGCCCTGCAGGAGAAGGCGCTCAAGAAGCTGGAGGTCAGCACGTTCTACCGCGCCAAGAAGGGCTACACGGACGGCGGCAAGGACGGCTACCGCGCCGTGCGCGACTTCCTGAACGAGTACTTCATGTTCAAGCTGAAGGACGCGCTCTGGAAGCTGGACGACGTCGAGCTGTTGCCGGCCGCAGGCGCCTGCACCACCTGCCCGAAGCGCTCGGGCTGCACCCCCAGCCTGTTCGACGACATCATCCATGGCCAGAGCACGGGCTACCACCGCTCGAAGGGCGGCGAGAACGTCTGCACCGATCCCGACTGCTTCGACGACAAACGCAAGGCCCACCTCAAGCGCGCCCAGGCGGAGCTCGAGGCCAAGGGCAAGACGGTGATCGCCGGCGCCAAGGCGCGCCAGATCGTCAGCGCCGAGGGCGACGTCAAGGGCGGCTACATCGAGGCCTCGAAGGTTCGGGATCTGCTCAAGAAGGCGAAGGCCACCGTCGAGATCGCCACGGTGCAGAACCCGCGCGACGGGAAGACGCAGCAGGTGGTCAAGCTGCAGGACCTGAGCGACGCCGGCATCAGGGTCAAGGAGGCCGCGGCCGAGCGCGACAACACGCACCGCCGGCACGAGGCCGATGAGAAGCGCCGCCAGGAGCAGGCGGCCACGCAGACCGCAGCCAACCGGGCACTGTTCCGAACGGTGCGCGCCGCGCCGAGCAAGACGATCGGCCTCGCGGAGCTGCGCCTTATCGCCCAGCGCCTGGCCAGCGACTCGCTGCAGGCCGACGAGGGTGACTTCCTGATAGAGGTCTGGAACCTCCGGACCGACGACGGCAAGCCTTGCTCGCCTTACGGCTACGGGGTCCGCGAGGCGCTGCAGCAGTTGCTCGACAACGCATCTCCCGACGAGCTGACGCAGATCATCCTCGACACCGTTCTCGTGGAGGACGTCGACGTCAGCTACTACAACGAGAACACGCGACCGGACGCGTTGGTCGCCGCAGCGCAGCGGTGGGGGGTGCCGGTCGGCGACTACGTCTCGCCGCCGAAGAAGGTGCGCAAGGCGGCCGGCAGGAAGGCCGCGGAAGCCGCGCCACCGCCGTTGCTCGACGGGATGGCCGAGGAGGCCGGTGAACTCGAGCACGACGCGGCGCTCGAGGCGGAAGCCTGAACGCTATGAGCTCTCCGCACGAGCAGTCCGTCATCTTCGTCGCGCTCGTCGACCTGCTTGAGCGCATGGAGGCCGACGTCGCCGACGAGGCGCGGGCATCCGATGAGGAGTGGGACGAGGTGATGGTGCGGGCGTACGCGCTGATCGAGGAGACCCCCGAGCTCAAGCGCGCACGCGACGCGCTCGGCGCCACGTTGCTGCTCGCGCGCGCCCTGAAGACGTGCCGCGGCTGCGGCGCGGTAGCCTCCCGCAGCGCCGGCGCCGAGCCCGGGCTCTGCGCCGTGTGCGCCACGGCCGCCAACGAGGAGAAAGCGCCGTGAGCGACTGGACCACCGAGTACCTGCAGCTCATCGAGGACTGCACGTCGCGCCAGGAGCGGCTCACCGATTGGGATCGCTCGTTCCTCGACTCGATCTTCAATCAGATCGCCGCCAAGCGCCCGCTGAGCCCGAAGCAGAGCAACAAGCTCGACGAGATCTGGGAGCGCGCCACAGCGCGCGGCTAAGCCATGGTGTTCGTCGGCGAGGAGCCCAAGTCCCTGGTGATGCTCGTCCGCAAGCCCGGCAAGCGCACCTACACGCTCGTCTGCTTCGGCGCGAAGAAGCACTACCGCGTCGACGGCTCCTGCAAGCACACGGCCGAGGTCCTGGCCAACATCAAGCCGGGCACCCGCGTCAAGCTCGACGGCTGGGGCGGCGAACTGCCATGATCCGGCCCGCTACGATCCGGACGCCAGCCGACCGGGAAGCTGCCATGGAGCAGCTGCTCGACCGCCTGGCCGAGCGCCTCGTGCGCGAAACCCTGGCCAGGAGCCCCGCCCATGCCTCGCGTCGCCCTCTACGCCCGCTTCTCGACCGATCTGCAGCGCCAGACGTCGATCGCTGACCAGCTCGTCGCCGCGCGCGCCCGCGCCGCGCAGGAGGGCTGGCCGATCGTCGCCGAGCATTCCGACGAAGGCGTCAGCGGCTCGGTGCCGGTTACGCTGCGCCGGGGCGGGAAGGGACTCCTGGCCGATGCGCTCGCCGCCCGGTTCGACATCCTGATCGTCGAAGGCCTCGACCGTCTCAGCCGCGACGTCGGCGAGCAGGACCAGGTCGTCAAGCGTCTCGAATACCGAGGCATTCGTCTCATCGGCACCAGCGACGGCTACGACACGCAGGCGAAGGGCCGCAAGGTCATGCGCGTCGCACGCGGCCTGGTCAACGAGCTCTACCTCGACGACTTGCGCGACAAGACGCACCGCGGCCTGGCCGGGCAGTTCAGCCGTGGCCTGAGCGCCGGCGGCCGCAGCTACGGCTACCGCACCGTCGACGCTCCGGGCGGCCGCCGCATGGTGATCGACGAGGCCGAGGCCGTGCACGTGCGGTGGATCTTCGAGCAGGCTTCTGCCGGCAAGTCCACGCGCGCGATCGCGCACGAGCTCAACGCCCGCGGCGTGCCCAGCCCGCGCGGCGGCACCTGGGCGCTGAGCGCCCTCGGTGGCAGCGCCACCCGCGGCCTCGGCCTGCTGCAGAACGAGCTCTACGTCGGCCGCGTGATCTGGAATCGTCGGCAGTGGCTGAAGGATCCGGAGACGGGCAGCCGGCGCTACATCCCGAGGCCGGCGAGCGAATGGCAGACCCGCGAGGCGCCCGAGCTGCGGATCGTCAGCGACGAACTCTGGCGGGCCACCCGGTCGGCCAGGCGGCCGGATCGCAACGTCGCCGGCGGCGCTCGAGCCACACTCTTCGGCGGCCTACTGCGGTGCGCACAGTGCGGCGGCGCCGTCGTGGCGATCAACGCCAAGCACTACGCCTGCGGCACGCACAAGGATCGCGGCCCGACGGTTTGCCCGAGCGAGAGCACCTGGCGTCGTGAGCACGTCGACCGCCGGCTAGTAGCTGAGATCCGCGCCGACCTGCTGAAGCCCGCGGCGCTGCGCCGGCTTCGGGAGCGTGTCCAGCAGCACGTTGCTGCCGCAACGCGCCCAGCGGCCGGGAAAGTGCCGCGCCGGGCAGATTTGCAGGCCGAGGTCGACCGGATCGCCGACGCGATCGCGCGGGTCGGCTACAGCCAGGCCCTGGCCGACCGGCTGCAGCTCGCGGAAGCGGCGCTCGAGCGGGCGCGAATGGCGGAGGAGCACCAGGCGCTGACAGCCGCCGGCGCCGCCGAGCTGGTCGACCAGGCCGTCGCCGGCTACCGGGCGATGCTGATGCAGCTCGAGGTCGCGCTCGCCGAGGACGCGGATCGCGAGCAGACGCGCCGGATCCTGGCGGGCCTGTTCGGCCGGGTTACATTGGTGAGGGAAGAGGGCGAGAGCTTCGCCCTGCTGGAAGACCCCGCCGAGCGGCTGCTGATGGCCGTGGGGGGTGTAGATTCGAGTGGTTGCGAGGGCCCGCAACGCCGGGCATCTACCGTCCGGAGGATCCGGCTGTGAAGAACATCCGCACGTTCCTGCTCGCCGAGGCCATCGGCATCGTCCTGGCGCTGGTGGGCCTGGCGATCTACGCCG